>Ga0137372_10008036_pt1 | contig 10194 bp, 9 predicted proteins | sample SagtaG_6_FD_104911 | JGI IMG/M metagenome (GOLD analysis project Ga0137372, IMG submission 104911) | Vadose zone soil microbial communities from Sagehorn Ranch, Mendocino, California, USA - Sage1_R_60_16 metaG | ecosystem: Environmental > Terrestrial > Soil > Vadose zone | place: USA: California...
CGGCACGAGCGCGTCCGCCGCCCGCCCCGTCGAAAGGAGGAGGCCCGCCAACCGCGCGAGGGCGTCGACGCCGGCGCCTCGCGCCGCGGCCGCGGAATACGCCTCGATCGCCTCCTCGGTCCGCTCGAGGTCTTCGAGCAGCCGGCCTTCGCCGTACCACAGCTCGGCGTTATCCGGCTCGAGGTCGAGGGACCCTCGGAAGCACCGAAGCGCCTCGTCGTAGCACCGTTCCGCCTCGAGCGCGTTCCCCATCTCTTCGAGGATCGCCCCTCGGAAGACCCACGCCTCGTCGTACTCGCCGCTCAAGATGAGGGCGTTGTTCAGCGCGTCCCGTGCCTCCTCGAGGCGGCCGAGATGGTGGAGCGCCTCCGCCTTCGCCATCCACGCGTGGTCGTAGTTCGGGTTCAGCTCGAGGCTCTGGCCGATCAGCTCGAGCCCCTCCTCGTGGCGACCGAGCGAGTCCAGCGCGTGGCCTTTCGCGTAGAGCGCGTAGTCGAAGTCCGGCTTGATCTCGAGGCTCTTGTCGTGGTACGTCAGCGATTCCGCATGGCGGCCCATCTTGTTCAGCGCGTTCCCGATGTTGTTCCACGCGATCTCGTACTTCGGGTTCACGTCGAGCGCCTTCTCGAAGTACGGGACCGATGCCTCGTACCGCCCGAGGTTGTACAGCGCGTTCCCCAAGTTGTTCCACAGGACCTCGTCCCCCGCGTCGAGGGCGAGCGCCTTCTCGTACGCCGCGACGGCCTCCTCGAGGCGGTTGATCCCGTGGAACGTGTAGCCCTTGTTGTACCACGCCTGCTTGTACGCCGGGTTGATGGCGAGCGCGCGGTCGTAGCATGAGAGCGCCTCCTCGTGGATCCCGAGCATGAAGAACGTGAAGCCCTTGTTGTTCCACGCCGCTTCGTTCGTCGGATCGACGGCGATCGCACGATCGTACGCCTCGACGGCCTCCTCGTACCGCTCGAGTGCGTACAGGGAGTCCCCGAGCCCCGTCCATGCCGCGCCGTCGTCCGGATTCAGGGAGGTCGCGGCCTTGTACGCCTCGATCGCGTCGTCGAGCTTGTTGAGCTCCGCGAGGAGCTGCCCCTTCCGCGCCCATGCGACCGCGTTCGCGGTGTCGGTGCGCACGAGCGCGTCGTAGGCGAGCAGCGCTTCTTTCGTCCGGCCGAGGCGGGCGAGCACGAGCGCCTTGTCGTACATCGCGTCCGGATAGTCCGCCTTGATGGCGAGCGCGCGGTCGTATGCCGAGAGCGCCTCCTCGAACCCGCCGAGCTGGGCATGTGCGTTCCCGAGGTTGTACGCCGCGATCTCGTACGCCGGGTCGACGCGCAACGCACGCGTGTACGCATGGATCGCGTCCCCGTGCCGGCCAAGGCCGTCGAGCGCGACGCCTCGGTTGTTCCACAGGACTTGGTCTTCGTACCCGAGGGCGACCGCGCGATCGTAGCACTCGAGGGCGACCGCGAATTCGCGCGCGTCCGCGTGTGCGTTGCCTCGGAGGAACTCCGCCTCGCCCCGGGCCACGTCTTGTGTCGGGGAGAGGGCGGCCAGCGCGAAGGCCAGGGGGAGGGCCATCGGCGACGCATCAGCCCCCGGGCCGATTTAAGCGTTCCGCGGTTACGGTCAGGGATGAGAGCATCCGTGGACCCAGGTCGTCGGCTTTAAGTAGAGACGCCTCCTTGGAGAGCGTTCGGGGCGACCGCGTGTCGACGATGGACGTGGAATCCTTCTCCAAGACGAAGGCGATGGAGCTGCCGCGGAACGTCGTCGTCGGACACGACGCGGTCCATCAGGTCGGCGAGGTGTGCCAGTCCCTCAAGCTCGGGAAGCGCGCGCTGATCGTCGCGGACGAGACGACGATGAAGATCGCCGGCGCGATCGTCGAGAAAGAACTCGGGGCGCGCAAAATCAAGACGGCGGTGTTTCTGATCCCCGACGCGACGACGGCGGAGGTCCGCGAGGCGGAGGAGAAGATCCGCAAGGGGACGTTCGACTTCGCCCTCGGCGTCGGCGGCGGCCGGTCGATCGACGTGGCGAAGTGCGCGTCCTACAACGCGGGCGTGCCGTTCGTCAGCGTGCCGACGGCCGCGAGCCACGACGGCGTCGTGTCGTCGCGCGCCTCGATCCTGAAGGACGGGGAGAAGGTGAGCCTCGCGGCGCAGACGCCGATCGCCGTGATCATGGACACCGCGATCATCGCGGAATCCCCGTTCCGCCTCATGGCAGCGGGGTGCGGGGACATCATCTCGAACCTCGTCGCGGTGAAGGATTGGGCGCTCGCGCGGAACCTGCGGAACGAGTACTACTCGTCGTACGCGGCCGCGCTGAGCGAGCTCGCCGCACGCCTCATCATCGAGAACGCGTCGACGATCAAGCCGCGGCTCGAGGAGAGCGCGTGGTTCGTCTGCAAGGCCCTCGTGTCGAGCGGGGTCGCGATGTCGATCGCCGGTTCCTCCCGCCCGGCCAGCGGGAGCGAGCACAAGTTCTCCCATGCCCTCGACCAGCTCGCGAAGAAGCCCGCGCTGCACGGCGAGCAGTGCGGCGTCGGCACGATCATGATGATGTACCTCCACGGAGGGAAGTGGGAGGAGGTCCGCGAAGCGCTCTTGGCGATCGGCGCTCCGACGACCGCGCGGTCGCTCGGGGTGACGGACGACGAGGTCCTCCAGGCGCTCGTGCACGCGCACGAGGTCAACAAGGAACGGTACACGATCCTCGGGGACGAGGGCCTCACCGCCGAAGCGGCGGAACGCCTCGCGAAGATTACGAAGGTCATCTGAGTGAAGTCCGCTACCTCTCGCTCGAATCGCCCTCGAGGACCTTGAACCGGTCGAGCGATGCGACGATGCCGGCCGCGATGCGCTCGACGTCAATCGAGAGATCGTACCTCCGGAAGTACGCCTGCAGCGCGCTCAGTCCGTGGATGAGGGCGTCTCGCGCCCTCGTGAGTCGAACCCAGGGCGCCTCCCCCGTCCGATCCACTCGGATCGCAGCCGAAAAATCAATGAACCATGAACGTCCGGCGTGCACGAGGATGTTGTACGCGCTCAGGTCCGAATGCACAATCCCCGCGCGGCCGAGCGCGGCGACGCCTTCGAGGACCGCCGTCAAGAACGGCTCGGGCGAATCGAGCTCTACATCGTGCAGGCGGGGGGCCGGGCCGTCGTCGTCACCAAGATACCGCATTGACAGGAGGTTCTCGACGCGCCGGGCCGGGGCGGGGACCGGGGCGCCTCCTTTCCAGGCCTGCCGCATCATCTCGAACTCGTGCGCCGCGAGCCACGACGTCGTGTCGACTTTGATCGGACGGCCGCCGCGGTGGGACGTTCGGTAGAGCCGATACGCCTTCACCGCAAGCGGCGCGCCGTTGTACGCGCACAGGTACACGTCCGCCTCCTTGCCCGCGCTGATCATGCGGAGGACGTCCGTCGCAAGGCCCGCGTCGAGGATGGCGTCGGCGGTCCCGCGGTAGCCGCGCTCGCGCAACTCGATCGTCCCGTGATCGATTCGCCATTGGACGCTCGCGTCGAGCGGATCGTTCGACATTCGTTTCTGTTTCGTTGGTCATGGTGGCATTCGCAAGGCGCGCACACGAACGCCGGTCGCCGTGACGGGGATCACGCGGCTCCCGGCGCATTCGGGAAAACGGAATCGGACATCATCGCCGGGAACCTCCTGGTCGCACGGACCGGCGCCGTCCATGGAGCTCCGCCGCATCAACCTATCGGAATGGAAGTCCGGCGTCGAACGTCCGGTTCGTCGACGGGACCCTTAAGCCGAGGGCAGCCGTTGTCTCCTCGGAGGCCGCCGTCGTGGTCCAGATCACGCTTGTCGGCGAGAGGCAGGCGGTTGTGGGCCACGAATTCGTGTACCGCGGACCGCAGCCGGCGTGCAGGCCGTGCAAGGTCCGTGCGGCGTGCCTGAACCAGGACGTCGGACGCCGCTATCGCATCACGCAGGTTCGCGACGTCGCGCATCCGTGCCTCCTGAACGAGGAGCTCGCTCGAGTCGTCGAGGTCGAGCCCACCTCCCCGGAGTGCAGCGTGGCCGCACGGACCGCGGTCGAGGGCGCCGTCCTCGCCTACAAGAAAATCGTGTGCGCCAACGCCGCGTGCCCGAACTTCCGGACGTGCCATCCGATCGGCATCGAGCCGGGAACTCGGATCCGCATCCTCGAGGCGGGTCGGGAACTTGATTGCCCCCTCGGATATTCGATTGTCCCCGCGAAGGTCGCGTACGCGGATTGAGGCGAGTCCCGTGAAAGCATCCCTTCCCCGCCGCATGACGCTGCACGCGATCGAGGCGGCCGTCCTGACGCGCGGCTACCGGCCGAAACGGGAGACGTTCGACCTCGTCGCGTTCAAGGCGCTGTACAACGGAAAGCGGTTCCACATGCGCCTCGAGACGCACGGCCTCGAGCGGGTCCCGAAAGGCTCCGAAATCGACTTGCACGTCGACTTCATGCGCGAGCTGAAGAGACACCACGGCTCCGAGGCGGAGTCGGAGGAGATCGCGGTCGAGATGGCGGAACTCCTCGGCGCCTTGAAGGAACAGGACCCGGAGCGCGCGAAGCCGAGGGTCCGCTGTCCGGAGTGCGGGAAGGAGTTCGGCCAAGAGGCGTTCCGTGCGCACCGGACGATCATCCACGGCCGCTAGACGATGTCCTTCCCGTACACCGTGCGGCCAGCCGTCCGAAAGCCCAACGACTTCCAGAAGGCCGCCGCGGCCGCGTTCGTCGGCGTGACCTCGAGATCGATCCGCTCGACGCGCATCGCCTTCGCTTCATCCAGGAGTCGGGTCGCGAGGGCTCGGCCGACGCCTTTCCGCCGCATCGCCGGGTCGACGAAAAAGTCGTTGACCACCAGGAGACGTCCGTGCTCCGCAGACGGAGAGTAGACCGCCAAGGCGACCCCCACGACCGCCCGCTTCTCCCGGGCGACGAGCAGCACCCCGCCAACGCGGTTTCGCAGGACCTGCTCGACGCCCCACGTGATCCGCTCCGGACGCGGCTTCACGCCCTCGGAGGTGATGTAGGCCGCGATCAGGCGCTCGACGTCCGCGCGGTCCGTCGGATTCGCGCGCTCGATGAGGACCATCGCGCGCCGGGCACAGCCGCGCGGGACATAAGCGTTTGGGCGCTCGCATCCGGAGAGCCGCTAGCGATGGGCCGTCCGCGCTGAGTGGGATCCGATAGCGGCTCGCCGAATCGCGCGGCCGATCCGGGTCCGCTCCGCCTTCGACCGCACGAAGGATGCCTCTCGTGAATCGATCGGTCGACCCACGAAGGGATCCGCCTGGAACCGCGGATACAGGTGGACGTGGAGATGCGGAATCGTGTTCCCGTGAATCTCGTAGTTCATCTTGACGGGCGCGAGGAGGTCCGCGAGGGCCTTCGAGACGAGCAGGACATCCTGCCAGAATGCGAACCCGGCCGCGACCGGCAATTCGAACGGTTCGACGACGTGACGCTTGGAGACGACGGCGACGTACCCGGGCAACGCGGCCCTTGGCGGGGCGCTGACCCAGGCCGAGGACAGGACGGCGACGACATCGAGGGGCCGACCTCGCCGACAGATCGGACAGTCCGCCTTCTTCCGACCGACGGATGAGAGACCTCCGCCCCGTCGTGTCGGCTCTTCTCTGGCCTCGTCCAGTTGCATCCCTCAGAAGAGGACGACTCGGACAATCTCACCCTTCTCGATCCGGTCGACATCCGCGGGAATCTCGACGTAGCCGTCCGCATGGGCCATCGATGTGATCGCGCCGCTCTCCTTGTACGCCGGCACCGCCTGTCCGTCGACGATGCGGACGGTGTGGAACTCGAGGCGACCGATCTTCGAGGCGAGTCGCATTGCCAACGGCACCTCGATCACGGTTTCCCGCGCGGGCGGCAATCGCGCGATGCGACGGAGCATCGGGGCGAGGAGCACGTAGCCGTTCGACAAGCACGAGGTCGGGTTCCCGGGGAGCCCCAGGACCGCCGTCCCATCCACGAGGCCGAGGGCGGTCGGCCGCCCGGGCTTCACCGCGATCCCATGGAACACCAGATCGCCCATCGATTCGAGGGCCTCGGCAACGAGGTCTTTCTCGCCCACGGACGAGCCGCCCGAGACGACGACGAGATCGTTTCCGGCCGCTTTCTTCAGCGCGGTCCGAAGCGTCGCCAGCCGGTCGGGCGCGCGCCCCTCCAGCTTCGGTTCCCCGCCATTTTCCCGAACGACGCCGGCGATTGTGTGCGAGTTGACGTCGTACACCTGGCCCGCTCGAAGCGACCGACCGAGCGGGACGACCTCGTCGCCCGTGACGAGGATCGAGACGCGTGGCTTCGCGTACAGGCGGACCCTCGCATGGCCGATCGCCGCCAGTGCGCCGATTTTCGCGGGGGTGAGGACCTCTCCGGCGTGGACGACGGTGGATCCGCGTTCGACGTCGCTTCCCCGGCGCGAGACGTTCTCCCCCGGTTCGACCGATTCGCGCACGGTCACGCGATCCCCATCTCGCTCCGTGTCCTCGATCATCACGACGGCGTCCGCACCCCCTGGCATCGTCGTACCCGTGGCCACCTTCGTGCATCGGCCCGCGCTCACGACGGCGCGGGGCACGCCATCCGCATGGTGGGTCTCGATGCACCGGAGCGCAACGGGGTGGGCCGTCCCGGCACGGACCGAATCCTGCGCCCGGACCGCGTATCCATCCATCGCCGCGCGATCGGCAAGGGGCACGTCAATCGCCGAGCGCACATCCTCCGCGACGACTCGCCGCAACGCGTCAGCGAGTGGCGGCGTCTCGGTGCGCTCGATCGGCCGCACGAGATCCACCGCAATCCGAATCGCTTCGTCCAGGGAAATCAACGCCTTCAGCGGTCGCGCGGCATGGCCCGCGTGGCTTTCGTGATCGTGAGCTCGCTTCAACGCTCCATCACCCCGACCGCATGCCCGAGCTCCGGGAGGATGAGCTTCTCGATTGCGAGACGACACGCGTCCGGGGAACCGGGGAGACAGAACACGAGCCGGCCGTGGTAGACGCCGGCGACGGCACCGGAGAGCATCGCGGCGCTTCCGATTGCCTGGTATGACAGCGAGCGGAACAGCTCGCCGAATCCGGGCAACGTCTTGTCGAACGTCGAGAGGAGAGTGGGGATCGTCACGTCGCGCTTCCCGAGCCCCGTCCCGCCGTTCGTCAGGATGGCATCGCAAGTCCACGACGCTTGCTCGACCGCATCGAGGATCGGCTTCGCTTCGTCCCTGACGACGACGTAGAAGAGGACCGAGTGACCGGCGCGGAGCAGGAGGTCTCGGATGAGTCTCCCGGACTCGTCCGTCTCCGTGGTCCGGCTGTCGGACACCGTCACGATGCCGCACTTCACGGAGGCCGGCGCGTGTTCTTTGTGCTTCGCGGGGACCGCCATGGACAGGATGCGCTGAGAAGACCGGCGACGGTCTAAAGGTTGGCCTTCCAAATTAACCTTGAACAAGGTTAACTCTTCGGAGCGGCGGGGAGGACGGCACGGCCCGCCCGGACTAGGCCGCGAGCCGGAGGAACGGCGCGACGCGGTCGGCCACCGCGGGATCGTCGAGGGAGGCGGCGAAGGCCGGCAACGAGGCAAACGGCCTCGCTCGAACGATGCGCGCGGCGCGCTTCGCCCCGATGCCCGGGAGGGCGGAGATCGCCGCGAGGGGCGCGCGGTTCACGTCGAGTGGGTACTCGACGGCCGTCAGCGAGCGTTGGCCGTGGCTCGTGACGCGTACGTCGACGAACCGGTTGAGCGGCGCGTCGTAGGGCAGCCCGACGAGGATCGGATACGTCCCGATCTGCCGGCCGTAGGCCACGTGGCCATCTTGCAACTCCAGGAAGATGTCCCGAAGGACCGTCCCTTCCGGGACGACCCGTTGCAGCATCTCGTGATCGATTCCGGTCCGCACGGCCTCCTTGAATCGCCGGAATTCGCGATACAGTCCCGTCGGCTCGAACTCCCGGCGCACGGGCCGCACCTGGCGGATGTTGATCCGTCGAACCCAGAGGTCCTCCTCGAGGAGCCGCTTCAGGAAGGCGAGGTTCAGCTCGAACGTCTTCTTCGTCTCGCCGTCGAGGCCCGCGACGAAGTTCAGGCCGGGCAGGAGACGCGGCATGCCGTTCTCGCCGCGCTCCCGGCCCACCGCGTTCACCATGCGGATCGCCTCGAGGCATCCGTCCGCATCGATGTTCAGGTTGTTCGCCTCCGTGACGCGGGGATCGGCCGACTCGAGGCCGAACGACAGAAGCGTGCCGGGGGTTGAAAGGCGCACGAGGTCTCGCATCGACTCGATCGCCTCCTCCGGATGCGCGATCATCATCGCGGGATCGCCGTTGTCCGTGTGCAGCACCTTCAGGTCCGGCGCGGCGGCGCGAATCCCCTCGAGCAGCCGTCGAATCGCACCCACGTTGATCTGCGGTGTCGGCGAGGATCCGAGTCCGATCGCCTGATAGCTGAAGAAATCCGCCTGGCCTCCGAGGCGGAAGTTCACCGCGCCGAGTTCGGCGAGGCGGCGGACCTCCGCGACGACGCCATCGACGGGACGGAACTTCGGCTTGCCGTACATCGGCTCGATGCAGAACGAGCAGCCCTTGTTGACGTACCGGACGCACCCTTTGGACGTATCGAGCTCGACCGTCAGCGGCTCCGGGAAGTCCGGGTGGGCTCGGATCACGTCCGCCCCGAGGAGCGCCCAGCGGTCCCATTCCTCCACGGTGCGGTCGCGGTGGGTCCACTCGCCGGTCCGCAGCCAATCGAAGACCGCCGTGTCGATGTCGCGCAACGCCACCCAGTCGAACGGCTCGACGAGCGCCTCATCGTAGTAGCGAAACCGTGCGAGCGGGCCGCCGAAGACGCGCGGTCCTTCGAACGCTCTCGCGTGTCGGACGATCTCCCGCTCGCTGATGGGCAAGCTGCGGAGGTATTTGCCCGGCACGATCGGCCCCGAGAGGACGACGAGCAAATCGCCTCTCGGCGAGGCGCCCGCGCGGACCCGATCGATCGTGACGTATTCCCAGTCGTGCCCGGCGTCGTGGACGGCGCCTGCGACGTATCTCGGGTACGGCGAGATGTACGGCGGCACGCCGAAGTTCGAGGGCTCGTCGACGTAGCCGTCGAGGATCACGACCTTCATGGAGGCTTTGCCATTCCCGTTGGCGTACTTAAGGCTGAACTCGGCCTTCCGGGCCCGTCTCCCGGCGAAGCAGAGGCGGACGCCCGTCGCCGCCATCGTACCGCTTGGAACCCCCGCAAAAACTGTTCCAATATGACGAAGTACCCACCGACCCACCTATCACGTCCTCGCCGGCAGTGACTTCTCGCGTTCGCTGTGGGAGAGGAGGGGAGCTTCACGTCTCTACGAGAGAAACTACGATTCGGCAATCGAAGCGTGGGCAAGGGCATACCGATCGCAGGAATGGCGGGCCTCATTGCGGTGGCCCTTGTGGTGGCCGCCCTCGCCACGCCGCCACCGTCGCCGGCCGTCGACTCGAGCCTGTTCGAACTCGGTCCCGTGCAGGGCGCGGACATCGTGTGCGCGGCCCCGGATCCACCGCCGGACTGGGGATGTATCTTCGACGCGAACGGGAACGCCGTGAACCTGTTCGGGGGCGACGTCGCCGCCTTCTTGAAGGACGATCAGTCCCAAAGCGGGGCCTCGGACCGAACGACGTTCTCCGGCGCGGGCGGTTCGAACAAGAACAACGATCCCATCAAGAAATGGCACTGGGACGCCGGCAATGTGCCCGCGAAGGACGACTTCTCGAACGCCTACGCGTGGGCGACCGTGAACGCGGACGGGCACCTCATCGTCTATTCAGGCTTCGAGCGGATCGACGCGTCCGGCGACAGCCACGTCGACATCGAGTTCTTCCAGGCGAGGGTCGCGTTGGATGAAGCACTCCCGTGCGACGATCCCGGCGCGGACCCGACCCCGTGCAATTTCGTCGGGACTCGGACGGTCGGAGACATCATCGTCTCGATGGACTTCACGATCGGCGGCGATTTCGGATCCTTGTCGATCCGGGAGCGGGATGGCTCCACGTACGTCGAGATCGGCTCGCTGGGCGCCGAGGGATGCAACGACGCGGACACGATCTGCGGATTCAACAATGGCGGCGACATCAACGGCGGCCCATGGCCGAACTACGACCGGCACGGGAACGAAATCACGAACCTGCCGA
>Ga0137372_10008037_pt1 | contig 10194 bp, 8 predicted proteins | sample SagtaG_6_FD_104911 | JGI IMG/M metagenome (GOLD analysis project Ga0137372, IMG submission 104911) | Vadose zone soil microbial communities from Sagehorn Ranch, Mendocino, California, USA - Sage1_R_60_16 metaG | ecosystem: Environmental > Terrestrial > Soil > Vadose zone | place: USA: California...
GCTAGAGGCTTCCTTAGACATTACCCCTCGCTTTCCACCCCACCGTTACCAGTGACGCAGAGAGGGATTGGAGACAGCCCTGGACACTGGGCTGGGAGCCTAGCGTGCTCCACTTGACACAAGTGTGATTTTACCTCCCTGTAGGCAGTGCCTGTGAAGCATATCCTGGCACTGGTTCACGCTCCCAGGCCAATCGAGAGCAATCAGGCAGCGTGATGCTCTGAAGCATGTTTTGGCAGCGATTCTGCATTGCGTAGTATATCATGGCAGCACGTCGAGAGCATGTTGTCTTCCTGCTTTTTCGCTCACTTTTCCTCGATTTCTTTGCCACAATATGCTACACAGTGCCACAATATGCTTCACAGGGTTGTTTTTCCCCGTAAAATACGGTATGCTTTACTTGGACCCATGATTGAGCCGTCCCTCGTAGATCGACATCCACTATGTACTCACCATCATTGTAGGATCATGCTTGTCGAACAGAGGTGCATGGATCATGCCGTCAAAAGCCTTACCGATGGCCCCCGCAGCTTACGCCCAGTGGTGTCGTGCGCGAGCCCTCGCGTCATCCACCTGTGACTATCTTTCGACCATTCGAGGATCAGAGGCTGCGCGTCGCGTTACATCCCGTGCGAATAACGTGAGCGGCGCGTATCCCTCGCGGAAAATGGGCGTCACTATTCAATTTGAGAGCCAGAATCCTGAATTGTGGGCCATTGTCGCGATGGATCGTGACGAGTTGGTGCTCGAATTCTTTGAACAGCCGGACACCTTCAAAATTCGCTATCTCGATAAATCTGGAAAGAAGATGCAGGGCCACTACTACACCCCGGATTTCCTGGTCTTACGCAACGATTCGGTCTGTTTTGAAGAGTGGAAGCGCGAGGATGACCTTAAGCGGCTAGCCGCGCGCTATCCGTTCCGCTACCAGCAGCAGGAAGATGGAAGCTGGCGCTGTCCGCCAGCAGAGGAGGCGGTTTCCTCACTCGGACTCACCTTTCGCGTGCGCTCCTCCGCAGAACTCCACCCCACGTATATCGACAACCTCCTCTTCCTCGAAGATTACTTTGATATGACGCTTGCCGTGCCGGTGCTGGTGCAAACAACCATCCTAAAGCTGATCCGGGAGACACCTGGTCTTCCTCTTTCTGCGTTCGCCTCCGATGGCTCTGGCGTGCGCGCCAACGATGTGTATGCTATGTTGGCGCTGGATCTGATTTATACGGACCTGTACGCCGCGCCACTCATTCAGCATGGGCGTGTCCGCCTTTATCTCAATGCTGAGCAGGCTCGCACCTATGCGCATCTGTTGCCAACGCGCCTGACCTCGCGGGTGGGTAGTCCTCTGCCGGAAGTGAATGCACCGCTCGCCGTCAATACCCAGCTTTTGTGGGATGGGCGGGCCTTTACCCTTATCAATCCTGGCGATACCACGACCACGCTGCTGCCGGAGAAAGGAACGCCGATCCAGATCCCCTCTGGCTTCTTCTTTCAGTTGCTCGACACTGGGGTGATCACCAGACTGCGTGTCGAAGAAGACCCACCTGTCTCCCCAGAAGTGGACCGCCTGATGGATCGCGCAACGCCAGAGGATCAGCGCCAGGCCACCACGCGCTTTGAAAAGGTCATGGCCTATCTCAATGGGGAGAAAGAGCGTTACGCCGGGGTCGCAGCGCGCACCCTGCACCGCTGGGTGGCGCGCTTTCGGGAAGCAGAGGAGCAGCTTGGCTGTGGGTATGTCGGATTGCTTCCGCGCAAGGCTTCGCAGGGGAACCGTGAGCCGAAAGCCCCGTCCGCGCCACGCGAGCTGATGGACACCTTCATCACTGAACAGTTTGAGACACTACGCCACATGCCAGCGGCTTCCGTGTACCGTGCTTACGAGCAGGAGTGCCGCAAGCGTGGTCTTACCGCGCTGTCGGCACGTGCCTTCTATCAACGAATCAAGCAGCGAGCCACGCCGGAACAAACGGAAGCCAGGGAAGGCGCACGGGCCGCGTATCCTGAGCAACCCTGGTTCTGGGAATTAACCGCTCAGACGCCCCGGCATGGCAGTCGCCCGTTCGAGGTGGCCCATATCGATCATACCGAACTCGACATCCAGATCCGCAGTTCCTCGACCGGCGAACTGTTGGGCAAGCCCTGGGTGACGTTTATGATGGACGCCTACTCCCGGCGTCTGCTCGCCGTCTACCTGACCTTTGATCCGCCCTCCTATCGCTCGGTCATGATGGTGTTGCGCATTTGCGTGCAGCGTTTTGAGCGCCTCCCTCAATCCGTTGTGGTGGATGGTGGGAGAGAATTCCAGAGTGTCTACTTTGACAGTTTGCTCGCCCGCTATCGCTGTACCAAAAAGACGCGCCCCTGGGCCAAACCACACTTCGGGTCCGTCTGCGAACGGTTATTTAAGACAACAAATGATCAATTCATCTACACGCTGCTAGGTAATACACAGGCTGCGAAGCGTGCGCGCCTGCTCACCCGCGCCGTTGACCCAAAGCATCACGCCCTCTGGATGCTCCCGGATCTCTACAGCTATCTGTGCGAGTATGCCTATCAGGTCTACGACCAGAACGAGCACAGCGGCATTGGGATGACTCCACAGGCAGCATACCTGTGGGGGAGGAAACAGGGAGGAGAGCGAGAGCACCGCCGTATTCCCTACGATGACCGCTTTTTGAAAGCAACGTGTCCGACCACCACCAAAGGCACAGCGGTCGTCCAAAAAGGCAGCGGGGTCAAGGTGAATCATTTCTACTACTGGAACAACGTGTTTCGCAATCCCGAGGTGATCAAAACCGCCGTCCCGGTGCGCTACGATCCCTTCGACCTCTCGACGGCATACGCTTTGGTGCAAGGCCAATGGGTCACCTGTCGCGCGCCCTACCTGAGCCTGGAGGGCCATACCGAGAAAGAACTGCTCATCGCGACGACCGAATTGCGCAGGCAAGCCAGACGCGACGGCTCGCGCGCTGACCTTTCAGCAGATCGGTTGGCGACCTACATGAGCAAGGCAGTGAGCCACGAGGAATTGCTCCGGCAGCGGTTGCGTGATATGGATCTGAAAAAGGTGTTGGCCATCGTTGCCGGTCAGTCCGGGCATGTGCAAACGTTGGGCGGAGTGCCACCGCAGCCTGCCGTCCCACCGGAAGCCGTGAGAGCGGCGGAGAAGCTCGCGGCTCTTTCCAGACCGGTCGATGTTTCACGTTTGCCACGATTGGAGGACTATTCGTAATGGAACCAAACAAGCTTGCCCATCTCTCCTCGGAAGAGAAAAAGAGGTTGTTCCTGAATGTGACGATCAAGCATCGCCAACTCGAAGTGGTACATGACAGGATTCGGCGTGCGATTCATCAACCGGGTGGCTTTTCCTTTGTCCTGGTCCATGGTCCTACCGGTGCTGGCAAGACGACGATGATGGAGAGTTTGATCGCGCAGACCACAGAGTGGTTCCTTTCCGCTCGGGAACCAGCCGCTTTCCCCTCGTTTCCCCCTTATGGGATGGCCCCAACGTCTATCCCTGCCCTGCGGATCGAGGCTGATCCCCCAGACAAAAGTGCCTTCAATCGCGGCTACTTCTATCGAACCGTGATGACGTTGCTGGGAGAACAGACCTACCCGCAGCAGATGCATGTCGATATTCACGCCGAGGCAGCCCCATCCAAACGACGGCGCATGTCCCGTGCGGCCACGGAATCCAATGATGTGCCGGAATTGCGAGAGGGAGCGCAAGCCGCACTGCATCGACATGGGGTCCGTGTGATCTTTCTGGATGAAGCGCATCACCTGCTCATGGGTCCCAGTGGGACACAAGGAAGCACGCTCCAGGAACAATTGGAGTGGCTGAAGTCCCTGGGTAAGGCTGGGATTTTGTACGTCCTGGTGGGAACCTACGATTTGTTCAATTTTGGGAAACTCAATGGGCAAATTGGGCGGCGCTGCCTGCCGGTTCATTTTCCCCGCTACCAACTGGAACGGGAAGCGGATTGCATTGCGTTCCAGACCGCCTTGCTCGAACTTTTGCGGCGGGTGCCACTCGCCTGTCCGGCGGAACGCTGGGTCACAGATCACTGGCTGTATTTCTACGAGTGCAGCGTGGGCTGCATCGGGATCTTGAAGGACTGGCTGCTGCGCGCCGTTTCGGCGGCGCTCGATGACGGCGCGAGCAGGCTTTCCCTGAATTGTGTCCAGGACTATGCGCTTCCGGTGGAGGTCTACCGCCAAATGGCCTTGGACGCTTACGAAGGAGAGCAGCGGCTCAATCACACGGCTAGCAATCGAGAACACGTCTGGCGACTCTTGCAAGGCGGCGAATTGATCGCACCCGTTCCTCCGCTTCCCCCACGCGAGACTCCTGACGCACCCGAAGCCGAGGTGGCGAAAACAACGCAACCATTGGGGAGAACAGAGCCTGTGGATGGCGCGAATGACGCGGCCGGTGAGGCCGCTCCACCGCCACCAATCAAAAAGACCCGCCCGCGCAAGAAGGCCGAGGTGGCTTCTGGTGGAGCCGCAGAGCCGGGAAGTGTGGTTCAGGCTGATCGAAGCGTGACCCCACCCGTCACTCCACCAAAACGAAGCCGAAAGAAGAAAACCGAAGACCTGGCTGGTTCCCCTGTTGAAACGGAGATCAACACCCCATCCGAATCCACAGACTCCGCACCTCAGGCTTCGACTGATGTTTCCGCAGGCAGCTTGCCGACGAAACCTAAACGAACCAGGCGCGTCGGGGAACCTAAGCCGAAGCGCTATCCAGTCGGGGAGCAAGAGGCGGAGTAAGACATGTAGCGTTTCTCCACGTAGGCTGGCACGAATCACAAGCGCTACCATTATTGACTGACTACCCACTCTTTTATTAGAAGCCGCCTGACCCAGTTCGTCTAACAGATCCTTTTCTGGTGGGCAGAGTGTTTTTGATCCTCAAATGAGCGCAGGTGCTCTCTCAAAAAGATCCTGAAAAACCCTCACGACTTTGGCAAAAATAGTGAGATTTGTGAGGATCAAATCTCGTCATCCTCTCCCAGCTGAACAAAGGCAGAGAGCCGGGTACCTGCGATCTGATACCTCCTGCAAAGGGTGCCAAGCGTGCGCTTTTTTGGCGAACAATTTCTGCGAATTTCTGGCCGACATCAGCTTTGATCAGATCAATACCTGCGATTTATGAGGATCAAAAACAGGCAGAGCGTCAGAGAAAAGCTCGCTCTCTCCTCTTCGCCTTTGAAGGAAAGGCCAGAGGACACCCGCTTGATTCTGGGAGTGTTCTCGTGGATGTCCATCCAGGCTACCTTCCCTCTTTATGGTTGTGCTCAGGCAGATCGGTGCGCCCGCCCTTGACAACGTCCCCCTTTTCGCTTACAATAATAACTGACTGGTCAGTTATTAGAGGTGTTGGACGAAGCTGCCGAGTTGCTGGCAGCAGAGAGGAAAGCCATCCTGGATGATGTGATGCCCGGCGTGCACGCCTTTGCTCCCAATGTCTGGATCATCGACGGCCCCACGGTCCGCGACTTTGGGGTGCTGTTTACAACTCGCATGACCGTCGTAAAGCTGACCGACGGTTCAGTCTGGATCGAGTCTCCGGTGTCTGTGCCGTTCGAGACGCTCAAACGGATCACGGAATGGGGGCCGGTTCGCTATCTGGTTGCCGCGACTCCCCGGCACGTCTGGCGGCTGGCGGCGTGGCACACGCTCTTTCCAGACGCACAGCTCTGGGTGCCGCGCCCTACCCTCTTGACGTTGAAGAAAGGACACCTGCCTCTGACCGGCACGCTCACAGACACGGAGCCTCGCGACTGGTCTCTTGACCTCGACCAGCTTGCCTTCCAGGGCAATCCGCTGGGCGAAGAAGTCCTGTTCTTTCATCAAGCGTCTCGCACGGTCATCCTGGGTGATTTCATCCAGGTGCATCCAAAAGTGCAAGGGAAACCCTTGCACAATGCGCTCTTCCAACTCGAGGGCGTTGCCGGACCAATGGGCGGGGTTGGGCTTGATATCAGACTGTCTTTCACCAATCGCAAGCTTGCCCGACGATCACTGGACAAGTTGCTCTCATGGGACTTCGACAAGCTAATTATCGCTCATGGGGCCTGCATCGAGAAGGATGCGAAGCCATTCGTAGAGCAGGCTTTCCATTGGCTCAGGCACTGAGTGCGGGTGAGCATGATCGCCCAGACGATTCCGGTCGTGGCTTTTCAACCATCGTGACCACAGGAGGACATCTGGCGACTCTGACGACTGAGAGCCGTTCCCTGAGAGGAACGTGACACATGAAATGTTTGGCTTTTCATATGGAGGTGCGTATGTCTCCCCGTCCTGACGTAAGTGAAGAACGGAAACAGCAAATCCTGGAAGCAGCCATCGCCGTGTTTGCTCGGCTGGGCTTTCGAGCAACTCGTATGGATGATGTCGCTGAGCAAGCAGGGCTGTCGAAAGGAGCGCTCTATCTCTATTACAAAAGCAAGGATGCCATTATTGCGGCCTTGCTTCAACGCCTTTTTACCCAGGAATTCAATCACCTGAAAGCCCTGGTGGAATCTGAGGGCCAGGGGACGGTCGTGGAGCAACTGCTGATCCTCACGAGGCAGTTTGCCTCGATGATGCAGTGGATGGGCAGGCTCATGCCCATCGCCTTTGAGTTCTACGCCATCGCGGGACGTGACAAAACGGTTCGCCAGTTCCTCAAGGAGTATTTCGCGGATTATCGACACCTGCTGGCCTGTTTGATCGAGCGGGGAATCGAGAGGCGCGAATTGCGCGACATCGACGCCGAGGCAACCGCGATCACGCTCGTTGCCCTGTTTGAGGGACAGGCGCTGTTGTTTTTCGTGGACCCCGAGGCGACCCGGTGGGCGAATCAGGTCGAAACGTCGGTGCAGTTGGTGCTCTCTGGATTGCAACGGTCTTCTTCATGAACGCGCCTCGTGAACAGTCGCGCGCAATAGTCCAGGTGTCCTCTGGTGGATACCCACCTCTCTCACGCAAAGGAGTGTGATGTATGGCACTTGCTCATCGCCGCCCGTATGGCATCTATCGCTGGTTGGCCAATCTGCCCCGCTGGTTCTACCGGCTGGGTCTCGGATGGGTTTTGGGGCATCGTGTGGCCCAGATTACCCATCGAGGCCGCAAGAGCGGACAAATCCGCCGGACTATTCTCGAAGTAGTACATTATGATCCGCGGACGCAGGAGGTTCTCGTGGTTTCAGGTTGGGAAGGCAAAACAGATTGGTATCGCAACATCGAGCACGAGCCAGCGCTGGAAGTGAGAACAGGGCGAGTCGCTTACCAGCCTGTTCAGGAGTTTCTCTCGCCTGAAGAAACAGCGAGCCTCATCTTCACGCTGTTTCACCAGCATCCGCGCCAGGTTCGCTTTGTTGGGCGACTCCTAGGAATCGATTCGCGTGCCGAGGATGTGGCCTTGCGCTCCCAGATCGAGGCGTTCTTTTGCGGCGTGCGTTTCCGTCCCCACGATCGAGCCAAACGAAGCGTGTGACAGAGGACATGCTCCACACCGTTCTGAGAAAAGGAGGCACTGATGCCAAAGGATTCCAGGATGTTGACTCATCAGCAGGCCACCACTTTCTACAATCATCTGGGAGCCAGGCAGGATTGGCAGGCTTTTTTTGAGGCTCCTGCGACCCGCGAGCTGATCACGCATGCATGCTTCGAGACGGCACAGGCGGTCTTCGAGTTCGGTTGTGGGACCGGGGCTTTCGCCGAGCAGGTGTTGGCTCATCATCTTCCTCAAGAAGCGAGGTACCTGGCGGTCGATAGCAGTGCCACCATGGTGCGCCTTGCCCGGTCCAGGCTCGAACGGTTCGGTGCGCGTGTGACGGTGCGGCAAACCGATGGCTCCCTCCAGTTCGCTGAGGGTTCTGGTTCCTTCGACCGCTTCGTCTCAAATTATGTGCTGGATCTGCTTTCTGTGTCTGATATGGCACAACTACTCGCCGAAGCTCACCGGCTGCTCGTGACCAATGGATGCGTGTGCCTGGTGAGCCTCACGCGTGGCTCGACCCCCCTGGCACGACTGGTGACCTGGACCTGGACGCGTCTGCACGCGATCTCGCCCTGGCTCGTAGGTGGCTGTCGGCCCCTGGAACTGCGCGACTATCTGCTTCACACAGGCTTTTACCCTGACGACACACAGGTGGTCACACGCTTTAGTGTTTCCTCCGAGGTGGTAGTCGCCTCCAAAACGTTGAGCAAGGATGAGGACCTCCCCGGAGAAAAAGAAGAAAGGAATTGATCATGCGCGTGCTCATTTCAGGAGGCGGCATCGCAGGACTGACCCTGGCCTACTGGCTCCATCAGTATGGTATCTCTTCAGTCGTTCTTGAGCGGGCCGCCGACCTTCGCCAGGACGGCTACGCGCTTGACTTTTTTGGCACTGGCTACGAGGTGGCTGAGCGCATGGGTCTCCTTGATCGGCTCTTCTCTGAGCAGATTGCTTTTGATGGGATCGAGTACGTGAACGCACAAGGCAAGCGCATCGCGAAACTGGACGCGGCGCTGTTGCGCAAGATTACGGAAGGAAAATACCTGGCGCTGATGCGCTGGTCCCTCGAAGAAGTCTTGTATGAAGCGCTGGAGGGGAACGTGGAGGTGCGTTTTGGTCGCTGGCTCGTCGACGCCTCTCCTGGGGAGCAGGACGTTTCAGTGACGTTTCACGATGGTCCATCCGAGTCTTTTGATCTCTTGATTGGCGCCGATGGCGTGCATTCAGCCACGCGTCAACTGCTCTTCGGACCCGATGAGCAGTTCAGCCGGGATCTGGGCTACACCATCGCCTGCTATCCCCTCGCCGACCGTTACGGCATCGGCTCGACCTGGAAGATGTATGTCGAGCCAGGACGCCTGGCCGCCATCTACTGCACACGACAGGCGGGGGAACTCCTGACGTTTTTCATGTATCGCAGTACCTCCTCGAAACCACCACCACGCTCGATGAGGTTGGCCCACTTGCGCGAGGTGTTTGCAGGCATGGGCTGGATTACAGAGCAGCTTCTCACTGATGCGCCCGCTTCCGTTCCCGTGTTCATGGATGCGCTGACCCAGATCCAGATGCCTACCTGGCACCGGGGGCGAGTGGCGCTCATCGGCGACGCCTGTGGCTGCCCCACGCCGCTCTCCGGGCAAGGAGCCTCGCTGGCTCTGGCAGAAGCCTACCTGCTGGCCGAGGCGTTGCACGAAGCGGCTACCTATCAGGAGGCGTTCCAGCGGTACGAAAAGCAGATGCAACCACTGGTGCTAGCGCAACAAAAGCAGGCTCGCGGCTTCGCCACCTTCTTCCTGCCAGGCACACCCCTGGGCCTGTTTGTCCAACAGATACTGGTGAAAGTCGTGTTCCGGGAGGCATTTCGGAGCCTGCTGCGACGCGAGTTCAGTGGACCAAGCCTTTCCATGTTACATCCTTCGCAAGATATCCCCTGACCTGACTATGGCAGGCACTCTTCATGCTTCTCGGAACGAGCGCTTCAGTGAAAATGGCACCATTATGAGCCTCTGGCTCAGATATGCTCTGTGAAGGATATCGTGGCAGTTGCCCTCTTGACGAAAAACACTTGCGAAGTCGAGCAATCCAAACCTCAGTCGGTCTCAGAAAATTGGCGAGGGCAGTACCTCTCAGGCATGAACGCTCTGTACAAGCCAACTGGAATGGTGAGAGTCCTCCCATTCCAGTTCAAAACCCCTCTGTGAAGCATATCGTGCCGCTCCCTTTGTGAAGCATATCGTGCCAATTTTTGCCACAATTTGCTGCAAAATCACACTTATCTCGACGTTGATTTTGGGCTGTCAACAGAGTAAACGACGTATGATTTTGATACTTCATGAACGTTAACGTTTAGACGTTTAAAAGACGTTAAGTTCGCTCTAGAAGCCACGTTAAACGATACGTCGTTTACGTTATAGACCATTTCAACGTTATGTCAGTCGGCTTCTTAGTTGGTTTCACATCATCAAGTCGAGATAATCCGGCTTTGAGGAAACGCTCTTCACGCAAAGAGGCAACCGCAGAAACATCTTCTTCATAAGAAAAGCGGCATTTTAGATGATACGGGCTCATATGGCTGTGCTAGGCAGTAATCCTTGCCATACCCCAGGATCACACAGGGCGGCGATGAGATGGGACCTAACTCATGGGGCAAGCAGAACCTGGCTCCGACACGCTTTCTCTTCCATTTGAATCCACTCCCA
>Ga0137372_10008053_pt1 | contig 10183 bp, 10 predicted proteins | sample SagtaG_6_FD_104911 | JGI IMG/M metagenome (GOLD analysis project Ga0137372, IMG submission 104911) | Vadose zone soil microbial communities from Sagehorn Ranch, Mendocino, California, USA - Sage1_R_60_16 metaG | ecosystem: Environmental > Terrestrial > Soil > Vadose zone | place: USA...
CCCCGCGCCCGCCGCCGCGCCGCGCGCAACCCGATCCGAGCCAGCGCCCACAGCCAGCCCCACAACGAGCCGCCTCACCCAACCGCGAGCCGATCCGAGCCGACGACCATGACTGACCGGCGCCCGCCACCGCAACGGTCGGCCAGAAAAGGGCAGCCGTGTCAGGTCTGCTGGTGCGGGTCTGCGGATATGGGGCCAGTCGTAGCCCGCGTGGCTGGCGTCACGCCATCGGCCCGCGGTTCGTTTCACGCTTCCCGAACAGGGGAAACAGCAAAGCGACCCAATCGGCGGGGTCGGAGGCGGGGGGCGGGAGGTGGACGTGATGTTCGGGCGAAGCCCCAAGCAGCGCCGCAAGGCAGCACGCCGGCCGTGGTGGCGCCGGCTGGGCCGGCTCGTTGGTCTGGCCGGTCTTGGCCTGCTCGCCAGGCGGCTGGTCGTCTCCGACCGCGGCCGCCAAGCCCTGCAGGCGGCCAAGGAGCAGATGAGCAAGGCACGCCAGAAGCTCGCGGCGGCCCGACCGGGTGGCACCACCACGGTCGTGCCGCCCACCGGCGCCCCTCCCGGTCCGGCGCCGGCCGAGGTGACCAAGCTCCCCCAGGACAACGACAGCGGCGACGAGAAGCCGGGGCCGAAGCCGGACACCGAGACGGAGACCGCGACCGCTGAACCGCCCACGAGCCAGTAGCGCAGCGGCACCCGGACCGGGACGTCGCGGCGCCGCTGGAACGGCCCGCGTCGGCTCAGGTCTGGGCGGCGCTACCGGGCAACCACCTCGGGGGATGCGGGGGACACGGGTTGGGCTTTGACGCGCCGACGGTGCGGGCCGTCGATGCCACTGGATGCCACTGGGAAGAGCGAGGAGCCTGGCCGCTGCCCCGGCCGCACTCGCCTTCCGGGTAGTCGTCGCAGAGCGGTCATACGCTACTGCAGAATGGCGAGAAGGTTCCGGTGCGCGCCGGCCGTCGCGCTTTCGGGTCGCCAGCCGGACCTCCGATGTTGCGCCGCACGACCGCTCACCGTGCTGAGTAGCCGCATGGGGCGCCTGTTGGCCTGCCGGCCTGGATCGTGCTTGACCTGGTTGCCCACGGTGCTCCCCGACATGCGCCGGTTCCGAGTTGATCTGGTGGCCTCGGCAACACGGGAGCCGTACCGGTTCCTCCACGACAGGCCATCCCACACCACAGGGCGGGACCAACCGGACGGCACACCGGACCAGAGCTGCCAGGACGGTCACGTCCTCGGCGTGAATGGTGTTCTTGACAGTGAACACTGTTTACGATAGAGTTGACTCACTCGGCAAGTGCACCCCGTGTTGCATGCACCCGGACTGCGTTGTCCCCGAGCTGGCGGCCGCCGATGCGGCCCAAAGCACGGAGGAGAACGACATGTACAGGACACAGTGGGACCCGTTCGAGGAGCTGCGCGGCGCGCAGGACGAGCTGAACCCGATGATCCACCAGATGAGCAGCCTGCTTGCCCAGGCGCTCGGCCAGCGGCAGGCACCCGCTGCGAGCAGCACCCCGGCTTGGGCGCCCGCGCTGGACATCTCCGAGCGCAAGGACGCCTACCTGGTCACAGTCGAGCTGCCCGGCGTCAAGCTCGACGACCTCCAGATCACCGTCGAAGACACCCTGCTGACCATCCAGGGCGAGCGGCACGTCGCCAACGACTCATCCGAGCAGCAGTACCACCGCATCGAGCGCCGCTACGGCGCCTTCCGTCGCTCGATCACCCTGCCCGCCCACGTGGTGGCGGACGCGGTCGAGGCCTCGTTCGAGGACGGCGTGCTGCAGATCGTGGTGCCCAAGGCCGAGGAGGCCAAGCCCAAGCGCATCCAGATCCGCCCCAGCGGCGGGCGGGAGGCCATCGAAGCTACCCCGCGCACCAGCTGACCATCCCAGAGTTGCTCGCGGAACAGGACACCATCTCCGCCCGCACACGGCCCCCGGCCCCGCCGCCGGGGGCCCTTCACCATCCCAGCCCAAGCGTCGGGGCGGCCCCGTCAACCTTCCGCGGGGTGGAATGACCGATCGGTGGGTGTGGCCGCGACATATTCGGAAACCCCGCCCGCCTGTAACCAGCCGTGCTTGCCGATGGGCACACCAGTCGACCTGACGAGCTCGCGCCAAGACAACCGCGTCGAGCCTCAGTCCAGCCGGGAACGCTGTGATCCTGCAAAGGGCGGCCACGACATCCTGGCTGCGAGCCAGCAGCAAAACCGCTGTGGACGACCCCGAGCAGCTCCTCGTCGCGCTTCCTGACAATCCCCTCGTCACCTGCTGGGTTGACAAGCTCACGAAGCTCGCGCGCGCTGAAGCTGATCATGCTGTTGACGCCACCGTAGCCGTCAAGCACAGCACTGGTTTGGCCCGGTGGGGCCTGCAGCACCCTTGCTGGTGATCCCTGACGGTGCGCCCCGGGCTGATCGGTGCGGTCCAGAATGACCTTCCCACTCGACAACGACGGGGCAGTACCGAACGACCGGAACCAGAGGTCAAACGGGAAGTTGATGCAGCCCGGCTCGACGGTCCGCGCCTGTCACACCGCAGCGCTACCTGCCACACTCATCGGGCAAGACTGTGAGGCCGGCGTCGCCCGCTGCAGAGACCGCAGGATGGAAGGAGCGCCAGTGGACGACATCTCTGACCGCTTCCTGGACGCGATCTCCAGGCTCGAGGAGGTTGCCGACGCCGTGACCCCCCACGACGCCCACCGCCAGCTCGACGAGACGAGCATGCAGGTCTTCTGGAGGACGTGGCCGGGCATCAGCTCGTGGGCGGGCTCGCTGTGGCGGCTGCTGAACGAGGAACTCATGGACTCCGGCGTCTCGTCGAATGATCCCGACGCTGATGAGGTTGGCGGCAGCGGGTAGGCGGAGGGTCCGGCATGAGGAGGGAGGGCGAGGGTGATCCAGCTTGGGGACATCATGACCACCGAGGTCCTCACCACCTCGGCCGAGCGGCCGGTCGCGGAGGTCACCGGCATGATGGTGAAGGCCCGGGTGGGCTCGGCCGTCGTCATGCAGGGCTCCTGGCTCGCCGGCATGCTGACCGAACGGGATGTGCTGCGGGCGGCCGCCTCGGGTTCGGACCTCACCAAGTCGCCTGTTTCGGAGTGGATGACGAGGAACCCTATAACGGCCACTCCCGACACGACCATCGGGGAGGCCGCCGACATGATGCTCACCAACGGGTTTCGCCACCTCCCCGTCGTTGAGGGCCGCGAACTCAAGGGCGTGGTCAGCATCCGCGACGTCTTGGCCTCCGGCATCCGCCGTCGCTCGAAACCCCAGTAGATCCCGTGATCAGGCGCTGTAACGGCGAGATGGGCGGTGCCGGCTGTTCGGCCGGCCCCGCGGTCAAGGAGGCACACGCCCTCGGCGTGCCGGTCACCGCCCACGCCCATGGGCTGCCGGCGGTCGAGCAAGCGGTAGCGGCGGACGTGGACGGCATCGAGCGCTGCAGGTGCCTGCACCCCCTCCGGGATCCGGATGTTCGACGGCCTGCTAGCGTCGTCGGCCGCCCGCCAGATCGTGGTCTGCCCTACGCTGGGACCGACGCCGGGCGCACTTCCCCGGCGGCAATCGCCGCGCTCATGGCGCGTACCGGCATCACGCCGGGATCTCGCCCGCCAAGCCGCACCGGCGCCAGACGTCCGACGCTGCCACCCAGCACGTGTGCACATCGCAGGAGCGGTGCGCCCGATGGCTGGGATGCGCCCCGGACCTGGCCGGTCCTGGTCGCTCGCTCCTTCGGCGTCAGGCCGTACCCGCGTCAGCTGAGCGACGACGGACGCAATGGATCTGCACATCCGGCTCAGGTAAGGCAGTCGTTGTGACCCGTGGACCGTACCGCCGCACCAAAGCGGGTCAACCAGACCCGTCCTGTAGCGGGGAGCGCGGCGGGTGCCGTTGGCGTCGCTCTCCCTTAGAGGCCGGCCACCAGATCAGTGGTCGCCCCGGCCCTCCGGCGTCTACTCCACGAGGTTTCCCCCGCCCGTCTGCGACCGCAGTCGGCAGCTGCGCTCAGCGTGCCCGACCGCCGTAGTCGTCCCGTTGCCAGGCCAGCTCCCGCGCCATGGCAAGCCAGGCGTTGGCTTGGGCGAGCTTCAGCTCAGCGCGTCGCAGGTGCTTTTCGATGTCGATGTTGGACCTGTCCGGCTCAGCGTCGATCTCCTCGTAGAGCGCCTCGCCGCTGCGGAGCGCCTCGTAACCGCGCCGCATGGCGTCTTCTCAGGTCGCTTCCCGCCACTCCGACATCGCTCACCGCTTCCCTCACCAGGTCCACCGGGACCCTCCCGCCTAGAACGACAGCTGCCAATGAGTATGTTCGGCAAAGGCCGCAGGTGCACCTGCTGGCCCAGGCGCGACGACGCCCGTCCGTGCACCCCGCAGACCTGCGACTGGCGCTGCCGGGCGTGCCGCATCCACGGCCGGCCGTTTGTCAATGGCCATTGAGATCTCCCCGGAGATGGTCATCGGAGCTCCCCACTGGTGGCCATCGGGTTCCCCGGTGATGGCCATGGTTGTCCCCAGTGGCGGTCAACGATCTCCCCACCCTGGTCAGGTCAGGGGCGTCACCCCCTTGCCGGCGGTTGCTTCGGCAAGGCGGAAGGAGTCGCCCTGGGTGCACACGGCCGGAACGCAAAGCTGGTCTTTGCTGTGACGTTGGGGTTCGAGGCTCGAGCGGCCGGGCTGTATAGCCGGGTCAAGCCGCATTGGCGTGGCCGTCACCGGCCGCCAGTCATCGCGAAAGTGTCTAGTAGTTAAGACCGCGATGTCGAGTGATATCAGCCGCTCGATCATCGTTATCCTCGATCTAGCAGCGCAGGAGTCCGGCTGAGATAGCAGGATCGGCTGGAACTTGACATCGTCGAGGACTTGGACGGCAATAGATACTAGACATCCCGGATAGTTTGTCGCAGTGGAAGGAGGAGGCGTGATGGCGACCCCGACGCGTCGGCAGGCGCTGGAGGCAGCGGGGTTGCTCCATCCCCACCCGACCCGTGTCACCGCCGCCCTGTTCGACGGCACCCGGCCGTTCTTCCTTCCCGACGACAAGGTCCAGGTCAAGTACGAGATGCTGCGCGCCCACGCCCTGGATGGCCGCACCGCCAGCGCCGCCGCGGCCGACCACGGCTACTCGCGGGCTGCGTTCTACCTGATCGCTGACGCGTTCGCCGGGCGTGGCATGCTCGGGCTTGTGGACGAGCGGCCCGGCCGGCGCGGGCCGCTCAAGCTCACCGGCGAGGTCGCCGCGTTCATCGCCACCGCCGACCCGAGCCTGTCCGGCGCCACTCTGGCCGGGCTGGTCCGCGAGCGGTTCGGCGTGGCGCTGCACCGCCGCACGGTCGAGCGGGCTCGGCAGCGGTGAGGGCGTTGTGGCCGGTCGGTGAGGCCGCCCAGGCCGACTACGAGACCTTGCGCGCGGCGGTGCTGGCCGGTGTCCCGCTGCTCGGCGTGGCCGCTGCCCGCTTCGGGCAGTGCGGGTTGGCCGGGCTCATCGCCCACCCCGCAGCCGAGCCGGTGTTCACCGCCACGCTGCGCGGCGCGCGCCGGCCGGCGTGGACCCCGCATGCCGACCCGCGCGCCGACGCGCTGGCCGCCGGCTACCAGCTCATCCTGACCGCCGCTGGCGGTCTTGCGTTCGCCAAGGAGGCGCGCCAGTGAACGTCGCCATCTACGCCCGGGTGTCCACCGAACGCCAGCACGACCGCGGCACGATCGGCTCCCAGCTCGCCGCACTGCGACAGCGGGCCGCGACCGAGGGCGACCAGGTCGCCGCCGAGTTCTGCGACGACGGCTACTCCGGCGCGCGGCTGGACCGCCCTGGCCTGGACGGGTTGCGAGACGCGGCCGAGGCGGGACTGGTCGAGGCGGTGTGGTGCCTGTCACCCGACCGGCTCAGCCGCGTCTACGCCTACCAGGTGATCGTGCTGGACGAGTTGGCCCGCCACGGCGTCACGGTGCGGTTCGCGGATGCGCCGGCGCTCGACGACGACCCGCAAGCTCGCCTGCTCACCCAGGTCCAAGGCGTGATCGCCGAGTACGAGCGGGCAAGATCGCCGAGCGCTACCGGCGCGGCAAGCTGTGGCGCTCCCGCGCGGGCGAGGTCATCTCCTGGAAAGCCCCCTACGGCTACCGACGCATCCCCCGCAGCGAGCACCGACCCGCCCACCTGGTGGTCTACGAGTCCGAAGCGCAGGTCGTGCGGCGCATCTTCGACGACTACACCGCCGGCGGGCACTCCATGCGCGAGATCACCCGGCGGCTCAACGCCGACCAGGTGCCCACCCCGACCGGCAAGCCGGTCTGGGGCGTGTCCACCATCGGGCGGCTGCTGCGCAACCACGCCTACATCGGCGGGTCTACTACAACCGCACCGAGACCGCGCCCACCACCAGGCCAGGCCACCGCCCCACCCGCCAGCGCCCCCGCACCCACGAAGAGTGGATCCCGATCGCCGTGCCCCCCATCGTGGCTGACGACACCTTCCAGGCAGCCCAGCAGGTCAGCCGCGACAACACCCAGTGGAGCCCCCGCCGCGCCGAGCCGGGCCAGTGGCTGCTGCGCGGCCTGGTCACCTGCGGCACCTGCCAGGTCGGCGTCAACTGCCACAAGATGCGCGGCCGCAACGCCACCTTCCACCGCTACTACTACTGCCGCAACCACGACCCGCTACGCGCCGGCGGCGAGCACCGCCGCTGCCCCGAACGCAACATCCGCGCCGACGCCCTGGACACCTTTGTGGCCGACCAGGTCCGCCAGGCGCTGCGACGCCCCGAGGTGCTGCTGGCCGGCGAACACGCCGTCGCCGAACGCGCCCCAGCACCCGACGACGAACTGCTGGACGCCCAGCTCACCCGGCTGGACCGCAAGACCGAAGCCACCCAAGTCGAACGCCGCCGGCTGGTCGACTGCTACCAGGCCGGGCTGCTGGACCTAGTGGTCCTCCGCGTTAATTACGCCGATGTGATTCACTGTGGCCTCGTCGGACTGCAAGGGAGGCCGCAAGTGTCGAGGGTGCCGCCGCTGGAGATCACCCCACCCCAACGCACGGAGCTGGAGCGCCGCCTGCGAGCGCACACCACCACCCAGCGTGCCCTGCGCCGGGCGCGGATCATCCTGCTGGCCGCCGACGGGGTGGCTAACCGGCAGATCGCCCGCCAGGTCGGCATCGACGAGAAAGGCGTCGCGACCTGGCGGAGGCGGTTCGCCGCCGAGGGCCTTGCAGGGCTCGCCGACCGTGGGCGTCCCGGCCGCCCGAGGGTCTATGGCCACGACGCCCGCCTTGCGATCGTCGCCACCGTGACCACCCAGCAACCCCAGGTCGACAGCCACTGGTCGGCGCGGCTGGTCGCCGAGCGCCTGGCCGAGGAGCACGACATCAGGATCTCGGGGTCCCAGGTCGGGCGGGTCCTGGCCGACTTGGATCTCAAGCCCCACCTGGTCCGTGGCTGGCTGAACCGCCCTGACGACCCGGCGTTCTTTGCGCGCGCCGCCGACGTGTGTGGGCTGTATCTGGACCGGCCGCACAACGCGTTGGTGCTCAGCGTGGACGAGAAGACCGCGATCGGCGCCCGCTCCCGCAAGTACCCGACCAAGCCCGTCGCCGCCGGCCAGTTGGAGCGGCGCGAGTTCGAGTACACCCGGCACGGCACCGCGTGCCTGGTCGCTGCGTTGGATGTCCACTCCGGCCAGGTGCTGGGCAGCGACGTGACCAAAAACGACTCGGCGCACTTCATCGGCTTCTTGGAAGAGATCGACCGGTCGGTCCACCCCGACCTGGCCATCCACCTGGTGTTGGACAACGGCTCCTCGCACGTGTCCAAGCAGACCACGGCATGGCTGGCCGCCCATCCCCGCTTCCAGGCCCACTACACACCCAAGCACGCCTCCTGGTTGAACCAGGTAGAGCTGTTCTTCTCGATCCTGGCCCCGATGGCGGTTGGTCGCAAAGGAACTGGTCATGGCCTTGCTCGCTCCGCACCACCAGGCGGTGGCCTCGCTCCCGCGGGCCTACCGGTCCCCGCTCCATGTGAGTACCTGCCACGGCCGGCTTGCCGAGCTCATCCGGTTCCTGGCGTGGCTCACCGCACAGGGCGTGGCCGGCCTCGAAGACTTGGGCACCGCTGACTGCGACGCCTACCTGGCCCATCGCCGCTACCAGCGAGACGAACACGGCGTCGGCGTCGGCGAACGGAGCTCGGGCACACGGCGGCTCGCCGCCCTGATCGTGACCGACCTGCTCAACTACCGGGAACTGTTCACCGCCGACCGGGTCCCGGCAGACCTGCGGCCCTGGGGCGGCGCCGCGCCGTCCGCGATCGCCGACGACAGCCGCGGCGTGGGGCAGAACAAGACCCTGCCAGTCTCCGACGAAGTGCTCCGGCCGGCGCTGGCTGCGGCCTTGCACCTGGTGAACGTGATCGGCCCGCACGTCGTCGGGCTCGCCGAGCAGGTTCGCGCCGCCGACCGGGACTGGTCGACCACGACCGACGGGCTCAAGGCAGCCACCCGGGTCCCGCTCGCGGAGATCGCGCGAGTGCTGGTCGGCTACCAGCAGGCCCGCGAGCCCCTGCCGCTGCTGCGGCAGCACCACATCCAGGACCGGATCGACCTCGGCTGGTCGGCCGATGACCCGTTGACCCCCATCGCGTTCAGCGTCCTGGCCCGCCAGGCCGGGTTCCGGCAGTTCTATTCCGCATGGCTTCCAGCCCTACGCGGCCCGGTGGAGCAGACGTTGCAGGCAGTCGGGGCGGAGCGACCGTTCGGCCGGGCGGCTGTCCACATCGAGCGGGCCGACGGCGACGGCACCGCACCTTGGACGCTCCCACTGCACCGCGAAGCAGCCACCACCTTGATCGGCATCGTCCGCACTGCGGCGATCCTCACGCTGGCGGTGATCACCTGGATGCGTGCCAGCGAGCTCATGGAACTGCAGGTCGGCTGCCGACGTCCGGCCCGAGAAGCATGGGCCCGGACTGGTCCGCTACCGGTTGGCAAGCAAGCTCGTCAAAGGCCAACCCCTCGGGGGCGTCCGCGACGAGTGGGTCGTCATCCGGGACGCCCATCGGGCGGCCGGCCTCGCCGAGCAGCTGCACGACGACCCCGTGGAAGGCAAACCGCTGTTGGGTCGGTTCCATTTCAACTCCCGCTACCAGTGGTTCCGCAACTGGGTGAACGGCCCGGAGGGACAGCGGCTCGGCCTCGCCCCGATCCCCAGCGACCACCTGAACCTCAGGATGCTGCGCAGAAAGCTGGCAATCGAACTCGCCTACCGCCCCGGCGGCCTACTGGCAACCAAGATCTACCTACGCCACGTGAGCACCGCAACCACGGAAGGCTACGCTTCTCGCCCCGGCGGGGCGCAGGCCGAGCTGCTGGCCGAGGTCAACGACCACGAGCAGCAGCGCAACCTGGAACGGGTGCTGGCCGAGTTCCGCAACTACCAGGACGGCATCCTGCCCGCCGGGCCCGGCGCCCGCAGCCTCACCGAGTTCTTTGCCAGCGTGGACGGCAAGCTCGACCAGGCGGCACCGCCGGCCCCGAAGGCCCAGCGCAGTGACCGCGACGTGCTCAACCTGCTGACCAAGCGCGCCAAGACTCTCCACCTCGGACCAGCGAACTACTGCTGGTTCACCGACCCCGCCCGAGCGTTGTGCCTCAAGCTCGCCGGCACTCCCACCGCCGACCGTCCACTGATCGGCATGTGCGACTCGGCCCGCTGCCCGCAGGCCACCCACCATCCCTGCCACCGTCCGATCTGGGCCGAGCACGCCCAGCAGACCACGGCCTTCCTCGGCACCCTCGGGCCCACCCGCAAGACCGAACGGGCACGCCTGCAGGCCGACCTCGACCGCGCCGAACGTGTCCTTGCTGAGATCGACGGCACCACCACCGGCCACCAGCAGGAGCAGCCCTGACATGCGCATCAGCGCCGCCCAGCGCCACGCCAACCAGCAGCGCATCCGCACCGTCATGGACCGGCTGCTGCGTGGCGAGCTCCCGCCCGGCGGCCGCTGCGACGTCAAGACGCTCGCCCGCGAGGCCGGCGTGGACCGCACGGCCTTCTATGGCAACCGTCCCTACGCCCACCTCCGGGAGGAGTTCGAGCAGCGACTCCAGGCCATCCAGCAGGCCGGTGAGATCCCCGACCCGCGGGACGCGCAGATCGCCCGGCTC
>Ga0137372_10008059_pt1 | contig 10181 bp, 10 predicted proteins | sample SagtaG_6_FD_104911 | JGI IMG/M metagenome (GOLD analysis project Ga0137372, IMG submission 104911) | Vadose zone soil microbial communities from Sagehorn Ranch, Mendocino, California, USA - Sage1_R_60_16 metaG | ecosystem: Environmental > Terrestrial > Soil > Vadose zone | place: USA...
CCGGTAGATGACGCAATATTCGAGGAGCCTACTGCTCCAGCAACAGCGCAGCCATAATTGGTGCGGTCGTGCTCGCCGTCTAGCTAGCCAATTTTTTTAGGAATTCTTGCTCGTCCAACCGGTATTTGAAGGCCTTGCGCCCATCAATGAAGACCACCGGAACCTCGTCGGTGAACTGGCGGCGCAGGCTGTCGTCTGTTTCAACGTCAACTTCGCGCCAGTGAAAGCCTCCCCTGCGCTCTAACTTCGTGAGCTTCTCCTTCACGATTTCGCACAGATGGCATCCCTTGCGGGAATACACGATCACCTCACGAAGGAGTGACATGGCCGGGAGTGTAGCAAAGTTGCCCGAGTTCTTCCACCAAAACTTTGTGCGTCGCATCCTGAATTGCGCCTGATCAAAGGGTACAATCCGTAGTTCATGAGGGATCAGCTGATAAGGCCTCTGGCAGGGAAAGTGGCTTTAGTGACGGGCGGTGCAAAACGCTTGGGGAGGGCTGCTGCTTTGACCCTGGCGCAGGCGGGTGCCGATGTCACAATAACGTTTTTGGAGTCAGCCCAAAAGGCCCAGCAGACCGTTAAGCAAGTTGAAAAATCGGGCGTTCGGGCCCTCGCCGTTTCCTGCGATGTTACCGATCCAAAGAGTGTTCGCGAGGCCATCTCTGAGGTCGTCCGAAAATTCAACCGACTCGACATTCTGATTAACAATGCAGGGCGATACGAAACCGTTGCTTTCGACCAGCTTTCCCTTCAGCAGTGGGATACCATCTTTGCCACCAACGTTCGCGGGCCGTTTCTCGTATCGAAAGAAGCTTTGCCTCATCTGCGCAAACGTGAAGGCCGTATCGTCAACCTGGGATCGCTTGGTGGCTTGCGACCGTGGGCCACTCACGCTCACTACTGCTCGTCAAAGGCCGCATTGCACATGCTGACGAAAGTCATGGCGAAAGCACTGGCACCTGAAATTGCGGTGAATTGCATTGCTCCCGGCATGATTGATCTCGGCGAAAAATCCGCAGCAGCATTCATGAAGCGAATGGCAAAACAAACCCCGATGCGGCGCAATGGCACGGCCGCAGATGTGGCGGCAGCGATCAGGTTCCTCGCAACGGCGCCACACTTCATTACCGGTCAGATCATCGTCGTGGATGGAGGCCTGGGCTTGTGAGACTCGCCTGCCTCATGCTTCTTTTCGGCGGCCTGGCAAGCGCGCAGGTGCGTCCCGAAGACGGCGCGACAGAGATTCAACTTTGGACTGCGGGCGGCCACTCTGTCGCCGGCGGTCGTGGCAATACCGGCATTTGGAACGCTGGCCTCCGCTATGGCTGGGTCGTCACTGAGCCGCACGGCCCAGGTTTTCTCGTCGGGCGCTTTGAATACGCAATCGAGGCCGTTCCAGCCTACTTGATCTTCCAACCCGCAAACACCGCCTATGGGGCTGGAGTGAATCCGCTGAACTTAAAATGGAACTTCGCCACGCGAGGATCGTTCGTTCCTTACCTCGAATTAAGTGGCGGTGTGCTCTTCACTACCCACAGCGTTCCCGCGGGCACGTCCAATGTGAACTTCACACCTTCGGTGGCCTTCGGCACGCATTTTCTCGGACAGAAATACGCCTGGACAGTCGAGGCCCGCTATCTACACATTTCCAACGCCGGTTTGGACCGATCGAACCCCGGAATCAATACAGTTCAGGTTCGGTTGGGGATAGGGAAGTTCAGGAAGGGAAAGTAGGTTTCAAGGTTTCACAAATTTCAGATTTTCAGCAACTGGCCCTTAGTACCGAATCTCGAAAGCTTGAAACTTTGAAACCTTCACTTTTTCAATATCGGGTTATATCCATCGCTCACCAGTTTTGCACGTGCGCTTTCCGCGTCTCTAATATCGGCAAATGGTCCTACCTGTACATGAAACAGTTTGTCGGGCGACGGATTCACAACGAAAGCCGCATATTGCCTGCCTTTCAGCGATTCCACCAGCGCTTCCGCGTCCTCCTGCTTGCTCACGGCTGCTACCTGCACCGAGTAGCCCGCCCCTGACGGAAATGCCGCTTGCGGGGCAGATGGGTCAGGGGACGTCGTTGCCTGACCTGAACCGTTCGACGAACTAGTGTCTGATGGAGTTTGCGACTGCTGGGCTGGCTTCGAATCCGAGCTTGTTTGCGGCTGCTCGACCGGCTTACTCGCGCTCGCTGATGGCCGAGTGCTCCCTGAAGGGCCGGGAGATGGGAGCAACTCCGGCGCGGACTTCACCGAATTGCGCCCCATAGAAAATCCCATGCCGAAAAACACCGCACACAGGATTACCAGGCCGAAGAAAAGCGCCAGCATCTTGCCGGTGCCAAGAGGTATTTCTGTGTTGGTTGCGGCGTCCACTCGCATTGAATCTACAGGAGTCATAGAGCCGCAAATCTCCCAGATGCCTGTTTACTTCAACACCGCAATCAAGGAGATTCCTCAATTTATTTTGCGGCCGGGGCGGTGTCCTTGCCTAGTATCTTTTGGAGTCCGGAGAAGAAATCCATGGGAACTGGAAACACGACAGTCGTGTTCTTCTCCACCCCGATTTCAGTCAAAGTCTGCAAGTAGCGCAGCTGGATGCTGACCGGTTCCGAGGCCAACAAATGTGCCGCGTCTATCAGGCGCTGGGCAGCAGCGAATTCACCCTCAGCGTGAATGATCTTCGAGCGCTTTTCACGTTCGGCTTCCGCTTGTTTGGCCATGGCACGCTGCATCGTTTCCGGCAGGTCAACCTGCTTGACCTCCACTGCAGCGACCTTTACTCCCCAGGGCGCAGTATGCTGGTCCAGAATGGTTTGCAAGCGGCTGTTGATCTTGTCGCGGTGGGCCAGCAGTTCGTCCAGATCCAGCTCGCCAAGCACGGACCGAAGCGTTGTCTGCGCAAATTGGGACGTCTGATAGACATAGTTGGAAACCTCGACCACAGCGCGCGTGGGCTCAACCACCCGCAGGAAGATGATGGCGTTCACTTTTAGCGTCACATTGTCGCGGGTAATGATGTCCTGCGGCGGGACCTCTAACGCCTCCTGCCGCAGAGATATGCGCACCATACGATCCATAGGTGCGAGCACGAGAATGATCCCAGGACCCTTTGCATGCGCAAGAAGATGGCCAAACCGGAAAATCACACCTCGTTCATACTCGGCGAGTATTTTGATCGAGCTCAAGGCATATAGGAGGACCACAACGATGACAATTAAAAGAAACGTGCTGACGCCTTCCATTTTTCCCTCCCGCTTGGGATGTGGAGCGCACTGATTGTACTGCAATTGATCGCGAGCTGAACTACGTCACTGGGGGACCGTCACCTGATCAAGAGGATGTTCCACGGTTTCTCTGCGTCCTCTGTGAATTTCTCGGCGGTCTCTGCGGTCAAAGGCTTTTGTCTGCGGGCTCCACGCTAAGTTCCAGCCCATCCACTTTCCGCACTCTTACTTTCTCTCCGACTGCCACATTCGCCGACGAGATAGCATCCCAGATTTCGCCATGAACAAAGACTTTCCCCGCGGGAGCCAATGCCGTTTGGGCGACCGCCACTTCGCCAATCAGCCCATCAATACCGGTGACCGCCTTGCTCCTGCGTGCGCGGAGGGCAATGGTCATGAGAAAAACTGTTATACCGCCGAGCGGAATGCTCACCGCCAGTGCCGTCGCCAGCTTAACCCTCATTTCGGGGATCGGCGAATCCACCAACAGCAGTGCGCCGATCACTAATGTCGCAATTCCGCCCACCGCCAACGCACCATGTGTCCCGAACTTCGCGTCCAGTGCGAACAATACGAACGAAACGAAAATCAGTCCGACCGCAGCGAACCGAATCGGCAAAAGATGCAGCGCAAAAACTGCGAGCACAATAAAGACAATACCCACTGTTCCCGGCCACACTGCACCGGGATGATTGAATTCGGTATAGAGTGCAAGTGCGCCGATCGCAAGCAACACAAACGCGATGTCAGGATCCATGAGGAAGCCGAGGACCTGCTCCTTTAACGTTGGCTGCAGCAGTTGCTCAGCTTTACCCGTCAGGTTCAGAGTGATTGAGTCCGCGTTGAAGCGCTTGACCGGTTTGGCTGCGATTTGTCGAAACAGGTCCTGTTCGTCTTTAGCGACGTAATCAATTAACTTCTGCGATAGGGCTTCGCTTTCTGTAAACGATTTGGACTGGCGCACCGTGCTTTCTGCGACCTCCACATTGCGGCCGCGTTTCGAAACGAAGGAACGCATTAGCGCCGCTGCGTCATTCATCACTTTCTCGCCCATGGCGCCTTGAATATCACCGCCGAATGGCCCTACCGGATGCGCCGCACCCGTATTCGTTCCCGGCGCCATGGCGGCGACGTCGGCACTCTCCAAGATGAAAAACCCAGCCGAGGCTGCGCGGCTGCCGCTTGGTGTCACGTAAATAATCACCGGCACCGGCGAGTCAACGATCTTCTGCATGATCTCCCGCATCGAGCTCATGACCCCGCCGGGAGTGCTCAACTCAATCAGAACGGCGTCTGCCTTAATTGCGGCTGCGCGGTCGAGGGCGCGCTCGATGCGCTCCGCCGTTGCAGCCTGGATGGTGTCGTCCACCACGATCTTCAGCACATCGGCTGACGAGAACCCAGGCAGGAAGAAAAAAGAAATCAGAAGAGCGAAGGGGAAGCACCGACGCATGGTCACACCTCCCAAGATGTGCTTTCTATTGTCTCGCAAAATCGCTGCTTACCCAAACCTGGAGCCGGATGCGTGAACTCCGCAATCTGAATTGTCTGTGGGGAAATACTCCGAGTGAAACCGGAAAGTCGAAATTTGCAGGACCGCAGCCCCGCAGGGGCGGAACAGAATAGCCCAGGACGTAAGTCCTGGGAAGATGCAGCAGTCGGACCGAGTCCCATAGGGACGACACATAGTTACTTCTGAGTCCTAGAAAAAAAACCAAAGCCGCGCCGGGTGGACGCGGAAAAATGAGCCCGGAAGAGACGGAGCTACAATCAGCTGGCCGATTTCACTTCGCCCTGGGATGAGTTTGGTCATACACAGCCAGCAGATGCTTCATCGAGAGCTGGGTGTAGCGCTGCGTGGTCGAAAGCCGTTCGTGGCCCAGCATCTCCTGGATTGCGCGCAGGTCGGCACCTTCCTCCAGCATGTGCGTGCCGAACGCATGGCGCAGCGTGTGCGGGTGCACATCCGGCGACAATCCTTTGGCGACGGCGATCTTCTTGATAATCCGGCCAACACTACGCGTGGTGAGCCGTCCGCCGCGTTGGTTGATTAGCAAAGCCCGCGTATCTTTTCGCGATTCCGAGAGGACCGTTTGCCGAGCCGGAAGATAAGCCGCCAGCGCAGACGTCACCCCCTCGCCAAACGGAACATAACGTTCCTTCTTTCCTTTGCCGCTGATCAAAATCGCTTCGGAACTCAAGCGGACATCGTCGAGATCTATGCCAACGAGTTCGGAGTTGCGGATGCCGCACCCGTAAAGCAGTTCAAACATCAGGCGGTCCCTCTCGGGAAAAGCCGCGATCTCAGGCATGTCGCCGTCGAGCACCGAATTCATTTCTTCCAACGTAGGAACGCGCGGCAATTTCTTCGGCAGTTTGGGAGTCGAGACCAGCGCCGCTGGATTTTGTTCGACAACTCCTTCCACCGCCAGCCAACGATAAAGCGATCGCACCGCGGCAAGTGAGCGGGCAATCGAAGTCTTGCTCAGCCCTTTTTCGTAAAGCTGTGACAAGAAACCGCGGATGGTGACGTGATCTATTTCGCGCCATTTCCGCGATCCGATGTAGGCAGAGAAGTTTGCAAGGTCGCCGGTATAGGCTTTGATCGTGTGCGGGGATACGTTGCGTTCGCGAAGAGAGCTCAGGAATTGTGCCATCGCACTGCCAACGATGGTCCGATGAGTTTTCTCTAGCCGTTTGAATCCGGGTAAATCCGCGGCCGCTTTTTCTCCGTTCCTCCCGGCCTCCATGGTGAACACGCGACTCATCTCGCCTTCGCCCTCGGATGATGTTTCGCATACACACTCTTGAGCCGGTCTAGCGCGACATGCGTATAAATCTGCGTCGTCGAGATGTCTGCGTGACCTAGGATGGTCTGTACCGTGCGCAAGTCAGCGCCGTTTTCCACCATATGTGTCGCGCAACTGTGCCGTAGCATGTGCGGACTCGCATGCCGTCCGGCATTCAAAGAAGCCGCACCAACCATCTGCCACACTCGCTGGCGTGTAATTCTTTTGGCTCCTCGCGCAATGAACAGGAACGGCGAATTTCTCTGTCCCGCGAGCGAAGATCTGCCATCGCGAAGATAGATCGAGAGCGCTTCCTGCGCCGACCGTCCCAGTGGGACAATGCGTTCTTTATCGCCTTTGCCGCGCACCAGCACATAGCCCATGTCGACCTTCACGTCCTCGAGTTTCAAAGACACCACTTCAGAAACTCGCAATGCACCGGCATAAAAGACTTCGAGCATGGCGCGATTGCGCAATAACATCGCCGCATTGGCAGCTCCGGCGGTGACGCCCACGCCCCCTGCCGAGAGCATTTGTTCCACTTCATCGCGTCCCAGCGACTTAGGCAGAATCTTCCATTGCTTCGGCAGCGGAATATTAAGGGTCGGATCGCGGTCAATGCGTTTATCAAGCAGAAGGAAACGATACAGATGCCGAAGCGCCGACAGCTTTCGCGCCACTGATCGCCCTTCCACCGAATTGGCAAACAACTGCTGAATGAATCCCCGCACGTCGTCCCTGCGCGCCTTCAGAAGAGTGCGCTTGCTGCCATCGAGAAAAGCGGCGAACTGGACGATGTCACGTGTGTAGGCGGACACCGTGAGCCCAGCCAGTCCTTTTTCGACTTTCAGATAATCGATAAACGATGGGAGGACGCTGGAATTCGCTTGGGACGGCACAAAACAAGTATGCGCATTATCGGACACTGCATGAAGTGCCGAATCTGATACCGCTTGTCAAATGCAAAGCAGCCGCGGATTTACACGGATTTCGCGGATCAAACACTTTGAAAAAACTTAGGAATTGTCTCTCTGCGTTCTCGGCGAATTCTCCGCGACCTCTGCGGTTAAAGTTTTTGAATTCGCCGATGGTACTGCAACAGCCTTGAAGGGTCCACTGAAACAGACTTTAAACCGCAGAGTTCGCTGAGGATTCGCCAAGATCGCAGAGAAAGCAATCCGTTTATTCCGTGGCCAACGGTTTTCCCGCTTCCTTCAGCACATCCACGGCGTAGATTGCCCCCTGCGGCGTTTCCTCATGCTTAAAATACGCAAACACGTCGCGGCCCGAAGAGATGTGTTCGTGCATGCGACGCACCATCGCTTGCCGTTCTTCTCCGGTGTATTCGGGTTTGCGGTAGCGATAGTAGGCGAAGTCCGCGGTGACAACATCCGGCGTTACCCGCTCCTCGGTTTCAGCGACGCACAGCGCCCGATTGTGCTGTTTCAAGCAAGAGAATATGTCGTCGGTAAACCATGACTCGTGCCGGAATTCGAAAGCCACCTGAACGGCTCTCGGCAAGATCGCCAGGAACTGGCTTAACAATTGAGTATCTGCTTTCATATTGGGCGGCAATTGAAATAGAACTGGCCCGAGCTTGCCTGCCTGAGCCAACGGCTCGATGGTTCCAAAGAAACGCTGCACAAAGTCTTCCGCATTTTTCAAGCGTTTGATATGCGTAATTACCTGATGCGCCTTGATACCGAATCGAAAATGTTCCGGCGTCTGCGCGATCCATTTCTGCGCGGTTGTGTCTTTCAGCAATTGGCGAAACGTCAAATTGACTTCAACGCTGTTGAGCTGACCGGAGTAATGGGTAAGGAATTTTGTCTGCGCCAATTTCTCCGGATAGAAGTCGGGCTTCCAGCTCGGGTATGCCCATCCGGATGTGCCGACGAACAGTTGAGCCATTTGGCGAAAATTATACCCGCCGGCGGTGCGTTGGCCGAGCCGAGGATGACGCGGTTTTTCGAGGAGACTTAGGGCGCGCCTGTGCTGCCATCTCCAGCCCTGTCGCGATGGCCTCCGCTTCACCTGCACCAATCCCTGCCAGCTTCGGCAATTTCTGCTTCAGGGTGAGCAGCGAATCAAAAAGGTCGCCCATCTTTTCTACTCGCTCTACTGTCTGATGCGATTCGAACACCAGCAAGCCGGCATCTTTCTTTTTCAATGTGCGTATCACTTCGTCCCATGTGATGGGTGTTGAAACTGTTGGACGCTCGCGCGCGCGCAACGAATACACGCTCACCGTGGTTTTGTGCTCGTCGTTCTGACTCCAGTCCACGAAAATCTTGTTGGCGCGCACGGCTTTCTTCATGTCGGAGACGACCAGATCGCGATGCTCGTCTTCGAGCAGTCGCGCCAGTGCGTGGGCAAACGGCTTGGTCTCGTCGTAACTGATCTGCGTGTTCAGAGGAACGTAAATCTGCATGCCCTTCGAGCCTGAGGTTTTGGGGAAGCTCTGCAGCTTGAAATGATCGAAGATCGCGCGCAGCCACAAAGCGACCTGACAGCACTGAACGATGTTGGCGGGTGGGCCGGGATCGAGATCGAACACCATGCAGCGCGGGCATTCGATATCTGCCGCCAGCGAAAGCGATGGATGCAGTTCAATCGCCGCAAGGTTCGCCACCCAGACCAGCGTAGCCAGATCGTTCGCGAGAATGTAGTTGACGTCTCGCTGATTCCCCTCACTCCAAATCGGCGCAGTCTTGATCCACTCCGGGCGATGTTTGGTCGCATTTTTCTCAAAAAACGGCGGCTCGTTTACGCCATTTGGATAACGCTTCAACGTGAGGGGCTTGCCCGATAAGTGCGGCACCAGCACCGGCGCGATGCGGGCGTAGTAGTTAATGACCTGGCCCTTGGCGAAACCGGTGGCAGGGTAGAGAACCTTATCGAGGTTCGTCAGCTTGAGCTGGCGCCCACCAATTTCGACGATGTGATCGGGAGACAAAGGGATTTGGTAATTGAGTAATTCTGTAATTGGGCAATTTGAGGGTGGTGTTTGTCGATTACCAAATTACCCAATTACCAAATTACAAAATTCGCTCATGCATTCGCCTTCAGCATCTGCTCCGCATGCTTCAGCGACGTTTCAGTCAGTTTGGCTCCGCTTAACATGCGGGCGATCTCCTCGGTGCGTTCATCACCGACGATTGGCCGCACCGATGTTCGTGTCCGCCCCGCGACTTGTTTCTTTTCGATCAAATAATGATGATCGGCAAACGTCGCGATCTGCGGCAAGTGAGTCACGCATAGCACTTGGTTCGAACGCGAGAGCGATTTCAGCTTCTTGCCAACCGCTTCAGCCGCTCGTCCGCCTATGCCCGTGTCAATTTCATCGAAGATCAACGTCCGCTGAACTCCGCCCGTTTTGTGCCGCGAATTGCCCGCCTCCACGCTAGCCTTCAGCGCCAGCATCACACGGGACAGCTCACCGCCAGAGGCAATCTGCTCGAGTGGATGCATCGGCTCGCCGAGGTTCGTTGAAATCATGAATTCCGCCTGATCGAAACCGGACGCGGCCCAATTACTCTCTTCGTCCGTGCCGCTGATTTCGATGCGAAATTGCGCCTTCATGGCCAGTTCATTGATCTCGCCTTCCACGAGTTTCTCGAGCTTTTTTGTCGCCTCATAGCGTTTCTTCGAAATTGCGCGAGCGGCTTGCAAATATTTCTCCGCTGCCGCAGCGAGGTCCGCACGCAATTCCTTCAGGATTTCGTCTTTGTTTTCAATTTCAGAAAGCTTACGCGTAACTTCTTCGCCAAGTTTGATGACGTCTTCAAGCGTCGGCCCGTATTTGCGTTTCAGGCGGTCGAGCACTGCCAGCCGGTCTTCGATTTTCGCAAGATGCTCGGGCGAAGCTTCTATGCCTCCGGCATAATCACGCAGGCTGGCGCCCACGTCTTCCACGCTGATCCGCGCTGTTTCAAGCGAGGACAGAGCTTCCTGAAATTTGGGCTCGTAACGGATCAGCTCTTCGAGATGTTTCTGCGCCGCGCGAAGTGATGACGACGTGGAAGATGTGCCTTCGTAGAGTAGATCGAAGGCCTGCATCGCGGAGTTGTAAATTTTCTCGGCGTTGGCCAGAACTCGTTTTTCAATTTCCAGGCGTTCGTCTTCTCCCGCCTGAATCTTTGCATCTTCGATCTCGCGCTTTTGGA
>Ga0137372_10008063_pt1 | contig 10180 bp, 9 predicted proteins | sample SagtaG_6_FD_104911 | JGI IMG/M metagenome (GOLD analysis project Ga0137372, IMG submission 104911) | Vadose zone soil microbial communities from Sagehorn Ranch, Mendocino, California, USA - Sage1_R_60_16 metaG | ecosystem: Environmental > Terrestrial > Soil > Vadose zone | place: USA: California...
TGTTGATTTTAACGTTCACAGGCTGAGCGTCGAAAACTTTCGGCTGGGCGTTATCGGTTAAACCGCTAAATCGTGCCTCCATTTTCACTTTGTAACCCGTTTAACATCTGAACGCCTTAATACTTTGCGCTTTTCCCAATGGCGAAGTGAGGCAACTTCTCGTCCATGGCGAACGCTGAACCGCCCCCCGTTTTGATTGCCGAGGGAATCGGCCATGCCACGCGCTATTTTCTTCGCGAAGTAGGCGGCGTGTTCTGGTTCATTGTGAACACGTTCGAAGAAACGTTCGAGCGGATTCAACACGGACGCGTCCCGTTTCGTGCCGCCAGTTTCTTTCGCCATACCGAACGTGCCGGTGTGGATTCGGTGCCGTTGGTGGGACTGGTTTCCTTTTTCCTCGGCCTCACCATGGCGCTGTTGACCGGCTACCAGTTGCAACGCTTCGGAACAGAACGGCTGATCCCCGGTCTGGTGGCAATTGCTTTTACGCGTGAGCTCGGCCCCTTGCTCACCGGTATCATGCTCGCTGCACGCATCGGGGCGGCCTTTACGGCGGAACTCGGCACCATGCAAGTTTCCGAAGAGGTCGAGGCGATTGAGGCGATGGGCATCGGCCCGCTCCGTTTCCTCGTCGCGCCGCGAATGCTTGCGCTGTTTCTGCTGATGCCGTGTCTATCCACGGTTTCGAACATGGCAGCCGTTTTGGCGAGCAGCCTCGTCTGCAAAGCCTATTTCAGTATCGCCTTTCCCTATTTTCTCGATCTGGTGAAAGATTCATTGCTCATCCGCGACATTATCACCGGCATTTTGAAGAGTTTTCTGTTCGGTCTCCTCATCGCCGCGATCGCTTGCTACCGGGGCCTGACAGTGAAAGGTGGTGCCGCCGGGGTTGGCGCATCGACAACCTCCAGCGTCGTCACTGCGATCACAACGGTGATTGGCTGCGATACACTCTACAACGTCGTTTACACTACCTTTTATCCGACGTGAGCACCCCGGTTGACATGGTCGAACTGCGCGATGTGCATATGCAGTTCGAGGAAAAGAAAGTGCTCGACGGTGTTTCGCTGAAGGTCGAGCCGCAGGAACGCCTGGTCATCATGGGTCAGAGCGGCAGTGGTAAGAGCACGATTTTGCGATTGATTCTCGGCACGCTTCGTCCCGATTCCGGCTCGATTTTCTTCAAGCGCTTTGAAATCACGCGGCTCCGACGCCGGAAGCTTCAGCAGGTACGACAACACATTGGCATGGTTTATCAGTATTCGGCGCTGCTGAGTTCCCGCAATGTGCGCGATAACGTTGCCCTCCCACTGGAAGAGCTTACTGATAAATCGCCCAGTGAGATTGATAAGATAGTCGACGGAAAACTCGAGCTTGTTGGGATGGAGGATTCCAAAGAGCTGTTGCCGGAGGAGTTGAGCGGTGGCATGCGAAAACGCGTCGCCCTTGCGCGGGCCCTCGTGCTTGAGCCCGAATTGATCCTATTGGACGAGCCATCGGCTGGCCTTGACCCAGTCATTGCCTCGGTGATCGACGAATTAATTATCAGCCTCAGCGAGAAATCCAAGGTCACGTCCATCACCGCAACGCACGAAATGGACAGCGCCTTTCGCATCGCGACGCGAATGGCTATGTTGTACCAGGGGAAAATTATTGAAGAAGCCGAACCTGAAAAATTTAAACAATCCAAAAATCCTGTGGTCGCGCAGTTCGTGAGCGGAAGCACTGAAGGTCCAATCCTGGAAGGCAGCCTCGATGCAATTACAAAGAAATGAAATCATGACAGGTCTGCTCGTGATCGGAACGATCGCAGTAGTCGCTTTCCTTCTGGTGTTGCTTGGCGCACCGGGATTATTCCGGCCGCTTGTGACCTACAAGATTTACTTTGATAACGCGGTTGGAATTAAACAGGGAGCTCCGGTGATGCTCGCCGGTCGCAAGATTGGACAAGTCCAGAAGCTGTATTCACCGGTCTCGCCCGAAGAAGAAAAACGGGCAGAGGAAGCTGCCGCCGCGATTAAACCGCCCGAACCCAACGCCGGTCCCAACCCTTCTCCAACGCCGGGCAAACCCAGATTTGAAGTTCGCATCGATGTTCAGGTGGACAAAAGTGCGAAGGTCTATCGCGATGCCAAAACACGAATGATACAGCTGGGATTGCTTGGCGACATGGCCATCGACATCACCCAGGGCACTGAGAAATCCGGACGCGCGAAAGACGGCGAGATATTCGCCGGAGAACGCACGCCCGATCTCGGCGAAGCCGCGGCAAAAATGCTGGAAGTCATCAAGCCGGTCGCGGCCGAAGCCACTAATACGATGAAAGACCTTCAGCAGACTGCGCAAAACATTAATCGTCTCACCGACGAAAACTCAGAGCTGACCCTTGCGCTCGGGCAGTTCAAGACCTTCGGGCAACATCTTTCCGATTTGACCGCGCCCGACAGCGCGCTTTCACATTCGCTTACCAACATCGAAAAGATCAGCACCAGTCTCACGGAGAACGACAACATCGAGGTCACGTTGCGAAACCTGCGAAACTCGTCAGAGAAACTAAAGGTCGCGACGACTGAGCTCGGGCCAGCCGGCGAAAACATCAAGCAATTCAGCGAGACAATCAAAACTCAGCCGTGGCGTTTAATCTGGCCCACGACAAAAAAGTACGCCGAAGCATCACCGACTCCCGCTCCTTCTCAGGGCACCATCAATGTGCGTAAGACCGCTAGAACACGATCACGTCCAAGCTCGACTCCCAATTCGCGTCAGAGCAGCCGTTAGAGCAGCGTACCGCGTCTCGTCCGCCACAGGAGGCACTCGCCGTGGCGGACAGGCTCGTTTTGGTGTTTCACCGAAACCGGACTTTGCCGAGACTCGGTCGCGATAATGATTCTCACACAGAGGGCGTGATCGCGAAAACGACGCGTTCCACCTTGCGTTTACTAAAGCTGGATCGGCTTCTCCGAAGACGATGGGTAAGCCAACCGCTGAAGGCGCAAGATTTCGAGCGTCGCGCACCAAGGCTTCCTCGATATTAAACGTCAGGTGACAAACTGCGTTTTAGTTGCCAACGCGTTGAGGACAACGCGTTTCATCTTTGCGTTTGCTAAGGGTGGATGATGCCTTACGGCCCGTAGCTCTTGGTGAATTTCTTTCGCGATTCCGTCTCAGGTTCAGCCGACTTGCTAGGTGCTGACGGTTCGGACTCCGATTTTGCTGCTTGCTCAACTGCCGCTGGTGGTGGCGCGGCCTCCGGAGCTTCAGGCCCAGGCACGTCTTGGGGTCGCGCGCCACCCGAAGCTTCCACGAATGCCATTTGCAAATTGGAAAGCGCGTTACTCAAGACTTTTGCCTCTTCGCTGGTCAGATTGCCGCGCGTTTTTTCCTGAATCATGGCGAGTTGATCGATAAACATTCGGGCCAGGTCCAGGTTCACTTCCGCTTCACCGGTTCTTGGATTTGGAATTTGGCCGAGAAACAGCGCGGCGTTTTGCGCGTGCATCACGACAAATTCAATGAAGCGCTGCGAAAGCTCGCCGCTCAACGTGGTTTTCTGCACTTCAGCCATGGGTCATTTTTGTTTCGCAGCTGCGGAGCCTTCCGGGGGTCGCACCGTTGCCAAAACATACGGTTGATCGCGAAAATATTTCGCAGCTACTTGTTTGGTATCCTCGAGCGTTACCGTGTTCACATCATGCTCAAGATGCTTGTAATAATCAAATCCGAGTCCGTATAGGTCGTCGAGCGCGCAATGATAACCAAAAGCGTCGTTGCTTTGATTGGCGATTTCTTGTTGACCAATCAGTTTCTTCTTCGCTCGCGCCAATTCGTCAGGGGTTAATCCCTCATTTGCCAGCTTATGAATTTCATCAAGCAACTCGGTCTTTACCTTCTCAATTTTTTGCGGGTCGGTACCGAGATAAAATGCAAAGAGACCTGGCACCAGGCCTTGCATCTGGCTTGCGCCGACATAATAGGCCAAGCCCATTTGCTCGCGAATGCGAACAAAGAAACGCGACCCCAGATCGCTGCTCGCTTCATCAATTAATTCCAGCGCGTACCGATCCGGACTCGACAAACTCGCGCCCCGAAATCCAACCATGATCACGCCCTGCGCTTTGTCTTTGCGGCTTTCGACCGTCTCCGGTTTGCTTAGCGGCATGGACGGCTTTGCATCAGTTAGCGCAAGCGCGCCAGGTTTCATCTTGCCGAGCGCTTGCTCGACAAGCTGCTTTACCTCAGCTGCTTTGACATCTCCAAAAACGTAAATCACTCCGTTCTTCGCGACCACGTAACGATCACGAAATTCGATGAGATCTTTTTGCGTTAAACCCTTAACGGATTCGACGGAACCACTGCCGCGCAGCGCGTAAGGATGCTGCGGGAAAAGCGCCTGCCGCATGATGTTGCGGGCGACCGCCGTCAGTTGTTCCTCCTCCTGTTGGATCGCGGCGATCTGGATCTCCTTTTCGCGCGCGACCGCCTTCTCCGGCATGGTGGCATTCAGTAACACATCCGAGAGCAAGTCCACCCCTAGTTTCAAGTCGGGTTTCATGACATCGACCGATACGCCAAAGCTGTTGTTGCCCGAATCGCTGGAAATGGAACCGCCAACCGCCTCGATCTCGTTGGCGATCTGCTCAGCGGTGCGCGTCTTGGTTCCTTTGAGCAGCACTTTCGCCATCAAGTGCGTGATACCGTTGTTTTGGGGACTCTCCGCAAGAAGACCGCCGCGAAAAACAGCGCCCATCGCCACGAGTGGCAAGCGAGGATCTTCGCGAACCAGAAGACGCAATCCGTTCGATAATTCAAATTTCTGAATCTCGCCGGCGGCAGCAACCTTCGGACCCTCGGCTTTGGCGGCGAGCGAACCTTTCGGATTCAACGAGATAACCGTCAGATTGTTTTCCGTAAGGTATTTCGCGGCGACGCGCTTGATATCGTCGGCCGACACTTTCTGGACAGCATCAAGATAATCGCGGCTAAAATTCAGATTGCGCGTCAGCAACCAGTTCGAGCCGATGTCCGACGCCTGGCCCCGCATGGTCGTGAGCGCGCCCAGGTGATGACTGAGCATGATTTTTTTTGCCTTGGCAAGTTCATCCGCAATGACACCAGCATGCTTTACATCGTCAACAATGTGAAGGGCCAGTTGCTCAGCTGCTTCGCGTTTCTTTGGATCGACTGTAGCATCTATGCCGAACAAACCGGGATCCCCGGGCGTGTAGGAAAATGCCGATATGCGAAACGCGAGACCCGCCTCTTCGCGAACGCGCCGGTACAGACGCGAGCTGCGCCCCTCACCGAGAATCGTTGAGAGCAAATCAAGCGCGGGTACGTCTGGGTTCGTAACTGCCGGGATGTGCCATGCCAGCGAGAGATGCGTCAGCTCCGTGGCAAATTCCTGATGCGCTTCGCGCCGGCCGAGTTGCGGCGGTTCTGCCGGAATGAATACGGGTTGGAGTGATTTCTCCGGGTAAGGCTTGAACAAGTCGCCCAGCTGTTGGCGCACTCTTTCGGCATCGACATCGCCCACTACGATGAAGGTGAGATTGTTGGGGACGTAGCGCGTTTTGTAATACTGCATGACCTGCTCTTGGGTGAGCTGGTTATAGATTTCGATCTCGCCGATGACGGGGAACCGATAGGGATGTACTTGATACGCGGTTGAAAAAAGGAGCAACCCAGACATGCGATCGGGATCATCCATGCCCATGGCAAACTCGCGCCGGATCACTTCCTGCTCCTTCTGGTATTCCTCCGGCGGCAAAGTCGAATTCATCATCGCATCGGCCAAAATATCGAGCGCGGTAACAACCCCATCTTTCGGAACGTCGATCCAAAAGACCGTGCGATCGAACGATGTATATGCGTTGATGTAACCACCCACGTCCTGAATTTTCTGCGCGATCTCACTTTTCCCTCGCGTTTTCGTCCCCTTGAAAAGCATGTGCTCGAGAATGTGAGACAACCCCGCTCCGAGGTGCTGGTCCTCGTCGATGCTTCCCGTGGCGCACAATGCCTGCACGCTGGCTACGGGGGCGCTACGATCTTCCTGGACAATAATCGTCAGCCCGTTAGGCAAAATCCATTTGTGCGCGGAGGTCGGCGGAAACGTGATGACAGGGGAGGGCTCAGTCGTAGCAGCTTTGAGATTGACCATCATAAATAATAGAACCGTTGAGGAAAACTTTGCCAGTGGTATGCGAGCCATTGAAGTGACGGCGACGGCGTCCTCAGCGATCAGTGATTGCTGATCACTTTCTCGATGCAGCAGGCTTAGGCGCCGGCAATTCCGCCCGTGCCCTCGTCATCGCTGGTTTTTCAGGTGCAAACGGTTTCACGAAGACCTCTTTGAAATCGTAAACGTTCCTGAAATCTTCGAGCGAATCCTTCTCTGTTTTTCCGAATATCCCGGCGCCGATCAAATTAAAAACCATGTTTCCAATGTCCCCCGATGAGTGAATGCCCCAGCTATCGAAAACCGTCATGACCATCGGCCCGAATTCCTTGAGCGCGTACTGTCGCAAGCCTTCCAGTAGCTCCGGCCCGGACACATGGCGGACGCTGGTGCCTTTCACTTTCTTTTGCTGTTTCGTCGTGAAATCGAGCGCGTCACGCAGAAAAATGTATGCGTCTCGCTCGTACCGCGGGTCGCTCTTCACAATGGAATCGAGGGCTTCAGCAAATCCAATTTTTTGCATGGGATGAAAAAGGCGCGTCTTAAACGCGCCGCTAAGCATAATCGCCAAACTCGAAACCGGCAACTGGCCGCGCGTTGCTGGAGTGATCGAGTAATGGAATCATGGAAAAAGCGCAAATCCTGAACACTCCAATAGTCCATCACTCCAGCTCGGAAGTCTCGATTTGGTCTTCCAGTGCATCGAGATACACTGAGAACGGGTCGTGTCGCCTTGGCGCGGAGACCTGCGATTGGTTCGCCGCCTTGAGGTAATCGCTGAAAGCTCCGCTCTGATTCTCCATTTGCGTAGCTTCGAACCAGTTCATGTAATCATCGATATCGCCCATTCGCGCGGCGAGTTCCTCGCGAATTCCGTCCAGATGCGATACACGCTTTGCTATTCCGCGCCGCTTCCCGCGTATGAGCAGCGCTGCAATTTGCTGATACTCGCGCGCGACCGGACGCAAGACCGGGTGTGCCGTCCCAACAAGCAACAGCAACCCCTGGCTCATGTGGTTGACTGCGGCTTTTTCCTCCGCGGACAGTTTGCTGCGCGAAAGCTCGGCAAGATTTGCCGGCTTTGGCCGCCCCCGATTGCGCGAGCCATCTGAAATCTTGATCTGTATCAATTCATCAAGACGTCGTTCGCTTTCGGCAAAACTTAGCAACTGGTAAGTTTGATGCTCGCTGAGTTGGGCCACGCTTGAGCGCCACTTCTTTTCCACGTCATCCCGCAATTGCGGAAAGCAGGCCTTCAAATCAGCAACTCGATCATTCGACCCATGGGAAAGATTGGAGATGTATCGCGCCAGACGCGCGCGGCCACCACCCTCATCGAGGAGCAATTGCACGAGCGCGACGGAATATGCCCGGTAAAGCATGCGTCCCGCGGAATCGAGCAGATCGAAGCGCTGACCCAGAAATTCCTGCAGGGACTTTCCCTTATCGGCAGTTGAAAACGCCTCCACGAAAGCCTCGCGCTCTCGTCCCGGCGTCAGCACCAGCGCGCCTTCCAGCAGCCAATCCGGCGGTTCGACGAGTCTCGCGCCCGGTGCAAGTTCGCCCTCGTCGCGATAAATCATCTCGAACAGAATGGCGCGCAGTAGCTGGCGCTCGACCAATGAACCGTCGAAATTTTGGCCAACGGTCAAATCGAGTTGCAGCTTCACGCCAAATCCGGTCTGGCTGACTCGTAAGTTCGCCGCCGGAATTTCGGGGAGGTTCGCCTGTTGCGACTGCAAATTGATTACAATCGCAGTTTTCCACCCGTCGCGCTGTCGCAGCAGGGCGAGGAGATTTGTCTTGGTCTGCTCCGCCAGTTCCGAAATCGCCCCGCGCAACGTGGCATCGGCGCCGTAAATAACGAATTCTCGCGATGGACTTACGCTGTGCTCCGGCAAGGCGCGAAGTTGGTGGCACGCGAAGACCAACAATATGAAAGTCGCAGCACGCCTCATCTTCGTTATCCGGCATGATAACCAGGGCGGCGGTCTGCTGGCGAGAAGGAATCACTGCGAACTCTGCTCCCGCCCGTACAAGAGGCCTCAAATTCATCTGATTTATTCTTGTGCGCCGTAAAAAAACGAGACTTTTTGGTGCGTACGGTGTCTAATCTTTAGAAACCCCACCTAATATGAATAATTCAAAACTGATACTTTCCTTGAGTTGCTTTGTTGCCGTCACACTGGCTTCCCCATTAGCCACAGCTGCGCCCCGAGGAGGTGGTGGCCACGGTGGCCATTTTAGCGGCGGCCGCGGCTTCGCCTCGGGACGCCCCGGGATGGGTGCATGGAGCGGACGCAATTGGAATGGGCGAAACTGGAGTGGCCGCAATTGGAATGGGCGGAACTGGGGCGGTCGTAACTGGAATGGCCGCAACTGGAACAACTGGAATGGGAATTGGCGTCATAATCATGGCAATAATGTCATCTTTATTGGCGACTTCGGCTTTCCAGGGTGGTGGGGCTGGGGCTGGGGCGGCGGATATCCCTATGGATACGGCTACGGGTATCCGTACGGTTATTACGGGTATGGCGATCCGTACGGTTATGGCTACGGTGGAGGGTATGGATACGGTGACTACGGCTACGGTAACGGCTATGGATATGGCTACGGCTCCGGCGGCCAATACGGTGGCAGCCAATACGGCTCTGCGACTCGGTCGAGAGTAGCCGAGTTACAACGGCGACTCGCCCGCGCCGGCTATTATCGCGGGTCAATTGATGGCGTCCTGGGGCCTCAGACGCGGCGAGCAATTCGAGCGTACGAACAGGAACACGGTTACGCTGACGCAGGCTGACCCCGACGTTCCCGCCGATTTTTCATCGCGGGCCATTTGATAGTCTTTCGGTTGGTTGACCGGCGGAATTCGCGAGGGCGCAAAGGGCGAACCGCCGGTCGCCTATTTTCACAACGGTAGGACTCGTTGTTCTTCAGCGCGCTTTCCGCCTGTTTAGTTGAACGCCATGGCGCGCCAATCATTTCTGCTACCTCTAAATTCCGCTCATTCCAATTTCTCTTGATTTACCCACACTGGGCGCTTGCCTAATTTTTTCCTTTTCATCCGCGGGTCTTTGGCATACGAAAGAATCCCGGAGGAAATGTATTTGTCCGGCTAGCCATCGAATCTTACTCGGCATCGCTGTTTTCGCATGGATCGTTCCACCAGCAGTCGCTGATCTTTTTCCAACGTCTGGACCTGTTGTGTCTGGCAAGACCGCGCGTCTTCGTTTTGGCAAAGCAGCTGCGCCAAAGAGTGCGCCGCTCGCGGTGAAACGTGCGATCTGGGCAGCCAATCAACTTCGCCACAAAAAATATCGTTATGGTGGCGGCCACAAATCGTTTGATGACCGCGGCTACGATTGTTCCGGAACGATCTCGTATGTGCTGGGCGCGGGGGAATTGATCAGCGCTCCAATGAGCTCAACGGAGTTTCGCAATTACGGCGACCGCGGTCCCGGCAAATGGATCACCATCTACGCACGAGAAGGTCACACGTTCGCTGTGATTGCCGGCCTGCGCCTCGATACAACACCATACGACCGTTACCGCGGCAAATGGGCGCCGCGATGGCAAACCATTTATCGTCCGCCGCGCGGGTTTGATGCCAGGCATCCCGTTGGGTTATAGGTAAAATTGAAACAATTAAGAGCGATACGAAGACGGATCGCATTCCCAAAGCACTTCGCGCGAAATGCAAACGCCGTTTTCGTGTTGCGTAAGCCTTTGAAGTGCGCGTTTTCGCATCGCCTTGTCGGAACAACTGATTAGTTCAACGGTTTTATGCGAATCCTCTATCGAATCTTTCTCACCAGCAGCGGATTACTAACTCTCTTGGGACTATCTAGTGCGGCTCCCGCGGAAAAGTCTCATGTCTCTTCCGAGCAAGTGACTCACGCGATTCAAGAAATCGAGAAGGTCGCGCAAAAGCAAATTCAGGAAAATGCGCTACCTGGGCTGGCGATCGCGGTCGTGTTTCAAGACAAGACGGTGTACGCAAAA
>Ga0137372_10008069_pt1 | contig 10175 bp, 10 predicted proteins | sample SagtaG_6_FD_104911 | JGI IMG/M metagenome (GOLD analysis project Ga0137372, IMG submission 104911) | Vadose zone soil microbial communities from Sagehorn Ranch, Mendocino, California, USA - Sage1_R_60_16 metaG | ecosystem: Environmental > Terrestrial > Soil > Vadose zone | place: USA...
AGAGCCATTCCACGGCGCTGTGGATCTCCCCCAGCCACCAGTAGGTGCTGCGGACCGGCCCGACGACCTGCACCGCCGCCGCCATGCGCGCCTCGACCACCAGCCGCGCGATCAGCCCGGCCACCTGCTCGGACGGCACCGCGGTGCAGACCTGCAGGTAGCAGCTCCCGCTCATCGGGCACCTTCCCCAGCGGGCCGCGCGGCGAGCACTGGAAGGGCCCGCTCGAGCTCCTCGAGGTCGGCGCGTTCGAGCATCAGGTCGCCCGCGGCCAGCCAGCCCTCCACCTGCGCCGGCCGGCGGGCGCCGGCGATCGCCGCGGTCACGCCGGGCTGGGCGAGCACCCAGGCCACCGCCACCGCGGCCACGGTCGCCCCGCGGCGCGCCGCGACCGGGCGCAGCCGCTCCGCCACCGACAGGTTGGCCTCAAGCCTCGGATCCTGGAACTCACGGTCGCGCCGGCGCCAGTCGTCACGCGGCAGGTGCCGCGCCCGCTCCCGGCTGAACGCCCCGCTGAGCAGGCCCGACTGCATCGGGCTGTAGCACAGCACCGCGGTCGAGCGAGCCTGGCACCACGGCAGCAGCTCGGCCAGGGCACCACGGTCGATCAGGCTGAGCGCCGGCTGCAGCGAGTCCACGTGCCGGATCCGCTCGCAGCGCTCCAGCAGCTCGACGTCGAAGTTCGACACGCCGACGTGGCGGACCTTGCCCTCCTCGACCAGCTCGGCCATCGTCTCCCAGGAGCGCTCGACCGGCGTGCCGGTGCGCCGGTCCGGCCAGTGGATCTGATAGAGGTCGATGACGTCGACCCCGAGACGCCGGCGGCTGGCGTCCACCTCGCGGCGGATCGAGGCCGGGCGCAGATCGTAGACGTCGCCGCTGCCGTCGGCCCAGAGGCCGCATTTGGTGGCGATGCGGACCGCGCCGGCGTCACCGCGCTGGCGCAGCGCCCGGCCGACCATCAGCTCGGAGTGGCCGAGGCCGTAGGCGGGCGCGGTGTCGACCCAGTTGACGCCGGCGTCGAGCGCGCGGTGTATCGCGGCGACCGACTGGCTGTCGTCCTGCCGCCCCCAGCCCCACGCCCACCGGCCCCCGATCGCCCAGGCGCCGAGCCCCACCGCGGACAACTCGAGCGCTGTGACCCCCAACCTGCGGTAGTGCACCGGTCACCTCGGGAGGGCTGCGCCGAGGCGGCCGCGCCTGCCACGACGGGGGGCCTTGAGCAGCAGATGCAGGTCGCCGAACACACCCCAGGAATAGGCCTCGTCGAGGGCTGAGCGGTAGGCCAGCTCGAGCGGGCCGCGGCCGGCCACCGCCTCGAGCAGGTGCAGGTGCGAGCCGCCAGGCTCGTGCCAACCGGTGAGCAGGCCGTCCACCACGGTGACGCCGCGGTCCGGGGTCACCACCAGCTCCGTCCAGCCGCGGCCCGGCCGGACCCGATCCTCACCGTCCACGGCCGTCTCGAGCGCCCGCACCACCGTGGTGCCGACCGCGACCACCCGCCCGCCGGCCGCACGGGTCTCGTTGACCAGGCGGGCGGTCACCGCGGGCAGGTGATACGGCTCGGGCAGCGGCCGGTCGTCGTCGCCGAACACTCCGCTGGTGTGCAGCAGCAGCGGGGCGACCAGCACATTGCTCAGGACCAGGTCCCTGAGCAGATCCGGAGTGAGCGCGCGGGCGGCGCTGGCCATGGCCGTCGACCCCGGCTCGCGCGCGAAGCACGTCTGGTACGCCTCGAGCGGCCAGTCCGCGTCCACCCCGGGCGGGCGCGACGCCCGCCCGTACCGCGCAAGGTAGGCCGGCAGGGTCACCGGCAGGCGCAGGTCCGCGACCCACAGCCTCGAGGAGCCGTGGTAGGGGCCGAGCAGTTGGACGGACGCCGGGCCGGGCAGCCGCCAGACCTCGCCCGGCAGGGGCCGGCCGCCACAGGCTGGCTCGACCGGCAGCTCGACCACCCAGGGCCCACTCGAGGCCAGCGGCGTGGCCAGGCGCACCTCGGTACGGCGGCCGTCCGGCCTGCGGCCCAGCAGCATCGCCGGCAGCGTGGCCGAGGTGTTGACCACCACCAGATCGCCGGGGCGCAGGTAGCTGGGCAGATCGCGGAAGCGTCCCGAGACCGGCCATGCCTCGCCCTGCGAGACCATCAGGCGCACCCCGTCCCGGCGCATGCCGCGTGCCTCGGGCGGACCGGCGGCCCGCAGCGGCGCCGGCAGCTCGAAGGTGAGCATCGGCGACGCCGACGTAATGAGGCTCATCTCACCCGTTCTCCTCCTCCTTCTTCGGGTTGCGTCGCGAGCGCGAAGCGCAGGAAACGCTCCTCGTCGCGCTCCAGCAGCCAGGTCTGCTGCCACAACTGCTCCGCGAGGCTCCCCGGCACGGCAGGGACCAGCGAGTAGGCCGCCGTCGGCCTTCCGGCGGCGTTCATGGCAGCGACGTTGCGGTCACGCCCGGCGCTGATCAGATAGCGGCGCCCGCTCGGGGCCAGCACCGTGAAGCGGCGCCCGCTCTGGAGCTCACGCCCCTGCCAGGGCTCGAGCGCGCGAAGCAGCACCGACTCGCCCCACAGCTCGGCGCGCCTCCGCCTGGCCCGGTCGGCCAGACGGCGGGCCGCGTGCTCATGGCCACGCTCGACCCTGCCACGGCAGCGGGCGACGGCCTCGGCGAGCGTGCGCGGGACACGCTCAGGCCATTCGTAGGTATCAAACGGAAGGATCCCGGCCCAGGTGTAGGTGACGCGGTGGAGCACGGGCCCTGGCCGCCACGTCTCCACGGCGGGCGCCACGGTGACCGCGAAGCGCGGCGGGACGCCGGCCGGCGGCGGCGCGGGCGCGGCCGACGGCCGCCCATGCCCCGGGTGCCCAGGGTCCGGCAGAAGCTCCAGCGGCCGCATGATCCCGCGCGCGCCGTCGTCCTCCACGTCGTAGACGGCCGCCAGCCCAGGCAGCTCGAGCGCCATGGCGGCATCCCAGGCCACCTCGGCCGTGCCGTTCCGGTCGATCACGACCAGGAGCCGGCCAGGCCGCGTGTCCCGCGCGGTCACCATGCCACCCGGGTCCCGCACCGGCCCGGGCGCGCGGGAGCGGGAAGCGGGGTGGGCGGCACGGCCGCAGCCATGCCACCCACCCCACTCGAATGCTGGCGGCCGTCGGCCCGGGTCAGGTGCCGGGCGGCGCGCGCCCACGATGGCGACCACGCCCAGCTCAACGGGATCATGCCCCCTCCCCCGGCACCGTCGCCGCCGCCACTGCTCCCGCTAGCAGGAGCCGCCGCTGGTGATGTTGGAGAGCGCGGCGACACTGTTGCCGCAAATGGCGAGCGGGATGTTCGCCGTGATCGCGCCGAGGTTGAGATCGGCGGTGGTGCCGTTCAGGACCCCCGAGATGGTCGTGCGCGAGGTGCCAGCGCCCGGGTTGCTCTTCGGCTTGTTGCCCTTGGGCTTCTTGGAGCCAGCCGTCCCCGCGGAGCACTGGGCCCCCTTGGTGACGCTGCTGGCCACACTGACCGCGTTGCCACACGCCTTGACGGGCACGTTGGCCGTGACGTCGCCAGTGGCGACGCCGACCTTGGTGCCGTTGCCGACGCCGCTGATGTTGGTGACGTTGCCGGTCCTGCCGGTGTTCGGGGTGCGGCTCCTGGTTGCCTTGGAGGAGCTGCCCTTCTGCACCGCCGACGGGGCGACCGCCGACGGGGCGACCGCGCCGGCGGCAGAGGTGGCCTGCGAGGTGACGCCGCTCAGCGCCCCACCCACCAGCGGGATGCTCGAGAGGTCGGAGGCGCTGGCGGCGACGGTACCGGCGACGAGCAGTCCACCGAGGATCGCGCTCACGCCGACGGCGCGCTTGGTCCAGATCTTCACGCTATTGCTTCTCCTTCTGTCCGCGGACGAGGTGCCAGGGAATGACGGGGGACGTCTTGGGGTGCCAGCCCTATCCGGGCGGCACCAACGGCTCATACGTGCGTGCTCGAATGCCCGAGCGCTCCAGATGCGCGCTCCTCGCGACGCTCCGCATTGTCGTCGCGCGCCCTGGGACGAGGACCCCGAGGTCCGCGCCCGGGCCACGGGCGGGCGAGGGGGAGAGCACGGCCGTGCGCGTGCAGCGATGGGACGAGACGGAGAGCACGGCCGTGCCCTCGCCCGGGAGCGACTTCGCCACTGCCAGCAGCCTCGCCAGCGAGAGAGAGCGCACCGCCGCGAGGAACCTCGCGGCCGGGGTATCCGCGATGCCCGCCGGCATGGCGGTGCTCTGTGGCACCGCCGCTGCGGCGGGAGCGGGCCGATCCGCAGCGTGGGAGCGCTCTGGCGAGAGCAGCACCAGGAGGATAGCCCCGAGCAGCGAGAGCAGCAGTCGCCAGGGCTGGCGGCACCTCGGCACCACCGTTCCGGCGCGTGACTGTCCCACGTCTGGCCCCTCCTGGATGAGCTGCTTCGTGCCTTTGCAGTGGCGCGTCGCCACCTCATTTGGAGGCGACCCGCGGCAGGGTGTGGATCGTCCGATCGACTTCATTCGGACTTCCGATGAGTAGAGGCGCCCGAGGGTCTCGACCGATACGGGCACGTCGAGAAAAGGTCGCCCCATCCCTGCCGCGCCCATACCCACCGCGGCCATGTGGGCACGCTTTGCCGCGGCAAGCACCACCACCGCGACCCTGTTGGCGAGTTGGGGGGAGGGATCTCGGGGCGTGTGGTGCGTGGTGTGGGTTCCGGGGGCTGCTTTGCCGCGGGCATGGTCGTGCTCTGCCGCGTGGGTGCGGCTTTGCCGCGCCACTTGTCGCTGGGGCGCCCGGTTTGGGGGGTTCGTGGAGCGATCTGCGCGGCAGAGCGGCGCCGGCGCGGCAGAGCACCGCAACCGGCGCGGCAAGGCATCACACCCCGCGCGGCAAGGCCTTCAGGATTCGGCAACGGTGTCCAACCGCCGCGGCAAGGCACGCCTCGCCGTCCAGGGAACCGCCCAAGCACCACGACAAACGCCTCGAGGACCCCAGGGTCGGGTCGGAACGCGACGCAGCCACAGTGGGTATGCGTGAGCCATCCCTGCCGCGCCCGAGTTACCCTCTCTGCGGCGACCCGGTGCCGCGCCACTCGATCCGAGGCGGCCGGGGCGCCGTCCCAGCGAGCGTGGCGGAACTGGCAGACGCGCCGGGTTTAGGTCCCGGTGTCTTCGGACGTGGGGGTTCGAGTCCCTCCGCTCGCACCAGTGTTCCCCAGGTCGGTCACGACCGTCGGGCGCGAAGTAAGGCGTTCTGACGCAGAGTCGCCACAACGGCTCACGACCAGCAACGCGCTGCCTGGGTCGGTCACGGTGGCTGAACCGCCTCGAGTTCAGTGGAGCCTGTGGTCTGCCCCCGGTTGCGCGGAGCACCGCGCCTCCCTGTGGTCCTGGTGGTGGTCATCTGGCGCTTGGGAAGGGGTCGGCCACGGCCGAGATGGTGGCGGTGGCCGGGTCGCCGGCGTGCCCGAGGAACGGCAGGCCGAAGGTGGCCTCGATCGAGCGGAGCAGCGAGTAGTGAGTGTAGGGGGTGGGGTCGCGGCCCTGCGGTATCTGCGGTCCCGCCACGATCGTGGGGATCAGGCCGCCCCGGCCCAGACCGTCGCAGCAGGACCGCACGTCGTGCCGGATGCTTTCGTCGAAGGTGACCACCAGGCGGGTGTCCTGCCGCCAGACCGGGTTGACCTCCAGCTCGTCGACGAGGCGGTGGAGCCAGACGTCGGCGGCCCGGACCGAGCCGGAGTGCATGTCGTCGCGCAGATCAGGCACGACGAAGGTGACAGTGGGCAGCCGCCCGCCAGCCAGCGTGGCATGGAAGCGGCCGAACGGCAGCACCCGGTCACAGCGGGCGGGGTTGTCACGGACACGGGCGGCGTGCATGAACGGGTCGACCGCTTCGGTGTAGGCGCCGGAGCTCGGCACGGTGGAGCAGGGCCGGGGGAGGCCTTCCAGGTAGGCGGCCCAGGAGATGTGGCGGGCCTCCAGCTGGTCGACCAGGGTGGGGCCGGCGGTGGTGCAGTTCACGCAGTCGGACCGGATGTGGCCGGTGCGGCCGCTGAGGAGGGCGACGTAGTTCGGAAGCGAGGGGTGGGTGATCGCATGGTAGTCGGTGAGTAGGGTGCCTTGGGCGGCCAGGCGGTTGATGAATGGCGCGGCTGGCGAGCCGATGATCTGCTCGAAGGAGTGGTTCTCCTCTGGCTGTCGCACGCCGCAGCAACCACCGCCAGCACCGCCACGAGGCTCATCAGCCCAAGCGGCCGTTGGTTTCGCACGGTGGTCTCCTCTTCCACTTCGCCGTGGCTCTGTGACGGAGCCAATCGACAAGCTGAGCTCCATCGAGAATCGCGCCCCGGGTGATTCAGGGCATCGCCACCAGCGCCAATCCCACTATACGGCCTGCCGTAATCCATCCATGGCGGCTGGCAGGTATCAACGATTCCGGCTAGCTCGAGACCGCCCGGGCGGCGATACGGAGCACCTCGCGGTGCAGCGTCGGGACCGACAGCTCATGCTCGGGCTTCATCAGCACGCTGCGGACGACCCGGGCCTCGGGGGCGTCCACGGCCAGCCGCGGGTCGCGGCGGCGCAGGCGCTCGCTGCCAACTCGCAGGGTGCTCAGGAACACCGGGCTCGGGTCGGTCATGGCCTCGCGCAGCAGCTTGGCCGAGGCGGCGTCGACCGCCCTGCACGATGGCGCCTCCGGCCTCGGGAAGAACGTCAGGATGTCCAGCTCCGGCCGCAGATACAGCTCCAGCTCATCCGACCGCTCGATCAGGTCCGCCCAGGCGCGCGCGGCGCGCACCCCGGCCGCCAGGATCGGGCCGAGCCCGTGGTTCGCGGCCAGCGGCAGCGCCCGCAGAGTGAGCCAGAGCGCACCGGCGGCCGCGCCCGCGCGCGAGCACTCCAGGCTGATCTCCCCCAGGTGCAGCTCCTCCGAGGTGAAATACGTGTAGGGCGAGTCGTGCCGGTAGAGGCGGCCGACCCCGGGGTCGCGGAACAGCACCGCCCCGCAGCCGTAGGGCTGCAGGCCATGCTTGTGCGGGTCGACCACGACCGAGTCGCACTCGCCGATGGCACGCAGCGGCGCCGCGGGGACCAGCGGGTCGTCGGCCCAGCCGAGCAGGGCGAAAAAGCCGCCGTAAGCGCCGTCGACGTGCAGGCGGCAGCCGTAGCGCTCGCGCAGCGCAAGCGCCTCGTGCACCGGGTCGACCGCGCCGAGCCCCGTGGAGCCGGCGGTGAGCACGACCGTGCCGATCCGGCCGCGGCGCAGCTCGCGCTCGAGCGCCTCCAGATCGAGGCGACCGGCGGCGTCGGCGGGAAGCGACACACCCTCCACACCGAGCACGCCGCACATGCGGGCGTGGGTGTAGTGCGCATCCTCGCTGTAGGCGATGGCCCGGCCCGGGTGCAGCTCGCGGGCGACCCACAGCGCCTCCAGGTTGGCGATCGTGCCGCTGGAGGTGAGATGCCCGAGCGTGGCCCGCGGCAGCCGGAACATCGCGGCGAGCTCGCGCACCAGCTCCTTCTCCATCGCACCGGTGGCGGGCCCGCCGTCCAGGGCATGGTTGTTGGGGTTGATCGTCATCGCCGCCAGGTACGCGGCGATCGCGACCGGGTGCGGCGGCTTGAGCATCTGCCCGGCATAGCGAGGGTGGAAGAAGGGATAGTTGTCCTGCAGGCGCTCGCCGTACTCGGCCCAGGCGGCGGCGAGCCTGCCCGAGTCGACCCGGCTCGCCGGATGAGGCTGGTAGGGACCCCACCGCTGCTGGAAGCGCGCGGCGAGCTCGAGCGCGGCGCGCACCTGCTCCTCGAGATCCACGATCACCTCGCCTCCAGGTCGGCTGAGGGCGCCGGGCTCGACACCAGCCACTCCAGCAGCAGCGCGATCCCCGTCGTCCACGTTGGCCGCGGTCACCTCGTCGGCCATTGCCACCACCTCCGGGTCGGCGTTGGCCACCACGAATGGGCTACTACGATAGCCTCTCGGCAGAATGGCACCAGCGCAGACGAGAGGTACGGGCACCATGGCTCGGGCGTCCGCGTACTGTCGAATCAGCCATGTCACAGGCTTCTCCCCAGGAGAGACGACTGGTGTGAGCGACAGGAGCACGACTGCCGCGAGATCGCAGCCCGCAGGCATCATCTGGAATGGAAGTTCGCCTGCACCGGCAGGTGATCGAGCTCGCCGAGCTCCTGAAGGCATGTGATGCGGAAGGCGTCACGAGGCTGGCCAGCGCGGGGGGGATTCGATCTCTCCGACCCCGATCGGCGCACCATGCTATTCGTTCAAAGGTGAGCCCGTTAACAATTCGCGCCACTTCCTTCGGTGACGCCGCGGCCGTGGCAGCCGAGCACCGCGACCTGGCCAAGCGCTCCCTCTCCGCGTCCGGCTGGTCTCCTGACGTAGAAGATTTGGCTCATTGGCGTATTGCCGCCAAATGACCACGTGCCTAGCGTCGGAGGATCGCGGTCGCCGACTGGGACCGCAGCGATCAAAGGGGGTCTTTTCACGTGAGACGGCTTATCGTGCTGGTGTCGGCGACGCTCGTCGGGCTGGCCATGCTCACGGGCGTGGCCCAGGCCAAGCCCGTCACCATGACCTTCCATGAGAAGAGTGTCGTGGACACGTTCCACGACGTCATCCCCTGCATCGGCAACGGGCAGGAGCTTGGGACCATCACCACCGTGGAGAACGGGGTCATCCACATCACCGCGGCCGGGCTCGACGAAAATGGCGAGCCGATCCCGCCGTACCACATCACCGGCACGTTCACCGGCACGGTCACGGCGGTTCCCGACGACCCGTCGCTGCCCACCTTCACCGGTCATTTCACCACCTGGTTCGGCGAGAACAGCAACCAGAAGACCTTCAACGACACCGACACCTTCACAGTCATCGCGACCGGCAGCGACGGCTCGACGCTCAAGTTCCACGACACCTTCCATGTCACCGTGAACGCCAACGGCGACGTGACCGTCGAGTTCGACAAGCCAAGCTGCTTCTGACGCCGTAGACGGTTTCAGGGAGAAGGGCTGCCGGCTTCACTGGCGGCCCTTCTTTCTTCGCGAGCAACTGAGGGCGATTGCACCCCTGACCTTCTTGCATGCCATGAACGTTATTCAGAATGCTTTTCAGCGTAAATTGGGAGTTTGTGTGCAACAGCCCCTGCCAGTAGACTCCGCGCGGCCAATCTCACTGTCCGTACGGACCGCTGGAGGGACTGTTGCACACCCAGTCTATTCTCGGCCTTGACCCCGCACAACTCGACCGGCTGGAGGCCCGCGTCAGCGCACAGATCGGCACCTGGCAGCACCCGGTCGGCCGCCGCCGCGCCATGACCCTGCGCCAGGCCATCGAGACCTGCCTGTTCGCGCTGCGCCACAACCACTCCCAGCAGGCCCTGGGCTGGACGGTCAAGGCCAGCCAGACGACCATCTCCCGGACCGTGGCGCGGGTGCGCCGGGCGGTCCAATCGGCGCTGGCCGCCGACCAGGTCTCGCTGGCCGACACCGCACCCGCCGAGCGGCTGCTGGTGGACGGCTGCCCGGCGCCCACCGGCACCCGCACTGGCCAGGCAGGCAAGCGGCTCTACAACGGCAAGCGCCACAAGGCCGGGGTGAATCTCCAGGTGGTGTGTGACCGCTGGGGCCGGCTCCTGCACGTCAGCGATCCGCTGCCGGGCGCCACCCACGACGCCAAGGCGTTTGTGGCCACGGGGCTGGAGCGGCTGTTGGCCGAGCATCCCACGCTTGGCGACAAGGGCTATCAGGGCTGCGGGATCCACACGCCGTTCAAGCAACCGCGGGGTGGTGAGTTGTGCGAGCTTGAGCAGGCAACCAACCGGGCGCATGCCAGCGCTCGCGCGCCGGTGGAGCGGGCGATCGCGCTGTTGAAGCGGTGGAAGGTGTTGGGGAGCGGGTATCGGGGTCGGTTGTCGGCACTGCCGGCGGTGGTGCGGACGGTGGTCGCATTAGAAAAGTTCAGAGTCTACGACAAGCGTTTTGAATAATGCTCCTTGACTCGGGAAGCACAAGCCGGTAGGTATTGGGCACCGAATTCCCTCGGTTACATCATGACCAAATCAATTCAAGGTCAGGTGACGTGATCACTCGCCGAGCAGAGCTCCCATGCGGCCGCAGGTTCGGCAAACACTGCTCGCAGTCCAGCACCGCATCACGGGAAAACGCAA
>Ga0137372_10008072_pt1 | contig 10173 bp, 9 predicted proteins | sample SagtaG_6_FD_104911 | JGI IMG/M metagenome (GOLD analysis project Ga0137372, IMG submission 104911) | Vadose zone soil microbial communities from Sagehorn Ranch, Mendocino, California, USA - Sage1_R_60_16 metaG | ecosystem: Environmental > Terrestrial > Soil > Vadose zone | place: USA: California...
AGCATCAGCGCCGTATTCACCACCGCCGTCAGCACGATCAGATCGAGGCCGGCCACCCACATGATCGCGGCAGTCCCGATCGAGTAGACCAGTGCCTGGATCAACTGGCCGCGCAGGAAGCCAGCGAACGCCCGGTTCACGCTCGCGACGAAGTACTCGACGTCGTCGCGGAAGGCGATCGGCACCAGCCCGAGCGTGTTGCGCTTGATCCTGGGGCCGTCGAGCATGACGTAGAACGAGAGCATCAGCACCAGCACCAACTGGATCACAAACGTCGCGAGCTGCGTGGCCAGCGTCACCGCGTTCGCCAGCACCGGCGGCCCGATCGCCTCGGCCCGGCGCACCAGGTCCTCGACCTGCAGCAGCGCGGTGAGATTTGCCCCCAGGCCGCGCTCGTCGAGCGCGGCCTGGAGGTCCACGAAGCCCTCGTTAATCAGGGCCATATACGCTGGCAGCTCTGAGGCGAGCTGGATCGTCTGGCGCGAGAGGGCCGGCACGATCGAGATCGTCGCCGTCGCGCCGATCACCAGCATGCTCAAATACGCGACAGCCACGGCAATCGGCCGGGGTAGCAACGCCTGCCGCTGCAAGGCATCGACGGCCGGCTCCAGGATGAACGCGACGACCCAGGCCAGGAAGAACAGCAGGATGATGTCGGAGAACTGCGCGGCGATCTGCCAGATCAAGCCGGCCAGGTACAGGCACGAGATCGCAAGCAGGACGATCACCAGCGCTCGGACCCATGGATCACGAGTCAGCATGCGTCCGCCTTCGTCCAGCGCGCCTCGAACCGGCTTCGTCTTTGGCGTCACCCACGCGATTCTATCGAGCGGCGGATCGGTCACACAAGAAGAGACGAGATTCTCGCGACGTCCGTGCACATCTGTTGGCAGGCGGTCCAGGCAGATCGACACGCCATGCGGCTACAACTGTCCCATCCGCATCCGACTTGTTAGGAGCGCGAACGTGAGCGATCCCGATCCCTCGGCTGACGCGACGCGGCGCCAGCTACTCGATCGCCTGACCCGCACCGGCCTGTACCTGATCACCGACGATCACCTCGACGAGGCGACGCTGCTCGATCGGCTGAACGCCGCGCTGGCGGCCGGTGCCGACGTCGTTCAGTTCCGGGACAAGCGCGCTGACCGCGTCGCCGTCGAGCAGACCGGCCGGCGGGTCGCCGAAGCCTGCCGCGCTGCTGGAGCCCTGTTCATCGTGAACGACGACGCTGAGCTTGCCGCCGCTCTGGATGCCGACGGCGTCCATGTCGGCCAGGACGATGCGCCACCGTCCACTGCCCGGGCGATCATTGGCCCGAGGAAGTTGATCGGGCTCTCGGTCTCACATCTCCCCGAGGCCGCGGCCGCGGCGGCCGACCCAGACGTCGATCATATCGGCTTCGGCGCGCTCTTCTTGACCCCGACCAAGCCGGACGCCGAGCCAGCCGGACCAGAAATGCTGGCCGAAGCGCGAAAGGTCTACCGCGCGCCGATCGTCGGCATCGGCGGCATCACCCCCGCGAACCTGGGCCAGGCGTTCGCGGCCGGCGCCGACTCGGTCGGCGTGGTGAGCGCTGTCTTCAGCGCCCCGGACGCCGGGCAGGCCACTCGCGAGCTGCTCGCCGCGATCGAGCAGGCGCGCCAGCCACGGTAAGGGGGGACTTTGAATGGATGGACAGGATGATCTTTCTATCCGTCCATCCTGTCAAAGATCGTCACTCTCGCCATGGTCCATCCAACACTGGGAAGGAGGAGCCGCATGCGCGCCGCGATCCAGACCGGCATCCGCACCGTTGAAGTTCAGGACGTGCCAGCGCCTGAGGCCGACGCCGAGACCGCGCTGGTGCGCGTGCGAGCGACCGGCATCTGCGGCTCCGACCTGCATCCGTATCACGAGCGAGCCGAGCCCCAGGCGCTGCCGGCCGGCCATGAGGTCGCCGGCGAGGTGGTGCGGCTTCCGGCGGGCTACGCTGGCCCCGCCCGCGTCGGCGATCTGGTAGCGGTCGACACGATCTGCAATGGCGCTGCTTGCGGCACCTGCGATCTCTGCCAGGCCGGCCAGCCCTTCCACTGCCCGACGCGCCATAGTGGCCCTCCCCGCGCTGGCGGCTTCGCCGAGTTGATCAAGCGTAAGCCGGCCGGCCTCTTTCCGCTCCCGAGCGGCCTGACCGCCGAGCACGGGGCGTTGGTCGAGCCGCTGGCGGTCGGCGTCCACGCCGTACGCTGGGGACGGATGCCGGCCGGCGCCAGCGTCGTCGTGATCGGAGCGGGCACGATCGGGCTGACGACCCTGATCGCGGCTCGGGCGCTCGGGGCCGGGTCGGTCCACATCGTCGCCAGGCACGCCCACCAGGCGGCGCTGGCCGAAGCGCTCGGCGCCACCAGCGTCCAGCCTGACGACCCGGCCACCGTGATCGACCGCGTACGTGCACTCACCGGCGGTCGCGGCGCCGATTTCGTCGTCGAGACGGTCGGCGGCCACGGCGACACCATGAGCCTGGCCTGGGAGATCACGCGACCGCGGGGCACGGTCGCGGTGTCGGGCCTGTTTCCGCAACCGGTGAGTCTGGATCTGATGCGGCCGCTGGTACGCGAGCTCTGGGTGACCTTCCCGATCTGCTACGGCTACATCGACGGCCGGCACGACTTCGAGGTGGCCATCGAACTGATCGCGAGCGGCAAGGCACCCGTCGAGCGGCTGATGACGGCGCGGTTTCCACTTGAAGAGGCGCCAGCCGCGTTCCGGATGGCCGCCGATAAGTCGACCGCGTGCGTGAAGGTCCACCTGACGCAGTAGACAGGCGCCGGCTGGCAGAGCAGGCGTCAGAGGGCCAGCGCCACCCAGACGTGGCGCGCCCAGGGTACACAATCGGCGGTCGCGAGCTCGGCCGGGTCGATCCAGCGATACTCGTCGTGCTCCCAGTCCAGGCGCAGCGTCGGCGACGACGCGTCGAACAGGAACGGATAGATCACCCAGACCCACCCTTGCAATGGACGCTCGATCCGGAGGGGCGGAGGTGCAAAGACCAGTGACACGTTCTCGGCGTCCAGGCCGGTCTCCTCGGCGACCTCGATCATCGCCTGTTCGAGCGGCAGCACTCCAGGTTCGAGGTAGCCGGTCAGGCAGTGCCAGCGGCCCGCCGCCGATCCGACCGCCTGACTGCGCTTGAGCAGGCAGATCTGGCCGCCGTAGCGGAGGAAGCAGGCAATAACGGCGCGTTCGAGCAGCGTCACAACCCAGTCCGAGTCCAGTAGGCGACAGGCAATCATTGTAGCCGCGTCCAGCCCTTCCTGACCGACCGACTAACGCTCGCCAGCACCCGTTAAACTGCACCATTAGCACCGTACTCCTGGCGCTGGATCAGCAATCGTGCCTGGCTTCCCGATCGACGAGTACACGCCCCACGGCTATCTGGCCAATCCGTTCGCCGTCGCGCATTCCTGGAACGATGGCGGCGGCGGCTGCCTGCGGAGTAGCCGGGAGTACATCGGATTTGGCTGGCTGCTGCCGTGGACGCTGCGCTGGCGCGCGAACGTCGAGCTGCTGGTGGTGCTCAAGCACGGCGATCAGACATTGGCCACACGCGCCGACTTCGAGGCATGTGATCTCCGCTCAACCCATCACACAGCCGATCTATTCGAATACCGCTGGGTGGCGTTCGGCCGAACCTGGACCGCTGCCTATGTACTCGCGGCGAAGGATCAGCTTGGCCTCGAGCTCTCATGGGAGCCCGACGGCACGGGAGAGAGCAACAACGTCTCGATCGTGTTCGTGGTGCGTGGGCGCCATCGGCCAGTGCAGGGAGCACCCGCATCCCCAATCGTAGTCGCCACGGCGTCTGAGGCTGGCGGAACCGCTGGCGGCCTGATGATGCCAGAACCGTTTGGACAGTTTGAGCTTGCGATCGGCGAGGGCGAGCACTGGTCGCCGCTGTCAGCGGCCGAGGTCGCCGCCCTCTGGGCGGCTCCAGTCGAGGCTGACGCTGGTGCAACTGGTGAGGCCCAGATTGGCGCCTCGCTCACGATCGCCGATGCTGCCGCCGGCAAAGCCTGTGCGATCCTCCGGCGCGAAGCGCCATCGGCTGGCGCCGCGCCGGTCAGCTCTCAGGTACTCGAAGCAGTTCAGGCTGCCCGCGAGGCCGACGAGCGTTTCTGGGCCGACGCCGCGCGTCTCGAAGGTGAGTGGCCTGATTCATGGCGTCGCGGTTGGGTCTACGACCTCGAAACGACCCGGATGTGCATCTACCCACCTGGCGGCATCTTCACCGACGTCTGGCCAGCCTGGATGGTCCAGTGGCCGCGCGCCGTGGTCGCCGAGGGCACGCTTGATGCCGTTCGCCTCGCCTACGGCGATCCTGACCTGGCAAAGCGGGCCGCCCTCTCACTCTTCCGCGACGCGACCGCCCCAAACGTGCCCTGCGTGTTCCAGCATGGCGAGCCGAACATGGTGGCAAAAGACGGTGCCATCTGCGGCACCTCGCCAGCCTGGTGTGTGCCGTTCTTCAACCTGGAGCGGCTGTACGCCCTGACCCTCGATCGTGGCTGGCTAGCGGCGATCTACCCGTTCCTGGCGCGTTACGTCGAGTGGTGGCTGGCCAAGCGCACCGACGCCGACGGCTGGGCCGTCTACAAGTGCACCTGGGAGGCCGGCGAAGACGACACACCGCGCCTCGATCCGGAGCGACGCGGCGACAACGTCGTGTCGGCGTTTGTGAGGCCGGTCGAGCTTCAGGCGACGATGGCGCTCTCGGCCGGCGTGCTGGCACGCTTCGCGGCGGTGTTGGGCCATGACGCCGACATCGCGCGCTGGCGCGCCCTCGAGGCCGACTTCGCCAGCCGCGCTCAGTCGCTCTGGGATGACGCCGAAGGTCGGTTCCGCGACTGGGACGCCCGCAACGGCACGTTCCTGGCGCCATCGGCCGAGACCAACTACTGGGGCGTCGATCCGTGTCGGTACTCGGCGCTCGCGTTCACGCCGCTGCTGGCCGGCATCGCGACGCCCGAGCAGGCGCAGCGTCTGCACGCCGAGCTTCGGCACTACGCCGGACCACCCTGGACGCTCTGGGCTTCCTGGAGCTACGTCGTACTGGAGGGCGCCCTGGCGGCCGGCGCGCGCGGCTTCGCGGCCGACGTCGCCCATGACATCGTGTCGCGGGTCTATCCGGAGCTGGATCAGCGCCAGATCGCGTCGCCCCAGCACCCGACGCCGGGCGTCGCCCGTGAGTTCTGGCCGCTCGATCTCGCCACCTGGGAGGCCTGCGAGGGGTACGGCTGGGGGGCCAATACGGCCTCGCTGCTGATCCGGCAGATCTTCGGCTTTCTAGAGGGACCGTACGGAGATCTGTCCGGCGAGCCTGAAGCCTCGGACGAGCAGCCCGCCGGCGACGCGCTCCGGTTCCGGCTCTGGCCCGGTCTGCCGTCCAGCTTCTGCGAGCCGGGCCGCGTTTATCAGATCTCGAACCTGCCGTATCGCGGGCGCTCGCTGACCGTCAGCTACCGGGTCGTCGAGCCAGAATCTGACGCGACGTCGCCAGCAGCGCTGAGTGTCACGATCGCCGCCGACCAGCCTACCCATTGCCGCGTCGTAGGACCGGACGGCCAGGTGCTCTACCGCTCCGAGCAACCCACCCTCAGCCACGACCTCGTGGGCCTCAACGGCGTCGCCTACGACGTGCTGCTCGAACCGTAGTCCGCCCCGACGGCGCTTCCTCCTACCTGCTCGCGGGCGAGGGACTCGGCGACGGTCCACCGACTCCTGGGCTCGTGACGGGGGCAGGTGCTGCCCCGGGAACGCCCCCCTTCGCCCGCTGCACGTAGGTCGTGTCGGTCAGGCGGACCGGATCGGGGAGTGGCGCCTTGAGCACGCCGATCTCGCCGAGTAGCTCGGCGACGCTCCGCACGCCCACCTGGTCGATGTCGCCTTCGCGTGAGATCGCCGGGCTCTTCTCGACGTATTGGTCATAGACCTGCGCCGCCTCTTTCGGCGCCAGGTGCAGGGTATCGGCAAGGATGGCGACCGCGGCCTCACGATTGGCGGGCGTGGTGATCCAGCGCTCGGCAAGCACTACTGACCGGAGCAGCCGCACCAGTGTGTCCTCGTTCTGGCGCGCCCAATCCGGCCGCGCCACGATGCCCTCAGACTGGAAATCCTTCACCACGTCGCCGGCCTCGCCGATCCACTGAAAGCCCGTCGTGCGGAGTTTGGCAGACTGGGCCGGGGCCAGAAATGAAGCCCCGACGGTGCCGTTCGCGACGGCGGCCCCGACCACGCCCGGATCCGGGAAGGCGACGAGCTGGACGTCCTTGTCGGCGAAGCCGCGCGCCTTCAAGAACCGCTTCAGAACGGCCGCGCTGACGTCCTCCGGATCGCGGTAGCCGATCGGCTGCCCCTTGAGCGATGCCAGGTCGGGCACATCACGGGCGGCGATCAGCGACAAGGTGACCTTGTTGACGAGGCCACCCACCATCACCAGCGCCTGCCCCTCTTTGGCCTCGCGCATGAAGCGATCGGTCGGCAGCACCCCGACGTCCCGGGCGCGCCCGACGAGGTCACCAGCGGCCTTGTTCGAGCCGGGATCGTCAACCTGCTTGTCGAGCGCGATGCCCTGTGCCGCGAAGAAGCCCTGCCGGTCGGCAACGTCGATCACCCAGCCACCGAGCGTCTGCGCGCTCACCAGCCGAACGGTGACCCGCGCGATCGGCGACGGCGACGGCGACGGAGAAGGTGAGGGTGGCGGGGACGCCACTGGCGGCGGCAACTGGCCGGGCGCTGGCGCCGGGCTTGTCGACGCCGGCGATGTCGTGCCGGGGGCTGCCCCGGGCTGCGCCGGAGCTGCCGGCGGCGGCGTCGGCGTCCCGGGCAGGAACTGACAGCCAGACACGATCATCATGACAAGCGCCAGGCAGCGCGCCACGATCCGCACGTTCGGAGCCTCCAGGTAATGCACCGGGCCGGGGGCGCTGTGCACTCGACCGGCAGCGGCGCGGCGGCTCCGACCATACCATGTTCGGAGCCGCCGAGAGGAAATGCCCCTTGACAAAACGGGCAGAGATCGCGCGGCCGACGCTCGCCGAATGGCGGGCGATGCCTTAGGTCCGGCCGCCCGTTCCAAGCCGCTCAGGATTCCGCACGCCGATCAGCGCGTTCCAGAGCTGATAGTCGACGGCATCCTTCGCGACGTACTGGTTGTCGGAGCCGGCGACCATGTTGCCCATCGCTTTGAGCTCGCCGCGCGATGGGTTGTTGAGATCAAAATAGGTCGCGCCTTGCTGAAGGCGCGTCCCCTCCGGCAGGACCGGGATCTGCTTCAGATCGGAATCGGACAGACCGTGCCAGGTGCGGTGAGCATCTTTGACGTCGTACGCGCTTGGTCCGCGCCCGGCACCCACAACCTGGCCACGATTCTGGCCGGCGGTCGGACCCGGGTTCAGGTCGTGCCGGTACCGCTCAGGGTGCTGGTCGCCCGGCAACACCCGCCGGTCGGGCATACCCCGCACCTGCTCGCCCATCGGCCCACGCTCGTTCGGCGAGCGCGACTGGTCGCGCCGCGACGGCGGATCGCTCGGGTCTGGCGTCCAGTCGTTGCGCGCCGCCTGAGCCGGTCGATTGGGATCTCGGTGCTCGCGCGCATCCCGCTCGTACGACTCTTGCTTTTTGGGCGCACCAGTCGTAATCGTCTGGCCGCGGCCTGGATGATTAGGTCCCTTCGACTTTGTCTGATCGAAGGCGTCGTCCTTGTGCTGTCCCGCTTTTGGCATCTGCGTATCTCCTTTCCGCCGCGGTCTGCCTGTCCTGGTTCGGCGCAGTGTTGGCTCAGAATGCCACCGCGGTGGCTGTTGTCTGCGTCCCATGCCTGGTACGTGGGGGCGCAGGATCTATGCCGATCGGTTCGCGTAGGGCGAACGCGGTCCGGACCGGCTACACTCACCGCTGTCGTAAACAGAGATCAGGAGTCGGTGCGTGGGCAAGGTGGCGTTTCTCTTTCCGGGTCAGGGATCGGCCGCGATCGGGATGGGCCTGGCGATTGCGTCGGCGTCGCCGGCTGCCGCGCGCGTGCTCGATCGACTCGGAGCCGTCGCACCCACCGTACGTGCCCTCTCCGACCAGGGTCCGAAGGAGACCTTGATCCAGACCTCGAACGCCCAGCCGGCAATTCTGGCCGTCAACTGCGCCTGTCTGGCGGCCCTTGAGGAACGAGGCATCCGGCCAGACATCGTGGCCGGCCACAGCCTGGGCGAATACGCGGCGATCGTGGCGGCCGGGGTGGTCGATTTCGAGGCTGGCCTGCGGCTGGTCCTGGAGCGCGGTGCGTTGATGGAGCAGGCAGCCGTCGCTCGGGCTGGCACAATGAGCGCCGTCCTCGGGTCGACGCCGGAGCAGGTGGACCAGGTCATCTGCGATTGGCAGACGCGCGGAGTCATCGTGAACGCGAACGACAACGCGCCCGGCCAGATCGTGATCTCAGGCGCCATCGAGACGCTGCGCGCCGCCGCGCCCGACTTCAAGGCAGCTGGGGCCCGGGTCATCGACTTGCCGGTCGGTGGAGCGTTCCACTCGCCGCTGATGGCCGATGCCGAGCGCGACTTCGCCGCCGTCCTTGACGCTGTGCCGTTCGCCGAGGCGCGCGTACCGGTGGTCTCGAATCTGACGGCAGCACCAGCAACCGATCCAGCTACGGTGAAAGACGCCCTGCGCCGCCAGATCACCGGCCGCGTCCTCTGGCGCCAGACGATCGAGGCGATGCTCGCATTCGGCGTCGACACGTTCGTCGAGGCCGGGCCTGGCAAGGTGTTGTCCGGCCTGGTTCAGCGCTGCACCCGGGGCCAGTCGGTGAAGGTCCTCAATGTCGAAGATGGCGCGTCGCTGGAGCGGACAGTGGCAGCGCTGTCGAGCTAAAGCGCGATCAGGCCGCGCCGGGCCGCCAGGTGGACGGCTTCGGTCCGGCTGCCGGCGCCGAGCTTGGCCAGGATCGACGCCACGTGGAACTTAACCGTGTGATCGCTGATCGAGAGGCGCCCGGCGATGGCCTTGTTGCTCAGCCCCTCGGCCACAAGCTGGAGCGTCTCACGCTCACGTTGGGTCAGATCCTCGCCCTCGCGTTCGACGATGGCTGTAGGCGGGCGGGCCTCGCGCGTGAGCTGTCCGAGCAGCTCTGGCTCGACGACGGTCAGGCCCGCGGCAACGGCCCGAATCGCCGCCTCAAGCTCGGAGGGCCCACTCTCGCGCAGCAAATAGCCCCAGGCGACGGTTGGCTCCACTCCAACCAGTCGCTCCAGGCCGTTGGGCGGGCCCAGCACCAGCACACCGATGTCCTGGCCGTCGAGCCACTCCAGCAGATCGTCCAAACTGCCCGCCGACGGCGCATCGACCACGACAACGTCCGGCGGTGCGTCGAGTACATCGACGAGGCCAACGGCGAGCGTTGCCCCCTCGCCAACCACGACGACGTCCCCGGCGGCGCCGAGCAGGGCCCTGAGCCCTGCCCGGACCGCCGGGGACGTCGATACCAGCACGACGCGTGTCACCGTCAGGCCTCGTCAGGCCGCCCGTTGCCCGATAACCGCCTGGACCAGGTTTTCGGCGAATTGCACTGGCACGGCGAGCGCCAATCCACCGCCGACCATCGCGTTGATGCCGATCACCCGGCCGGCCGCGTCCGCGAGCGGCCCGCCCGAGTTGCCGGGCGCCAGCCCGACGTCGGCTCGGATCAGCGCGCGGCGACCATCACCCGTTCGGGTGTCTGTCGTCAGCAGGACGCCGAAGGCGACGGCCCCGCTCAGGCCATGCGGATGGCCCAACGCCATCACCAGCTCGCCGACGCGCAGATCGCGCCCGTTGCGCTGCTCGACGGCCGGCAGTCCGGTCCGATCGACCTGGAGCACGGCCAGATCGTTGTGAAGGTCACGTGCCAGCACCCGGGCCTCGGCCGTGGCGCCGTCGTCGAAGCGGACCCGAACGAGGTCGGTGGCCGCGACGTGGTGATTCGTTACGATCAGGCCGGCCGGATCCCAGATGGTGCCGGCGCCGAAGCCGCGCCCGGAGCCGATCTCGACGACCCGCTGTCGGAGGTCATCGCCGACGCTGATCGCTGCCGCCCCGATATTCGATGCTAGCCAGATAGCTGAGGTCATTCCTATCTCCCGCGCGGGCGGGCTGCCCTCCGGCCTGGACCAG
>Ga0137372_10008076_pt1 | contig 10170 bp, 10 predicted proteins | sample SagtaG_6_FD_104911 | JGI IMG/M metagenome (GOLD analysis project Ga0137372, IMG submission 104911) | Vadose zone soil microbial communities from Sagehorn Ranch, Mendocino, California, USA - Sage1_R_60_16 metaG | ecosystem: Environmental > Terrestrial > Soil > Vadose zone | place: USA...
ACATGGTGGGCAGTGCAGGACTCGAACCTGCGACCTCCTGCTTGTAAGGCAGGCGCTCTAACCAGCTGAGCTAACCGCCCGAGGAGCTGTCAGCTGTCAGCTTTCAGCTATCAGGAAGAACTGATTGAAGTATAGAGGCCATGGAAAAATGGGGCAAACTGCATGTGTGTGTGCAATCTATACCGGCGCAGGTTCGGGGCCGGGCGGGAAAATACCGGGGGCGCGGTCGGGCTCAGGATCAGGGTTCACGCCGGGTAAGATATCAGGCGCCGAACCAGGCTGCGGTTCCGGGTCAGGCTCAGGGCCGGGTGGACTTCCTGGAATCGGTGGCACCGGTGGAGTCCTGAGGTTGACGAATGCCATGGCTTTCGGATGCGGAACTGGCGAGTTCCGATGGCCAACCCCTGCACCTTGCCTGCTAGACTCGCAGCATGCGGCGGCTTATCGTCAACGCGGACGATTTTGGCCTGACGTCGGGCGTGAATCGCGGAATTGTAGAAGCTTACAGTCGCGGAATTGTGACGTCGGCCACTTTGATGGCCTGTGGAGCGAAATTTCAGGAGGCTGCATCGCTAGCCTCGCAAGCCGTCCAGCTGAGCGTCGGATGCCACGTGGTGCTGGTGGACGGCACGCCGTGCTTGAACTCGGCCGAAGTTTCATCTCTTGTCGCCGGCCCTGTCCCCTGCTTTCGCCAGAGCCTGATTCGATTCGCAAGCCTGGCCACAACCGGACGCCTCGACCATGATCAAATCGAGGCTGAGATCACCGCACAAATTCGTAAGCTGCAGTCAGCTGGGATTCGTGTCTCACATCTCGATTCGCACAAGCACACGCACACATTTCCGGCGGTATTCAAACCGCTGCTTCGGGCTGCGAGTGCGTGTGGAGTACGCGCGGTCCGCAATCCCTTTGAGCCCCTGGTGTTTGCCACCAATGGAAACTGGAAGCGGCGCTTCAAACTCGGCATTATGCGCGGTTACCGGACCGGCTTTGCGAGGCACCTCGCAGAATCCGGGTTAGTCACGCCTGATGGGTGCATCGGGATCGTTGCGACCGGCGGCCTCACGCTCGCGACGTTTACATCCTTGATTGAGAACCTCCCCGAAGGCACTTGGGAATTCGTGAGCCATCCTGGATACAACGATGCAGACCTCGACAAAGTCACAACTCGGTTGCGCCGTTCCAGGGACAACGAACTCGCGATCCTAACTTCACCCAGCGTCAAAGACCTCATCCGCCGCGAGGGGATTGAGTTGGTTTCCTACCGCCAATTCGCGGAAACGTAAGGACGGCTACCAGAAGTACACCTCACCTTCGACTCGCTATTTGTGACTGACGGTTACTTACCCCGTTTCTTGCCATCAAGATATGATTGGGCAACTTTATGGAAAACAGGCCTGGAACACGAGTTTCGGCTGATATCCCGGTACGCATTTGGGGAATGGACGCCGCCGGGAAGCCTTTTTTTGGCACGGCCATTGCCGGCAACCTAAGCGCTGCGGGCGCCCAACTCTCTCAAATCCGCCATAACCTCAAAGTCGGCGACACGATCGGAATTCAGTACGAGAACGTCAAGGCCCGCTTCGAAGTCATGTGGGCCAAGGCTTCCGTAGCTCCGGGGCGGAATGAAGCGGGTGTCCGGATTCTGGCAAATCAGCTGGTTCCCTGGGGAGAAGTCACGGCTGCCGCCATAGCCAGCAATCCTGCTAGCCCAAAGCCGAGTCTTGGCTCGGAAAAACGACGGTTTGCCCGGCATAGAGTTCAATTCCCGCTTACGATTAGCTTTTCCGATGGACAACGCGCACACATGCAATGCACCGCCACGGACATGAGCGCCCGCGGCTGCTACATCGAGTCTTTCGTACCACTTTCAATTGGCTCTGTCGTCATCATTACTTTCTGGATTGACTCCGATAAGATCAAGACCAATGGTGTCGTGAGGGCGAGCGACCCTGGCGTTGGCATGGGAATCGAATTCACCGCGCTCGAAGACCAGATTCAGCAACGCCTGCAAGCCTACTTGGAAAAAATTGACCAAGGCTTTGCCAGCGCCGCCGGTCAAAGCAGCTAATCACCACAATTCAATTTGAGTCTGAAGAACGGGCAGGCAGCGCGGAAGAGCTGCTTGGGGTTGAAGGTCCCTGCTGCGGCGCATATTTCGATGCGCACTTTGCCTGAATCTGCATGGCGTAAAAAACGCCGTCGCGGTCAAACCTTCCTTCGGCAAGAGCTTGAGCATCATCTTTAAAGGTATCGGGCGGCGGCTCGGTCCCGTTGTAAATCACCTTGAGCGTCTGATCATTTTCAACCAGCACGAAATTCACATCAGTCCCGCTGCGCCGGATAGATCCCTGCTGCACATTTCCTGCGACCCGCAGACGCTTGGTATAAGCGCCATCGCCCATACTGTGCAGCTCCTTGATAGTGACGTAGTAGCTTTTGCTCTCCTGCACGCCGGTGTAAGCAAGATAGCCGAGCGCCAGCAGGATTGCGACCATCGCGCTGCCGAACTTGAGGAACTTGTTGGTCTGGGGGGACATCTGCTCAAACTGTACTCGTGGCGGAAAAGTGGGTCAAGCGACCCGCGCGGACTTCGTCATCAGACGACTTCTGGCGTACAGGGAGCTTTCGGTTGGATCTCAAGGTCGCCGTCCAATCTAACCTTACGGGTTGTCGCCCGTCTAAAGCGGCGGATTTGTGTCACCATCCGGGGCTGTAAATTCTGGGCAGGGAGTGTCAAAGCATGACCGACCACCGCACACGTTTTTCAGTCGCCTGGCTAACGTTGATTTTGGCCATCAATATGGAAGCGCCAGCCTGGGCCCAAGACAAATCAGGTCTCGCGGCAAAGATCGATCCGATTTTTGCCCGATGGAATTCGACCGAGTCCCCCGGCTACGCAGTGGGCGTCGTTCAGAATGGCGAGCTGGTTTTTGCGAAGGGTTATGGAATGGCCAACCTCGAGTACGGCGTTCCGATTACTGCTCAGTCTCGTTTCTATATCGGTTCCATGTCCAAACAGATCACCGCCGCGGCCGTGGCTTTGCTGGTGCAACAGGGAAAAGTGCAACTCACCGATGACGTGCACAAGTATGTTCCGGAATTGCCTGATTACGGCCACAGCATCACCGTGGACAACCTGATCCACCACACGAGTGGCATCCGTGACTGGACGTCGATACATCTTTTTTCCGGACTTGACCCACGCTATGAGGATCGTCTCGACAATTCCGATGTTCTACAACTGATTCTGCGACAACGCTCCTTGAATTTTGTTCCTGGTACTGACTTTCGCTACAGCAGTTCCGGGTACATTCTTTTGGCGAAGATTGTGGAACGTGCTTCCGGTCAGACTCTGCCGGAGTTCGCGAAGCAGAACATTTTTGGTCCGCTCGGAATGGAGCACACTCTCTTCGATGACAACTACGCCCGCATTCTCCCGCAGCGCGTTGAGAGTTACCGCCAGGTAGGAAATCACCACTACGAGCGCTGGTTGAAGCACTTCAACATTTACGGGGATGGTGGAGTCATTAGCACGGTAGAGGACCTTGCCAAATGGGACACCAATTTCTATCGCGATCAGTTGGGCAACAGTGGCCTTGTGGAAATGCTTCTGACTCGTGGGCGACTGAATTCTGGCGAACAGATTCACTATGCGTTCGGCCTGGAACTCGATACCCACAACGGTTACCGGGTCGTGAAACACAACGGTGGAATGCTGGGTTTTAACGTCGATATGGTTCGGTTCCCGGACCAAAGGCTTACGGTTATCGTTCTCGGAAACAGCCAGGATGCCTATGTCACGGGCCTCGCCTTCGATATCGCAGACCGTCTGCTTCCAGCAAAGCAAGCTTTGAATTCGAAACCATCAATGGTGCCGGCTTCGCAGGTCACGCTTACCTCTGATGAATCGAAGAAATACGAAGGGTCCTACGCAATCCGAGACCTGAACAACAGGTGGGTTGTCAGGCTAAAGGATGGCCAACTCAGCGTGGAGGGGACAGAACAACGACTCTTACCCGTGGGCCCCTCGAAGTTTCGGCTCTTGGAAAGGGATGGCGTCCCGAGCAGCCCGCCTGCGTTCGTTTCCTTTCAAGCCGGGAAGGACGACGCCATGAGCATGCATTTCTCATCAGGCGCGCCGCTTGGTAGCTTCGACGGCGACCGCTACGACCCTACGCTGCCTTCCAGTCTAGAAGAGTTGAAGCCGCTCATAGGAAAGTACCGGAGCGATGAGTTGCACGTGACCTACTCGGTTTGGGAGGACGGAGGCGAGCTGTACATGCAGTTGGGCACCGCCAAACCAATCAGCCTGTTTCCCAGGCACGATGACCCGCGGGTTGAATGGAACTCGAGAAGTAAGGTCTGGATCGGATTTGGGATGGTGACGTTTGTGACAGGAAAAGATGGAGCAGTTACCGGTCTCAACATCGGGGATGGTTGGGTGAAGGAGGTTTACTTCGCGAAAACAGAATCCCCCAGCGAGGTCACTAAACGGAAATTGCAGCGCGAGAGCGCCGGAAACTAGCTCTCCGTGATTGAAGGTACCCACCCCAGGATCCGTTCTCCTCACCTCGTCCGCTAGAATGACATTCTATGATCCATCCCTGGCACGACGTGACCCCGGGCAGCAAACTGCCGCAGGAGTTCAACAGTATTGTTGAGATTCCGTTTGGATCGAGCGTTAAGTATGAACTCGACAAGACCAGCGGACTGATCAAGCTCGACCGCGTGCTTTACTCGGCGGTATATTATCCGGCGAACTATGGCTTTATTCCACAGACGCTGGCGGAAGACGATGACCCGCTAGACGTGCTGGTGTTGTGCCAGGAAGCGGTCGTGCCTCTCACGATGATTTATGCGCGCGCGATTGGACTGATGACGATGATTGATTCCGGAAAGAAAGACCACAAGATCATCGCTGTCGCGACCAAGGACCCCGAGTTCAACAGCTATCGCGAAGCCGCTGAAATGCCTCAACACCGTTCATTAATGCTTCGCCGCTTCTTTCAGGACTACAAACAACTCGAGGGCAAGGCAGTCGAAGTGGACCAGATTCGTCCGGCGGCGGAAGCCTACCCGATCGTTAGCGATGCGCTGCACCGCTACAGCGAGCAACGCCGCAAAGGATTTGCCAGCCAGCACTAGAAATGATCGTCGCCTGTGCCTGGGGCTGTCCCTCGCCGTTCGCCCGCGATCCGCCCCAGGCTCTGCGCTTGAATGATGCGGTCCCAGGGGCCAGCCTGCCAATTGTCTTTCAAATTGTCATGTCGAATCCACGGCGGTAATGAGATGTACAAATTCTTGGCGATCGCAATCACGTAGGGCTCATATTGCATGCGCAACTGGGCCAGCTTTTGTTCCGCTTCCACGCTGTCGCGAAGTTGCATTCCCCTCTCTGCAAGCCGAGTGCGGATGAGCGCGAGATCTGGACCGACAAGCCGCTCCGGCGCATTACCGTCATAATGAGCGTTCACCACCTGCGCCAGATCTACAACCGCATGGCGCGCCATCTTGAACGTCCATCTCGCCTGCTCACTGCTGATGCCATCAATCCCTGCGATCACGAGGGCTGTCGCATCAAGCACGACCGTGAGTGCTCCCAGCCAAGACTGATTGCTGTGCTGCGAACGATAGAAGCTCAACACCGGATACGACAAATGACTTTCCAGCACTTCGGCAGCCCAGCGTTCCCAATCGTGAAACAGGCGGTCGAGCGTTCCGCGATCCAAACTGTTGACGGCGCGCGTCAGCAGCTCGGTTGCGCTCGGCGGCGACCCGGCGCGGGCGTCCAGCAGCGAAATTTCTATCTCCCGGCGGGAGAACGCGGTATAAATTGTCGGAAGATAGCCGATGACCACTCCTAAAAATGCAAACCCCATTCCTGCTTCCGCAACCGAAAGCAGGCGAGCAATCGTGCTTGCAGGTGTGATGTCGCCATAGCCGAGAGTAAAAAACGTTTCCCCGCTGTGATACAGCAGCAAACGGAAATCAATAGGTATACCGCTGGAAGCGAGGTGTTCGCCCCCGCCAAATTGAAAGAGTGCAAATCCAAAGATTAGTCCGCAGGCCCAAAGGCCAAGCAGCGCAATCATGGAAAGCGGGCCGAAGTACCCTAGAAACGTCTCGCGACGCGCCTGCGATTGGATATGGCTAGCTAGCCTCGCCCACGGTCGCCACGTGTTGCGATAGAACCAGTTGGTAATGCGGAACTGCCGCCGCACCCGGCGCGGGAGCACCACGGTCTCGAAAGCATCGAGCAGGACCGCGAGCACAATAGCGACGCCCACAATGATGGCAAAAGTTCGCATCCGGGTGAGATGGATCAGCGCCGAATAGTAGCAGATTTGCGAACCAGACTCCGCTTTCGTAATGTTTAGCCGAGCATTCGCATCAGTCCACTCGCCGCGAGATCGGGAACCAGAAACGATGTTGCCATTCCCGCCTGCTTTGCCAAGGCTTCCGCAGCTAAGTATCCGCTGCGCACCGCGCCTTCCATCGTCGCGGGCCAGCCAGTGGCAGTCCAGTCTCCGGCAAGAAAAACACCAGCCCATGGAGTGCGCGAAGTTGGGCGGTAGCGGTCAATACCCGGCTCGGGCGAAAAAGTGGCGTTGACCTCTTTGATGACAGTGGCTTTCACCAGATTGGCCTCACGTGCGCCGGGAAAAAACTCGCGCAATTCTCTCACGGCCAGATCGATAATTTCTTGACGAGGTTTGTCGAGTAAAGACTTTGAGGAACTGATGACTAGCTCGACGTAACTACTTCTCCCGGGCTCGTCCCTTTGTGTGTCGTCCCAACGGGACTCGCTCCCGGGGCTTGCTGCCCTAGGACTTACGTCCTGGGCTAACCTATTCCGCCCCAGCGCGGCTGGAGTGTTGCCAGCCGCTATCGTCTCGGTTTTTCCATCTGAAGATTTGTTCGTCGTTTCTGAGGTCTGCGAGAGCAACAGCGATTTGTGGAACATCCACTGAATGGTACGGTCGAGCAGAATCGCGTGCGGCAAGTCACTGATCTGCCGATCGAACCACACATGCACGCCTGTGATTGGAGACGTCCTGAATGCTGAGAGCTTCTGTCGTAGCTCGCTCGCCTCTGGCGAATCCGGCAGCAACTTCGCGAGAGAATCAAACGGCACGGCAAGGATTCCGTACTCAAACTCCTCTTCGGAATCCTGAACGCGAAGCCTGACGCCTCGTTCCGCAGGAGCGAAAGACTGCACGCCATTCCGAAATCGGACAGATCCTCCCCGCGAGGTAAGATATTCTTTTGCGGCGTCGTACAGGCTTGTCAACGGGACGCTGGGGATTCCCATGCGGCGCGCGTTCGGCGCCTTCATGGATTCGCGCACAACTTGGGCCGCATAAGGAATGGCAATCTGATCGAGATCTTCGCTCAGAGCGCTGACCAAAATCGGCTTCCAAAATCGTTCGATGGCCTCTGCTGTCTGGCCATGCTGTATCAACCAAGCTTGGAATGACCGCCCATCATCTTTCGGTGTCGAAGTCATCAGCACCGCTAACGCTCTGCTCAACACGATTTTGTCCCACGCGCTCAGGAACTTGAATCCCAGGAACGACGGCGAGACATGCAGCGGCGCAGGCAAGAACGTTGGCTCCAACACTGACTGCCGCCCACCCGGTTCCACAAACGTCATGCGATCAAACCAGCGGATCTTGTCGAGAATTCCAATGGTCCGGTAGAACGAGATCAAATTTGTGCAGGAGCCGAAGAGGACATGCTGGCAATTGTCCACCACTTCGCCAGTCCCCGGATGTTCGTAGGAAGACGCCCGTCCACCCAGATATGGACGCCGCTCGAAAAGTGTTATGCGGAAACCGCTGTTCGAAAGCGCGCAGGCCGCGGCAAGTCCCGCCAGTCCGCCACCAACGATCGCCACCGTGGGCTGGCTTCGACTCTCGGCCATCAAAGGATTCGCTGCAGAAAGCCCTGGCTCAGAATTTTCAGTTTTTCCGAGACGCTCAGACTGACTCTGCGGGTGAAAACATCGTAGTTCAGCCGCACGATCTTCTCGAGCAAGCTGCGATAAATCGTTACCAGCACCCAGAGTGCAGGCTGGCTGTCCTCGTCTATCAGAGGAATCAGGTCTTCGGCTGCACGGTAATTCTCAAAGGCACGTTGCGCTTCGAGTTCGAGCAGAGGACGAATTCGCGCTGGATCAACCGTACTCGCGATCTCAGTTGCAGAGATACCGAATTCGGCCAAATCTTTCCCTGGAAGATAAACCCGTCCCAGCGCCGCGTCTTCTTTTACGTCGCGAATAATATTTGTGAGCTGAAATGCCATTCCGCAGCGTTCTGCCAGTGGTTCGGCATCAGGCTTGTTGTAGCCAAATATCCGGATGCAAACCAGGCCAACCACGGATGCAACGTTATAGCAGTATCGCTCCAGATCTTCGAAGCTGCGATATTGCACTTGCAAGCCAGAATTCGTGGGATGTTCAGGGTGCTCGTCCACGTCCATGGCCGTGCCGAACGCGAGTGCGTCCAGCAGTCCTGCTGGAACCCCGAATCTGCGTTGTGCATCGGTAAGGGCCAACAAAATTGGATCATCGGTTGGGTGTCCCGCTTGTGCCGCATGAAATGCGTCCAGCCAGATATCGAGCTTTTGCCGTCGATCATGGACTGGCAACGAAGGATCGTCGGCAATGTCGTCGCAGCGCCGCATAAATGCATATACCGCGCACAAAGCGCGCCGTTTGTTCTTGGGGAGAACCAGAAATCCGTAATAAAAATTCTTGGCACGCGAGCGCGTAATGCCGCGACAAACGGAGTAGGCGACGGCCAATTGCGATGGCGTCGGCGCAAACGGCTGAGACATTTGCAAAGCAGCACTCATATCAGCTTGTGAAGAGCTGCGCGGGCCACCAGCGTGAGTTTGCGGCCCTTCGAGATGGCCGGCCGATTTCCAAGCACCGCATGCCCTTGGCGCTCAATTGCGTTCAGAATCTCCTGTCCGCCACGGCTGAAGAGTTCAATGTCGATCGCCAGCTCACGACTGACTTTACCGACCAGCGGAAGGCCACGCTCAAACCACTCGCGCGCTCGGTGTACTTCAAATCGCATCATCTCGCGCAATTGTTTAGTGTTTTTGCTGTCGCGAATGTCGTCTGCGCTGACGCCGTACCCCTGAAAGTCCTCAAGCGGCAGATAGATTCGTCCTTTGGCAAAATCGGCGCTCACGTCCTGCCAGAAATTCGCCAGTTGCAAGGCTGTGCAGGTGAAATCGGAGAGCTGCTGACGTTCGGGGTCTCGATATCCGCACAAATACAGCACAAGGTGACCAACTGGATTCGCCGAATAGCGGCAGTATCCCAGCAGGTCCTCGAACGTCTGATATCGCGTCGTGGTCTGGTCTTGGCGAAAGGCGGTCAGCAGATCGGCAAATTCGTGCTTCGGAATATCGAACTCGCGTACCGTTCCAGCTAACGCGACAAACACCGGATGACGCGGCGCGCCGCTGTAACAGGCGTTTAGCTCGGACTCCCATTCATCCAGCAACTGCAGCGAAGCCGCACAATCGCCGGTTTCATCACCGAGATCGTCAGAGATACGGCAATACGCATAAACGTTGAAGAAATGCTGGCGCAACCGCTTCGGTAGGAACCAGCTGGCCACGGAAAAATTCTCGTAATGGGTCCGGGCGAGACGCTCACAATAGGCGTATGCATCCTGCAGCGACGGTGCGCTCGCGGGAATGGCATACTCCGCCGGGACTGTGTTACAGATTTGGTTTGCGGTGCTCATGTATGAAGCTCTTAGCTATGAAGCTCTTAGCCTTTAGCTTTTAGCCCTTAGCTTGAACCGGAATCAATCTAGCTAAGAGCTAAAAGCTAAGAGCTGTTTCACTGTCCCGGAATGATCGCAGTCTTGATGTCTCCGTTGCGATTCATCATATGCTGCAAAACCTGTTGCAGCCTTGAGAGTGGCGCCTCGCCAGTGATGTAGTCTGTGGGACGAATTTTCTTTTCAGCAATCAAAGCGAAGGCCTTGCGCACGCTATCGGGAGTGTGGTGGAAGGTGGCTTTCAAGGTCACCTCGGAATAGTGCACGCGATTCGTATCAAGTTCAACTTTGCTTCCTTTCGCGCAACCGCCGAAAAAATTGACTGTACCGCCCTTGCGAACCATCTCCGTGGCCCAAACCCAGG
>Ga0137372_10008077_pt1 | contig 10169 bp, 9 predicted proteins | sample SagtaG_6_FD_104911 | JGI IMG/M metagenome (GOLD analysis project Ga0137372, IMG submission 104911) | Vadose zone soil microbial communities from Sagehorn Ranch, Mendocino, California, USA - Sage1_R_60_16 metaG | ecosystem: Environmental > Terrestrial > Soil > Vadose zone | place: USA: California...
CTGACGCGTCAGTCTCGATCGTGTAGACGAAGCCGCCCTGCGTGCTCACTTCGACGGTTCCCGACTTCAGGTCCAGCGCGCCGTCGAACTGCAGGTCATGCCGGACGTCGACGATCGTGTCCAGCATGTCGTCGCTGTACATGCCCCCACCTTCCAAGAGCAGCCTGCTGCCACCCCGTCCCTCGACGAGGAGGAACCCCACCGAGCGATCGGGGAACTGCGCCTGGTACCAGATGTGCAGGCCCTGTCCGCCGGACATGGTCCGCACGCCCCGCGACCGGTCGCGCTGGCCGTACCAGCCTGCCACCTTCTGCGCGACGCCGTCGATGGTGAGCGTCCCGTCATACAAGCCGGACTGGAAGAGGTGCTCGAACGAGGAACGGTTGCCGTCCTGGTTGGTCACCGCGACGTTGCCGAACCAGGCGGGGGTGCGGGCGCGCCAGATGAGGTCGAACTCCATGCCGGTCGGGTTGGGTCCGAGTACGACGTGCCAGGCCTTCATCGGCTCGACGACCTCCCAGGAGAACGGGCCCGCGCTGGACCCGTCGGTGGCACTGAGCTCGGTGGAGAAGCGCACGTTGCGCTGCTCTGTCTCGGTCGAGAGGATTGCGAACCCGTCGACGGTGTCCCTGGGCGGGTAGATTCCGAGACCGAAGAGGATCGAGGGCGTCGTGGAGTCGGTCGGGTGCAGGTTGAAGACGAAGCGGTCGAAGAAGCGGTCCGGCAGGTTCGTTGCGTCCGGCGAGACCGGCTCGTCATGGAAGTCTTGCTTCATCAGTCCCACCGGGTGTTCTCGTCGGCTCGAGCGGCCCGGAGTGGTTCGAGCCCGACCGTGCGGTGCGCCGCCTCGAGGAACGACTGAACCAAGCGCTGATCTGCGTAGTAGAGGTCTCCGACGCCTCGTACGGCGCGACGCCGGCCGTACTCGTAGAGCACGGCGAGCTTCCAGAGGACCAGGGCGGTATACCAGTTGAGGTTCGAGAGGTCCCGGCCGGTGCGGCCGGCGTACCTGTCGGCGAGCTCCTTACGGCTCGGGTAGCCCTCCTCCAGCATGGCCACCCCCAGCTCTTGAGTCGGGGTCATCGGCGCGTCCTCCTCGGGGATCGATGCGAGGAAGTACCCGACGTCGATGAGCGGATCACCGATGGTGGCGAGCTCCCAGTCGAGGACAGCCTCGACTCGACCCGGAGCCTCCGCGGCCAAGACGACGTTGCCGATCCGGAAGTCGTTGTGGACGATCGACCCGCCCGAGTCGGGCGGGACATTCGCGCTGAGCCAGGCGTCGATCCGAGCGAAATGAGGCGGCGGGTTTCCCTCAGGATCGGCCACCAGACGCGCCATGCGCCGCAGGTGCCGCTCATTGAAGCCCTCCGGTCGTCCCATGTCGGTCAGGCCGACTGCAGGCCAATCCACGCCGTGCAACTGCGCCAATGTGTCGACCAGAGCCTCACCGATCTGGCGTCGCGTCTGCGGCGTCGCGAGCGGTTCAGGGGTTGTCGTCGTGACGACCGGGCCAGCCGCGAAGCTCATCACGTAAAAGGGAACGTCGATGGCCTCGCCTGCCTGGGCCGTTGCCAGCAGCTTGGCGACCGGGACCCCGCTGCCGTCGAGCGCCCCGATCAGGCGGGCCTCGCGCAGCATGTCGTGAGCGCCCGGTGGTGTCGGGGGAGGCGGCGGGCGGCGTACCACCACCTGGTTCACCCCGTCGGTGACGAGGAAGGTGAGGTTGGAATGGCCGTCGCCGATACACCTGGTGGTCACCGGGCCCTGTGTGAGGCCGCGCTCCCCCAGGAACCGCTCGAGTGAGGCCAACGTCTCGGGCGTCCAGTCCCAGGCCATGACAGTTCACCGGCCTATGAAGCGGGGTTCCCGCTTTTCCTTGAAGGCCGCGAGCGCCTCGGGCATGTCGTCGGTCCGGGTCAGCAGCGCCTGCCCGCGGTTCTCCAGCTCCAGTGCCGCGGCGTACGAGGTGATCTCCTGGTTGCGCTGGATGGCCCGCTTGGACATCCGTACTCCGCCCGGCGAGTTGGTCGCGATGAGCCGAGCCATGGCCAGCGCCTCGTCGAAGAGCTTCTCGGTCGGGATGATGCGATTCACCAGCCCGATCCTGGCCGCCTCCGCCGCCTCGACGATGCGGGCGGTGTAGCCGATCTCGGCCGCCCGACCCGGCCCGACGAGGCGCGTGAGGTTGTATGACGTGCCGAGCTCGCCGATCGAAAGGCCCACCTTGACGAAGGCCGCGCTGAATTTGGCGGTGGGTGAGGCCAGACGGATGTCCGCGGCCAGGGCGAGCGCCAGCCCTCCCCCGGTGGCCGGGCCATGGATGACCGCGATGACAGGGAACGGCAGGTGGCGGATCGCCTGTATGCCACCGGTCGCCGTCTCCTGGAACTTGAGGAACTCCCGCACGCCCATCCGGGTGATGACGTCGATCTCGTCGAGGTCAAACCCCGCACAGAATGCGCGCTCGCCGGTCCCGGTCACGATGAGCGCGCGGAGCGCGGTGTCGCGCAGCGCGAATGCCGCCTCGCCATACTCGGAGAACATCTTGGCGGTCTGTGAGTTCATACGGTCCGGGCGGTTGATGCGCAGGACACCGATGTCGCCGTCGAGGACCTCGAAGGTCAGGGTCTCCAGCGCGGGAAAGTCGATCTTCACAGCGGCCTCATTGGTCCCGGTGATGGTCATGGCGTCACGCTCCGGTGAAGACCGGTCGACGCTTCTCCTTGAAGGCGGCGAGCGCCTCCAGCATGTCGTCGGTCCGGGTCAGCAGCGCCTGGCCGCGGTTCTCGAGCTCGAGTGCCGCCGCATAGGACGAGATCTCCAGGTTCGCCTGTAGCGCGCGCTTGGAAAGCTGTACTCCACCCGGCGAATTCGCGACGATCGCGGCGGCCAGCCGGTGTGCCTCGTCCAGCAACGCCCCTGGCTCGCTGACCTGGTTGACGATCCCGAGCCTGAGGGCTTCCTCAGCAGCGACCAGACGCCCGGTGAAGCAGATCTCGCTGGTCGCCGCCGGGCCGATCAGCCGGGTCAGCAGCCATGAGGTGCCGAGGTCACCGGCCGAGAGGCCGATGCGGACGAACGCGGCGTTGAACTTCGCCTCCGGCGCCGCGAGACGGATGTCCGCGGCCAGCGCGAGCGCCAGGCCACCGCCGGCCGCCGCCCCGTTGACCGCCGCGATGACAGGGACCCGCATGGACCGGATGGAGAGCAGGGCGCGGGCGGCGCGCTCCTGCTGGTCGAGCATGCCCAAGGCGCCGAGGCGGGGAAGCTCGTCGGCATCGGCGAGGTCGTAGCCTGCGCAAAACGTCCTGCCCGCACCGGTGAGGATGACCACCCGGCAGTCGTCTTCTTCGTTCAACGCGAGTGCCATGTCCTCGAGCTCCTCGAACATGGTGGTGGTCATGGCGTTGGACCGTTGTGGACGGTTCAACGTCACCACGACCACGCCGGGAGACAGGTGCTCCAGGAGGAGCGTCTCGTACGTCTTGTCCAGGCTCTTCATCGGTGAACCCCTCGGGATAGTCGGCTGATACGGTCCCGGGGCTGATGGCACCCGCCGGGTTTCCGCGCGAGCTCAGGCAAAGTTCGGCGGGCGCTTGGCGATGAACGCTCGGATGCCTTCTGCCGCCTCACCCTCCTCGAAGAGCCCCTCCTCCTGGAGGGCTTCGAACCGGATGCCCTCGTCGAGTGGCATCTCGAAGGCGGCATCCACCGTCCGGACGACCGCCAGCTGTGCCGGACGTGAGGAGGCCACCAGTTCGGCCGCGAGAGCCAGCGCCTCCTTGACGACGTCACCGTCGGTGAGCCGGTCGACGAGGCCGATCGCCAGCGCCTCGCCCGCCGGGACCTGGCGGGCGGTCAGCATGATGTCCAGGGCACGGCCCCGTCCGACGAGCTGGGGCAGTCGTTGGGTGCCCCCGGCCCCGGGGATGAGGCCGAGCTTGACCTCGGGCAGACCGAACTTCCCGCGCGATCCGCTCACCCGTAGCGTGCACGCCATCGCGAACTCCAGGCCGCCTCCGAGCGCCAGGCCGTCCACCGCGGCAATCGAGATCCAGGGAGCTCCGGCAAGACGGTCGTTGACCGAGCGCATCTTGTCGCCGTAGGCCATGAAGGATTCTGCGTCGATGGAGGCCATGTGCTTGATGTCGGCCCCCGCGGCGAAGAAACCGTCCAGTGCCGACTTGACGACCATGACGTGCACATCGCCTGCCTGCTCCGCCGCGTCGATGGCGGCATGCAGTCCGTCCAGGATCGGCACGCCCAGGGCATTGGCCGGCGGACGGTCCAGGGTCACGACGCAGACTCCGGGACTGTCGCGGTACCAGGTGACGACCTGTGCAGGTGCCAAATCGGTCATGATTCCCTCGCTTCATCAGGCCATCGTGAGTCCGCCGCTGACGGAGAGAGTCTGTCCCGTGATGAAGCCGGCACCGTCGGAGGCGAGGAACGCGACGGCGGGGCCGATGTCCTCGGGAGTGCCGAGCCGCCTCATCGGGACCGCACGGGTCATGCCCGCGATGACCTTCTCGGCGTCGCCTGACCCTTCCGCGAACGTGCGCAGGGCCGGCGTGTCCGTGGGTCCCGGGCACACGGTGTTCGCGGTGACGCCCTTGGTGGCCACCTCGCGAGCCAGGGTCTTGGTGAACGCGATGATGCCGCCCTTGGCCCCGGAGTACACCGCCTCGAGGGACGAGCCGACACGCCCGGCGTCCGACCCGATGTTGATGACACGCCCGAAGCCGCGGTCCGTCATGCCTGGCACGACTGCCTTGATGACCCGCAGCGCGCCCTTGAAGTTGATGTCGAGGATCTTGTCCCAGAACTCCTCAGTCGTGTCGACGAACGGCATGAAATCGTCCCAGCCGGCGTTGTTCACCACGACCTCGATGGGGCCGAGCTTGGCCTCGACCGCCTTGACCGCCGACTCGACCGAGGCGGTCTGGGTCACGTCGATCTCGACCGCGATCGCGGTGCCGCCGGCGGCGGTGATCTCCTTGGCGGTCTGCTCGGCAGCGGAGAGGTTCAGGTCGGCCACGGCGACCTTGAACCCCGCCTCGACCAGGGTCGTGGCGATGCCCTTGCCGATGCCCTGGGCGCCTCCGGTGACCATGGCGACACGGTTGCTCATGAGAGGTCCTCCGGTGGGGGTATACAGCCGTCAGTCCCGTGCCAGGGCACGGGTCCGGCCACGAGGGAGTGGCTGGTGAGCTTGCGGCCGAGGACCGACTGCGCCTCGCGTGCGGCCTCGATGATGGCCTCGAGGTCGAGTCCGGTTTCGACGCCCATCTCGTGGAACATGCTCACCAGGTCCTCGGTCGCGATGTTGCCGGTCGAGCCGACAGGCACCGGGCAGCCGCCGAGCTCGCCGAAACTTGACTCGAAGCTGGTGCAGCCTGCCTCGAGCGCGGCGTAGGCGTTGGCGAGGCCCTGCCCCCGCGTGTTGTGGAAGTGGGCCGTGACCTCCACCCCGGAAAGACGCTCGAGGGCCGCAGTGAAGAACCGGGAGGCGTACGCCGGGTTGCACATGCCGGTGGTGTCGCCGAAGCCGATCTCCGTGGCGCCGGCCTCCGCGAACTGCTCGGCGATGTCGAGGACCCGGCCCATGGGGACCTTGCCCTCGAACGGGCATCCGAAGGAGGTCGCGATCACCGCGCAGAAGGTGAGGTTCTCAGCGACGATGCGCTTGCCCATGACCCGGACGTCGGCCATGGTCTCCTCGATCGTCCGGTTGATGTTCCGCTTGTTGTGCGTCTGCGAAGCACTGACGAAGAGCGCCACCTCCTCGAACAGGTCGCGCACCGCGAGCGCGTTGTCCAGGCCCGTGCTGTTCGGCACAAGCACCATCCGGGCGACGTCGTCGGGCAACTCGATGCCCCGGAGCACCTCGACGCCGTCGGAGAGTTGCGGGATGACGTCGGGCCGGACGAAGCTTGCGACCTCGATGCGTTTGAAGCCCGCGCGGCCCAGGGCGTTGATCAGCCTTATCTTGTCCGCGGTCGCGATCGTCTCCGGTTCGTTCTGGAAGCCGTCGCGGGGACCGACCTCCCGGATGTGCACGCGCCGGCTTTCGCCCTCGATGCGGTTGTCGTCAGTCATGACACGACCTCCCGGTCCACGAGGCTCCGTTCGAGCCCCTCTCGGTGTTGGGGAGCGGCCACCGAGATGAGGCGGCGTGCCCGCTCCGCGACGGTGCTGCCGGTGAGCAGGGCGACGCCGTGCTCGGTGACCACGGCGTCGACATCGACCCGGGCGGTCGTGACGACGCCGCCACGCAGCGTGGGATTGATCGTCGACTCGCCGCCGGACTCGGAGCGCAGCGCGATGATCGAACGGGCGCCCGTGAGGGAGGCCGCTCGGCTGAAGTCGACCTGGCCGCCGACGGCGCCGATGTGCACCCCGCGACGCAGCTCGGCACCGACCTGTCCGAGCAGGTCGACCTCGATCGCCGAGTTGATCGAAACCAGGGACCTGAGCTGCGACAGCACGGCTGGCGCATGGGTATAGCTGGCGGCACGGAACTCGACCGGGAACTCATGCAGGCGGTTGTACATCGACGCACTGCCCAGCGCGGCTCCGGTAACCACCAGCCCCTGGTCGATCTCCTTGTGCGTCCCGGTGATGACGCCCTTCTCCACCAGGGCCGTCACGCCGTCGGTGATCATCCCGGTGTGGAAGCCGAGGTCGGTGTGCCCCGCGAGGGACTCGAGGACGGCGTTGGGCAGCGAGCCGACGCCTACCTGCAACGTGTCGCCGTTCTCGATCAAGCCGGCCACATGGTCGGCGATCGCCCGGTCCACCGCGTCAGGCTCGCGGGTGGGCGCCTCCCGCAGTGGCCGGTCGGTCTCGACCATGGCGGCGAAGGCCGACAACGGCAGCCCGGCACTGCCCCTGGTGCGCGGCATCCGGTGGTTGACCTCGGCGATCAGGGTGCGGGTGTGCCTCAGCGCGTCCGCGACGTACTCCACGCCGATGCCGAGCGAGACCAGGCCGTCGGCGTCGGGCGGGGACACCTGGAGCAGCCCGACGTCGGATGGGAGCTGACCTCGTTCGAACATTCGGGGGATCGCGGAGTAGTGGCAGGGCACGACGTCGAGGAGCCCGTGTCGGCTCAACCGGCGCAGCTCCCCCAGCCCGCCGTAGGAGAGCACGGTGAGGGAGTCCGGCAGCGAGTCGGGCAGGTTTCCGGACAGCCGCTCGTTCCAGGTGAGTCCACAGAAGGCGCGGACGGGACCGATGTGGTCGACCTGCTCCAGGAGCGCGTTGACCAGCGGCTCCGGCTCGGCGCCGCCTTGGCCCCACCACACGCCGTCACCGGCGGAGATGTACCTGCCGAGGTCGATCATCGGATTCGCGGCGTGGAAACTCGGCCGTTTAGGGCCGGGAGGAAACGCCGCTCCCTCCCCTCGACGATCGTGTTACACAGTGGACTGGTAGAACGTGAGCCATGGGTGAGGCGGTGAAGCGAGCGTTCAAGTACCGCTTCTACCCATCGCCCGAGCAGGCCGCCGAGCTGAACCGCACGTTCGGGTGCGTACGGCTGGTCTACAACAAGGCGCTGGATGCCCGATTCCGCGCGTACGCGGTCGACAAGCGCAAAGTCGGCTACGTCGAGTCCTCCGCGATGCTCACCGAGTGGAAACGAACCGACCTGGCCTTCCTCAAGGAGGTGTCGTCGGTGCCGTTGCAGCAGGCGCTGCGGCACCTCCAGCGCGCGTACGCGGCGTTCTTTGCCAAGCGCGCGGGGTACCCGAGGTTCAAGAGCAAGAAGAAGTCGCGGGCGTCGGCGGAGTACACGCGCTCGGCGTTTCGGTGGCGCGATGGCCGTCTCATCCTGGCGAAGATGAGCGAACCGCTGAACATCGTGTGGTCCAGGCCGCTGCCCGAGGGGGCGGAGCCGTCCACGGTGACCGTGTCCCGCGACAGCGCGGGGCGCTGGTTCGTGTCCATCCTGGTCGAGGACCCCACCGTGCAGCCGCTCCCGCCGGTCGAGACGACTGTCGGGCTCGACGCCGGGATCACCACCCTGGTCGCCCTCTCGACCGGGGAAAAGGTAACCAATCCGCGCCACGAACGCTGCGACCGTAGGCGTCTGGCGAAGGCGCAGCGGGCGCTGTCCCGCAAAACCAACGGTTCCGCGAACCGGGACAAGGCACGGCTGCGCGTCGCTCGTATCCACGCCCGGATCGCCGACCGGCGCCGGGATCACCTGCACAAGCTGTCGACTCGACTCGTCCGCGAGAACCAAACAGTCGTAATCGAAGACCTGACTGTGCGTAACACGCTGCGCAACCACGGCTTGGCCCGTGCCATCTCCGACGCGGCCTGGTCCGACCTGCGAACCATGCTGGAGTACAAGGTCGGCTGGTATGGCCGGACCCTGCGGGTGGTGGACCGCTGGTTCCCGTCGTCGAAGACCTGCTCGGTGTGCGGGCGGCTGGCCGAAACCATGCCGCTGCACATCCGCGAGTGGCAGTGTCCCCGCGGGGCGGTCCACGACCGGGATGTCAACGCCGCTAGGAACATCTTGGCCGCCGGGCTGGCGGACAAGTAAAACGCCTGTGGAGCTGATGTAAGACCTCAAGGGAGTTCTCCTGGCGGGCGATCGGCGGTGAAGCAGGAAATCCTGTGGGCGACCACGGGAATCTCGGGCCGTCAGGGGCCGGGAGGATGTCAACTGTCGATCCGCTGCACGAGGGTCGCAGTGCCGAGCCCGCCGCCGCAGCACATGGTGACCAGGCCGATCTCGACGTCGCGGCGCTCCATCTCGGCCAGCAAGGTGCCGAACAGCCGCGCCCCCGTAGCCCCCACCGGGTGGCCGAGGGCGATGGCACCGCCGTTGACGTTGACCCGGCCCATGTCGGGCTTCAGCTCCCGCTCCCAGGCCAGCACCACCGAGCTGAACGCCTCGTTGATCTCGACCAGATCGATGTCGTCGACGGTCATGCCGTTGCGCTCCAGGAGCTTGCGCGTGGCCGGGATGGGGCCGGTGAGCATGATGATCGGGTCGACTCCGACCGTGATCTGGTCGAGGATGCGGGCCCGCGGGCGGAGGCCGTGCCGCTCGGCACCCTCACGGGACGCGACCAGGACCCCGGCGGCGCCATCGGAGATGGGCGACGAGCTACCCGCTGTGATCCGCCCGTTCTCCGCACGGAAGACGGTCTTGAGCCCGGCGAGGCTCTCCATCGACGTGCCCGGACGGATCGTCTGGTCGCTGGTCCGCTTCTCCCCGTCCAGCTCGAGGGGGATCATCTCCCGCTCGAACCTTCCAGCGGCCAGCGCCTGCGCCGCCAGCCGGTGTGACCTCGCGGCGAACGCGTCCATCTCCGCCCGGCTGATGTCCCACCGTTCGGCGATCAGCTCCGCGCTCTCCCCCTGCGGCACGAAGTCGTAGCGGGCCCGTAGCGCGGGCGGCCAGGGGTCGCCGTAGAGCTCGGAGATCGTGGTGGGCGAGCTCATCGGCACGTGGCCCATGTGCTCCACCCCGCCGGCCAGGACGATGTCGTGAGTCCCCGAGGCGACGAGCGCGGCCGCCATCTCCACCGCCGTCTGGGCCGAGCCGCAGCGGCGGTCGAGCACGGTCGCCGGGACCTCGGCCGGGTACCCGGCCTGGAGCCAGGCGTTGCGGGCGATGTTGCGCGACTGCTCGCCGAAGGGAGCGGTACAACCGATGACGATGTCCTCGACGGCCTCCGGGGCGAGCCCGGTGCGCCCCAGGACAGCGGTGTAGACGGCGCCCAGCATGTCGTTGGGGTGGATGTCGCGGTACCAGCCACGCTCGGGGTGGGCCTTGCCGATGGGTGTACGCAGCGCCTCCACGATGAGCGCCTCGCGACCGGCGCGGGTCATGGGGGTGGCGATGGCCATCAGATGACCGTCCCTCCGTCGACCGGCAGGACCTGCCCGGTGATGTACGACGCCGCGTCCGACGCGAAGAACACGAAGGTGGCGGCGATCTCGTCGGGCTGGGCCCATCGACCGAGCGGGATACGAGCCAGCGTCTTCTCGGCCAGCTTCGCGTTGTTGCGGATGTTCTCCGTCATCGCCGTCGCCGCCAGGGGGGCGACCGCGTTCACGGTGATCTGCTTCTTCGCCAGCTCCTTGGCCAGCGACTTGGTGAGGCCGATGATGGCGGCCTTGGCGGCGCCGTAGTTGACCTGGCC
>Ga0137372_10008081_pt1 | contig 10167 bp, 8 predicted proteins | sample SagtaG_6_FD_104911 | JGI IMG/M metagenome (GOLD analysis project Ga0137372, IMG submission 104911) | Vadose zone soil microbial communities from Sagehorn Ranch, Mendocino, California, USA - Sage1_R_60_16 metaG | ecosystem: Environmental > Terrestrial > Soil > Vadose zone | place: USA: California...
CTCCAAAAGTGGCGCCATATTGGTCAGCCGTATGAAGCTTCAGACTGATATCTGGAAGTTCCCGGTTGACGGTCTGCCCGCCGAGAACACGCGCCGCGGCGTTCGTGTCACGCGACAGACCGGCCAGGTCCTGACCCCCACGGCCAGCCCGGGCGACAAAGAGGTCGCGTTTCTTTCCGACAGCGGCGGTCATGCCAACCTTTGGGTCGTCAACACCGAGAGTGGCGGGCTGCGCCAAATTACTCACGAGCGCGATCCGAATGTGGCCGTGGGAGTCCCGGTGTGGTCGCCCGATGGCCACGCCATCGCTTTCGTCTCCTCGCGCGGCAACCAGGGGCTGACGTTTGGAGTCTGGTTGGTGGATTCGGATGGAAGTAACCTGCGCAACGTCGCGAATCCCGGTCTCGGCCCTGCCTGGTCGCCAGATGGCCGCTGGGTGTATTACTCGACGTGGAGCGGTGTGGCAGCCACCGCTGTCGTGCTGAAAAAAGTGCCTGCTGACGGGGGGCCAGCCGTCACCGTGAGGACCGAGCGGCTGCGCAACGTGATTGGGTTACACGGCGCCGCTCTGTACTATCTCGTTGAGCGGCCGTTCATCGACGGCACGCCGGAATTCGAAATCCGCGCCGCCACTCCCGAGGACGCGCCGTTTCGCGTGCTCGCGCGCATTCCATCCTCGCGCGCGCCGATCTGGCAAATCGTCAATCCCGCGCTGTCGCCCGACGGGAAATGGCTGGCCCAAGCACTCACTGACGGGTTTACCACCAACCTCTGGGCACTCTCGACAACGACCGGCAAATGGCGTCAGATTACCGATTTCGGCGAACGCGCGACGTTCATCGCCCGCCGCGTGTCCTGGTCGTCCGACGGGCGCTCTATCCTGGCCGCGGTCGCCGAGGGCGATTCCGACATCGTTCTCCTGGAAGGACTGACGAATGTCGGGCGCGAGTGAGCGAACAGGAATTGGACCCATTTTGCGGACCAGAGGTGCTTCGATGAACACGCGTGCACTTGCACTGATCGCGGCGTTTCGGAGGGGTTTGGCCGAAACGCGCCGAGGCGGCGTGGATTTTTCGGCATGCGTGGTGAGCTAATCCGTAGGCAAGGCATTACCCACACTCGACGAATACTTCCAAAAAAATTACTGAACCTGTCGATCTGGCTGCCCCTCGCTCGACGTGTAAGTGAAGCCAAGAAAAGCACACTTCAGGAGGCAAATATGACAAAGCAGCGCACACTCTCTCGGAGCCTTAAATCAATCGTGGGAGCGGCCCTCGCCGGGCTCGGGCTTTTTGTTTTGTCCGGAAACCTGGATGCGGCCGCGGCCCAATTGGGCGACCTCCTCAGCATTACTGCGGCGGCGCCGTGCTTACTGCCCCATGTCGTCCTGGCGGCCTTGCAGGCTTTGCAGGCCCGCAGCTTTGATCACCAGTGGTTTTTGGCAGGCCCCCTCCAGATGCTGGTATCATTTTGGCCGGCGCTTCTGACCATAATCGGGGCTGCATAGTTGCGTGATGCTTTCATGGATAAAGTCAGAGCTTGCTAACACTTAGCAAATACTCTCAAGAAAGACAGAGTACCTGTCGATTTCACTACCACTCGTTCGACGTGTAGATAGAGGCTGGGCTCAGCCGGCCGGGACCGTGCGGAAGCCCGGCTCCGAACCGAAAACCACAAGGAGATAACACGATGCGATTCATGGTGATAGTCAAAGCGGACAAGAACTCGGAAGCAGGGGTTCTACCGAGCAAGGAAGTCTTTGCTGCGATGGGGAAGTTCAACGAGGAGTTGGTAAGAGCCGGCGTGATGCTCGCAGGCGAGGGACTGCAACCGAGCTCGAAGGGCAAGCGGATCAGGTTTTCGGGACAGCAGCGCACGGTGATCGACGGCCCCTTCACAGAGACGAAGGAACTCATCGCCGGCTTCTGGCTGTGGCAGGTGAAGTCAATGGAAGAGGCGGTCGAATGGCTCAAGCGCGCCCCGTTCGACGGGGGGACTGAGGTCGAGATCCGCCAGGTGTTCGAGGCGTCGGACTTCCCTTCCGACATCTTCCCTCCTGAGGAAGCGGCGCGCGAGCAGGCGCTGCGCGACAAGCTACAGAGGAAAGCCGCAAAGCCGTAGCCGCGGCGCGTCCGTGGCCCTGCGGCAGTGGCAATTGAAAGAATGATGGCTTGGTCGTGTCGATTTCATTGATCCTCATTCGACGTGTAAATGGAGGCTGGGTTTCGCCCGGTGAAACGGTTCGGAAACCCAGCTTCCAACGCAAAACTAAAAGGAGATCTGACAATGCGATTCATGATGTTGGTCAAGCACGCCGAGAGCTCGGGCGCTCCGCCCAAGGAACTCATGGACGCGATTGCGAAGCTCAGCGAAGAGGCGGTCAAAGCCGGCACGATGGTCGCAAGCGGCGGGCTGGCCCCAACTGCGGCTAGCACACGCGTCCGGGTTTCTCGAGGGCAGATAACCACGACCGACGGGCCCTTCACCGAAGCCAAGGAAATCGTTGGCGGTATCGCAATCTTTGACCTGAAATCGAAGGAAGAGGCGGTCGAGGGAGCGTTGCGCTTCATGGAACTTCACAAGAAACACTGGCCGGGCTGGGAAGGCGAGACCGAGATTCGCCAGATGTACGGGCCGGAAGACTTCGGTCCCAAAACATAGGAGTTCTCGCGCATACCGATGGCCGCGAACATGTAGTCGCCGCACGCGCAGGCTTGCACGAGCGGATTGAAGATGGTGTGATTGGGTAGCCGTGACGGCTACCGACACACATCGAGCGATCGACGCGATCTGGAGGATCGAGTCCGCCAAAATCATCGCCGGTCTCGCGCGGATCGTGCGCGACGTCGGTCTTGCCGAGGAGCTCGCACAGGATGCCCTCGTGGCCGCGCTGGAGCAGTGGCCGGAGTCGGGGATCCCTGACAACCCGGGCGCCTGGCTCATGGCCACGGCGAAGCATCGTGCGATCGACTTGTTCCGCAGAAAAAAGCTCCTCGAGCGCAAGCACGAGGAACTTGGTCGCGAGCTCGATGCACAGCAGAAGATGGCCGTGGCGGATTTCGACAGCGCGATCGACGATGACATCGGAGACGACCTCCTGCGCCTCGTGTTTGTCTCGTGTCATCCCGTGCTCTCGACCGAGGCACGCGTTGCGCTCACGCTCCGCTTGCTCGGAGGTCTGACGACCGAGGAGATCGCCCGTGCATTCCTCGTCCCGGAGCCGACTGTCGCCCAACGCATCGTCCGGGCCAAGCGAACTCTCGCCGAGGCGCGCGTTCCCTTCGAGGTTCCTCGCGGAGACGAGGTCGCCGCTCGTCTGTCGTCGGTGCTCGAGGTCATCTACCTCATTTTCAATGAAGGCTATTCGGCGACCGCTGGCGACGACTGGATGCGACCTGCGCTTTGCGAGGATGCGCTGCGTCTCGGCCGCATCCTGGCGGAGCTCGTTCCGAAGGAGCCGGAGGTCCACGGCCTCGTTGCGCTGATGGAGATCCAGGCGTCGCGTTCAGGCGCGCGAATCGGCCCGTCGGGCGAGCCGATCCTGTTACTCGATCAAGATCGCTCGCGCTGGGATCAGCTCCTCATCCGTCGTGGTCTCGCCGCCCTCCAGCGCGCCGAAGAACTCAGAGGTGCCCTCGGCCTTTATGCGCTGCAGGCGGCGATCGCCGCCTGTCACGCAAGAGCGCGCACGCCGGAAGAGACAGACTGGCCGCGCATCGCCGCGCTTTACGATGCGCTCGCACGGGGCGCACCGTCACCCGTCGTGGAGCTGAATCGCGCGGTGGCAATCGCGATGGCGTTCGGACCAGCCGCGGGCCTCGAGCTCGTCGATGCGCTGACCTCAGAGCCGTCGCTCAAGAGCTACCACCTCCTGCCGAGCGTGCGCGGCGACTTTCTTTTCAAGCTCGGCCGCTTCGCCGAGGCACAAGCGGAGTTCGAGCGCGCGGCAGCGCTCACGCGCAACGCCCGAGAGCATGAGTTGTTGCTTGGCCGCGCCCGAGCATGCGCGCGCGGATCGGCTCCACTCGAGCAGCGGTGATGAAAGCTGCCAAGCCGTCTGGTTTTGTTTCGAGCTACTCGAACTCCTTCATGGTCTTCGCCATTTCGCGCAGTCTTTCATCAATCAGCGCAGAAACGGTCCCCGCTTCGAAAGTGCCGTCGCCATTTCTCTGTCCTGCCGCTGCCCCGGTGAGGATTTCGATACCCTGTTCGACCTTGGCCACCGGCCAGATGTGAAATTTTCCAGTCGCGACTGCTTCCAGAACATCTTCCCGCAGCATCAGGTCTTCCACATTGGACTCCGGCATCATTACGCCTTGCGTGCCGGTGAGCCCTTTGATGCGGCACACGTCGAAAAATCCTTCGATCTTCTCGTTCACCCCGCCAATCGCCTGAATGTCGCCTTGCTGGTTGATCGAACCGGTAACCGCAATGTCCTGGCGCAGCGGCAATCCCGAAAGCGCGGATACGAGCGCATAGATTTCCGTGGAACTGGCGCTGTCGCCGTCCACTCCCGAGTAGGATTGCTCGAAGCAGATGCTGGCGGCCAGCGAGAGCGGCTTATCCTGCGCAAACCGGCTGCGCAGATAACCGGCAATGATGTGCACACCCTTGTCATGGAGGCGCCCGCTCAGGTTGGCCTCGCGCTCGATGTTGATCAGTCCGGTTTTCCCGAGGGCCGCGGTCGCGGTGATGCGCACCGGCTTTCCAAACGAATACCCGCCAATTTCCAGGACGCTCAGCCCGTTCACCTGGCCCACACGGGTCCCGGAAACATCCACGAGCAATGTTCCTTCCTGAATCATTTCCCGGATGCGCGTTTCGACCAGGTTGTGCCGCTCCATTTTCGAAGACAGCGCGCCGCGAACATGGGCCGCGCGCACCACCGATTCTCCCGCGGCCGCCGCATTGTAATGCGCCTCGCGCGCCAGGTCGGCAATGTCCACGAAGCGCGCCGTCACTTTGTTTCTTCGTCCGGCCTGGCGCACACCGTACTCCAGCATCGCGGCAAAGGCGCCACGGTCGAACGGAAACAAATTTTCTTTTTCCGACAGCGTGCGGAGCCGGCCCGCGTATTCGGCGATAACGCCGTCGCTCATGGCCATCTCTTCGTCGAATTCCACGCGCACCTTGAAAATTTTGCGGAAATCTTCCTCATATTCGTAGAGCAACTCGTACAATTCGCGGTCGCCGATCAGGATGACCTTGACGTTGATGTCGATGGCTTCCGGCTTCAGCGCGCTTCCGCCGAAAGGATAGAACATTTCGAGCGGCTGGATTTCCAGGCGGTTGTGGTTGAGAGTGCGTTTCAGCGCGCGCCACACGCCCACTTCCGACAGCGCTTCCAGCGAATACATGATCAGGAAGCCGCCATCGGCGCGCAGCAGCGAACCGCCGCGCAGATCCATGAAGTCGCTCGTCCACCCCCCGCGCGTGTCATACGCTCGCTGGATCGTCCCGAACAAATTGGCGTAGGTCGGCGTGGTCTCGAAAATGACCGGTGAATTTTCTCCATCGTTGTGCGCAAGAATGACGTTCACGCCGTACACGCGGAACGGATCGCGCTCCGGAGCTCCAGGCGGCTTCGGCGCGCCGTCGGGAGCCTCTTCTTCGTGTTCGGCTTCGCCCTCCCGCTCCTTGAAAGGGTCGAGATTGTCAAGAAGATGGTGGCGCACTTCCTCGAGATATTCGGCCACGTTTGGGCCGGGATATTTTTCCTTGAGCTCTTCAATGACGCCGTCGACCAGCACCGACGCCGCTTCCTGCTCGAGGTAACTCAATTCGCTGGCCAGTTCGCGCGAGAGCGTCAGCGTCTTCCGGTAGACCACCGTAAATTCCTGGCGGAATTGTTCGTATTTGCGCTCGATGTCTTCCGCGGCGGGCCCCTCGAGCTTTCCCTCGTGCACCATCTTGGAGATGTCCTCGATCGGCACCATCTGTCCTTCGAGCACCGGGAAAATCTCCGGCAGCGCCACCGCGCCTACCTGCATGTGGCCCAGCGCAAACTGCTCCCGCGCGATGCGCCGCGTGAAATCGTCCATCAATTCTTTTTCACGCACGGTGAACCGTTCGACGATGCGCCCTTTTTGCCGCTGGAACGGTTCGCCTTCGAATACCTGCGGGATGCGCCGCCGCAGAAAATCGATTCCCGCCTGCGTGTCCTTCTTGAACGCGTTGGCCTGCCCGCGGGGCAGAGCCAGCAGGCGCGGGCGGTCCGGCAACTTGAAATTGTTGACGTAGCAGCGGTCGAGCGACTCCTTGGTCGGCGGGTGGAGCTCCTGGATCATCCGCGCGATGGTGCCGCCACGGCTGGTTCCCGCCAAGCCGCACACAAACACGTTGTACCCAGGCGCGGAAAGCTCCACGCCCATTTTCAGCGCGCGCAGAGCGCGCTCCTGGCCGACGAACCCTTCGCGCAGCTCCGCTTGCGCCGTTGTCTCGAACGGAATCCGCGACAGCTCGCACGTCCAACGCAGCTTTGCCGTGGAAAGCTCCGTTGGTTTCGGGGCAGGCTTGGTTGTCATCAAATCCTTTCGAGCGCGTTACTCTAGCACACCGGGGTCACGCGCCCACGGCCAGACACACTCCGTGTTACCCAGCCGTTATCGGTGGGCTCGCTGGCCGCTCCATGTAGACGGCCAGAACCCCCGCGGCAGTGGCCACCAGGATTGGCCCCAGCACCAGACCCAGCATTCCGAACAGGCCGACGCCTCCAACCACGCTGATGAAGATCACCAACCCGCTCAGTTCCGTCCGGCCGCCAAGCAAGATCGGTCGCACAACGTTATCCACGACCGTGGACACTCCGGCGCAAATCACCAACAAGAGAATGGCTCGCCCCCAGTGTCCGGTAAACCCCAGCCAGAGCGATGCAGGGACAAAGATCAGCCCCGAACCAACAACGGGCACCAACGAAAAGAAAGCCATCGTCACGCCCCAAAAGAGAGGCGTGGGCAATTTCACGATGACAAAGCCCAAGCCTCCGAGCGTGCCCTGAATCGCGGCGATAATCAGGCTCGTGATGACGCTTGCGGAGATCAGGTTCTGCGCCTGGGTGATCATCGTCTCCCTGTGCTCGGGGTCAAACGGCAGAATGCTTCGGACACCGCGGATAATCTGATCGGCGTCGCGAAAGAAATAAAACATCGCGAAAATCATGACGAACAAATCGAAAATAAACTCCGCGATGTTGCGCAGAACCGTGCCGAGGCGCTCGGCCAGAAATCCCGCCTGTTTCTCAACACCCTGTTCGAGCATCTGCAGTACATTGGCATTGGGGTCCAGGCCAGGCACGCGCTGCGCGATCCAGACCCAGCTTTTCGCCACTATCGGCGCGTGCTCTACCACGATGGAATGCTGCATTCCGCGGGAAATCGAAACCGCTTCTCGAACGAACAGCGTGGTCACGAGAATTGCCGGCGCGATCAGCAGAATGGTCACCGCCAGCGTGCTGAAAATGGCCGCCTGGCTCGCGGAAAACCGCCGCACCAGCCAGCGCTGCATGGGGTAGAAAAAAATCACCAGGATCGCCGCCCATCCCAGGGCGGCCAGGAACGGTTCGTAGATCCGGAAAACGAGGTAGAAAAGCAGCAGGAGCACGCCGTACGAAAGAACAGTGGTTAAACGGTCACTCGTGGTCGCGTTGGTAGGAGAGACGGGATTCATGGTCGTACTATAATGTTGATAGGTCGAGCCAGGCCTGATAGCTTCTCGCGCACGCTCCGCCAAGGGGCTTACAGGTCGCCGGGCAAACTCAGCATGTCAACGAAGCCCACTCCGCTCACGTCTCCGCTGACGTCCTACCAAGTTCGCCTCCTTGCTGTACTTGCTTTAATCAATTTTGTCAACTTCGCCGATCGCCAGGTGATTGTGCCGCTCGTTCCGCTCCTGCGGGCGCATCTGGGCATCAGCGATGCCCAGCTTGGCTCGCTTCAGACCTGGCTCCTGGTCATTCTGGCCATCGCCAGCATTCCCTTCGGCTTCCTCGCCGACCGCTTCAGCCGCAAGCAGATCATTGCAGGCGGTATCGTCTTTTGGAGCATGGCCACCTTCGCCAGCGGCCTCGCTTCCTCGTTTGCCTTTCTTCTGGTCGCGCGTGCGTTGGTTGGCGTGGGAGAAGCCGCCTACGCCCCGGCCGCGCAATCCATGATCTCCGGAAGCTTCCCCCAAGAGAGACGCGCGCTGGCCCAAGCCATTTTTGCCGCCGGCATGCTCCTCGGCGGCGCTTCGGGCCTGGCGCTTGGCGGCGTCATGGGGGCGTTCCATGGCTGGCAGCACGCCTTCTTTATCGTGGCCATCGCCGGCCTTATTCCAGGCATCGCGGTTCTTTGGCTGGAAGAGCCGCTCCGTGGCCCGCGCTCCGAGGTTGTCCCTCTGAGCCGCATTCTCAGTGTCCCTGCATTTGTGGCCATGATCGTGGCTGGGGTGTTCATCACGTTTTCAAGCGTCTCGCTGCTCACCTGGGGCATCGACTTCGCCGTAAATTACAAGGATTTCAGCCTTCGCGAAGCGGCCGTCTCCCTCGCTCTCATCGCGCTTTTCTCCCTGGTTTTTGGCGTACTCATGGGCGGGTGGGCGGCCGACCGCCTGCAGCGCCGCTTTGTCTACGGCCGCATTATGGCCATCATGGGCGCGTTTTTGCTCGCCGCGCCATTTCTCCTGCTGGCCATTGAAGCGGAAGAAAAGTGGACGGTGCTGACGGGCCTCTTCGTCGCCGGCTTCTTCATGTCCTGGTATCACGGCCCGGTCACTGCTGTCATTCACGATATGATGCCGCGCCGCGCCCACGCCACTTCCGTGGGCGTCTACATGTTTGTGACCCAGCTGGTAGGAGCGCTGGGACCGCAGGTCGTCGGCCGAATCTCCGACCTCCGTGATCTTCAGCTCGGCCTTCAAATCTGTGTTGCGGTGATGGTTGCCGGCGCTCTCCTGATGCTAGTCGTCATCCACTTCATCCGGCGCGACGGCATTCGTCATCCGGTTCTCGAAGCCTTCCACGCCGAACCCGGCGATTGACCGCTCCAAAAAATGGCGGGCGAGGCCCGCCTTTCCCCAGTGGATCCCTGAAGATTCCTACTTGATGCCGATCTGTTCGATCAGGCGAAGCACTTCATTTTCGGGAACGTCGTAGAGCGGCCGCAAATCCTCTTCTTCAAGCCGCTCGCGCAGATACTCCGCGGCCACAAAACTCGCCTCCCGGTCCGTCAAGTCGCGCCCCGTCTTTTCGCGGAACTTCACGAACGCCGTGTGCGCCAACCCGACAACGTGCGCCGCGCCATCCACGAAAAACTTGGTGTCAATCGTATCCGCGTGCCGTGTCGCGATGCCGTTCCACATATGCGAGAAGCGGCACTGGTAGGTCTGTCCAGTCAGCTTGGAGGTTACTTCAAAGGCGCCGATGAACTGGCTCATCGCGCCAGTATTGGCGAGTACAGGGCGAGTCGTCACGCAATCTCCCTCTTTTCACAACTCATACTGAAGCTGCCATTCCGAGCGAAGCCCTACGGTTCTTGGCGAGACGAGGTCGAGAAATCTCTCACCGGTATGCGCTACCGCTGCACTCGTCCTTACCTGCTGACGGCAGTCGCGGTTTCCGCATGCGTATAACTCCGCACCGCCGCTCCGACGCCCGCGCCGCTGGGCACGCGGAAGCCCCGATCGAGCAGCGTCTTTTCCAACGCCGCGAGGAACAGCAGCACGTTCGGCTTCTGGCTGCAGTAGCCCATCAATCCCACGCGCCAGATCTTGCCCTTCACGGCCCCAAATCCGCCGGCAATCTCGATATTGAACTCGTCGAGGAGCTGATTTCGCACCTTTACGTCATCCACGCCGCCCGGAATCATCACTGCCGTGACCGTCGGCAAACGGTCGACGGGGTTCTTGACCAGCAGATCCAGCCCCATCGCTTCGAGTCCCGCAATCAGCGCCTGCTGATTCACGCGATGGCGCTCCCAGCGCGCTTCCAGGCCTTCTTCCACGACCAGCCGCATCGCTTCGCGCAACGCAAAGATCAGCGAAATCGGCGGCGTGTGATGATACAGCCGGTCCTTGCCCCAATAATTCATCGCCGTGGTCAAGTCGAAATACCAGCTTTGCACTTTCGTCGTGCGTTTGCGGAAGACTTCTTCGGCCGTGGGGCTTACCGTGATCGGCGACATTCCCGGGGGC
>Ga0137372_10008087_pt1 | contig 10165 bp, 9 predicted proteins | sample SagtaG_6_FD_104911 | JGI IMG/M metagenome (GOLD analysis project Ga0137372, IMG submission 104911) | Vadose zone soil microbial communities from Sagehorn Ranch, Mendocino, California, USA - Sage1_R_60_16 metaG | ecosystem: Environmental > Terrestrial > Soil > Vadose zone | place: USA: California...
GGCCATGCCGGCGGACTCCTGGCCGCGGTGCTGGAGCGCGTACAAGCCGAAGAAGACGAGGTCGGCGACGCGCTCCCCGGGTGCCCAGATCGCGAGCACGTCACACGCCAGCGTGACGTCCGGTGCCACCTGGCGGCAAAGCAGCACGACGTCGAGCACGGCGACGCGCCACAGCAGCGGCGCGGCACGCACGCCATCACCGGCCGACCGGCGGCAACGATCGCGGATCCCGGAGCTCATTGGGGCCTCCGGCTGCGGGACCAGAGTTCGGCCTGCAGGCTGGGGTTGTCCTGGAGCGCTCCGAGAAAGGTCGTGGTGACCGTTCGGCTTCCCGTCGCACGCACCCCGCGCAGCCACATGCAACTGTGGGCAGCCTCCATCACCACGCCGACGCCTCTTGGCTCCAGGTGCTCCTGGATCCAGTCCGCGACCTGTTTGGTCAGCCGCTCCTGGACCTGGAGGCGGCGAGCGAAGAATTCCACCACCCTGGCAAACTTCGACAGGCCAAGGATCCGGTCGGCTGGGACGTAGCCGACGTGCGCGACGCCGCTGAACGGCAGCAGGTGGTGCTGGCACAGCGAGCTGAACGGGATTGCCTCGATCAGCACGAGCCCGGTGTAGCCTGCGTCGTTGGGAAAGGTCGTCGGGTTGAACCGCACCGGCGTGAGCAGCTCGACGAGGGCGGCGGCGAACCGCCGGGGAGTATCACGCAGGTGCTCGGAGTCCGAACCCTCGCCGAGCGCCACCAGCAGCTCCCTCCCCACTTCCATCAACCTGGCCTGATCGACGGACGATGGCGGCAGCAGGCGGGCCAGCAAATCGCCGTCGGCGACTTGCGGCAGGTGCGGATCCCGAGGGATCTCGAGCATGGCAGGAACCGAATGGACGGCAGAGCCGTTCGACGACGCAGACGGCATGGCTGGCGTGGAAGTGGCGGCCATCGGGTCTCCTTCAGTGGCTGCGGGGATGGGATAGTGCCCAGGGGCCTGCCGCCTCGGCGGCGCATGCAGTGGCAATGTGCTCTGATGGCCGTCTTCTTGGCGGCCCATTTCGTGAGCGCCACCATTTGGACGCCAGCGGACTGGCCCTGACCGGCGATTCCGCAGGAATCATGCGGCCCATTCATTTCTGGCCACCGATCACGGTCATTCCACCTCCCCCACAGGCGTCCCCATATGCTCCATGCGGGTCGCCCGTGGGCGTTCGGCCCGCGGATCGACGAGCGTCTTGATCTGTGCGGGGCATCCCTTCGCCAGGGGAGCGAGGCCGTCGTCGACGAGCCGGTCCAGCGGCAGGGCGGTCGGCGCCAAGTCCGCCCACGATGCCGGCCGGGCCGCCAGCAGCCGCAGCGCCTCGGGGAGGTCGGTGGGGCACACCAGCGCCTGGGTGCCGATCACTGTCAACTCGTGGAGCGCGAATTGGAGCCAGTTGACGGGAGGTTCGAGCCCGTGCTGGTGCCCGACGACCACCACCCGACCGCCCGCGCCGACCATCGCCACCGCGGCCGCCAAGCCCTCTTCGGAGCCCGTCACCTCGTAGATCACGTCGGGCGGGACGGGCAGTTCGCTCAGCGCCGTCACCAGCCCGCCACGCTCGGCCTGCAGCGCGGCGGCCGCACCGAGCGTCTTCGCGACTGCCAGGCGGGCCGGGTCGAGGTCGCAGACGGTGGTGGTGATGTCCGCCTGCGCCAGGACCCAGGTGATGAACGTGCCCACGCCGCCGACGCCGAGGACCAGCGCGTGCTCGCCCGTCGCGGGCTTGCCACGCCCCGCTGCATGCGCCGCGATCGCCATCGGCTGGGCGAGCGCGGCGGCGTCCGCGGTGAGCCCGTAGGGGGCGACCGGCGCACAGCTTTTGGCTGGCACGGCGCACAGCTCGGCCAGGCCGCCGTTGCGGTGCAGCCCCACCGACCAGGCCCGCTCGCACAGGTTGGTGCGGCCCGCGTGGCAACGGCGGCACGTGCCGCACCAGACAGTGCCGGCGCACGCCACCACCTCGCCGGCGGCGAACCCCTCGACGCCGTCTCCCATGTCGACCACGCGCCCGGCCAGCTCGTGCCCGGGCACCAAGGGGCCGAGATGCCCGCTGTGCGGGTGGCGCCGGTCGACCGGGAACATGCTGGGACCATGCGCGAACTGGCCGGCGTCGGTGCCGCAGATGCCGACGGCAAGCACCTCGAGCAGCAGCTCGCCGGCGGCGGGGCGGGGCGCGGGCACCTCCTCGACGCGGACGTCGCCGGCGCCGTAGTAGACCGCTGCCCTCATGGCAGCCCCCCGGGGGTGCCGCCGTCGACGTTGAGGACCGCGCCGGTGATGGCCTCGTTGGCGGCCAGGAAGCCAAGGGCTGCGGCGACCTCGTCGGGTCGTACCAGCCGCCCCCCCAGCGCCTGCCCTCGTCGGCGCAGCTCCGCCTCCATCGCCTGCCCCTCCGGCAGGTTGCTCTGCCTGGCAAGGTGCGCCTTGAGTGGTGCCAACATGGGGGTGTCGGTCGGGCCAGGAGCGACGCCGTTGACGCGGATGCCTCGGGGCCCCTCCTGCGCGGCGAGGATCGCGATGAGGGCCAGCAGGCTGGTCTTGGAGGCCTCGTAGTGGGGGGCGATCCCCTTGGGGTGCCGCGCCAGGTCCGAGACGACAAACAAGACGCAGCCGCTGCGCTGCCCCCGCATCACCGGGAGCACCAGCCGGCAGGCCCGGACCGCCGCCATGACGTGGAGGTCGAAGGCTTCCTGCCAGTGGTCGTCGGTCGCCTCGTCGAAAGGCCGGACGCGGAAGACGCCCGCGTTGTTGACGAGCACGTCGACCCGCCCGTAGATGTCGAGGAGGGCGCCGATGCTCGCTGTGACGCCGCTGGCGGTAGCCAGGTCGGCGATCGCTGTCTCAATCTTGGCGCCCTGGGCTCGTAGCTCGTCGGCGACCGCAACCAGCCCCGCCTCGTCACAGTCAATCAGCCCCATCGCAGCGCCCTCGGCCACCAGCCTGTTCGCGGTGGCGCGACCGATCCCGCTTGCCGCGCCGGTGACCAGGGCGACCCGGTCGTGGAGCCCGACCTTCATGGCAGGCTCACCCCCACCTCGGTGATCGCAACCTCGGCCAGGTTGTGGGTGGAGTCGTTGGCGATCGTCCAGGGCACCCCGGGGGGGACCGCGACGTACAAGCCCGCCGTGCCGGCTTCCTGCTGGTTGCCGAACTCGAAGCGGGCACGGCCGCGGACGAGGTACAGGAACTGCTCGGCGTTCCGGGTGGTGTGTGGCCCCAGCCGCGCGGCTGGCTCGAGCGCGGCCACCTGGAACGGGCCCCAGGCGCCCGTCAGGTGCCTGGCGAGCTCGACGGTGGTGACGCGGACACCGTCGGCGCGGCCGGCCGCCTGGTCGGCCAGGAGATCCCGGACGGCGATGCGGGTCGGGTCGGGCCGCCGGTCGTCGTCCCCGGGCAGCACCTCGACGACCAGAATCGCGATGGAGGTGTCGGGGAGGGCGGCGATCGTGTGCGAGGTGTGCAAGGGCGCGGTGATGAGGTCGCCGCCGACGACCTCCCACCGCTTCGGCGGCTCCCCGTCCATAGCCAGGTGCATGACCCCGGCCCCGCCGAGCACGTAGTAGATCTCTGCGGTTCGCGTATGCGTGTGGCGGCCGCACGACGCACCCGCGAGGAGGACGACATGCTCCATGCAGTCGAGCGTGCTGACGACGTGGAAGCCGCTGACCAGCCGCTTCAACCGGCAGGTTCCCTCCCCGCCCATCAGGTTCTGGAACGTGGACAACCCATCGGTGTTGCCAACGATCGGCCCGTACGGCCTGGTTGGCGCCGCGAGGACGGTCATGGGTCTCCCTTTGGTCACGGTTGGGCAGCAGGCGTGAGCGCGCGCAAGGCGGCGTCCAGCACCTGGTGGGGAACGTGGTAAAGCGGCCGCCCAGCGGTGTAGCAAGGCTGGCCGAGCCTTTTGAGCACGACCTCGAGGTAGTGGCCGGGGATCGCGGGCAGCAAGCCGAGCTTGTTGTCCAGCGCGACGACGTTGAGGACGTCCCTGGGCTGGATGCCGGCGGGCAGTGTCACCGGCGCGCCGTTGCGGCGCAGCAAGTCCAGGTGTGCCGCCTCATCAGCACGGTCGAGCAAGCCGAGGAGCCGCGCGGCGCGGGCGGCGACCATCATCCCGATCCCGACAGCGTGGCCGTGGCCGACGGCGCCATAGCGATATGCGGGCCGATGCGTCAGCGCCTCCACGGCGTGGCCGGCGCTGTGGCCGTACTCGCATCTCAGCCCCTCCTTCTCCTCATAGGGGTCATCGGCCATCACCTCGCACTTGGCGTCAATGCTCAGCTCGATGAAGCGCCGGTATTGCGCCCGCGTGTAGCTGGCGTCCGGGTTGAGGAGGCCGGCCACCTCGTCAAGCAACTGTGGGCAGATTGCCAGCACGTTCTTGATGACTTCGCACAGCCCCGATCGGATCTCCTGGGGCGGCAACGTGTCCAAGTAGGCGAGGTCAGCGAAGACGAACTCCGGCCGCCGGAATGCTCCAAGGAGGTTCTTGTGGCCTTCGGAGTTGACGGCCTGCTTCAGGCTCGGCGTCGAATCCAGCATGCCCAGCAGCGTCATGGGCAGGTGGACGAACCGCACACCTCGGTAGAGGAGCGTGGCAAGCAGGCCGCCGACGTTGCCCACCAAGCCCCCGCCGAGCAGGATGAGGCAGGAGGCACGCGTCGCGCCGGCACGCCGCGCGGCGCCGGCGAGCCTGTCGATCTCGGTGAGCGTCTTGGCCTGCTCGCTGCCGGGGAAGCTGATGGGCGCGCACGGGGCGACCTTGGCATCGGCGATGCGCGCCAGCACCTCGTCGCCGAACGGGTGGAGCAGGGAATGCTCGGTGACCAGGAGGAACCGGTCGGCGTCGAGTGCGCGCAGGCGATAGAGCAGCTCCGACCACACGCCGCTGGGGTCGTGCCGGGAATCGCGCAGGACATGGTCGTATACGAACTGGCCGAATTGGATCGGCCGGTCGAACCCTACGGAGGCGGTCACGGTTGTTGTCATCGCGTGGCTCCCTGCGTGGCGCTGCTGCTCGGCGGCGTGGTGTCGGACGTCGGTGGTGCAGTCGAGGACGAGACTGTGGTCGTCGGCGGCGTGGTCGGTGGGGGTGGCGGCGCCGTGGTGGTCGGCGCAGTCGAGGACGGCTCAGCCGTGGTGGTCGGCGCCGTGGTCGGTGGGGCTGACGGCTCCGTCGTGGTCGCCGGGACCGTGGTGGTTGGGGGTGGCGACCCGGACGAGTCAAGCGGCACCGTGGTGGGCGGACCGTCGGGGCCGGACCCACCGGTCGCCGGTACAGTCGCCGGCGTGCCCGCCGGGGAGGTCCTGGAGCCGATCCCGCTGCCGTGGGTCGTCGGCGTGCCAGGGTCGCGCCTGCCGCCGTCTGCGCCGGCGGCCATGCCGCTGCTCCCGCCGGTGCCGGCCACGCTCAGGGTCGCGTCCGCCATCCCCGGTCGTCCGGTGCTGCCTACACGGGCCCGGGCCACTCCCGCCAGCCCGGTGCAGCCGGCCCCGCAGCCTTCCTGGCCGCCCAGGCCCAGTAGCACGACCAGCAGGCTCGCCCCCGCGATCGAGACCGCCCAGCTTCGGCCCTGCGCCTCGGCCATCCGGGCGGGGAACCACCACGGACGGGGAGCGGCGGGCCGCTCCGCCAGCCGGGTAACCTCGACCGCCGACGCGGTGGCAGGGGAACGCTGACCACCGGCAACGCGAAGCGCGGCGCCCTGGAACCGGCGTCGGAGCGGCCCTATCCGGCTGTCCGGCAGCCAGCGGCCCTGATTGCCCGCCGTGACCTCGCCAGCGACAAGCGCCCGGCGCAACCGTCCGCCGGCCAGGACCGCGCTGGCGCAGCCGCCAAGCCCAAGGAGCGTCAGCACCGCGAAGGGGGTGGTGTAGCTGCCGGCGCGCTCGGCCAGCAGGCCGATCAGTGGCGGGCCGAACGCGCTGGCCGGCGCGGAGATCGTCGAGACGACGCCCTGCGCCGCGCCCGGGCCGAGCGCGGCGGCCTCGCCGATCCGTCCGGCCTGGTCGAACACGCCGGCATACGGCAACGTCGTGCCGACTGTGAGCAGGACCAGGCCGGCGGCGGTCAGCCATGGCATCTGGCCAGGCAGCGCGAGCGCGACCATGCCGACCACGGCCAGCAGGGTGCCGGCACGCTGCAGGCTCTGGTGGCGGACGTGCCAATGGCTGATCAGCGCCCCGCCGAGGGGACGGACCAGCGTGCCGAGCAGCAGGCCGGCCGCGCCGAGCCGAGCCGCGCGGGCGAGCGGGAGCTGGGAGTAGGTGGCGGCCAGGTAGACCGCCAGCCACGGCGCCACGGCTTGGCCGATCCCGAGGGTGGCAAGGTGGACCACGCCGAGCGTCCACAGCGGCCCGGAGCGGACCGCGGCGGCCAGCCGGCGGTGCCGGCGCGCTCGCCCGGTGGGCGGGTCGGGCCGCATCAGCAGCCCGCAGGCGCCGCTGGCGGCCAGTGCAAGCAATGCCCAGTCCAGGAACGCGCCTCGCCAGCCGGCCACCTGCACCAGCGTCGGGGTGGCGAACAGGCCGACAGCGGCGCCGGCCTGCATCGCCCCGCCGAACACGCCCTGGCCGAGCGCGGCCCGGCCGGTGAGCCGGGCCGCCTGCGAGCCGGCGAGGATCGCCACGCCCGCGCCGAGGCCGACCACAAGCCGGCACGCGACCACCCAGGCAAGCTGCGGGACGGCCGGCAGCAGCCCGCCGCCCGCGGCCACCACCAGCAGGGCCAGGCACAGCACCCGCCGTGGCCCGAACCGGTCGACCAGCAGCCCACCCAGCAGGTAGGTGACGCCGATCCCCACGTACAGCAGGGTCGACAGCAGCCCGACCTGCGCGGCGCTGGCGTGCAGCTCGGCGCGGAGCGACGGGATCACCGCGCCGTAGTTGGTGAAGTTCGCCGCCACCGCCAGCGCCGCGAACGCCAGCACGGCGACATGGCGAAGCGTCCCGCCTGCCGGCGGGTTGCTCGCTCGGGATGCTGGCATCGGCGCGCACCTTCCGTGGGCCGCGGCCCGGCTAGGCTGGCTGGCTGACCTTCCGGCACTGGTCGGCGAGCTCCTCCATGAGCACCGACCAGTCCTGGTGCGCCTTGCCGTTGGCGATCGCCGCCGCAAGCAGGTCGCTTGCCAGCTCGGTCAGCGGCAGGCGGAGCCCGGCGACCTCGGCCAGGTCCGCGATCAGGCCGAGGTCCTTTTGCGCGAGCTCGGCCGGGAACAGCGCCGTCCGGTGGTTCTGGGTGGCGGCCGCCAGGCTGTAGGTGAGCCAGGTCGCCCCGCCGAACGCCCCACAGTCGCGGAGCAGCCGGAACACCTCCCCGGGACGGATCCCGCAGGCACGGGCCAGCGCCGCGGACTGCCCCAGGTTGACCAGCGTTCCGGCGATGTGGTCGTTGGCCACGAGCTTGGCCGCGTTGGCCAGCTCGGGCTTTGGGCCGAGGTCGGCGACGGACGCGCTGAGGTCTCCGAGGATGCCCGCGACCCGGCGCTTGGCGGCGGGCTGGCCGGCGACGAAGACCCCCAGCCTGCCTGCTTTAGCCCGGTCGGGCCGGCCGATCACCGTCGCAGCGAGATAGGTCTTGCCGGCCTCGCGGTACAACTCGGCCAGCTCCCGGGTGATCCGCGGCGACACGGTGCTCATCCCGATGTGGATGCCGTCGCGGGGAAGCGTCTCGAGGATCCCCTCGGGCCCGAGCGTAACGTCCTCGAGCGCGGCGTCGTTGGGGACCATCGTGAGCACCACGTCGCTGTCGGCAGCGGCCTCCTCCACGCTCGCCGCGGCGGTCACGCCGATGATGGCGAGCTTGTCTACCTTCTCGGGGTCGACGTCGTAGGCGACGACTGGCCGGTAGCCCACCGCAATCAGCCGCTTCGCGATGGCGCCGCCCATCTGGCCGACACCGATCACCGACACCTGCATGTGCACCTCCAATAAGGAAGGGGAGGGCTGATTCCGAAGGGGCGGCCAGGGGCCGGTGGTTGGGGGCGCCCGGTCCTCGGGTTGAGGTGAGCTGCCCGGGGGGCACGCCGGCCCCCGGCCGCCGGCGGGGGAGTTTGGGGAAGGACGTCGCCACCGCTGATCCCTAGCCCCACTCGGGGCTTCGGATGCCCTTGGGCGCGCGGCGCCGCACGACGTTCACCCCCTTCTTCCCAGAGGAGCAGCGACCTGGGAACTGGCCGCCGTGATCCAGCTTCGGTTCACCTGGGTTGATGGATTGGAGCGGATCGTAAACTGACAGCCAGTCAACCATAAACTGAGGAGATAGAGCTGTCAACCTCAGTTGAGAAGTGACTGATCGACTATCAATCTGGGTTGAGGGTTGTCTTACCGCCAGAGTTGTCGGCCCTGCCAAGGGCCTGTTCCTGCCAGCGAAGCCACGTGCCTGGCCCGGATGGCCCCGAGCGGGGTCAGGCGACCAGTCGGTGATCGGGCCGGCGACGCGGCAGGTGGAGCTGGCGAATCGCCAGCGAGGCCGATGCGACCATGCTCATCGCTCGTTGATCGGGTCCGGGGGATCGTCCTGTCCAGGCAGGGCCTGGCCCCGCTCGAGTTCGTGGGCCAGGCTCTCGGTGATTGCCGGCTGCGGCCGCCCGGGTTGATGCCGGCAGCACCTGGGCAAGGCCACGTAGGTGCCCCGTGAGCCGCTCGTCCGGCCGCAAGTCCGCACCAGCCTCAGCCGTGCCGGCGCCTGGCAGACTAGCCGGCACATCCCTTGGCAGGCCTTCGTCCGGCTCCTGCTGGCCTGCGAGTTGGCTGGGCTTGGTGTCCGCGGCCGTGCTGCTGCGCCGGCCCCGGCGGTCGGCGCTACCCGTCCGCCCCAACTCGGCCCGATCCAGTTCGATCCGAGACTGGGCCAGCAACCGGTTCAGCGCGTGGAACCGCTCGCGCTGGTCCAGGGGCATGGCGACGTCGGCGGCGCCGAGGGCCTGGGGGCGTCGGTGATCTGATATTCGAGGCGGAAGTCCTCCACATCAAGAGCAGCCTGAGTCCAAGTGAGCTGGGCCGCGTCCGAGGCGGGATAGGGCCCGAGCATGGCCAGCAGGTAGGTGGGCGGGTCGGCGATGGCCGCCTCCAACCGTCGAGCGAGCCGCCGATTGAACTCCTCTACAGCCAGTGATCCGAGCATCAGCTGGAGCAATGGGCCCGACGGCTCAGGATGCTCGATGAGCCGCAAGCGGGTAAGGCGGCCCAGTTCCTGCCGCGCCACCGCGATCGTTACTGGGCTGCCCCATTCGGCAGCCATGTCCCGCAAAAAGAGCAGCCCCACGTCGTTTGTCTTGCCAACCTCGGCCCGCGCCCAGGCCCGCAGGTCCGGTGGGATGGCGTCGGTGAGGCTTGCCACCCGCTGTAGCTGCCCACGCCACCATGCAAGGCCGTTTCTGACCCGGGCAGCCTCGTCCGCGCCGGCCGGCTGCGTGGCGGGACCCCGAGCCCGCACCTGCCGCTTGATGTCGCCCAGATCAGCCACATCGAGGAGCAGCCGGGCCGCGTCCTCGACCGAGAGCGCGCCCATACTGACCCGCTCGCCAAGTTGTGCGTCCCGAGCCTGCTCGGCGCTGATCCCAAGTTCACGCAGGATAGACGCGTCGTCGGCGCGGACGACGTCGGCAGCCAGCCAGGCGCGGACCTCCGCCACCGGCATCTCGCTCTCCGCCCACTCGTACAGGGCATCCTGGAGCCAAGAGCCGTGGAACCAGCCGCTGTGTTCCAATGCCTGCTGCAAGGCACTCGCTTGCTCCGCGGCATCCTCTGCCGCCATAAATCGTTCCTTCCCGATCAGGAAGTGAGTGGGGTGTCGCCCCTGGCAGCGTGTGGCGGGCGGCTCACCGACAAGTTCACAGTCGCCGGGTTCGGCCTGGCCGCCGGTATTGACACCTGTCAACAACAACACCCACGTGCACCGCCATCGCGGCACAGCAACCGCTCGACCAGATGATTCCGCGGGAATCGCTGTTCCAGCAGCTCGGGCGCCGTGGCGACCGAAGGGAGGGAGCAACGGGGTAGCCGAGCGGCCAGCTCACGGTAGCCGGCCGGCGCGAGTCCAGTCCGGGGAGACGCCATGGGTCCCGGTAGCGTGGCTCCTGACGTCGGGGAGATCCCGGCCTTCGGGCTCGTGCTGTAGCCTTTGGGCC
>Ga0137372_10008090_pt1 | contig 10164 bp, 9 predicted proteins | sample SagtaG_6_FD_104911 | JGI IMG/M metagenome (GOLD analysis project Ga0137372, IMG submission 104911) | Vadose zone soil microbial communities from Sagehorn Ranch, Mendocino, California, USA - Sage1_R_60_16 metaG | ecosystem: Environmental > Terrestrial > Soil > Vadose zone | place: USA: California...
GTTGGTCATGATGCTCAGAGTGTCGGGATCATAGAAACGCCTGATGCCGCTCGATGGGGTCATTTCGCTCTACCGTCCTTGGACACGCGCGGCCGAGGAGCGCATCTTTCGCGCCCAAGTGACTAACAAAATGCCCCTGGGCTCTCCCGCCGCCTCTCAGGACCCCGTCGCCGATAAATCCGATTTTTTTTGGTCAATGAATTGGATTTTTCTTGGCATTCCGTGCTGCAGAGATCCCTTGAACGTGCTCAGGGGGAGCACGACGTGGCGCCCGGCTTGGCCGGAACCGAATTTTCTCAACGGTCGCTTAAGGGTCTTTATTTTCAAATGGCCGGACCGGGGCGGCCGTTGGGAGATGGGCTTCATGGATCGTATGTCGAAGTATCATGGGTTGGCCCTGGAGTGCCTGCTCCGTCTGCACTCAGACGGCTAGCGCCGTCCGGGTAACGACCGCCCCGATCCAGACGGCGGTCCATTTCGCTGGTGTACTTGAATCCGAGCCGCAAGCGATTGGCCCGCACCCAGTCGCTCAATTTCGTCGCGCCCAGTGGGCCCGAGTTGACGTAAAGCCGTTCCTCCATCAGCCCCCTGATCTCTTCGCGCGTGATGACCACATCATCGACGAACCAGCCCAAGATGCGGGTCGCCTGATAGGCCAAGGCAGGCGGCAGGAAGACGAGGTGCGGCCTCACGCCAATCGCTGCAGCGATCATCTCGACCATGTCGCGATAGCGGAAGGTTTCGGGCCCGACGGCATCGATCGTCGAATTGGTTCGCTCGTGCGCCTGAAGGACCGCCACCTCCGCCAAATCGTCTACGTGGATCGGCTGCAGCCGGTAACGACCGTCGCCAAAAATGCCGAAGACAGGCAGATATCTCAAGCCCCAAGTGATATTGTTGATCAAGATATCCTCTTTGCCGAACAGCACGGTTGGTCGCAAGATGCAGTGTGACAATCCGGTCGATTTGAGATGTTCCTCCATCTCGGCTTTGCCGCTGAAATACGGAAGATCCGAACCCCGGTCGGGATTAGTTATGCTAATGTGCACGATGCGCCCGACGCCTGCCCGTTTGGCGGCATCGAACAGCACCTTGGCATTGCGCACGGCGCCCGTATGGGTAAACAGCGGCGGCTTGTCGAACCTAACCCAATAATTGTTGATCAGCACGTCGACGTCACGCAGCGTCGCCTCGAGCAATTCAGGATTATCGAAGTTGAACGGGTGAGCCTTTACCTGGCCGCCAAAAGGGTTGGAACGGCGCGTGGAATTGGTCAACGTCAGGACGTCGTGCCCCTGCGCGAGCAGACGCCGTGCCATGTATCGGCCGGAGTATCCGTACGCGCCGGTGACTGCGACTCGCATGGCTCGCTCACTCCGCTCAGTGGAGCTCAAGCGGCATTGCACGAGGCGAACCTACGGGTCTAGCCGGAAGCAACGCTTCGGCAAACGATCCCCGGACTGCTGGCGGGGACCAGCCCGGGAGCGAGCATGAGCATAGGACGGTCATGTTCCTTTGGCTGCGAAAGTCTGCCAAGCCGGTCCAGGCGCAAAAGACGGGCGCTCCCGCCAATCGTGCGACACTGCGACACTGTAAGACTTCCGTCCACGTGGGGCAAAGTCTGGATCCAGGGATAATCGCCGCCGCCGTTGGGATCGATCATGCGAATCCGTGCATTTTCCGGAGGAGTTGGTGGCGCAAATATCGAGCTCATACTTTTCGACGCGTTCCTAATCGTGCCCTAGCACCTGTCTTAACAGGTTTTCGCACCCTGGTTGCGCCTTCGCTTCCGCGCCCGCTCTGCCGCAGCAATAACGCTGGGTGATCTATGCCTACAACATGGAACGGCGAGCAGGCGCTCCGTCACGCCCCAATGCGAGGAATTCGCATTGGAAGGCGCGGCAGCCCCTTCCCGCCGTTATCGCCACGCGAAACGGGCACCGGAGTGTTTAGCTGTGGAATCAGTTGTAAAAGTCGGTTCCAAAGACCCGATCCCAAAAGCTGTTCGTCACGCCAAAATTACACGGTTTGCGGGCATGGTGATGCAGCACGTGTCGGCGCTTCAATCTATGTAGACGACTGCCGGGCTGCTGTTGCCAATGGTGAACCACGTAGTGCGCCCCACCATACCACAGATACCCGAGCATCAGTCCAGCCGTAAAGCTGCTCGCCAAATCGAAACCAATCGCCAACAATAGCGGCAGAAGCACCCCGCAGCAGATCGATCCCAAACTCATCCACGTGGGCGCGCCAACAAATCCGCACGGATCAGCATGATGCATCTCGTGCATTGCGGCAAAATATGCGATTTCATGGAAAATGAAGCGGTGGATAACGTATTCGAGAAAGGTCCAAGCGGCAATACCAACCAGAAAGGCAAACCATACTTTCCACGACAGCGGCGACCCCGATCCGACAGCACCCGCGAGGAGCGCCATCACGATCGGAGGATAAATGACAAAATCGATGAAATACCCAACTTTGCTTAGTCGTATCATTGGACACAATCGAGGTGATCCACATCCTTATCCTGACCAAGAAGAGAGTTCAACGCCTCTTGCGCGCAGCTTTTGGCGGCCGAGAACGGGTTTGGTCTCGACGATCCCCGGCGGGCCTCGGTTCAAGACCCGGTGTTATCGCTAACGACGAATAAAGGAGTTTCGCGACGGCTAAGGGTGCGATCCCGAAAGGTCGGCAGCCTTGTGATCAACGGTCGAGTATGAATACCCCTACGTTTTCGAGGAGTGAAAGCCAGCCGCTCGTCAGAATACCACCACCTGATCCCTATACGGCCAGCCCTTTTTTGGGCTACAAGGCCTGTAGCTTCGCCTTCCTGCTCGGAATGAGCGCATTCGAGTATGACCAGTTGCGCGGCTCGGGAACTCCTTCCAGATCTACAGCCTCGGAATTGGGCTGCTCGCGCGAACTTAGCTGGGATAAATCCCATGCGCGATTTGGTCAGAGGATTTGAAACAGCTGTCGTGAAGTTCTATTATTCGCGCACGGCGCACCGCCTTTTCACGAACTCCTGGTACTCGCTACTAAGCAACCTGGATAAGAACTGCAAAGTGACGTTCCTCAACTACGGTTTTGCATATTTGACTGGCGAGGAGGTGCCGCTGCAGCCAAGCGATGAATTTAATCGGTATCCAATCCAACTGTATCACTACGTCGCATCCAGCGTTTCGCTTGAGGGAAAGCAGATATTAGAAGTGGGATGCGGCAGAGGCGGGGGCGCATCGTACCTCGCGCGGTACATGAACCCGCAGAAGGTGACCGGGGTTGACATATGCAACGCGGCGATCCGTTTTGACGCTGAGCATTACTCGCAGGAAACGAAATTGGAGTTTCGCCTCGCTGACGCGCACCGTCTTCCGTTCCCTGAGAATAGTTTCGATGCCGTGTTGAATATCGAGAGCGCCCAGCATTACGCTCGCATGGCAAAATTTCTGGACGAAGTGCACAGGGTTCTCAGGCCGGGCGGTCATTTTCTCATGGCATGCTTCGAAGATCGACAGAAAAACGTTTTTCCGCGACACGCCTTGCGTGCGTCGAAATTGCACGGAATCAAGGAGGAAGACATCACGGCGAATGTCGCCAGAGCTCTCGAAATAGACACTCCACGCAGGGAAAAACTCGCGCGCGCGCTCTCTCCGTCGTTCATGAGGCGGCTTGCTACGGAGTTCGCCGGAGTGCAGGGTACAGATCTCCACAATGCCTTTGCATCAGGAGAATGCCCGTATTTTTGCTTCGTTCATCGTAAGATATAGAATTTATCCGATCCGGTTCGTGCGGCTATGCGCGACGGATCCGACTGGACCACCGCCGATCTCACAACGTTTTCAGATATTCCAGAAGCGCCTGGCGGTCATCCTCGCTCAGATCCGTTCCATATTCGTGGCCAGCGTTCGAATTCCCGAGATCTCTCGTATCAAATGTGAACGCTCCGACGCTTTCACCCTCGGGAATTCGCGGATCTTTCAAATCGTGCCAGCTGCCGCCGGTGGTTTCGTAGCCGACGTGCTCCGGATCGAATTCCCAGGTCCCCACGTGGAACGTCTGCGGCCGGTCCTTCGCGGGAAGGAGGAGCGCATATAGTGAAGGTACCGATCCGTTGTGCAAATAGGGCGCCATCGCCCAAATGCCGTCGAGAGGCCTCGCTCTATATGCGAGTGGGGCCCGGAACTCATTCTCGCGGCCACAATTGATTTCATCGGCCAGCGCGCTGTTGACGGGGGATGCTTTGGATCCATTGTCCGACGATATTCTGCGTAACAATCTCCGCCGCTTTGTAGTTGTCGATTTCATCCGGCCCGCCAAACCTTGCCAGCGAGACCTTGCGATCCGCGAACGCAACTGCTTGCTGACGGTCCGTTCCGACAGTATTCAAATCGACCATGGGAATTTGCATTTCGTGGCAGGTCCCGCTACGAACCGCTCCCGCGGCATGAGTTGCTCGATCGATCAGCTGATGGCAATCGGCACAATGCATGGCGTAAAGCCGCTTTCCTCGAGACACTTTTATAGGATCGATTCTTCCAAGAATTCGTTCGGGCCAAACTGGGGAGCGAAGATCCATCAGCGCCCGCTGGCCCCAAACAAGATTATCCATGTTCACGGCGTGCACTACCTTGGACTTGAGCATCGTGTCATGCTTAATCGGCGCCTGCACACCGAGCGCCTCGATGACATTTCGAGCCAGCGGCTGACGAACGGAGCCGTTGTACAGCACCCAATCGAAATACGGCGTATCCCAGAGGGCGGGAAACCGCACGGGCGCCGTCCTCGGCGCATAGTTCTTCCGCTCCTTGAGCGGTGTTGCAAGCAGCCGGTTCAAGCCTTCTCCGTGGGCATCCAATCTTCCGAAACCTGCCGAGTGGGATCGACTGGCGTCGGCCTGCTCGTTGAATAACGTCTCGCTGCTGATCACCTCCACGAAGCAAGCGAGACTCTGCGCAGGATCTTTCGATGTCGAAGCGCCAACACGTTGCATAAACCTGTCGCGCGAGCCGGGATTTGTAAAGATTTTGGCGAACGCCGCCCTCACCTGCTGAACAAAGCTCTCCGTATCACTGTGTGCCGGCCCGCCCTCGATGCGGATTTGCTGACCGTGGTAGTTGATCTGGCCCGTGTGGCATACGGCGCAGCTCAAGCCCAGCCAATTGCCTTTCCAGCAAGCATACTTGCCTTGATCAGAATCGATCGGCACCTTGTCGAAACCAACGGGCAGACCGTCGCGATTGTATTGTTGGTCGGTAGGCTCGAGCAGAAACCCAAACCTCTGCATATTTGCAGGTGAACTCAGGAGCGTCGTCCCATGCAAACCAGCCGGCTGTTCGAGTGCGAGAAACCACTCGTACGGTAGCAGAGCGGTTCCCTGGGAGATGAAGTGCCAACGGTTGATCGTATCCGCACTCCACCCCTGGTCCAGATGGATGGCATTTCCCCGGTAGTAGACATTCTGGGCTGCTGCCCCATGAACAAAGAGCGGCAGTGCTAGGATGTACGCGAGGATGCCCGCCCGTGCCCCTAGCTTCATGAGGGCCTCCCTCGCGACGTTGCCCAAGCAGCGACGCGCATGTGCTATGCAACCCCAATGCTAATACCCGGAACGCGGAGCGACAAGGCTTGTTCGCGTAGAGTCCTGGTTCATCGATCCCTCCCACCGGATAATCGGCTTAGACCATTACTCCGGTACTCCGACCTTTCGCAGGGCCTCTGCCATTCTTTCCAAATCTTCGGGTCGGTAAGGTCCCAACAAGTTCCTGAGGCTGGAAATCCGCAGCGCGGGGTCGACTGTGCGCATGCGTGTCATCAATTGGCGCGCTTCATCCAGCCGTCCTGCAAGCACGTTCGTTATGGTGGCGACACGTAAAGCGTGCACGAAGTTCGGCCTTTCCCACAGCGCCTTCTCCACCCACGACAAAGCGTCGGCATAGCGGCCCGCGAGGCCGTGAGCAGCTCCCATCGCCGCATACATCCCAACAATTCTTGGATCGAGTGGATTCAGACGCATGGCATGCGTCAGGTGCTCGATTGCCGCCTCTGGCTCGCCGAGCCAGTTTCTTATCCAGCCTCCGAAGTACCACGCCATGGATAGGTTCGGATTAAGCATGAGAGCTCGATCGATGAAGGCCGCCCCTTCCCTTGGCTCAGCGGCGACATAAGCGAGCACGAGCGCTGCCCAGCAGAGCGCGACGGCATCGTCCCTACCCAGTTCTACGGCGCGCCAAGCCAGCGGCACCGCTTTAGCGGCAACTTCCGCCGCGTCGACCATCGTGCCGGCCGATTTACGCTGTAGGTAGCAAAACGCTGCCATTGCATAGGCTGCAGCGAAATCGGCATCGAGATCGATAGCCCTCTGGAATAGTTGCAGCGCCTCCTCCGTGGCTTCGTCAGTCCACGAATAGACACGCATCACGCCCCGCAAGTAGCAGTCATATGCATCGAGGCTCTCAGTCGGTTTGCGCTTCGCGCGCTCTATCTCAGCCTGTTCCAGCTTCGGCGCGATTGAGCCGATTACGCTTGCGGTCACCTGATCCTGCAAATCAAAGATGTCCGCTAGTGACCCGTGGAAACGGTCTGCCCATATGTGCACTCCTGTAAGCGCATCGATCAGTTGGCCGGTGATGCGCACCTGTTTGTTCGCCTTACGTACGCTGCCTTCGAGCACATATCGCACGCCAAGCTCGCGGCCTACCTGCCTTACGTCCACGGCACGGCCCTTGTAAGTGAAGCTGGACTGGTAGGCGATGACGAACAGCCATCGCATCCGGGAAAGTGCCGTGATGATCTCATCGACGATCCCGTCAGCAAAATATTCCTGCTCCGGATCGCAGCTCAAGTTCTGAAAGGGAAGCACGGCAATTGATGGCTTATCGGGAACCACCAAAGCTGGCCGTATCGTCTTTGGTGCCTCGCCAAACGGTACCTGATAAACACGGACCGGGCGCGCAATATTTTTTAGTTGATGCTGGCCTAGGTCCTCAAAGGCAATATCGAGCTGCCCCTGCGCGTACTCCTGAACGCGGGCCGAAACGTAGATGCCGCCGGGCTTCGCAATTCCCTCCAGACGGACAGCGACGTTCACTCCGTCACCAAAAATATCATCGTCATCGATGATGACGTCTCCCACATTGATACCAATACGGAAATCAATCCTGTTCTCCTCGGGTACGTCGACGTTGCGCTCTGCCATGCCGCGCTGCACATGAATCGCACAGCGCACTGCGTCCACAACGCTGCCGAATTCAGCCACCATCCCATCGCCGGTGTTTTTGATAATCCGACCGCGGTGCTCGGCGATCTGGGGGTTGAACAGGGTATGCAGATAATCCTTGAGCCGGACGTGCGTCCCTTCTTCGTCCATGCTAGTCAGGCGACTGTAACCAGCGACATCGGCCGCGAAAATGGTCGTGAGCCGCCGCTCCACCCGCCCGGTAACCACGTCTCGCCTCCGCGATAGTTGGCCCAAATTTACGCCCTCGGCTGCGAGGGCAAAGAGTGACGCAGAAGCTTTTTTGCGCCACGCCGTGCGCGCGCCGCCTTCGCCTTGAGCCGCCGCTCGAAGCCGCCTACGCACGCCGGATTGATGGCCAGGGCCTTCCAGGACCTTACCGCGGATCGCCATAGCGGTCCATTTAAAACGACCCATTCCATGCCAGGTCCGAGGACGTTGGAGGCGCGTCCCGATCAACCTAAGGCACAGTGTCTGGAACGGCGCTAGTGCTCCTAGTCACAATGTGAGATGATGGCCCGACGACATGGGCTGAGGCACCGCATGAACCGCATCTGGCGTGCGCTACTCGACCTCGCGCTGGTATTGTGGATCGTCCGCGTTCCGGTCGGCACTACCGCTCTGGCATATGTGCTTCTCGCTGAAATACCCGAGACACAGGACTTGCTGATTCCGCTCGCCCAGGGCCACCCGTTCTGGATTCCAGTATTCTTCGTCTCATATTCTCTATTGCTGGCTATGCCGATACATTATTCGGCGCGACTACTCCTCGACGATGACGAACGTTTCCATGTTCTCCTGCGCAGGCGAGCGTCCGCTTACCTGCGAGCGCTCGAGCGATGGGCGCCGCGTGTTCTGGGAGCTGTCCCCTTCATTGCCTTAATGGTGAGCGCCAATCGCGCGATCGGTAATTTGCCGACGTTTCTCAGTCACCTTGGCCTTACTGACCAGATCACCGCTCAGCTTCACCATCTGATGATTTGGACGGGAGTCGTGCTGATCATCTTCATCGCCTACGCGGTGTGGCGATCTAGCCTGGCTGCAACGGCAACAGTTCAATGGATCGAGAGCAAGGCCTCGGCTGCGCGCCCGGTGATTAATCGATTGGACATCGCGCCGCAACGGTCCCGCATCACCGCATCGGGGCGTGCAAATCACTCCGATCTGGGGCGTCTGCTGCTGATTTTGCTGTTCGGCTTTTTTGTGATTGTGCTGCTTGTCCGTCCGAGCCTAATCGCAGAGCTGTTTCCGCGCACTTTCGCCATTGCGCTCGTTCTCGGGGGATGGCTACCAATATTCACCTATCTCTCCTCGATCGGGCGACGGCTTCAAGCGCCGTTTATTTTCGGATGGTTCCTCGTTGCTGCGGTGCTGACCATTATTTTGGGCGACAACCATGATGTTCGTCGACTTTCGATAAAAGCAATGGAAAACGGCTACTCGCGGATTCCACTGCAAAACGCGGTAGATCTGTGGATGTCTGAAAACCACTGCAGTGGACAGGATTGTCCGCGTCCTATCGTCATCGCCGCTGCCGGTGGGGCGAGCCGGGCCAGTTTCTTCACAGCGACCGTCATTGGCGAGTTGCTCGAAGAGGCAAAGCACCACGGCCTCAATGAAACTGCGGTCCGCAAGCGGCTGTTTGCGATTTCCAGCGTTTCAGGGGGCTCGGTAGCAACGATTATGACCGTAGCCGCTCTTGCAGCGGGCGGCAAGGAAACCCAATTACCTTGTCCACCCACACCATTCTCGTTGTGGCATGGAGGTCAGATCGAGAGTTGGCGAGGTTGTCTTGAAGCATTGGTCACCGGCGATTTTTTGACGCCTGTCTTTATCGGCCTGACGTTCCACGATATGCTTCCCTTCAGCCTATGGCTCGATCGCGCGACCATGCTCGAGCGAGCGTTGGAGCGGCGGTTCGCGGACGTGATGGCGAGGGGAAAGGTCGATCCGCTAGCGAAGCCGTGCCCAGCAAGTCTGAAGTGTCCGTTCATGAACTTGCGCCCTCGAGTAGAATTCTGGCTTCCGCTGTCGGTTCTTAACGGAGTGTCGGTCAACACCGGACAGCGCATTATCACAACAGCACTCGAGCCTACGTATCGCGAATCAACGACCTATCCGCAGGATTGTGCGACGGCCGGATCTGCTGGGCCCCATCGATTGTTTGCCGAAGCGTTCCATTTCCATGATCTCCTGCGCGATCGGGCGACATTGCACGGCCCGAGGATCACTCTGCAGCGAGCGCTCACCGGAGATTATCTGTTTGGCCGGATCCCCTCGGACATAAGGCTGAGTACTGCCGCTCTCAACTCCGGCCGATTTCCGATCCTGTTGCCGCCCGGCGGGGTACGGAACGAGGAGCACTACATGGTCGATAGGATCGTAGATGGGGGATATTTCGAAAACTACGGAATAACGAGCGCGCTGGAGCTGGTATATGCCATTCATGCCGTCAACTGCCACCTCAAACCGTTCGTGCTGGTCATTTCCAACGATCCCGAGGTTCCGATCAACGCGCAGGAGATGTCCGACAATACCCGTGATACGGATTTCGTCACTGATCTGAGCAGTGCATTCTACTCGGTATCGCGCGCTCGGAAAGCGCGCGGTACTTTCGGAATAGCCCAGTTACGGTCGGCTTTGCACGACTTCGATGACGCATGCGGCGGTTCGTTTGCGCACATCCGCGTGTGGCCACAGGACAGAACTGGAGGGTCGTCCTGCGACAAGGCATCGCGTGATCCCCGCGCCGTCTCGATGAGCTTGTGGCTTTCGACCCCCGTCCAGATGCATCTAGCCGAGGAAACAGACGACAAATGCAATAGCGAAGCCATGAAAAACGTATGGAAGGCGTTGGAATCGACGTGCGAGGCTAAATAGGACCGGCCCTTTGTTATTCGAAGCGCCGCGCATGTTCTGGAGGCGGA
>Ga0137372_10008099_pt1 | contig 10159 bp, 9 predicted proteins | sample SagtaG_6_FD_104911 | JGI IMG/M metagenome (GOLD analysis project Ga0137372, IMG submission 104911) | Vadose zone soil microbial communities from Sagehorn Ranch, Mendocino, California, USA - Sage1_R_60_16 metaG | ecosystem: Environmental > Terrestrial > Soil > Vadose zone | place: USA: California...
ACGAACCGGTTGGTCGAGCGCACCGTGGCGCTGTGCGGGGAGCTCCTCCAGATCGAGCTGACCGTGGCCGCCGCCCCTGCCGGCATCGACCCCGACACCCGGTTCACGTACTCGTTCTTCGACGTGCCCTCGATCCTCGCCTCGCTCTTCCCCGACGTTCGCGGGTACCTCCCGAAGGGCATGGCGCGCCGGATGCTCGAGAAGGAGCTTCGGCGAGACGTCCCGGTGCTGGTGGACAAGCACTGTGGACGGCTGCGGTGGGACTTCGTCCAGCGGCTGGACAGGAGCCTCCTGGCCCTGGAGCGGTCCCTGGACCGGCGGCTCGACTCGACCATCGACAGCCTCCGGGCCGGCATCCTGCGGGCGCTGGAGGAACGGACCCGGAGCGCCGACCGGGCGGCCGGGGGCAGGCGCCTGCTGGAGGAGGTCCGCGATCGGCTCTCGGCGATGGAGATGGTGTTGGACCGGCTCCTGTCGGAGACCGGATCGGAGGAGGGGGAAGCAGCCTGACGCTTCCCCCACCCTTCGACGGGTTCGAGCGCGATCTCGACTTCCGATCCGTCTCCGGCGAGACGGCCGTGCTCTCCGTGCCGGGGGAGAGCGGCGACCACGAGGAGGAGGGGCCGCTGCGGTTCATGGTCTACGTGGGGCTGCTCGACATCCTGACGGACGCGGTGGCCGATCGCCTCTCTGAACCGGAGGAGCGCCGGTACGTGCTCGAGCGTCTGTACTGAACGGTCCAGGCCGCCGAGGGGCCGCTGCGGTTCGCCCTGTTCGACGAGGGAGGGCGGGCGGAACAACGCGAGCTCATCTCGCGGATGCGGGGCAAGGACATCGCCATGACGAGGGAGTGGATGATCCCCCGGCTCCATCGGGACATCGCGGCGTATCGGGCCCGGATCGAAGCCCTGCGCGCGGCGCTGGAGTCGTCTTCATGAGCAGCGTTCGGATCCTCACCGCCCACTGGCAGCGTTTGCGGCGGGCATATCCGCATCTCGATGAGGCCGAGCTCGCCGCCGAGGTGGTGCGCCGAGGGAGCGGGTTGATCCAGGCGGACCCGGGTGCGATGCCGGGCCCAGGCGACGACGCCTGGACCCGCGCCGAACGACTGCGGGCGTGGGTGCCTCGCCTGGCCGCGACGGCCGCTTCCTACGTGTTTCAGCTCGTCACCGGCCGAGAACGGTTCGCCGTGGCAGAACACGCGGAGGTGCGGACGTACGAGGAGCACCTCGATCTCGACACGCAGGTCGTGCCGCCGCTGAAGAACGAGGCGAAGGCGCTCCGGGCGGAGCTCCGCGAGCTGGAGCGCCTTCTCCGAGAACGGGGGGTGGATCCCGAGGCCATCGAACCGAGGGTCGACTGGGGCACCACGCTCGCGGTGGACTCGTACGAGCGCCCCCAGTACGAGACCAACGAGAGCCGCCGGAAGGCGGCCCTGGAATTCTTCCGCCGGCTGTGACCCCGGACAGACTGTGGGGGCCCTCGGGTCCACACAGGGATCAGATCCGGGGGTCATTCCAGCAGCTCGTCGGGAGAGGCGAACCGGAACCCCACCCCTCGAATGGTGTGGATGTACCTCGGGGTGGCGGGGTCGTCGCCCAGCTTCTTTCGCAGCGAGCTCACGTGGACGTCGAGCGTCTTGGTCGGGCCGAACCAGTTGGGATCCCAGACCTCGTCCATCAGGGCGGTCCGGGTGACCATCCTTCCGGCCGACTCCATCAGCATCCGGAGCAGCTCGAACTCCTTGAGGGCCAACTCGACGGGTTCGCCGTCCTTCGTCACGGTTCGGGTGTCGAGGTCCATCAGGATCTCACCGACCTGGAGCTCCGACCCACCGCCCGGCGCGGGGGCCGCGGTCCGGCGAAGGACCGCCCGGATCCTCGCCATGACCTCGGCGGCGCTGAACGGCTTGGTGACGTAGTCGTCGGCGCCCAGCTCCAGGCCGATCACCCGGTCCATCTCGTCGCCGCGGGCGGTCAGCATGATCACCGGCGTCCGCGAGGTGCTTCGGATCTGGCGCAGCGCGTCGCGCCCGTCCCCGTCGGGGAGCATCACGTCGAGCAGGATGAGGTCCGGCGGGTGCGTGCGTGAGGACTCGAGCCCCTCCGCCATCGTGCCCGCGACGGCGGGAGCGAAGCCCTCGCGCTGAAGGGCCGCGGCCAGGGGCTCGGAGATCGAGTCCTCGTCTTCGATCAGCAGGACGCGTCGCTTCGCCATGTCTCCTCGCAATACGAACGACCTTCAGCCGAGGAGTCTACGGAACCGGTGGCCCGGGACGACCCCACTCCCCACCCATCCACCCTTTCTTTAGCTGCTCTTTACCCTTCCGCCGGCGTGGCCTGGGCGGTCCCTAACGAGCCCACCCTTCACGGGTGGCGACCTCGTCCTGCACACCGGCGACGGCCAGCAGATCGTGTTCGTAAAGCACCCGGACGGCACGTTCTCGGGGGGCGGCGGGTCCGGGACGCCCTGGTGAAGAACCCCGACCAGACCTTCGCGTTCGCCCGAGGTGAGGATATTGCTCTGCTCCGTGCGCGCGCGACGGCCCTCTAGCCGACCCCCTCCCACACGCCCGTCGTCACTCGCTCCGTGAAGCGACGCTCGCCTCGGGGACTGGCTCACTGCCATCCGTGACGCTGCAATGACGTCACAGGTGACGCTGTCGTGACGCTCGCCGCGGAAGATGCTGTGGCGCTCGCCCCGTCCGGGAAGGGAGGAGAGAGATGTCTCACCAGCCGCCCCAACCGCCGGTACCACTCCATTGGAGCGTGTACTCGATCAAGTTCCTCTGCGGTGAGTTCAGGCTGGATCCCGCTGCGGAGAAGCAGGGACGCCCGGGTCCGGTCAAGCCGGGGAACTACGCCACGGCCATCAACATCCACAATCCCAATCCCTGGCATGAGATCTCCTTCAATAAGAAGGCGGTCCTCCTCTTCAACGCCTCCGATCCATCGTTCACGGGTGACCCGGAGCAGCCTCGGGAGCCCGGCCCAGCCTTCCACGTGAAGCTCGGGCCCGATTACGGGATGGAGATCGACTGCTCGGACATCCGCAGCCACCTCTTGGAAGGACGGGTGGACCCGACAGCGTTCATCAAGGGATGGGTGGTCCTGGAGGGCTTGATGGGCTGGCCGCTCGACGTGGTCGCCGTCTATACGGCGCATACGTTCATTGACGAGAAACCCGAGGGCTTCTCGATCGCGACAGAACGCGTTCCGGGCGTGTCCGTGCCGATTTCCTGGCCGTTCTTCCCCATGCATTGAAGCCCTCAACGTTGACGAGACAAGTGATGGCCATCTCACGGGGTGCTCCCAGCAGATCGCGGGCGGGCGGGACGGGTGTCTCGGGTCTGCCCCGGGCCCGGAGAGCGGAAGGGAGAAATCGGCCATGAAGCAACAGTTCACCGTACCGTTCGAGGTGGCGCCCGAGCAGCCGCCCGAGCTGGCAGCGTACCTCGTCGATCGGGGAGGCCAGGTGATCGCGTCCTCTCCAATCAGGGAGGGGCGGTTCGAGTTCGACATCCTCGAGGCGCGCGGCCATGAGCTCAGGGTCTCCATCGCCCCGATACGGCCTGACCTCGGCGAGCGCTTGCCCACGCAGGACCAGCTCGCGCGATTGCGTGCCTATGAACCGGTCTTCAGCTTCGATCCGAAAGCAAAGACGTACGAACTGAAGGCGATCCCTGGCGAGATCTCCAAGTGGTGGTTGTTGTGTTCCTGCCGCGTCCGGGGTCGGGTCGTCAAGCCGGTCACGTCGGGCGGTGTCACGGTCGACATGCCCGTTTGCGGGGCGCGCGTGCACATCTGCGAGATGGACCCGATATGGATCTTTCTCGCTCGCCTACCCGATCGAGAGATCTTCCGGCTGCGCGACGAAATCCTCGCCATCATCCGGCGTCCCCCTCCTCCTCCGCCACCCGGCCCCGACCCGGGTCCGATCGGTCCGATCGGTCCGATCGGTCCACTCGAGCCGCGCCGATTCCGCCAGGTGGCCGAAGCCGGCGCACCTCTGCCTCAGATGTCCGGGCCACCCATGCGCCGCGCGGAGACCGCCCCGGCCGTCTTCGGAGAAGCCTTTGTGGAAGCGGCCGCTCCATCCGGGATGGCGCAGCTTCCGCTTGAGGCTCACCTCGCCCTGAACTCACCGTCGGCGACGATTGTGCGGGCAGCCCTACGCGAGAGTCCCTTCCTCATCTACCCGTACATCTGTTGGTGGCCGTGGATCTGGCCGTGGTTCTGGCGCTGCGATGAGGTGGCGGTCATCGAATCCGATGACAACGGGCGGTTCGACGTCACCATCTCCCATTCTTGCAGCGACCAGCCCGATCTCTACTTCTGGGTCGAGTACTTCATCGACGGGACGTGGACGACGGTCTATGACCCGTGGCGTCCGTGCGGCACCTACTGGGACTTCGACTGCGCCAGCGAGGTCACTATCAGGGTCACGGACCCCCGCGTCCCCTACTGCGGAGGCCATGACTCGCCTGAGGGCAACGTCGTCGTGGTCAAGACGATCGGGAATGACATCAGCATCAGCGAGATCCTGGGGTCGGCCGCCGGCACGCGTGAAGGCCTGACAGTGTGGCCTGATGGAGGCCTCGCCGGCCAGGACTCCCCGTTCGCGGGCACGCTCGAGCTCCGGGCGGACTTCGGCGACGCGCTGTTCGCGAGCGGGGTGACGAAATACCGGTGGTCATACCGGCAACTCGAGGATGCGACGGGAGCGGCGGTAGCGGACAGCACACATGTCATGACGCGCCAAGTGGTCCGCCACTACCGAACCATGGTCGCAGGGAACCCGATAGACTTGATCCACACAGTCGGCCCCCAAGCCGGCAACTACTTCGAGGTATGGAACCCGGTCGCAACGGCGACGCCGGTTGGCGACCACAACTGGCAGGTCGACGACGCCCACGAGGACATCGTCAGCGGCTTCTTCGAGACGGCCGCTCTCGATCCCACGCTGACGCGGGATCAGAACATCGTCGGCAATCACCTGGACGATGCGAAGGCCGGCCTGTACGAGCTCACTCTGGAGCTGTTCCACGCAAATGACTCGCTCGTCGACTGGACAGCCGAGGGGATCGGGCTGTTCGAGGCCAACGTGGCGGCCCCTTTCGGGGTCAATCCGATGACGACGCAGTCATCGCCCGATGAGCACCGAATCCTCAGCGGCGCGCTGCACACGATGGGATTCCGCCTCCACGTTTTCGTCGACAACAGCTTCTGTCAGGCGGCGATCTTCGACGTGACCTCCTCGGGGAACGCGGCCGGGCCGTGCGGCTTCATCGAGTACACGCCAGGCGCCACCGCGAACGTCTCGTTCCAGGCCCGTCAGGCCCATGACTTTGCGGCGTTCTGGTTCGAGGTGGACAAGGGAAGCTCCGGGACCGTGGCGCCGGCGTCGGTGCCGGCCTGGGCGCCGGTCGGGGTGTCCCCGGCCGACGGATTCGTGCGTGGCGCCGGTTCGGTATGGGCCAAGGACATACCGGTCACGGGTTTCGGGAGTCTCGTCGACTCCCCGGCTCCATGTCCGGACGGGCGTGCCGCGTTCGCCGAGACGATCTGGGTCGCGGCCTCGGGGACAGACGGATGGTATCGCGCCTATTGGCTCGATGCGAGCGCCACGCCGAAGGCCTTCGCGCTCACCCTGCCGCCCTAACGCGACGCGTCCGCATTCGCCGGGCCGGCCCCGCCTTCATACAACAGAGAGGCCCAGAAGGGGGAAGGGCATGAGTGGCATCCGCTATCGAAAGGACATCGATTGCTTGACCGACGACGAGCTTCACGATCTCCGTGAAGCGCTCGCCGCGATGTATCTCCTGCCGGCCAGCAATCCGAGCAGTTTCGCGGTCCAGGCCAGCTTCCACGGTGGGCCACCAACCGAATACTGCCGGCATGGGGCGCCGGGTTTGCTCACGTGGCATCGGGCTTACCTGAAGGCCTTCGAGGACGCCCTTAGGTCGATCGGGTGCGAGGTTTCGATTCCGTTCTGGGATTGGTCCTCGGGCCCCTCCACTGGAGTGCCCAAGGCCTGTCGGGAAGCGACCTACGTGAATCGCTCAGGCACCACCGTCCCGAACCCCCTGTACAGCGGACCTCGGTCGGGGGGAGGTGGACAGACCGTCCGACGGGCGGACATCGACACGACCGTCTTCGACGATCTCGCGGCGTCGGCTCAGGCAGCGATGTCGGCCACCCCCTTCGACTCGTTCCAGAATCAGATCAACGGAGCGCACGGGGGCGTCCACGGCCGGGTGGACGGGGACATGGGCAATGTCCCAACGGCCGCGTACGACCCGATCTTCTATCTGCATCACGCGAACCTCGATCGGCTGTGGGCGGCCTGGCAGGCAACCCACCCTGGGGCCCTGCCGGCCACCGAGGCCACCTTCGAGCTGCCCCCCTTCAACCGGCCGTTCTCCACCCAGTGGCAGCGGGGCTCCGACGTCGAATCGACCGATGCACTCGGCTACCGGTACCGCACCTTCTGCCTGTTCATCCCTGCGATCGACTTGTGGAAGTTCGCTGTAATCCGATGGCCGTGGCCTATCCGCGAGCGGATGAAGTCCGCTCGGCTTCTGGTCAAGTCCAGTCGAATGCAGCCCAGGCCGCTGGAAGTGCGCGTGTTCGTGGACCAGCCCGAGGCGACCGAGGGCACCAAAAGGATCGGCAATCCAGGGTTCGCCGGCGTGTTCGGCTTCATTGGCCACGCCGGCGACCTTCCCGAATCGAAGATCGACGCGCTCCACTGCCCCGAATGCGCTCGCCTGGGCCACACGGACGAGCATTTGCACCACGCCGAACAAGTCCATGACCATGGTGGCGAACACGGCGGGGCAAAGGAGCGATTCGATGTGGAGCTCGATGTCACTGATGCGGTCCGCAGCGCCAGCAGGGACGCTGAGGAGATCGGTCTGAAGCTCGTGGCAGTCGACGTGAATGGAGAGCCGGTCGACGCAGATGATGTCCTCTTGGAGGGGATTGAGGTGGTGGTGGAGTGACGGCTTCCGTCCGCCTGCTGTCGCGAATCGGACACCAAGCCAGGGGTTCCCCGAACCGAAGAGCCGAGACTCTCACGAGCGGGTCGGTAAAGAAACTCATGCCGCGGCTCGGTATTCGTGGATGAGGCCGCCCAAACGTCCAGTCTGTGGACGTTCGCCGCCCTCAGATCGCCGGTCACTCCTGATGTGTCCGGGATCGGCGTCTGCAGCGCGAGCCCCCGATGCGGACTCTCCTCGTTGTAGTGCCTGATGTAGATCCGCACGTTTGGTCCGAAGAGACCAGCCCGTCCGCCTTGGCCTCGAAGGAGACGTATCGTCCGTCCGAGCTGATCGAGGGATAGCGGGAGTACCACCGAGTGGCCTGGCCTCCCGTGGTGCTCACGCTGGCTCGGGTGGTGACCCCTGTGGCGAGGCTCTTGACGAACACGTCGGTGATGCCGTTGGTGTCGTTCTCCGTGACTGCCTGCCTCTCCGGAGGTCCGATGTCACCGCGTCGCGCTACGCTCGGACTCATGGCCGTCCAGCAGGACTATGACGCGATCTGGAAAGAGATCGAAGGGAGTCCCCTCGCAGGTGTCTACATCCGGGAGCTCTATTGGCTTGCGAGGACCGTTGTCTCCGCGCTCGACCGTCTATTCGCCAACGGGCTGGGCCCGAATGAGATGAGTCCCATGCATGTGTCGGGCCGCATGAACGATAATGGCCGAGGCTCTCAAGCGGGGGCCCTGATCCGTACGATGATCCGCGAGCGTCCGAGACGATCGAGCCAGAACCGGATCGAGCACGAAACCCAGTCACGCCGCGCCAGATGGCTCCGACAGGCCGTCCTTGGACGCGTGCACTTCGAGGAGCTCGTGAAGGCCGATGTGCGCCACTCGCTCGAGCACTTCGACGAGGGCATCGACCGGACCGCGATCGACTGGCAGAAGGGGCTGTTGGGAGCGACGACGGTCATACCGATGGACAGCGCGCTAGGCCAACGAGGACTCGTGCGGCACATGGTCGATCAAGGACCGAAGGCCGGAGCCACCATCTATCCCTTGCGTGAGTACCACGCGGACAGACGAGTCTTCGTGTCAACCTTTGATCGGCGGCGAAGGAGTTGCCGGAGCCTTCTTCCGGCAGCGACGGCACGACATTGCTCGCGTCGAGGCCACTTAGTGAACCGCTAGCCGCCCCTCCATTCCTGGCGTCGGGATACAGGGTCCCATCCTCGGAAGGAGGGCGAGATGAGCAAGAGTCTTCGTCTGGGCCTGGCGAGCCTCATGGCGGCGGCGGTCCTCGGTGTGTCGGCCCCGGCCTTCGCCAGCCACGGCGGCGGTGGGGTCACGAACTCCGGTTCGTGCAGCGCCTCCAGCGTGTGGAAGGTCAAGGCCAGCCCGGAGAACGGCCGGGTCGAGGCGCAGTTCGAGGTCGACTCCGGCATCGCCGGACAGACCTGGCAGGTCAAGCTCCAGGACAACGGCACCACGTTCTTCCGGGGTACCGCGATGACCGGCGGCGCCAGCGGCTCGTTCGAGGTCCGCAAGCTCACGGCCGACCAGGCCGGCTCGGACACGATCAGGGGCATGGCCCGGAACCAGGCCACCGGCGAGACCTGCGTCGGTTCGGTCACCCTGTAACGCCGGATAACGCCCCACCCAGAAAGGCCCCCTCGGCGCCCCGAGGGGGCCTTCGCCTTCCCGAGTGCGATCGGGGCTGTTACGTCACGTCACGGCGGAGGAAGAACCCGGCGGCCACCACGGCCAGCGCCGCCACGTACACGCCGACGAGCAGGCCCGCGCCTGTCGGTGTCCGCGGCCGGACGGTGAACTGGGCGGCATGCCCCACGATGAACGTCGCCACGTTGTCGTACACGAGCCACGGCTGCCACTTCGGCCTGACCCCGCGAAGGATCGGCTCGATCACGGCGATGTAGCCGAAGGCGACGCCGAGCGCGGCCGCGGTGTTCCTGCCGATGAACGCCAGCGAGGTCGCCACGGCGGCTCCCATCGCGGCGACCGCCCCCGCCCGGAGCACCAGCCCGGCCACCGAACGGAACCAGGCCGCGTCGGCTCCCGCCGTGGTCCCCCGGAAGATGGCGGCCGGGGCCAGCGCCGCCCCCAGCACCGCCTGGAGCGCCACGAACCCGACGAATGCGATGGCCGCCGCCGAGAGGACCTTCGCCAGGAAGACTCGGAGGCGTCGCGGTTCCCACGTGAGGAGGGTGGTGACGGTTCCCGCGTGCCACTCCGCACCGACGAAGGACGCGGCGAGCAAGGTGAACAGCGCGATCAGGAGGGCGTTCGTCACCAGGTAGACGTCGTGCAGGGACGTGAGATGGAACCCCGGATCCTGGACCTGCGCGGGACCCACGATCTGCTCGCAGAACTGCTGGAGCGACTCCCCCGGCGGGATCTCCGAGGGGGGAATGCCGAACCTGCCGTTCTGGCACGCCTGGACCGTGGCCTCCCGGTTCGCCTCGGCCTGCGTCAGCAGCGCCCGCTCCCGTCCGGGGGCGAGGCGGTGGGACTTCGCGAACAGGACCGTTCCGGCCAGCAGCATGCCGAACACGGCCAGGCCGACCAGCACCCGGACCAGGCGACGGGCCAGGAAGCGCCGAGCCTCGACCGACAGGAGCGCGGTCATCCGGATCCCTCGGTGGTGGGTTCGGGTGCGCGTTCGGGCGGCTGGTCCTGAGTCAATTCGAGGAACACCGTCTCCAGGCTGACCTCCTCCGGCCGCAGCTCGCTGACGAACAGCCCTCGCCGAGCCAGGGCCTCGGAGACCCGCGCCCCCTCCGCAGGTCGAAGGTCGACCCGGATCGCTCCCGACTCCATGGCCGCCTCGAACCCCGCCTCGGCCAGGGTGGCCAGCCCCGCCTCGAGGTCGTCCAGCCGGACGATGAGGCCGCGCGACCGGCTGCTCGCCAGGACGTCGGCCACCGGACCGGAGGCCACGGCCCTGCCCCTGGACAGGATGGCCACCTGGTCGCACACGTTCTGCACCTCGGCGAGCTGATGGCTGGACACGAACACCGTCCGGCCCTCCGCGCCAAGGGCTCGAAGGAGCTCCCGGACCTCCTTGATCCCGGCCGGGTCCAGCCCGTTCGCCGGCTCGTCGAGGATCAGCAGGGCCGGGTCCTTGAGCAGGGCGGCGGCGATCCCGAGGCGCTGC
>Ga0137372_10008103_pt1 | contig 10157 bp, 9 predicted proteins | sample SagtaG_6_FD_104911 | JGI IMG/M metagenome (GOLD analysis project Ga0137372, IMG submission 104911) | Vadose zone soil microbial communities from Sagehorn Ranch, Mendocino, California, USA - Sage1_R_60_16 metaG | ecosystem: Environmental > Terrestrial > Soil > Vadose zone | place: USA: California...
AGAGGAACCCCGCACGACACAGGGGATGCGCCACCCAGCGATGCCAAGTCAGGGCATGCAGGCCGGGATAGCAGGTCAGAACCTCCCACGTGCTGCGGGCGGCCGGGTCGCGGTCGAAGACGACCGCGATGTCTTCGCGAAGTCGACTAAACATGAGTTGATTTTCCCATATCCGACCGAATCACTCAACTATTTGAGGCTGAAAGCGCTCGTTGCAATAGCCTCGAGCGCGCTGCAGTCAAGGAGGCGGGCGCGGGTGCCGATGGTTTTCGTTCGCGCCAAAGACATCAGCGAAGCAGGATCGCAGCGACGGCGAGCCCGCCGATCACGACGGCGAAGAAGACCGAATATGCGAAAACAATGACCAACGCGCGAGCGAGCACGCCCGACCAGCGGCCGCCGTAGACGGTTGCAAAAGGCCCACAAGAAACAAAAAGGCGTGGTTGTACGCGCCGAACACGAGATGCGCGGCGTAGCGCCGCGGCCGCAGCGGATAGCTCCGCGCGCGCCCGACGTAGACCAGCTTCATGAGCAACGCGAACAGCGGCAGCAGCGCGAAGGCCGCGTAGGGCCCGTAGCGCAGCATCCCGGCAAAGATCTGTTCGCCCCGTTCCTGCCGCGACAGCCGGTTGAACAGATCGATGCGCCGCTGCAGAGGATCGAGCCACGCATTGGCGCCGACGCTCGTGCTGAGCTTGAGATCCGGGCCGATATTCAAACCCACGTGGCCTTCGGCCTCCGCGGCATCCGCGGCGATCTCGTCGCGCTCGGCCTGGCTCAGCTCCCGATCGAGGACGACAGGCGGCTCGCCGGCGAATCGCAGCAATGCGAAGAGCGCGATCGAAAGCACGAGGAACAGCCGCGCGGGACGGATATAACGCCGGCGGCGACCCGCGAAATATTCACGGCTTAGAAAACCGGGACGGAAGAAGAGCCCGATAAGCGTCCGCCACATGCGTCCGTCGAGCGCGACGTAGCGCCCCGCGGCTTCGCGCAGCATTGCGCGCACCGTAGGCAGCGCGAGGCTCGTTTCCTGCCCGCAGTTCGGGCAATACGTTCCCGGCGCCGCCGCGCCGCAGTTCCGGCACCCGGGCGCAGCCGGCCGCTGTGGGGGTGGAACCGTCGACGGGGCATCGGTCACGGCGTGACCGGATCAAGGCCGGCGGTCGAGCAGCTGGTCGATGCGCGCGAGTATGCCGCGCAGGATATTGACCTCTTCCTTCTCCAACCGAGCCCGAGCGAACAGTCGCCGCAGCCGCGGCAGCAGGCGCTTCGGCTGTCGCGGGTTGAGGAAGCGCATCGCGATCAGCGTGCGCTGCGCGTGGGCGAACAACTCCTCGATTTCGTCAAGCGCGGCCGGCGCGAACGCAGGAGCGGTCCACACCGCTTCGCCGCGTGCGGCGAGGAACAGCTCGTAGGCGGCAACTTGAACCGCCGCAGCGAGATTGAGCGACGCCTGGCCGGGCTCGCCGGGAATGGTCGCCACGATCTGACAGCGCGCGAGATCGTCGTTCGACAGTCCCGACATTTCGGAGCCGAATACGACGGCGACCTCGCCATCCGCCGCGTACCGCAAGGCCTCCCGGGCCGCCGCGCCGACCGGGAGCGCGGCGCCTGCGAATTCGCGCGGCCGCGCCGAAAATCCGATTGCCAGCGTTGCGCCGGCGAGTGCGGCATCGAGCGTGGGCACCACGGTTGCCTTGCGCAGCAACAAGCTCGCGCCGGCTGCCCGTGCGTCCGCTTCGGGGTCGGGGAACTGTTGCGGCGCCACGAGCACGAGCCGCGACAAACCCATCGCGCGCATGGCTCGCGCCGCGGCGCCGATGTTACCGGGATGGCTGGTCGCGCACAGAACGACACGGACTCGATCGAGCGGCGAGGTCAACGCAGGCGCAGGCAAGAGGGATGACGCGCAAATGCAGGTAGAATGCTCGGCGATGGCGATCATGCATCCGATGCTCACGACCGCGGTCAAAGCCGCGCGCCGCGCCGGCAACGTCATCAATCGCGGCGCGCGCGATCTCGATCTCCTGACCGTGACCGCCAAGGGTCCCAAGGATTACGTCAGCGAAGTCGATCGCGCCGCCGAAGCGGCGATCGTCGAGACGCTGCACGCGACGTATCCCAATCACGCGATTCTAGCAGAGGAAGGCACCGCCCAAGGCGCCAACGCCGCGGCGGAGCACGTGTGGATCATCGATCCGCTCGACGGCACGACAAACTTTTTGCACGGCTTCCCGCAGTATTGCGTGTCGATCGCGTTGCAGCACAAGGGGCAGATCACGCAGGCGGTCATCTACGATCCCGTTCGCAACGATCTCTTCACCGCAACGCGCGGACGCGGCGCGTTTCTCAATGATCGCCGCATCCGCGTCTCACGCCGGCAGCATCTGAAGGAATGCCTCATCGGCACCGGCTTCCCGTTCCGTAACGGCAGCAACCTCGACGTCTATATCCGGATGTTCAAGGCGATGACGCTCGAGGCCGCCGGAATCCGCCGTCCCGGCTCGGCGGCGCTCGACCTCGCCTATGTCGCCGCCGGCTATTACGACGGGTTCTGGGAAGTAGGCCTGAATCCCTGGGACGTGGCCGCCGGCAGCCTGCTCATCGTCGAGGCGGGCGGGCTGGTCGGCGATCTCGACGGTGAAGGGACGTATCTTTACGGCGGGCGGGTAATCGCCGCGAATCCGCGCATATTTGCGCAAATGGTCATGTTGTTGTCGCCCTACGGACGTGCGCTCACCCCGGCACACGCGACAGAAAGTTGATCTTCGCGGCCGACGCAAATTCGGCGAAATAGAGCGGTATTCAATGTCGCTTTTCCGGCGTTAAGACCCTAAACGCTGGGTTTTCCCCGCCATTCGGGCTGACAATTCCATTGTCATTGTGTAGGATGGCTCGCTCCATTCAAGTATTCGTGCCAATCGAGGCGCGCGTCCCAGGCGCCTAGATCAGGGAGTCACCATGCTGCAACGACTGCTGCACCGGTTAGGCCTGGCCTTGCTGCTCGCGGCCTCCGCCGCAACGGCAGCCGCTCAGGACGTTTCCCGGATCCGGCTGATGCTGCATCCGTACGCAGCGGCACCCGGTCAGCTGCCCTCCGACGCACTCGCCAAGCTGCAGGCGCTCGCGGGCGTGCCTATTGAGCTCTCCCGCACGACGCGCACGGGCGGCCTGGAATTCACGCTAGGACAGCCGCTCGCCGGCACCGACGCGGCCGCACTGCTGCGCCGGCTGCGCGAAGACCGCAGCGTTCTGTGGGCCGAGTCGATCGACCCCTTGACGACCAAGGCCAAGGCGCTGGCGCTGAGCCCGTTCCAGGGTCGCAAGCTGATGGTCCGGCTAGTCGGCGACGCCACGCCCGACTGGAGCGTGTTGCTGCCGCGGTGGACGGACCTGGTCGGCATGCCGCTTAGCGTCGAGCGCCAGAGCGGCAATGTGTGGGTCCTGACGTTGAGCGAGATGGTGCCGGAAGATCTGCTGGGCGGCATGGCCGAACAGTTGCAAATCGACAGCGCCGTGCAATACGCCGATCCCGTGCTACGCGCGTTTCCGACCCGCATTCCGAACGATCCGCTTTTCAGCCAGCAATGGGCGCTCACAGGACCGGCGGGCGGCGTCAATGCGCCGGCGGCGTGGGACCTGCAGATCGGCAGCGCGAGCGTTACCGTGGCCGTCGTCGATACCGGCATCACTCCGCATCCCGATCTCGCTGGCCGCATCCTGCCGGGTTATGACTTCATCAGCGATCCGGGCTCGGCAAACGATGGCAACGGCCGGGATGCGGACCCGAGCGATCCTGGCGATGCAACCAGCGATAACGAATGCGGCGACGGCATTCCCGGCGAGCCGAGCTTCTTCCACGGCACCTTCGTGAGCGGCCTCATCGCCGCTGACACCGACAACGGCGTCGGCATCGCCGGGCTCGACTGGAACGCGAAGATCCTGCCCGTGCGCACGCTGGGCAAGTGCGGCGGCACCTTCGACGACATCATCGACGGCGTATTGTGGGCCGCTGGGATGCCGGTGGCCGGCGTACCGCCGAATCCCAACCCGGCGCGCGTGATCAACATGAGCCTCGGTGGGCTAGGGTATTGTCCGCAATCCCTGCAGGATGCCGTCAACACTGCGATGGCGCAGGGCGCAGTGGTCGTGGTTTCAGCCGGCAACGCGAGCGTGGACGTAAGCAATTTCAACCCCGCCAATTGCAGCGGCGTCATCACGGTCGGCGCCAGCACGCGCCAAGGCGATATCGCGAGCTACACGAACTTCGGCCGGCGCGTCGATCTTTCGGCGCCGGGCGGCGACGGCGCAATGGCGGATTGGATCCTGTCGACCGGCAATGACGGCACGGCGGGACCGGGCAACCCGGACTACGAGTTTGCGGTCGGCACCAGCTTTGCGGCGCCTTACGTCTCCGGCACTGCGTCCTTGATCATCGCGCGCAATGCGAATCTCACGCCGGGTCGCATCCGCGAGATCATCGTTGACACAACGCGCCTCTTTGCGCAAGGAACGGACTGCGGCAACAGAGGCGCGTGCGGGTCGGGACTACTCGATGCCAGCCTGGCACTGCAGAGCACGATTCCCGCCACCAGCCTGGCGCCCGCCGGCACGGTACCGGTCATCGAGTACTATCGCGCCGACAAGGATCATTACTTTATGGCGACGAACCCGGGAGAGATCGCGTTCGTCGACGCGGTGTTGAAGAATACCTTTCAGCGCACGGGCGAGGTTTTCTACGCCTGGGTCGATCCCCTGCTGGCGCCGCTGACCGCAGTACCCGTGTGTCGGTTCTACAGCCCCGACCCGCTGATCGACGCGCATTACTACACTGCGAGCGCCGCAGAATGCCAGTTCATCGTCGCGCGCTGGCCCGGAATATGGAGCCTGGAGCTCCCGGCCGCGTTCTACGTGCTGTTGCCGGACGCCGACGGCGCATGCCCGACGAGCACGTTGCCAGTCTACCGTTTCTTCAACAACCGCCAGGACGCGAATCAGCGCCACACGATCGATTTGTCGGTACGGCGGGCGATGATCAACCGCGCCTGGGTCCCGGAGGGCTTCGGTCCCAACCACGTGATCTTCTGCGCGCCGATTTGACGCTCGGGCGTGGCGCCGGCCGAATGAATTCGGCCCCACGAACCTCTTGCCAAGGCAACCGGTTTTCGTAGGTGCGAATTCATTCGCACGCGGCGTTGGCCGAATGAATTCGGCCCTATGCCCGCTCGATCCAGCCGTTGACGGTGAAGCGCGCGTCGCGAAATTGCTTCGAGGGCACGTAAACGGGCATCACCTCGTGCATCACCGCGGCCTGGAAGAACACGATGCTGTTGTGCCGCGGCTCGATCACCTGGAACGACAAGGTGGCAGCGAGCTTGCCGTTGCGGATCATGTCGTCATAGATCCGCAGCTCGCCGCCGGTGAATCCCTTCGGTTCGTGGTTGAAGTAGTACACGTAGGTGAACTGCCGCTTGTAGGTTTCGTTGGCGCCGGCATCGGTGTGGGCCTTGAAATAACTGCCATCGACGCTTGCCGTCACCTGACAGTCGATCTTGCCGAGGGCAAACTGACCCAGTCGCAACTGCGGCATGACCTCGGGCATCGCCGCGGTGATCTTGGCGACGAAGAGCTGCCTCAGCGCATCCGGCGCCGAGAGCACGAGCGAATGCCGATAGTCGTCTCTCTCGTCGCTGACGCGCGCGGGAAAGAAGCGGTTCTCAGCGGAAAAAGCCAGCTCCATCAACCACGCGATTTCCGCACCGCTTAAGAACCCGTCGAGCTGCACGACTGGATGCCGGACCAGATCGCCGTGTCCCTGCGCAGCGCTGGCCGCGGCCGCGGCGGCAACGGCCGCGGAAGCGACCGGCGTCGTGACTTCTTCCGGCACCGGCGCGTCGCCGTGCATGAGCACGGCCGGATCGGTGATCACGCCAACGAGCTGATGCGCGGCGAATGCCAACGAGGCTCGTCCGCCCTCCATTGGAATCTGAAACACGGGCGGACGGCCCCCGTTTTCGGCGCCGTCGGCGGCGGCGACCGCCGCCAGCAACTGCGCCAGTAGCGGATGCCCGGGCGCAACGACCAGCATTGCCGACTGACCGCCGGCGAGCAGCAGCTTGACTTTGATTTCCCGGGCGTCGGGCTGTTGGACGGTCAGCTTCATCGTTGAATTCTCGCGCGAGCGCTGCGCATTGACTCTGGCGGAGAGGCATCCCCTCCGACTAACATTTATTGTACTCGCGTCGCGGTTCACGGGCTGGAGACCCAGGCCCATGATAACCGCCGGTCCGCAATCCATCTTGCTGGACACCGCAGCGCGGCGGCGTTGGCCCCGTTTGGTGATCAGGGTTCCCGGTCGGCGAGCCAGTGCTGGGATTTTGTCGATTCGCCTTCGACCATATACTGCTTTGCGCGTTGCCGAATCGCGGCGTCGGCGACGCTGGCGCGTTCGTGCTGGCGCAGGTGCTCGAGCCAGGATTCGTCCATGAAGCATTCGATGTAACGCGACGGATCCGCCGAATCGTGAAAGAGCTCCCAGAAGTACGCGCCGTTGCGGCGGCGCATTTCGCGCACCGCCTGCATCTCGGAGACGAACTCGCTCCGCTTGGTCGCCTGTACCCGGTATTCGATGGTCACCATCACCGGTCCGCTATCGGGCTCGGGGACCTCGGCGACAACCGGCGCCGCCCAGTCCAGCGTCGGCGTGAAGTCGAGCACTTCGTGATGACCGAGCTTGAATCTCCAGGTCAATCCGATGGCGACGACCATCCCGAGCGCCGCGGTCGTGAGCGCGGCCGGGATCCCGATCCGTGTCGCGACCTGTCCCCACAGGATGCTGCCTAGCGCCATCCCGCCCATGAAGACGACCACAAACGCGGCGAGCCCGCGCGCCCGTACCCAGGCGGGCAAGGTCATTTGGGCGGCGACCTGCAGCGCCGAGAGAATCGAGATCCAGGCGACGCCGGTTGCCAGCATCGCGACTGACAGCAGGCCGATATTCTGCACGTGCGCGAGGGCGAGGGCGGCTAGCGCGTAGAGTGCGCTGGCTCCCGCGACGACCGCGTCGCGCGACATTTTCGCCCGTATCCGCGGCAACAGCACGGCACCGGCGACGGCCCCGGCACCGATACAGGTCAGCAACAGGCCATAGATTTCCGGCCCTCGCCCGAGCTCCTGGCGCACGATCAGCGGAAAGAGCGACCAGGTCGCCGCAGCGAACACGAAGAATGCGCTGCCGCGGATGAGCACGACCTGCAATCCCCGGGTGTGCATGACAAAACGCATGCCGACGCGAATTGCGGTCAGGAAACGCTCGGCGGGCAGCGTGCTCTTGTGGTGCTCGCGCCGCCACGAGAGCAGCGCAGCGAGGATGCCGACGTAGGACAGGGCATTGAGCACGAAGACAAGCCACGGGCCCACCGCTGCCACCAGAACCCCTGCGATCGCCGGTCCGACCGCACGCGATGCGTTGATGGCGATGCTGTTCAGCGCGACAGCGGCGGGCATTTGGTCGGCAGGGACGAGCTCGGGAACGATCGCCCCCCACGCCGGCAGCATCATCGCTGCGCCGACCCCGAGCGCGAAGGTGAATCCGAGCAATATCCATACGCTCGTAAGCTCCAGCAAGGTCAGGACGCCAAGCGTGCCGGCAACGATCAACAAATAGACCTGGATCGCGATCAGGAGTCGCCGGCGATCGACGATGTCGGCCAGCGCGCCAGCCGGCATGGCGAGCAGCATCACCGGAAAACTGTCGGCGGCTTCGACGAGCGCCACCAGCGACGGTGACGACGAAAGCGACGTCATCAACCAGCCGGCGCCGACGTCCTGCATCCACGAGCCGACGTTCGAGACAATCGTAGCGATCCACAGGCTGCGAAAGAGCGTGCTCTGGAGCGGCCTCCATGGGGAGGTTGCCACGGCGGAAGAGACTGCTCCTGCCGATGGAGCCGCCGGCGAAGTCTTCACCGGGCTTGCCCCGCCCGTCCGCGCATGGCCACCGCGACTTCGGCGCTTGCAGCAGCCTCGTTCATCCAAGCTCCAGCATGAGCTCGTCGATGTAGCACCAGCTCCAGTCCTCCCCGGGCTCGAGGGAAGTCACGATCGGATGCTTGGTCGAACGAAAATGCTTGGTGGCATGCTTGTTCTTCGAGTCGTCGCAGCATCCGACATGCCCACAGGTTCGACACAGACGAAGGTGCACCCATGTGTCGCCGGTGGCGAGGCATTCTTCGCAGCCGTCGGCATTCGGCGTGGCCGTTTTTACAAAACTCGAATGAGTGCATTGAGCAGGCATCGCAATACTCCTCTACGTTGCGGATTTCCTACTTTGGCAGCGCCGCATCCACCGCGTCAAACAGAAAACGCAAGCCGAACGAAACATCCTGAATCCTGCCGTTGACGAAGAACGTCGGTGTGCTGCGAACTCCGCTCTCGCGACCACCCTGCACCTCCTCCCGAACCCGTTGCAGATAAACGTGGTCGTCCATCTCGACCGTGTAGCGCGCCATGTCGAGCTGCAGCCGCTCCGCGTACGCCCGTAACTGGTGCAGTTTCAAGTGCGGTTGATTGGCGAAAAGCAGATCGTGCATCGGCCAGAACTTGCCTTGTGCACCCGAGCTCTCTGCCGCTTCCGCCGCGTGCAACGCGTGTGGATGCACTTCCTCCAGCGGGAAGTGGCGATAGACGAACCGGATGCGGGTCGTGAATCGTTCGAGCAACAGCTTGACCGCCGGCGCCGCCTGCTTGCAGTTTGGACATTCGAAATCGCCATACTCGGTGACGATGACCCGGGCATTGGCCGGCCCGACCGTGTGATCGGTTTCGCTCGCGGGGACGGTCAATTCGAACACGTGAGGTCCTGACCTGTTTGACCCGAATCGGCCTTACGCAGCGTGTCGTTCGCCGCGTTACGGCAGATCGAACACCAGAATTTCGGTGCCGTCGACCTTTGCAGTAACTGTTAGCGTTGGCTCGCCCTCTATTGCTGCGCCATCGCCGACATCGAGTTCCTGACCATTCATCGCCACGGTGCCACGGACAACCTGCAGCCAGGCTTTGCGCCCCGTCGACAAAGAAAGCGTTACCTGCTCGCCGGCATTCAGGATCGCAGCGAAAAGCTCGACGTCCTGGTGGATGACAACAGACCCGTCGCGTCCGTCCGATGAGCCCACGAGGCGGAGCCGGCCGCGCTTGTCGGCATCGGGAAACGTCTTCTGCTCGTAACGCGGCGCGATGCCTTCGCGGTCGGGAACCACCCAGATTTGCAGAAAGTGTACCGGCTCTTTCTTCGAGTGGTTGAACTCGCTGTGCCGGATGCCGGTGCCGGCAGACATCACCTGCACGTCGCCGGGTCGGATCACGGATCCGGTGCCGATGCTGTCCTTGTGCTCGAGTGCGCCTTCGAGAACGTAGGAGATGATCTCCATGTCGCGGTGGCCATGGGTGGGGAACCCTTGCCCGGGGCTGACGCGGTCCTCGTTGATCACGCGCAACGGCCCGAAGCCCATCCGCTTTGGTTCGTAATAGTCGCCGAACGAGAACGTGTGCCGGCTATCGAGCCATCCGAAGTTGGCGGTTCCGCGCTCGTTCGCGTGTCTTACGTTGATCATTCCATACCCTCCTGGGACCCTGGCCGTGCTGAAGCAAGATACTGATGGATCAGCGCCACGGCGGCGGCGCCTTCGCCGATCGCGCCGCCCACGCGTTTCACCGAGCCGGAGCGCACGTCGCCGACTGCGAACACGCCGGGCACTGTCGATTCGAGTGGAGCGGGCGCATGCCCCGCGGCGAGGCCTGCCGTCGCCTGACCCGTCAGCACAAAGCCGTGTTTGTCGAGTTTGACGCCGCAGCCTTCAAGCCAACGCGTCTCGGGGTCCGCACCCACGAACAGGAACACATGTCGGATCGGGCGTTTCTCTTCGACACCCGTTTGCTTGTTGCGCCACGTCACCGCGGTGAGGCCTTCCACCAGGTCGCCGTGCAGTTGTGTGAGCTCGGTGTGAGGTCGCAGCTCGATGTTCGGCGTGGCGTCGATGCGGTCGATCAGATAGCGTGACATGCTTGCGGCGAGGCTTCCGCCGCGTATCAGAACGAATACCTTGCTCGCTTGCTGCGCCAGGAACACCGCGGCTTGCCCGGCGGAGTTGCCGCCG
>Ga0137372_10008105_pt1 | contig 10157 bp, 11 predicted proteins | sample SagtaG_6_FD_104911 | JGI IMG/M metagenome (GOLD analysis project Ga0137372, IMG submission 104911) | Vadose zone soil microbial communities from Sagehorn Ranch, Mendocino, California, USA - Sage1_R_60_16 metaG | ecosystem: Environmental > Terrestrial > Soil > Vadose zone | place: USA...
AGATCGCACCGGGCCCGGCGCCTGCGTGAGGTCCCGCCGCTCCGCCGCAACCGCGACTTCGTCCTCCTCCAGGCCGGGCAGGCGCTCTCGACGATCGCCTGCTTCGGGCTCGCGCTCGTCAGCACGCTCAGCCCCTCGATCCGGGACTCGCCCAGCCTCGACGAGCTCGACGACCTGCCGGCTACGCCTTCAGCTTCTCTCGGAGAAGCCGGTTGACGACCTTGGGGTCGGCCTTCCCCTGCGTCTCGCGCATTACCTGGCCGACGAGGAAGCCGAGCACGCCCTCCTTGCCGCCGCGGTAGGTCGCGACCTGGTCGGGGTTCGCCTCGAGCACGGCGTCGATCGCCGGCTCGAGCGCCGACTCGTCGGAGGTGACCCGCTGGGCGAGCCACTGGTCGGCGCTGAAGCCGGGCTCGGCACTGCTCGCGATCGCGGTCGTGTAGACCTCGCGCGGCAGCTCCGACTTGACGGCGATCACCCTGGCGAGCTCGGAGGCGTTGACCGCGGCGAGGTCGACGTTGGCGGCCGCGATCTCGTTCATCACCGCGTTTGCGACGACGCGCGGCTCGCTCGAGTCGGCGGCGAGCAGCCGCTCGTAGAGTCCGTCGCGCTCGCTCGTGACGAGGCCGTATGCCAGCTCGAAGCCGAGCTCGCGCTCGAGGCGACGGATCCGCGCGCCCGGCAGCTCCGGCAGCTCGGCCCGCAGCCGCTCGACGAGCTCCGCCGGCGGCTCGACGGGCACGAGGTCCGGCTCCGGGAAGTAGCGGTAGTCGTCCGCCTCCTCCTTCGAGCGGTGCACGGTGAGCCGGTCAGTGTCGGGCTCGTAGTCGTAGGTGGACTGCTCGACTCTCTCGCCCGCCTCGTGCGCCGCGGTCTGCTGCCGGATCGCCGCCTCGATCGCGCGCCCGATGAAGGTGAACGAGTTCATGTTCTTGATCTCCCAGCGCGGGCGATAGCCCTCCTCGCCACGCTCGCGCACCGAGACGTTGACGTCGGCGCGCAGCGTGCCCTTCTCCATCTCGGCGTCCGAGATCCGGAGCTCGACGATCGTCTGCCGGAGCAGGCGCAGGAAGCGCAGCGCCTCGTCGGCGGAGCGGAGGTCGGGCTCGGTGACTATCTCGAGCAGGGGCGTGCCGCCGCGGTTGAAGTCGATGAGCGAGTAGTCGGCGCCGACCGAGCGGCCGGTCGCTCCGCCGGCGTGCACCGTCTTCGCCGCGTCCTCCTCCAGGTGCGCGCGGTGGATGCCGACGATCTCGTCCCGGTCGGCAGTCGGCACGACGAAGCGGCCGCGGCCGCAGAGCGGCTCCTCGTACTGGCTGATCTGGTAGCCCTTCGGCAGGTCGGGGTAGAAGTAGTTCTTGCGGGCGAACACGGCCCGCTCCGCGATCTCGCAGCCGAGCGCGAGGCCGAGGAGGATCGTCAGTTCGATCGCGCGCGCGTTCGCGACCGGCAGCGCGCCCGGGTGGGCGAGGCAGATCGGGCACGTCCGCATGTTCTCGGCGGCGCCGTACTCGAGCTCGCAGCGGCAGAACATCTTCGTCCGCGTCTTCAGGTGCACGTGCACCTCGAGCCCGATGACGGGCTCCCATGAGCTCACGGGCGTACCATTCTTCGTCGATTCCTAGCCATCGAGCTTCGCCTTCGCCTCGCGCAACGCCGCCTCGACGTCGCTCTCGACCTCGACCATCGCGAGCCGATGCTCGAGCACGCCGTGCCTCTCGATCAGCCAGAGCTCGCGCTCGCCCGCCTCGAGCTGGAGCTTCAGGTCGCCGACGAGCACCGCCCGCGAGCCGTCGAGCACGCGCGGCCGCACGCCGAAGACGCGCTCCGCCGCGAGCACAAATTCCGCGGCAGGATCGTGGAACGCCTTTCTCACGCCACCGGCCCCGGAGACGTGAGGAACCTCATGCGGCGAGCCTCGCGGGCACGGGGTCGAAGCCGAGCGCCTGCTCGAGCGCGTAGCCGGCGCGGAAGAGCGTGTTCTCGGAGAACTGCGGCCCGATGAGCTGCAGTCCCACCGGCAGGCTCTCGGACAGGCCGCACGGCACGTTCAGCCCGGGCAGGCCGGCCATGCAGGAGGGAATCGTGAGCAGGTCGCTCAGGTACATCGCGATCGGGTTCTCGGTGCGGGAGCCGAGCGGGAAGGCGACCGTGGGCGACGTCGGCGACACGAGCACGTCGAACCGCTCGAACGCGGCCGCGTGCTCGCGCGCCAGCACGGTGCGCACCTTCTGCGCCTGCCCGTAGTACGCGTCGTAGTAGCCGGCCGAGAGGGCGTACGTCCCGACCATGATCCGGCGCTTCGGCTCGTCGCCGAAGCCCTCGTCACGGGTGCGCTTGTACATCTCGAGCCGGTCGCCGCCGTTCGGCGAGCGGTAGCCGAAGCGGACGCCGTCGTAGCGCGCAAGGTTCGACGACGCCTCCGCCGGGGCGATCAGGTAGTAGCACGGCAGGCCGTACTCGACCGCGTGCGGCAGCGAGCACTCCCCCACTTCGGCGCCGAGCTCACGGCAGAGCTCGATCGCGCGCTCGACGGCGGCCCGCACGCCGGGCTCGATCGCCTCGTGCTCGTTGAACTCCCGCGGCACGCCCACGCGCAGCCCCTTCAGGTCGTCGCCCCGGGGCAGCTCGACCGGCTGCGGCAGCTCGACGGTCGTCGAGTCGCAGGGGTCGCGGCCGGCGATGACCGAGTAGAGGAACGCGCAGTCGCGGACGTTGCGCGCCACCGGCCCGACCTGGTCGAGGCTCGACGCGAACGCGACGATCCCGTAGCGCGAGACGGTGCCGTACGTCGGCCGCAGCCCGACGTTGCCGCAGAGCGCGGCCGGCTGCTTGATCGAGCCGCCGGTGTCGGAGCCGAGCGCCCAGGGCGCGAGCCCGGCCGCGACGGCCGCGGCGGAGCCGCCGCCCGAGCCTCCCGGCACCCGTGAGGGGTCCCACGGGTTCCTCGTCGGGCCGAAGGCCGAGTTCTCGGTGGAGGAGCCCATCGCGAACTCGTCGGTGTTCGTCTTGCCGAGGATGCGCAGCCCGTGCGCCTTGCAGCGCTCGATCACGGTCGAGTCGTAAACGGGCACGTACCCCTCGAGGATGCGGGAGCCCGCCGTCGTCGGGATCCCCTTCGTGCCGATCACGTCCTTCACCGCGATCGGGATGCCCTCCCCGCCGTCGTCGTCGCAGACGTGCAGGTAGGCGTGCAGCTCGGGGTCGCGCGCGTCGATCGCCTCGCGGTAGGCGGCGTAGAGCTCGGAGCCGGAGAGCTCGCGCGCCTCCAGCAGGCGCACTGCCTCCTCCGCCGTCAGTCGCAGCGTGTCGACCATCAGGATCCTCCGGGCGGCACCTTGAAGGAGCTCCCCTCGCGCTCGGGCGCGTTCGCGAGCGCGTCCTCCACCGACAGCGACCGGTGCGGCTCGTCGGCCCCCCAGACGTTGACGATGTCGAGCGGGTGCGAGGTCGCCGGCACGTCGGAGAGGTCGAGCTCCGAGACCTTGCCGACCGCGGCGATGATGTCGTTGAGCTGTGCGCCGAGCCGTTCGATCTCGTCCTCGCGGAGCTCGAGCCTCGCGAGGTGGGCGACGTGGAGGAGCTGTTCGTGTGAGATGGCCACGGTGAAAATCCTTCCAGAAATGGAAGAGGCCCCTGCCGGGGCCTCTTCCAACTCGAGTCCGACAGGTTCTCTAGATCGCCTGGACGTTCGCGGCCTGCGCGCCCTTCGGGCCCTGCACAACCTCGAACTGCACGCGCTGGCCCTCGGTCAGCGACTTGTAGCCGTCCATCCCGATCGCCGAGAAGTGCACGAAGACGTCGTCGCCGCCCTCGCGCTCGATAAAGCCGTAGCCCTTCTCGTTCGAGAACCACTTAACGGTGCCCTCAGCCAACTGTTCCTCCTCGCACACAAACGACGGCCCGGGCACCGAGCCGCCGACCGATGATGAATCGGTCGAAGTTTAGCTCAGTGAACGGGATTCGCAACCGTCCCGCGCCTCGCTCGGGCGGCGGCGACGGTGTTCTCGAGCACCATCGCGATGGTCATCGGGCCGACCCCCCCGGGCACCGGCGTGAGGAACGCCGCCCGCTCCGCGGCACCCGGATCGACGTCCCCGAAGAGGCCCTCCTCGGTGCGGTTCATGCCGACGTCGATCACGGCCGAGCCCGCCTTCACCATGTCGGCTGCGATCAGGTGCAGCCGCCCGACGGCGGCCACGAGGATGTCGGCGTCGAGGGTGTGCCGCTGCAGGTCCTGCGTCCGCGAGTGGCAGATCGTGACGGTCGCGTGGCCCCGGAGCAGGAGCTGCGCCATCGGCTTGCCGACGATGTTCGAGCGGCCGACGACGACCGCGTGGGCGCCCCTCGTCTCGATCTCGTACTCGGCCAGCATCCGCATGATCCCGAGCGGCGTGCCGGGCACGCGCGCCGGCCGGCCGAGGGCGAGGCGGCCGGCGTTGAGCGGGTGCAGGCCGTCGATGTCCTTCGCCGGGTCGATCGCCTCGATCGCCTTCGTCTCGTCGAGGTGCCCCGGCAGCGGGAGCTGGACGAGCAGGCCGTCGATGCTCTCGTCGGCGTTCAGCTCGGCGATCACGCCCAGCAGCTCGTCCTCGCTCGTCCCTGCGGGCAGGCGCAGGTCGCGGGACTCGATGCCCACCGCCTGCGCCGCACGCTGCTTGCCGCGGATGTAGATGTCCGAGGCGGGATCGTCGCCGACGAGGACGGTGGCAAGGCCGACCCGGCCGAGCTCGACGACGTGGGCCGCGACCTCCTCCCGCACCCTGGCGGCGAGCGCCTTGCCGTCGATCACGGTCGCGGGCATCCGTTCGAGCCTACAACGCAAGCCGGCCCGTCGGGCTGCGCCAGTGCCCGCCGGCGCGCATGTGCCCGACGAGCGCCCGCTCGAGCGTCGTTCGCTGCGGCAGCTCGCCGAGGTCCGCTTCGAGCCGGTGGAAGACGAACTCGAGGACATCGGCGTCGGCCTCGTTGCCCTCGTCGACGAGCTCGAAGCGCCGCTGGAAGCCGACGATGTTGGAGTCCGCCGGCAGATACGCGGCGAGGGCCGGATCGAGCAGCCACGACGTGCACATCGCGATGCGGTGCTCGAAGAACTCCGCGGCATGCGCGAACGACGCATCGCACGCCGCCGAGAGGAGCGGGCCCGTGGCCGGGATGTGCACGCTCAGGTGGTCGCCCCGGAGCTCGAACTGGAGCCGGCCGAGCTCGTAGATGAGGCCGCGGAAGTGCAGCTGCAGCCACCACCCCTTGCGCAGGCCCGGCGAGCCGTGCAGCCGCCGGTCGAGAGCCGCGTGGCGGCCGAGGTCGCGCAGCGACGCCCAGGACACGTCGGCGGGGACGCCGCGCGCCGCGTGATGGGCGCGCACGTCGGGCAGTGCGGCCAGAAGCGTCCACGCCTGCAGCCATGGCGTGCCGGGATCGAAGGGCCAGTCCACGCGCTGGTCGAGCGTGCCCATGAGCGCGACGAGCTCGTCACGCCGCTCCTCGAGGAGCGCCTGCTGCGCGCCGGCCGGCTCCGCCGCGAGCAGGTCCCGCGCGTCGTCGTCGGCAAAGCCGAGGCGTCGGAGCAGATCCCTCATTCCCTGGACATGTTCATTCTCCCGCCCGGCTCTAAGCTCTCGCCATGGCAAAGCGCTTGCCTCGCAAGAACGACGCCGCGTCGATCGCGGCGCGCCGGGCGGCGCTCTCCCTCGACGGCGCGGCGACCTCGGTCGACCTCTCGCCGTACCTGAAGGCCGCGGAATCGGTGACCGGCGTCGCCGTGACGCCGGTCTCGGTCGCCCAGCTCCGCATCTCCCTCGGCCAGTACGAGCTCACCGAGAACGGCGATGTCGTCGAGACCGGGCGTGCCGAGGACGACGTCGTCGTGCCGCTCGCGCACACCGAGGGCGGGCTGACGGCGTCGCTGCAACGGGGCGCGAGGGCGGTCGCCGAGTCCGGCGGCTTCCGCACACACGTGCTGGCCGACCGGATAACGCGCGCCTCGTGCTTCGTGTGCCGCGACGCGGCCGACGCGATCGCGCTCGCGCGCTGGGTCGAGGCGCGCGTCGACGAGATGCGCGACTGGCTGCGCAGCGCGGACCTCCCCGAGCTGTCCCGGTACGCGGTGCTGCGTGAGGCGAAGACGCACGTCGTCGGTCCGATGTGCCACGTCCTGTGGCGCTTCACGACCGGCGACGCCGTCGGGCCGAACATGATGACGCGCAACGCGTACGCCCTGAACATGGCCTTCGTGCTGCCGAACGCGCCGGTCGTTGTGGAGCGGGCGGTGCTCGAGGCGAACATGGGCGGCGACAAGAAGCCGTCGTTCGAGTTCTTCCAGTCCGGCCACGGCAAGACCGTCGTCGCCGAGGCGACGCTGACCGACGAGGCGATCCGCCGCGTGCTGCGCACCACGGCCGAGGATCTCGAGGCCCTCGCCTGGGTCGGCACGCACGGCGCGGTCGCGTCGGGGATGCAGTCCGTGGCCTTCACGCCGGCGTCCGCGGTGGCCGCGGTCTTCGGGGCGACAGGCCAGGATCTCGGCATGGTCGGGACGAGCTCGATGGCGCACGGAACCGGCCGTCGCGTCGAGGGCGGGCTGCACGTCTCGGTCCGGTTCCCCGGCCTCGAGGTCGGCACCGTCGGCGGCGGCACGACGCTGCCCACGGCCCGCGAATGGCTCGCACTGATGGGCTGCGCGGGCGCCGGGAAGGTGTACCGCTTCGCCCAGGTCGTCGCCGCTGCTGCGCTCGCGCTCGAGATCAGCGCTTCCGCGGCGATGGCGACCGCGGGCTCCGAGAACTTCTTCCGCGCCCACCACGAACGCGGCGGCTTGCGGTGACCGGCTGAACGCTCGCCGCGCCTGGTGACGAGCTGTGCTCGTCACCAGTCGCGAGCTTGCTCGCGACAAGCCACAAGAGGGGGTGGCTAAAACGGAAGCTGGACGTCGCCGACGTCGAGGCCGAGGCTCTTCGCGAGCCGGACGCCGTGGTGCAGCTCCTGCCGGAGCCGCTCGCGGTCCCGCGCCTCCATGAGCTGGCCGATCATCTCGCGGGCCTTCGGCCGCCAGAGGGCGTGGGCGGCGAACGTCGGCAGCATGCGGTTCGCGGCCTCGATCAGCGTGTTCTTGACCTGCCGCGGAGCGTGCTCGAGCAGGACGCGCTCGTACGCCATCCCCGCGCCGTGGTGGATGCCGTCGTCGATCGCGAGGCGGTTGCACAGATCCTCGAGGATCGTGCCGCGCGACGAGCGCGCGATCAGCCGGAAGCGCGGGATGATCAGGCGCTCGAAGAAGACCTGCATCAGGAAGACCTTTTCCTCGAGCGAGTCGGCCTCGAGGAACATGTGCGCGAGCTCGTCGAGATAGGGATCGCGCTCTCCCTCGCCGCCGACCTGGCCGATCAGCTTCAGCCACGCCTCGGTGTGGCGCGACTCGTCCTGCACCATCGTCGAGTAGTACAGGCGCGCCTCGGGGTCGGGCGCCGTGTTGAGGAGCTGCGCGGACATCTCCACTGCGAGCACGTCCGCCTGGAGCTGCTGCATGACGACCGAGCGCCAGACGTCCCTGCGACGGGCCTGACGCTGCGGCGACCCCTTCCCTTCCGGCACGGGAGGCAGGTCATCCCAGGGCATATCACGCACCATCCACTCCTGGTGCTTCGCGAGGTCGTAGAAGCGGAGGACGCCGGCGTAGCGGCTCCGGTCCTCCTCCGGCGCCTCCTGCAGCAGCGGCTCGGCGCTCATCAGCGGGACCTTATCGCGGGCTCGGCGACAATCGGCAGGTGAGCGACCCGTCGGCGAAGGTGATAGGCCGCGGCCGCGCCTCCGAGGTGGTCGACCTCGGCGACGGACGTGTGCTCCGGCGCGGCGGGGCGCCGGCGCGCGAGGCCCGCCTGATGGAGCACGCCCGGCAGCACGGCTACCCGGTGCCGCAGGTGTACGAGGCGCGCGACGACGAGCTCGTGCTCGAGCGGATCGAGGGCCCGACGATGCTCGCGGAGCTGCGCCGCCGCCCGTGGCGGGCACGGGCGCAGATGCACACCCTCGCCGAGCTGCACCACGAGCTGCACCGCCTCGAGGCGCCCGACGGCGGCACGCTCCTCCACCTCGACCTCCACCCCGAGAACGTGATCCTCTCGCCGGCGGGCCCGGTCGTGATCGACTGGACCAACGCGCGCGGCGGCGACGACCCGGCGCTCGACCCGGCGCTCGCGTGGGTGATCCTCATGACGAGCGGCGGGCTGTTGGGCCGCCTCGCGGGGCGTCCCTTCCTGCACTCGTTCGATCCTGAAGAGATCGCCCGCGCCCTCCCGGCGGCGATCGCCTACCGCCTCGCCGACCGGAACCTCCTGTCGTCGGAGCGCGGCCGCGTCGAGCGGCTCGGACGCTAGGGACGGGTCAGCAGATCCGTGGCAGGGGATCGCCCACGAGCATGTCGACGATGCGACTGCCGCCGAACGGCGTCTCGACGAGCACCAGCGGTACGTCGGCGGCACGGATCTCGCCCACGTCGGCCGCGCCTGCGCCGAGCGGATGGGCGCGTAGCGCCGCGAGCGCCGCTTCGGCCGCCTCGGGCGCGACGACCGCAATGAGCTTGCCCTCGTTGGCGACGTAGAGCGGGTCGATACCGAGCAGCTCGCACGCCGCGCGGACGTCGTCGCGCACCGGGATGGCGTTCTCCGTGAGCACGACGCTCATGCCGGCACCAGTTGCCAGCTCGTTCAAGGTGGTCGCGACGCCGCCGCGGGTCGGGTCGCGCATCCAGCGCAGCGACGGCCCGAACGCGCACAGCGAGGCGGTCAGCTCGTGCAGCGGCGCCGTGTCGCTCATGACGTCGATCTCGAGCGCGAGGTTCCCGCGGGCGAGCATCACCGCGATCCCGTGCTCGGCGATGCCGCCCGAGACGAGCACCCGGTCGCCCGGCCGCACGCGCTGGAGCCCGAGCACCGCGCGCAGGTCGAGCAATCCGATCCCGGCGGTCGTGACGTAGAGACCATCGGCGGCGCCGCGCTCGACGACCTTTGTGTCGCCGGCCGCCACGGAGACACCAGCGTCCCGCGCGGCGCGCGCCATCGAGGCGGTCAACGCCCGCAGCTCGTCGAGCGGGAAGCCCTCCTCGAGCACGAAGCCTGCGCTGAGCGCAAGCGGCACCGCGCCGGCGACCGAGAGGTCGTTGACTGTCCCGTTCACCGCGAGCTCGCCGATGTCGCCGCCGGGAAAGCGAAGCGGCCGGACGACGTACGAGTCGGTGGTGAAGGCGAACCGGGCGCCGTTCATCCCGACGATCGCCGCGTCGCCGAGCGGCTCGAGCAGCGGATTCCGCAGCTCGTCGAGGAACAGCTCCTCGACCAGCCGGCGTGACGCCTTGCCGCCGGCGCCGTCGGCGAGCGTGACGACGCCGCTCACGTGCGGTGCCGCCCGTAGGCGTAGTACGCAGCGCAGGCGCCCTCGCTCGACACCATGCACGTGCCGAGCGGCCGCTCGGGCGTGCACGCCGTCCCGAAGACGCCGCACTCGTAGGGCTTCGCCCGGCCGCGCAGCACGTCGCCGCAGCGGCATGCCTTCGGATCCTCGATCCGGGCACCCGGAACGGTGAACCGCTGTTCGGCATCGAGGTCGGCGAAGGCGTCGGCGATGCGCAGGCCGCTGCGGGGGATCGCGCCGAGGCCGCGCCACTCGAAGTCCTCCCGCACGGCGAACGCGGTCTCGAGCGCGGCGAGCGCGCGTGGGTTTCCGAGCCGGCGCACCACGCGTCCGTACGCGTTCTCGACCTCGGCCCGCCCGTCATGCAGCTGGCGGAGGAGCATCGCGACCGCCTGGAGGATGTCCGTCGGCTCGAAGCCTGCGACGACGAGCGGCAGGCCGTACTCGGAGCAGACGAACTCGTACGGACGCGTGCCGATCACCGTGGACACGTGACCCGGGCCGACGAAGCCGTCGAGCTGCACGTCCGGCGAGTCGAGGATCGCCCGCAGCGCCGGCCCGATGAGCACGTGGTTGCAGAAGACGGAGAAGTTGTGGATGCCGCGTTCCCGGGCGCGCACGAGCGTCAGCGCCGTCGCCGGGGCCGTCGTCTCGAAGCCGACGCCGAAGAACACGACCTCGCGATCCGGCTCGGCCACGGCAATCTTCAGCGCGTCGAGCGGCGAGTAGACGATGCGCACGTCGGCGCCGCG
>Ga0137372_10008108_pt1 | contig 10154 bp, 9 predicted proteins | sample SagtaG_6_FD_104911 | JGI IMG/M metagenome (GOLD analysis project Ga0137372, IMG submission 104911) | Vadose zone soil microbial communities from Sagehorn Ranch, Mendocino, California, USA - Sage1_R_60_16 metaG | ecosystem: Environmental > Terrestrial > Soil > Vadose zone | place: USA: California...
CTCCGCTCTTGCCATAGTCTGGCGCACCCGGTGCAACTCTATGCTTTTTCGCGAGTCGAACGAGGGCTATGACAATGGCATAGACGATGCTATCATTGCTAGCAGATGCAAGCGCCGATATGGGAAACCACTATCGTGCGCCGGCTGGGGCGAGGCGAATGACGAGCAAGACGGAGAGCGACACGCGTTACTGGCTCATGACGTCGGCCGCTCGCGTGCTCGCGCCGCAGTCTAGGCGCAGCTCGGTGCGGCAATGGTTTCGCGTCTGGCGCTGGCCCGCGGGGCTTGTCGCCGGGCTCGTGCTCTGGCTCGCGCTCGTCGCGGTGGTCGGCGCCGCGACGAGCGTCCGCGTTGTATCCGTTGCCGATGCTTATGTCATGAAAGAGATTCGGCCGATACCTCTTGAATTGCGGTACTGACTGCAGACCGGGTTTACCCCCCCGACCTTAACCGGTCATCCCGAACTCGGTCTGTTCTTCAAGCGCCCCCTCCCGGGGCGCTTTTTTTTCCCACAGAGTCGACCAAGTAGCGTCGGTTCTACAACGTCGGTGCCGCGACGCACTTTCTCCGCGATCTCGCCGCTCGGGCGCGATCATTTGATCGCAGCCTATCCGCAGTACCTATGAAAATCGCCAGGTGGGTGTGCCGCAGCGTCCCGCGGCGACCAACCGACTCGACACCGTCTTGAGCTCCTCCGGCAGTACGGGCTTCAGGAGAAATTCGAGGCCCGACGCGCGCAGCACGTCGAGTGTCGCGGTGGAGGAATCGCCGCTGATGAGCAGCGCCGGCACCGCCCACCCGAGCTCGTGTCGCAGGCGGGCAACGACATCGGTCCCGAGCTCGTCACCCGCCAGGCGATAATCGGCGATCACAAGGTCCGGGTATTCCCCGGATTCGCCCAGCGCTGCGAGCATCGCTTCGCCGGATGCCGCCCCGACGACGGCGGATTCCCACGCGGCGAAGAGCGCCTGCATACCCTCGACGACGATAGCTTCGTCGTCGATCACGGCAATCCGTGCGCCCGCAAGAGTCGTCGCGCGCTGGCTCAGCTCCAGAGGCGCAGCGGGTCGCGGTGGCGCGGCGGCCACGCAGGGTACCGCGACGCTGAAACGCGAGCCGCGCCCGGGTTTCGTATCGATGCGCACGGGGTGATCGAGCAGCATGGCGAGTCTGCGCACGATCGCGAGTCCCAGGCCCATGCCCTTGCTGCTGTGACGACCCGAATTTCCGACCTGATAGAACTCTTCGAAAATGTGCTCGCGCTCCGCGGCGGGGATGCCGATGCCGGAATCCCAGACTTCAATCACCACACATCGATCGCGTCGGCGTGCGCCGACGACCACGCCACCGCTCGCGGTGTAGCGAACGGCGTTCGAGACAAAGTTGGCGAGGATGCGCTCGAATAACACCGGATCGCTGTCGATCCAAAGTCCTGTCGGAACGAAGGCAAGCCGCAAGCCTTTGGCGGCGGCGAGCGGGCCGAACTCGTTTTCCACCCGCTCGAACAACGGCGTGAGCGGGAATGCTGTCCGCTTGGGCGCTACCGCGCCGGCATCGAGCTTCGAGACATCCATCAACGCGCTGAACAGCCTTTCCAGCGCCTCGACCGACGCGTTGATGCTGTTGACGAGGTTGCGCACGCGGCCATCGTGCACGCGCGCGGAGAGCGCCGCCGCGAACAGACCCACCGCGTGCAGCGGCTGGCGCAGATCGTGGCTCGCCGCCGCCAGAAACTGCGTTTTGCCGCGATTGGCCGCTTCGGCCATACCCCGCGCGCGATCCGCCGCGGCCGTCTGCGCCTGGAGCAGGTCGATGAGGTCGATGTTCTCGTAACGGATCGCCAAGGATTGTGTCATCAGATTGTTGAGGTTGTGGCCGAAGCGCAGGATAAAGGCGAGCACGACCAGCAGCACGGTGGCGATGAAGGCGTGAAGCTGATCGCCCTCGAGAGCGACGCGCAGGATCAGCGGCGCGAGCGTAGGCAGGACGAAACCATACAGCGTCGGCTTGTAAACCGAGGTCAGGTTGATCCCGCCCATGATCACGCCGAAAAGGCAGACGATCAGCAGCGCCTGATGGCCGATGTCGCCATGCGCAAACCACAGCACCCCGGCGGCGCCCCAAAGCGCGCCGGCAATCGTTGAGCCGGCCGCCCACCGGCGTCCCCAGCGCTCGCGCTCCGCCAGCCCAGGCGCAGCGGCGCGATAACGTAGCGTAAGCTTGTAACGCCAGGCTTGGTTGGCGAGGATCGCGGCGAGCCACAGCGCGAGCTCGTCATGCGGCGCGACATTCCACATCACCGCGCACAGGATCAATCCACCCAGCACCATCGACGACGTCGTGCGCCCCCACTGCGTGAATAGCGTCGCAATCTGGTCGGCGCGGGCGCGTCGGATGAGCCGCGGGTTGAGCGCGGTCGGCGAAGACATGATGCCGAGAGGGATCGCTCGCGTCAGCGGACGCGCGCGGCGGGCGGGTCGAGGCGCACGCCGCGACGCGCGAGCTCGATGACGACCTGCGTGCGATTGCGTACATTGAGCGCGCGCAAGATCGCGCTGACGTGCACTTTCACGGTTCCCTCGGAGAGCCGCAGGTCGCGACAGATCAGCTTGTTCGGCTTGCCTTGAACGAGGAGCTTTAGCACGTCCGCCTGCCGTAGCGTGAGCCCGAGCTGCTCGGGCCGGGTTACCGACCGGGGGCGTAACGCGCTGGCCTGCGTCGATTCCGCGGGCACGTAGACGCCTCCCGACAGCACCAGCCGCAGCGCGTCGAGTAACACACGGGTGTTGGCGGTCTTGGGGATGAAACCCATGGCGCCGAGATCGAGCGCGTGCTCGACGGTTTCGCTATCGTGCGTGGCCGACAGAACGAGAACCGGCATCCCGGGCCATTCCCGGCGCAAGTCCGCGAGCAGCTCGAACCCATCGCAACCGGGCAGTGCGAGGTCGAGCAGGATGAGATCGGTATCGGGCTCGCGCGACAGCGCTGCGTGCGCATCGGACGCGTCCTGCGCCTGGACGAGCTCGAGCGTCGGATCGAGCGCGACGAGGACGTGCTTCAGGGCTTCCTGGATCAGCGGATGGTCGTCAATGATGAGGATCTTCATCGTTCCTCCCCCAAGGCATGGGATGAAGACGCGCCCGGTTCGGGCGTCGAAACTGACTGTATGCTTACAAACGCGCCTGTCAACTGTAGAAAGTTACAGGTGCGGTCTTCATGTCCGGCGGTTGCCGGCGCGGCGTGCAGCAGGCAGAATGACGCAAAATCAGCGGTTTGATTTGTGGTCCTGAAATCTGCCGCAACTGTAAGGCGCGCGCTGCCGGCGCGACTCTAAGATCGAGCGGGCTGAATTTATCGGCTCGACGCCGCCCTGGAAAGGAAGGAGGACACGATGCAACGACGCAGTTTCCTGATGGCGCTATCGGCCGTGCCGCTGGCTTGGGCGGTGCCACGACAGAGTCTTGCTGCCGCCGCCGGAGGCGGATCCGTCGCCGAAATCCAGCAGAATTGGAAGAAACTGCTCGCTCCTGGGGCCGATGTCGCGGCGACGACGACACCGATTAGCAAGACCGAAACGGAATGGCAGCAGCTGCTGACGCCGGCTCAGTTCAATATCTTGCGCCAGGAAGGCACCGAATACCCCCATTCGAGCCCGCTCAACGGGGAGAAACGAGCGGGCATATTCGTCTGCGCCGGTTGTGCGTTGCCGCTTTTTACGTCGCAGATGAAATACGACAGCGGCACCGGCTGGCCGAGCTTTTTCACGTTGATTCCGGGAAGCCTCGCCACGAAACAAGACTTCAAGCTGATCGCACCGCGGACCGAATATCATTGTGTCCGCTGCGGCGGCCATCAGGGTCACATCTTCGACGACGGCCCGCCGCCGACCGGTCTGCGTTATTGCAACAACGGCGTCGCGCTTAGATTCATTCCACAGAAGGGAGCTTAGGCGTCGGGTGGCTCGCGCCCGCGACCGGCAGAGCGCGAGTGATCATCCGGTGCGGCGGGGGCCGGAGCCGCTCTTTTCCTGATCCGCCAGTTCCTGCCGGACTGCGCGTAGCCGGCTTTCCGCGACGGAGATCTGGTAGAAGTCGCCGTCTCCGGCCTTGACCGCCAGCTCGAGCTGCACGACCGCGGCCTTTAGGTTGCCCTGCCAGGCATAAAACTCCGCCTGATGCTGATGCTCCAACAGCTGCTTGCCGAGGGCAGCGTAGCCGCGCGCGGCGAGCTGATGCAGAGGGCCGTCTGACGGGAAGCGCTGCAATTGGTCGGACAGGAAGGCAACGGCCTTCGCCGCTTGATTGTCCTTCAACAGCGCGTCCGGATAGTCGTAGACGAGCTGCATCTTGCGCGGATAGCGGACGAGCGCTGCCTGGTAGCGGACGATCGCCGCCTGGAGCTGGCCCGATTGCGTGAGCACCTGTCCCGCCATGCCTTCGATCATCGGATGCGGCGGCGCGGTCTTCTCCAGCTCGGAGAGCTCTTTTTGCGCGCGCTTGAAATCCTGCGCGCGCAGCAACGCCGCGACCAGCCCGTAATGCGAGGCGATTTCGTTATTGAACTTGCGTTCGGCGATCGCATTCTCGAAGAAGAGAGTTGCGTCTCTGGGCGTTCCTTCGTAGCTCTTTAGCAGCGCGCGTACCATGTGGAAGTCGAGCGAGTCCGGAACCTGACGAAATGGCTTGGTGTACGCGCGCGCCTGCGCTTCCGCGATCCGCTGGTAGGTCTCCGGGTGATCGTGGAAGTACGACGGTGAATTGCCCTCGAACCATATCGAGGCTTTCTGCAGCCGCTCGAAAAAACCGGCCATGGCGGTGGGTTCGAAGCCGGCGGCGTACGTCCTCTCGAAGCCCAGTCGGTCGGCCTCTTCTTCGTTCTGGCGCGTGAAGTTGATCTGACTCTGCATCGCAAGCCCCTGCGCCGCCGCAATCGCGCCCTGTGTCATGTCCCCACTCGACGACGAGTGCGAACGCGAGGCGAGGACGGCCGCCGCAAGTGCACCCAGGGCCATCAGCAGAGCATCGCGCTGATTACCGATGCCGCGCGCGATGTGGTGCTGCGTGACGTGCGTTATTTCGTGCCCCAGCACCGACGCGAGCTCGGATTCACTTTGCGCGAGCAGGATCAATCCCGTGTTCATCCCGACGAAGCCTCCCGGCAGGGCAAACGCGTTGATCGAGGAATCGGCCATCGCGAAGAATTCGAAATCGAACGGCGCTCCGGGAATCGCCGTCACCAGGCGGTTGCCGAGCTCGTTCAGGTACCCGTTCACCTCCGGGTCGTTGAGATAGCCGCCGCTGCCGCGGATCTGGCGCATCACGGCCTCGCCGAGCTTGCGCTCCTGAGCGCCGGACAAGAATGCCGCCGAGGGATCGCCCAGCTCGGGCAGATTCTGCTGCGCGAAGGACACCGGCGTCGTCGCGAGAGAAACCGCGATCCATGCCACCATCGCGGCGAGCGAACGGCGCGACGTACGAGAGACCGGAGGTGTCAAAGACATGGTGCTATGATTGCCGCGGTTGACGGAAAGTTTCTGGCGCTAAGAGGAGGCGGCGACTGGGCGATGGCGGGGCAGCGCTCACATTTTACCCATTTCGACGCGGCGGGACAGGCGCACATGGTCGATGTCGCCGGCAAGGAAATCACGCGCCGGCTCGCCCGCGCCGGCGGCCGCATCGCAATGCGCCCCGAGACACTCGCACTGATCCGTGCCGGTTCCGCGCAAAAGGGCGACGTGCTGGGCACAGCGCGCATCGCCGCGATCCAGGCGGCCAAGCGTACGGCGGAGCTGATTCCACTCGCGCATCCGTTGCCCCTGACGCGCGTCGCCGTCGACTTCACGCTCGATGAGCCGGACAGCGCCGTGGTGATCGAAGTTGTCGCAGAAACGATGGATCGCACCGGCGTCGAGATGGAGGCGCTGACCGCAGCCACCGTAGGATTGCTGACAATCTATGACATGTGCAAGGCCGTCGACCGCGGCATGCGCATCGACAACGTACGGCTGCTGGAAAAATCCGGGGGCAAGTCAGGGCACTACAAGGGCGGATAGGCGGTGCAGAGGGCTGCCCATGCGCCGGCAGTCGCGACGCGCCATACGGACCGGGAAAAATGTGTGTGTGTTGGTCAGATGGCCAGGCCACTTGACCACAGTCCATGGAATGGTAAGATTCGGGAGAACATCGGCGGATCGCTTTGAGAAAGCGAAGGCGGCCGCGGGTTGGGGCCGGCGCCCGGCCACGGAGGATCCCACTTGCCCTTGCAGGCGGTCGAGCCACGCCGGCTCTACCGGCAGATCGCGGACCAGATCGCGCAGCTGATCGCGAGCGGTGAATTCCCGCCGGGCGCGAGGCTGCCGGCGGAACGCGAGCTGGCGACTTCGCTAGGCGTAAGCCGGGCGTCGGTGCGCGAGGCGATCATCTCGCTCGAGATGGGCGGGTTGGTCGAGGTTCGCGTTGGGACGGGGATTTTCGTGACCGCGCCGGCTGCGCAGAGCGCCGTGGTGCGCGATGCGGGGCCGGGACCGTTCGAGTTGCTGCAGGCGCGCAAGCTCATCGAGGGCGAGATCGCTGCGGTAGCGGCATCCATGGCAGCGCAGCCCGCCCTCGACTACCTGCGGCAGTGCGTTCTGCGCATGGAGGCGCACGTCGACGATTTCGTGGCGCGCGAGGCGAGCGACCGCGAATTCCACCTCGGCATCGCCAAGGCGACGGGCAACGGTTCGTTGGAGCTCGTGGTCGAAGGGCTGTGGGACCAGCGCGCGGAATTGTGGGGGCGCTTGCAGCGACATTTTCATACGCCGGAGCTCGCGCGGAAAACGATCCGCGATCACGCGGCGATCCTGAATGCGATCGCGGCGCGCGATCCGAAGGGCGCCCGCGCCGCGATGCATCGGCATCTCGCGCGCGTCGTGCGCGAATTTCAGCGCGGTCTTGACGACCGCGGGCACGCGACTCAGCAGCGTCGTGCCTCTGCGCCGGCCGCGACCGTGCGCCGCGCGCGAGCTCGCAGCTGAACATATTGGTCATGAAGGCACCGCCGCGCCGACGGCCTCGACGCATGCACGAAGATGGCTGGCCCGCCAGCCCTGGTACACGTACTCACGAAGGAGGAACAGCATGAGCTCATGCAAGACACTCGATCCGACCGGATTCGCGTCCCGCCGTAGGGCTCTGCGCGTCGCTGCGGCGGCGCTCGGCGCGGCGGCGTTGCTGGCATTGGATGCCGGGCCCGCCGCCGCGCAGGCTCCCGCGATGCCGAAGAGCCCGGTGACGATCAATATCGTCGACGTCGCCGGTGACCTGGCGCTCACGCAGGACGCCATCGAGGCCTACCAGAAGAAACACCCGCAACTGGTTTCTAAGATCAACTTCACCAAGGCGCCGGCGCCGGAATTGCCGGGGAAGCTCAAGGCCATGCAGGGTGCGGGCCGCAGCGACATCGACCTGGTGCTGACCGGCACTGACTTTCTCGCCGCGGGGATCGAGCAGGGCGTGTTGATGAAGGTCCTTCCAGAAAACGCGGCAAAATTCCCGAACCTCATGAGCAACTATCAACCCGCCGCCGCGAAGATGCAGGAACTAGCACAGGATTACGGCATCACCGTGGTCTTCATGCCAGCGGGGCCGCTGCTCGAATACAACCCCGACAAGGTGAAGCAGGTACCGACCACGCCTGCGGAGTTGCTGGCGTGGTGCAAAGCCAATCCCAACCGTTTGATCTACGCGCGGCCCGCCAATTCCGGCCCCGGCCGCACGTTCATCATGGGTCTGCCTTACATTCTGGGCGACAAGAACCCGAAGGACCCTGTGAATGGGTGGGAAAAAACGTGGGCGTACCTCAAGGACCTCAATTCCTGCATCGAATACTATCCGACGGGCACGGGTGCGGTGATGAAGGAGCTCGGCGAAGGCTCGCGCGACATGACGGTGACGATGACCGGATGGGACATCAATCCGCGCGTTCTGGGCATCGTGCCGAAGAGCTACAAAGTAGGGCCGTTCAAAGGCATGACCTGGGTCAACGACGCGCATTACATGGTCATACCCAAGGGCGTTGCGCCGGAGAAAGTCGCGGTGGTCCTCGACCTGATGGCGTATCTGCTCACGCCCGAAGCGCAGGCGTACACGTATGACAAGGGCTATTTCTATCCCGGCCCGGCGGTCAAGAACGTGACGCTGTCGATGGCGCCGAAGGAAAGCCAGGACGCGATCAAGGAATACGGTCGTCCCGAGTACGAGGCCTGGCTTGCGCAGTTTCCGCACACGCAGTCGCTCGAGCCCAAGGCGCAGGTCGAGGCGTTCCGTATCTGGGACCAGCAGGTCGGCGCACAAAAGACGAAGTGACGCAACTGTCCGAGAGCCAGACGCGTAGCGTCGCAGCGATCGGAAACAGTTGCGTCATCCCCGCGAAGGCGGGGATCCAGTGACGTTTGAACGCGAGACGCTGGATTCCCGCTTGCGCGGGAATGACGGCACGATGAATCATCGCGCTTACGGGGAGATGTCGGCACGATCCTCCAGGTGACCGCTGCATGAAACACGACTTCAAGGAACTCAAGCTCGATCGCGTGACGCGCCAGTTTGCCGGCGCAGGTGGCAAGGCGTTCAATGCGCTAGACGAGCTCACGCTGACAGTCAAGCGCGGCGAATTTATTTGCCTGCTCGGCCCCTCGGGCTGCGGCAAGTCGACCGCGCTCAACTGCATCGCGGGGCTCATGCAGCTCTCCGGCGGCAGCATCTGGCTCGACGAGCAGCGCATCGACACGCTGCCGCCGGAAAAGCGCGGCTTCGGCATGGTGTTCCAGAATTACGCGCTGTTTCCACACATGACCGTAGCCAAGAATATCGGCTTCGGTCTGAAGATGCGCGGCGTGTCGCCCTCCGCGATGACGCCGCGCGTAGCGCACGCGCTCAAGCTCGTGCAGCTCACCGGTCAGGAGCACAAGCTGCCGGGCCAGCTCTCCGGCGGCCAGCAGCAGCGCGTCGCCATTGCGCGCGCCATCGTCATCGAGCCGCCGCTGATTCTGATGGACGAGCCGCTGTCGAATCTCGATGCGAAGCTGCGTATCGAGACGCGCGCCGAGATCCGGCGCATTCACCGCGAGCTCGACCGCGCCACGATCTACGTGACTCACGATCAGGATGAGGCCTTGTCGCTGGCCGATCGGATCGTGGTGATGAAGGACGGCGTGGTCCAGCAGATCGGAACGCCGGCCGAGGTCTACGCGCAACCCGCCAATCTGCACGTAGCGCGCTTCATGGGCTACCGCAACGTGCTGGAGCTCGACGTCGCGCGCGAGGAAGGCGATCGCGTAGCGCTCAGAGGCGGCGACATCGTCATCACCGGCGTGCGCAAGCAACCGCTCAAGGGCGCGCGCGCCGCGGTGGCGATCCGACCCGAGGAAATCTCGGTCGGCGAGGGGCCTGGCGGCCTCAACACTATCGCCGGTCGCGTGGAGAATGTCGAATACTCGGGCCGCGATTCCCTACTCGACGTCGTCACGTCCTCGGGCACGCTTCTGCACGTGCGCGGGCCGGTAACTACGGCGCTCGACGATATCGTTCGCGTATACGTGCCGGTGGAGCGGGCGCTGGTCTATCCCGCGGAATAAGGCGCAGCTCGCCGATGACGACCGCCGCCAAGTCCCGCATGCCTCTCGACCCGGCGCTGCTTCTGGTCGTGCCGGCGGCGGCGTTCATGCTGCTGCTGTTCGTATACCCGTTTCTTTACGGGCTCTTGCTCTCATTCAACCCGAAGGAGGGCGGCTGGCTCGCGAACTACAAGTTCTTTTTCACGACCGACAACGAGTGGCCGACGATCTGGACCACGCTCAAGCTGGCGCTGCCGGCGACGCTCATCAATGTCGGCTTTGCGCTTCCCATCGCGTACAAGATGCGCGTGAAGTCGCGCTACCAGCGCTGGATCACGACGATCCTGGTCGTGCCCATCACGCTCGGCACAGTCCTGATCGCCGAAGGCATGCTAATCTATTTCGGGCCCAAGGGTTGGCTCTCACAGGCCCTGCAGTTCTTTCATCTCTACGACGGTCCCATTCGCCTTACGCACAATTACTGGGGCGTGCTGATTTCGCTGGTGATCTCCGGATTCCCCTTTGCGTTCCTGCTGATTCTTTCCTACATCACCGGCATCGA
>Ga0137372_10008113_pt1 | contig 10150 bp, 9 predicted proteins | sample SagtaG_6_FD_104911 | JGI IMG/M metagenome (GOLD analysis project Ga0137372, IMG submission 104911) | Vadose zone soil microbial communities from Sagehorn Ranch, Mendocino, California, USA - Sage1_R_60_16 metaG | ecosystem: Environmental > Terrestrial > Soil > Vadose zone | place: USA: California...
CGACGAAGGAGGCTGTCGTGCCTTCCCGCTCGCGGAGTGACGGCGGGTTGGCCGAGGCGCGCTCGGCTCACGTCATGGCCTCTTTCGACGGCCGTCCTTCTTGATTGAGCCGCCTCGCCGCACAACCACCATGGAGCGACCCCTCCGAATAGATGACTGGTCCTAACCCGATCCTCAGGCTGGTGAAGGCGAGACCCAACCCATCGCCCAGCGGGAGACCGTCGATGACTTGACGACACCGTCGCCTTCATAGATGACGTGATGCAACAAGGGTTTCCTGATCAGTTGACCTCCAGCTGACAGCATGGGTTGTCGATCCGTTAGCTCATCGGGCGGGGCAGGTCCCGCCCGATAGCGGGTTCCGTCCGGATGGAACCACCGGACGGTGCCGTCCTGTGCCCGCCGGATGGTCCAGCCGTACTCGTGCACGAGCTTGTGATGGAACGTGCACACCAGCAGCAGGTTGTCCAGGTCGGTCCGGCCTCCCTGCTCCCATCACACGACGTGATGGGCCTGGGTGAATCGGCGCGCCCCGCACCCCGGAAACCGGCATTCCAGTCCCTGTACTTGAGCTGGCGCATCATCCAGGCCGAGGGCTCCCTGGCCATCCGCCCCAGTCGGATCGGCGTCCCGGAAGCATCCTCGAGCACCGTCTGGACCCGGCCCATGCAGAGCGGGCGCCTGACGGTCTCGGGGTGGACGACCCCACCTCCTTCGACCTCACAGCCACCGTTGCCCGAGACAAGGCTGTCCAGTTGAGCATGCACGACCACGGTCGCTCGGTCGGGACCCGCTTCCCTGGCGAGACGCGTCGAGGCGAGCGCCACCAGCGCGTCGGCCCTTCTGGCGTTCACGGACCAGTCATGATCTTCACCAGGCATTTCGGGCAGGCGCTCGGCGAGACGGTCCAGTGCTCGAGCAAGCAACGCACCCTGGGCCGCGGGGAGTTCCGCCTCCAAGCCGAAGCGCTTGCCGTCGTCGAAGTACCACCACGACAGGGAGCGATTCCTGTCGACTTCCTGAGCTTCTCGATGGACGATCGAGCCGCGACATCTCCCTTGCGGCGGATGCACCCGGAGGAGACCTCCTGGGCCCACGAGATGAGCCTTCCTTCTGTCTGGGGCGTGGCGAACCGGGTGAGCTCGACGACCTTGTCGATGCTCAGGTCTCCGCAGGCGAACGCCTCGGATATGCGCGGGAGCCTCTCGAGAACATGCGATGCGGCAATCCAGCGTTCAGCCTTCCAGTAGGAGATCCCGTAGCGCATGCACACCCAATGGGCCATGTTGGCGGCCCCGTGGTTTCGCCATACCTCACAGCGATCACCTTCTGCGATCAGCCGGAACAGCTCACGCTGCGTGGAGCAAGCTCGTGCATTGACGGCGTCGATGCTCCTGATGAGTTCTTCGTCGCCGTCGAAGCCTCGGTAGTGCACCCGGACCCTCTTTCAGGTCACGGGGGGAGTGTGGTGCAGTATACCCGAACATGTGTTCGATGTCAACCCCGCCCGGATCAGTGGCCGGGTTCGTGGCCGTCGATCAGGCCGTGGCGCGCCATCTCCACGGCGATGCAACGGTTCTCCACGTAGTCCATGCCCGCCTCCTCGGCAATCCGCCTGGCCTCCTCCGAGGAGATCCCCAGTTGGAGCCAGACCGCCTTGGCCCCGATCGCAACAGCTTGCCGGACGATCTCCGGTGTCTCCGCAGAGGGGCGGAACACGTTCACCAGGTCCACGGACTCAGGGATGGCCTTCAGCCTTCGGTACACCTTCTCCCCGAGCAAGACGTCCGCGTGCGGATTCACGGGAATGATCCGGTAGCCCGCCATCTGCATCTGAACAGGGACCCGCCCCGCCTCCTTGTGCTGGTACCTGGAGATGCCGACTACCGCGATCACCTTCGATCGCCGCAGGATCGTTTTCGGGTCCGTCATGGGCGTCCCTCGCGCCGTTCTCGACGAAACGATACCCTCTCGCCATGCCGTGGGAGCCGCCTCAGGTGGGAGCTCGGGGCACGTGGACGCGGACCATGGCGGCCGAAGACGTGGAGCTCTACGCGAAGATCACCGGCGACCGAAACCCTCAACATGCGACAAGCCGATCACCCGACTGCCCTGCGTGGCCAGGCGACAGGAAAGCGTGGAGGTCATTCGGGGGGAGTGCCTCGTGTACACCCTTCGCCCCCGGATTACCCGGATCAGTTGAGGGAAGGGTCGGGGGGCATGGTGGACAGAAGCACGTAGTCGCCTCCCTTGCGCAGCAGGACGTCGCTCCACAGCTTTTCGGGCTGGCCGGTGAAGACGTCCTCGGGGAGGGCCGGCTCCACGATCCACGAATCCTCCTCCATCTCCGCCTCGAGCTGCCCGGCACCCCAACCGGCGTAGCCGGCGAACACGCGGGCCCGGCGGATCCCGTCCCGGCGATGTACGTCGACTTCCCCCATGAGGAAGCCGATGGAGCCGAACACGATCAATCCGGCGAAGTCGGGATGCTCCACGTCGGCCAGAACGACTGCCGACTCCGGCTGGACCGGGCCTCCCAGGAACACCGGCTCACTCTCGGGCACCAGGTCGGTGAGCGCCGGGGCCGCCTCGCCTACGGACACGGGCGCCGGCCGATTGAGCACAACGCCCAGGGCCCCCTCTTCGTTGTGCTCGCCCACCAGGATGACCGTGCGCCAGAAGTTCGGGTCGACCAGGGCAGGACCGGCCACCAGCAGGTGTCCTCGCAGACTCTCCACCTTCCTATCATCCCTCGGAAATTCCCCTCTAGGCGTAATCCGATGGGCTGGATAGGATTAGCCTTTCAGGCTGTCAGGGGAAGGCCTGACGTTCGGCAAAGGAGGCGACAGCCATGGTTCAGTTGCGACCGGACCCCAGCTTCTATCCATCGCCGCAGATGGCCGCAGAAGGGCCGGCGGAAACCCTTGCGTACGTGGTGCTCCTGAGTCCGGGAGGAAAACGCCCCGATGCGCTGGCAGTGGTGGACGTGGACAAGGAATCCTCTACCTTCGGCAAGGAAATCGGCCGCGTGGAAATGACGACGGCCGGCGACGAGCTGCACCACTTCGGTTGGAACGCCTGCAGCTCGGCCCTGTGCCCATCCGCGCCCCACCCGCATGTGGAACGGCGCTACCTGGTCGTGCCCGGGCTGAGGTCCTCGCGCATCTACATCATCGACACGAAGCCCGACCCCCGGCAGCCGCGGATCGTGAAGACCATCGAGCCGCAGGAGGTATTCGACAAGGCTCGATATTCCCGGCCGCATACCGTCCACTGTGGGCCCGACGGCATCTACATGAGCGCACTGGGGGCCCCTGATGGTGATGGTCCCGGCGGGGTCTTCGTGCTCGACCACCAGGACTTCGACATCAAGGGCCAGTGGGAGACCGATCGCGGCCCGCAGTTTTTCGCCTACGACTTCTGGTGGCATCTCAACCACGACGTGATGGTGACCAGCGAATGGGGCACCCCGAACATGGTCGAAGGAGGGCTCGATCCCGAGTTGCTGCTGGGCAACAAGTACGGCCATTCCCTGCACTTCTGGGACCTGGGGAAGCGGCGCAACGTCCAGACGGTCGACCTCGGTGAGAACCATCAGATCGTCCTCGAGCTGCGTCCCGCCCACGACCCGACGAAGACGTACGGGTTCGTGGGTGTCGTGGTGGATACGACGAACCTCGAATCCTCCGTCTGGGTGTGGCACCGGGACCAGAAGGCCGGCTCGAACGGTGGCGGTTGGCAGGTACAGAAGGTCATCACGATTCCTGCGGAGCCGGCGGATCCGGACGTCCTCCCGCCGGCCCTCAAACCGTTCAACGCCGTCCCCCCGCTCGTGAGTGATATCGACCTCTCGGTGGACGACCGGTTCCTGTACGTCTCCTGCTGGGGAACCGGCGAGATGCGCCAGTACGACGTCCGGGATCCCTTCAACCCGAAGCAGACAGGATCCGTTCGCGTCGGCGGGATCGTTGGAAAGTCGCCGCATCCCTCCACCGGGCCGGTCAACGGCGGGCCCCAGATGGTGGAGATCAGCCGGGACGGCCGGCGCGTCTACTTTACGAACTCGCTGTACGCGTCGTGGGACGAGCAGTTCTACCCCGAGGGCATCGACGGATGGCTGGTCAAGCTCGACGTCGAGCCCGAGGGTGGGATCGACCTCGACCCCGACTTCTTCGTCCAGTTCGGGGACCTCAGACCGCACCAGGTCCGGCTGGAGGGCGGAGACGCTTCATCCGATTCCTATTGCTTCCCGAACAACGGAGGACGGGGGCGATGACCAGGGCGACCGCCCGGAGCTAGAAGGGAGGTCTGCGGGTGAGGGTCGCGGCCCCCTGGTTGACGGTGGCGCTGCTCGGCGCCTTCCATGGAGTCAACCCTGCGATGGGATGGCTCTTCGCCGTGGGGCGGGGGCTGCATACGGGGGAGCGCCGAGCCGTCTTCCACGCCCTGCCCCCCATCGCCCTCGGGCATTTCCTTTCGATCGCCGGGGTTGCCCTGCTGGCCGGGGGTGCCGGGTTCTTCCTGGACGTGCGCATCGTGCGCTGGGTCTGTGCGGGGCTGCTGATTACCTTCGGAGTCCTGCTCCTGGCCAGAAAGATCAGGCATCGGTGGTTCGGTATGCAGGTGGGCTTCGGCGGCCTGACCGGATGGTCGTTCCTCATGGCATCGGCGCACGGGGCGGGGCTGATGGTCGTGCCGGCCCTCCTCTCGTTGCCCACCGTGGCAATGGTGTGCCACGTCGGCAGCCCGAATGTCGCGGTGGCGTCGGTTGGGGTGGCAGCGGCGGGTTCGGCCTTCGGGCAGGGACTCGCCGCGGTCGCCGTGCACACGGCGAGCCTCCTGGCCGTGGCGGCTGCGATCGCTTTCCTGGTGTACGACCGTCTGGGGTTGAGACTCCTCAAGAAGGCGTGGATCAACCTCGACGCCCTGTGGGCGGTCGCACTCATCACAGCCGGCTTTCTCGTCCTGTTCACCTAGTTCGCCGCGCCTTGTTCACCGCGGCCTTCGGGCGATAATCGGTCCGGTCGTGGAGGGGAGGTTCCGCTTGGGAGCTCGGCTCCGACTCGCACTGCTCCTGTGCCTGGTCGGCGGTGCCTTCGGCTCCGTCTCACTCGGCGCGCGCAGCGCCTGGGCCCAGGCCGGCAGCGAGCGGATCGATGCGTATGACGTGTCGATCGACATCCGGCGGGACGGGTCGATCTCGGTGACCGAGCAGATCGCGTACGACTTCGGGTCGACGGAGCATCACGGGATCTTCCGGACCATCCCCGTGCGGTTCCACTACGACGACCGGAACGACCGCGTCTACCGCCTGCACGTTCTCTCGGTGGCCGGCTCGCCGGGGACCCCCGACCAGTACAAGGTCAGCAAGCGTGGAAACGACCTTGAGATAAAGGTGGGCGACCCCGATCGCACCATCACCGGTCGGCACACCTACACGTTCACCTATCGGGTGGAGGGAGCCCTCAACGGTTTCGCGGACCACGACGAGCTGTACTGGAACGCGATCGGCACCGAATGGGCTGCTCCGATCCAGCGCGCGACCGCCCGGGTTCGGGCCCCCGTCAGCTTGACCCGGATCACGTGCTTCGCCGGACCTCAGGGCTCGAGTCTTCCCTGCCAATCGAGCGAGGTCCGGGGCGACACCGCGACCTTCACCCAGGACCAGCTGAACCCCTACGAGGGGCTCACGGTGGTGACAGGATTCCTGGTGGGCGCGGTGACCAAACCCACTCCGATCCTCGAGGAGCGGTGGAGCCTTTCGCGGGCCTTCTCTGCTACTCCACTCACCCTCGGCGTCTCTGGCTTGTTGTTGGCGATGCTGATCGCCGGCGTCGGATACCTCCTGTGGGCCAATGGGCGGGACCGCCGCGCCATCGGATCGCCCGTCGACATCGCCTACGGCACCTCCAGCGAGGGCGAGCTGCCGGTCCCCCTTTTCGAGCACGGGACGTATCCGGTGGAGTACGCACCTCCCGACGACATCAGGCCGGGCCAGATCGGCACGCTCATCGACGAGGTGGCCAACCCTCTCGACGTGACAGCCAGCATCGTCGATCTCGCGGTGCGCGGCTATCTCCGGATCGAGGAGATCCCGAAGCGGTGGATGTTCGGCAAGCCCGACTGGCGCCTGGTCAAGCTCAGGGAGGCGGACGAGGGCATGCTGAGGTACGAACGGCTGCTGCTCGATGGGCTGTTCGAGGACGCCGATGAAGACTCGGAGCAGGAACCAGCGCAGGCAGAACTCGAGCAGCCCGAGAACTACGAGGTTACGGTCCGGCCCGATCTGCCGATCCCCCCCACCCCCCATGACCGCGGCATCGCCCAGGTGAAGCTCTCCAACCTGCGCCGGAAGTTCGCCCTTCGCTTGCGGCGGATCCAGAACGCACTGTACGACGACGCCGTCGACCGGAACTGGTTCGCCGGCCGCCCGGACAAGATCCGTTCGCGGTGGCACACCACCGGGTTCGCCGTCCTCGCCGCCGGCGTCGCATTGACCTGGCTCGCCGCCGCCAAGACCCATCTGGGCCTCGTCCCGATCCCCATCGCGGTTTCCGGGCTGGCGCTCACGTGGGCTTCGCGGTGGATGCCTCGCCGCTCTCCCAAGGGAACCGGTCTGGTCCGCCGGGTCCTGGGCTTTCGGACCTACATCGACACCGCGGAGGCCCAGGAGGCTCGCTTCCAGGAGCGAGAGAACATCTTCTCCAAGTACCTGCCCTATGCCATCGTCTTCGGGCTAACCGAGAAGTGGGCCCGGGCGTTCGCAGGGCTCGACGGGCAGGTCCCTTCGACGACCGGGTGGTACGCGGGCGCGTATGCCTTCAACGTGGGCAGCTTCACCTCTTCGATCGACAACTTCTCCTCCGTCGCCGCCGGAACGATCACATCGGCCGCGGCCACCGGCTCCAGCGGGTTCGGGGGTGGCGGGTTCTCCGGAGGCGGTGGCGGTGGGGGCGGCGGAGGTTCCTGGTAAATGCGGACTCAGCGGCGTCGGGCCGGGCGGGCGCGCGTCGCCGATCCACCATGCGCCTTCATCCACTCTTCGTGCGGCGGGACCGGCTCCCCGACCACGTAGAGGAAGTAGTAGGCGCCTGTGTCACCCAGGAACCTGAACCGTTTTCGCAGGTCCGCGACCGTCTCCTCGAAGTCGCCGTGCGAGCGAAGGTACCGCTTGAAGGTGCTGTACTCCTTGGTCAGCTCGAGCATGACCTCGGCATTGTGAACGGTTGCCTCGATCTTCTTGCGGTTTCGCACGATGCGGGTATCCTCGGCCAGCCGGTCGATGTCGGGCGGATCGAGTGAAGCGATCCGTTCTGGATCGAACCCGAACAGCGCCTCCTGGAACCCGTCCCATTTGGCCTCGATGACCTTCCAGCTGATGCCTGACTGGAAAACCGCCTTGGTCATGACCTCGAGATAATCGTTCAACGCCTTCGGCCGGACTCGCTTCGGCGCCTCCATCTCTCCCCCTTCGTCGCGGACACCAGAGACTACGACGCACGAATGAGGTGCGCATCGACGTCAGCCGGGGGATTTCCACATCGCGGCCATCACCCGCATGACCGCACTCGCCAGTCGATCCAAGCCGGCGGCGGTGAGGTGGATCCCGTCGTCCGTTCGTATGAGCTGTTGCTTTCCCGACGAACTGGGGAGATAGGCCGAGTATCCACCGCCCGGGCCGGCGAGCAGGTTCCACGAGCCGAGGTACGCGACTCCCGGGTGCCTGACGGCCTCGACTCGGACCAGACCGTTGATCATCGACATGTTCCGAGACAGCCGGTGGGACGCCATCGGCGGCATCCCCACCCAGATGAGCGGCCGTCCCGACGCGGTCACCTCGGCCATCACCCGCCCGGCCCGTTGCCGGTAGATCCTCCTCCACGCCGAAGTCCCGATTCGCACGCCGTGGCCGCCCGACAGAAAGGACTGGCCGTCGTTCGCTCCGAATGCGGCGACGACGACGTCCGGACGGAACTGGTGCATGTCGACGGCGACCTGGTAGGCCCAGTCGAAGTAATCGGGCCGGGCCAGGCCGGTGGCCTGGCGGGCGTCGGTCTTCAGGACGAACGACTTCCGCCCGGAGAGAGCCCGGGCCAGCCCGATGGCCAGATCCTCCCCGATGGAATCTCCTACGGCCAAGACGCGGAGTGGGTGAGCCTTGGTGGGCCGGTGAACGAGGGGTCCGGCGAAGGCGGGAACGGGTAGGGAGGGCTGGGCCCTTGGCGGAGGCCGCACGCCGGAGTCGAGTGACGGGGGCGGCGACAGAGAGGGGTCCGCCTGGGACGAGCTGGCCCACGGACTGGCCTGGCCGCGCCCGGGCGTCCCGGCAAGAGGTGCGATGGCGCTGTGCGTGTGCCTCCGCCCGAGAACCCGATCCACACCCGAACCTATCCGATCCAGTCCGAGCACAATGCTCACCCGCGCGAGGGGCCGAAGGACCGCGAGGGCAGCCGTCCTCCGGATGCCGAGGGGCGAGCTCTCGGCCGACCGCCGGAGTCCCGGCGCGGCGAGGAGGGCCCACAGCAGGAAGCAGGTGAGGCCGATGGCGATGACCCGGCCCGCCGGTCCCACCTGCCGGTCGGGTCTGTCCGGATGCGGTCGCCCGGCCATCGATGGCTTTCCCTGCCCGGTCGGAGCGACGGCCCGCGACGGGACCGTCGGCAGCCCCTCGGGCCACGGGAGGACAGGGCCGTGCCCGGGCAGCCGCCGCCGTTCCAGTGGCTCGGTGGCGACTCGGTCCGGATCGGTTCGGATGGCCATGGGTCAGAACCTGAAGTAGATGAACGGGGCCACACCTTGAGGCCCCAGCGAGGTGATGGCGAACAGGCTTCCCGCCAGCACGATGCCCTGGGCAGCCGGTCGGAGTTGCGAGAAGCCGTCCTGGACCCTGGCGGGCAGGCCCTTCGGCACGTACTGGGCCCCGATGCCGAGGGCGATCGCCGCGACGACCAGCGGGGTCACCGCGGGAGCCGGCCCGAACGCGGTGACCATGCGAGTGAGGAGCTGGAACGCGGTCCCAATGGAGTCCGCCCGGAAGAACACCCAGCCAAGGCACACCAGGTGGAACGTGACCAGGCGTTGCACGATCCGATCGGCCGGGCTGTCGGGCAGCTGAGGCAGCCCTCGTCGGATCCGCCGGTCTCGCCGCCAGTGGCCGACCACCTGGCCCAGTCCGTGCAGGCTTCCCCAGGCCAAGAACGTCCAGGCGGCGCCATGCCACATGCCACCCAGGACCATGGTGATGAGGATGTTCCGGTACGTCTCGCGCTTGGACCCCTTCGAACCGCCCAGCGGGATGTACAGGTAGTCCCTCAACCACCGCGAGAGGGTCATGTGCCATCTGCGCCAGAAGTCCTGGAGCGACCGCGCGGTGTACGGGGCGTTGAAGTTCTCCGGGAAGCGGAAGCCCAGCAGCAGGGCGACCCCGATGGCAATGTCCGTGTAGCCGCTGAAGTCGGCGTAGATCTGGACGGCGTACCCATAGACGGCGAACAGGATCTCCACCGCCGTGTGCTGGCCCGGCGCCCCGAACACCGGATCCACGATGGCCGAGGCCAGGAAGCTCGAGATCACGATCTTCTTGAACAGGCCGCCGAAGATCAGGTAGGCGGCGCGAGAGTAGTCGATCGTGCGGGGGTCACGCCGCCGGCGAACTTGGGGAAGGAGCTCGCGGCCCCGCACGATCGGCCCGGCCACCAGGTGGGGGAAGAAGGACAGGTACGCGGCGAAGTCGAGCCAGCGTGCCGGGTCGATCTCCTTCCGGTACACGTCCACCACGTAACTGATGGCCATGAACGTGAAGAACGAGATCCCCACGGGCAGCGCAACCTGCACCAGTGGCAGTTGCGAGTGAATGCCGAGCCCGCGGAGGGTGTTGTCCAGGTTGAGACTGAGGAAACCGTAGTACTTGAACCACACGAGCAAGCCCAGGACGGAGCCGATCGTCGTTGCGAGGATCCACCGCCGGGCCCGAAGGCTCTCGGTCCGGTTGACGGCCACCGCGCCGGACTGGGCCATGACAGTGGCGGCCCCCAACAGAAAGATGTAGTGCCAGTTCCACCAGCCATAGAAGAAGTAACTGGCAACAACCATAAAGGTCTTCCATAGCTTTGGATGCGGATTGAGCAGCCAGTGCCCAAGGAAGACGATC
>Ga0137372_10008118_pt1 | contig 10147 bp, 10 predicted proteins | sample SagtaG_6_FD_104911 | JGI IMG/M metagenome (GOLD analysis project Ga0137372, IMG submission 104911) | Vadose zone soil microbial communities from Sagehorn Ranch, Mendocino, California, USA - Sage1_R_60_16 metaG | ecosystem: Environmental > Terrestrial > Soil > Vadose zone | place: USA...
GCCCACGATCACTAAAAGACGAGCGGCTCGTGACAGGTGACTGGTAGCTCGTGAATTAGTACAGCCATCCCCCGACTCCGTAGGGGACAAGCGAGTGGCTGCGGGCCAGCGGAGCGCGGGCAAATCGAAAGGCCGCCGCCGGGGCCTGCCGCGTGACGGTTACAAGACGCCTGGATAATTGAAATTGGACCAGTGGACGGGTCGCTCGGGGAAATTCAATCCGACGAAATAGTGGCCGATAGCGAATTGCCTGCAATAAATCACTTTGCCGTGCGCCGGCTGTCCATATTTCAGCGGAGTAACCTGCGCTTCTTCGCCGGGTTGCCAAGCATGGCTGGAAACCACGCGGGCTCCGTGCGCACTTACGTTGTCCGTGTAGGTCTTTTCATCTCCGTCGCGGCGCAACGGATTGAGGCTTGCAAGGCGCACTACGACGGCGATGGGAAGACGTTTCTCATGCCTGCCATCGAGGTGGTGATCGAAAGGCATTTGTGCTGGACTCTAGCTTTGTGCCAGTCGTCCGTGGCTGGGCGCTTGTGGCGAATACGGGCTGGCTATTCAGATTCTCCCCTGCAGGTGATTTGGCGGGTGGCTGGAGCTCGCGTGGCCGGACGATTCGAAAGTGCACGTACTTGACAGGATCCTCCGCTCACCCTATCGCCATGATTTCCGTACCATCCTTCGACAATACTGGGCAATCCGGTGAAGACTCTAATCCGGCATCCGGCCTAATGCGTCAGTCCTGTGGGTCCAACATATTACGCGGCGTAATCTTTCGGCATCCTTCGGGGTCACCAGCGATCGGCTAGTCGTCTGCGCGGCGCCAGGGATGTTTTTGCTGGGGGGCGTTTGGCGGAGGCGCAGCGGAAGGGGCGGATTGAGATTTGGCAGGACCGTTGGCATTTGCGGAGGGATCGTCGAGAGCGGAGGCATGTTCGAGTATCCTGCGGGCGTAGTCAGCGACGGTTTTCACGCCGGAAGCGTAAGCAGGGTTGGGGGTCTTCACGCCGCCATTGTAGGCGCCGATAGCCTTATCCACATTGCCTCCAAAGTGATCGAGCAGGTCGCGCAAGAGCAGGCCAGCATAGGTGGTGAGCACGGCGTCACTGACGGAATTGACGTCCAGCTCGCGCGGAGGGCGCAGGCGAGCGGGGAGCAAGTTGTAATCGCGTTTGTCCTTCAGATAAAGCACATGCGCGGCGCGGAGCGTTTCGCGGGTGATTTGCCAGGTGCCGATGGCGTAGTCGCTCACCATGACGCGCTTGCGTGTGCGGCGAAGAACGATGTCGCCGCGCTGAGCGCGCTTCTTCCAAACAGCATGGGTAAGGTCGCCATTGACGTCCATGTAGTCGTTCTCCATGGCGCCGACACCGAGAAAGTAATCAAGCGGGAGCGAATAGAAATGGGCGACGTCGAGGATGTCGGTGGCGAGCAGCGTGGCCTGCTCGCGCGTGAGGGGGCGCGGGGAAGGATCGCTGCCGCCGATGACGCGGTTGTCGGTTTGCGACTTGAAGATCAGGAACTGTGCCAGCGCCGGAAGGAGTTTGAAGGAGCTGATAGTTTCGAGCTTCTCCTCGGTGGGCACCTCGTAGGCTACGTCGAACATGTGGCTCTGCTGCTGGTAGTAGGAAAAGTCTTTCGGCGTCCAGGTGGCGAGTTCGTAGTGAGCGATAAGGTTGCGGCTTTCGAGCTGCCCGAGCTGGGGGACGGCAGTGAGCAGATCGTTGTCAGTGACGATGAAGATTTTGTAGGATGGACCCTTGGGGCTGTCGAGGGCGGTCAGAAAAATGCGCGAGGTGTCGTGGCCTTCGCGCGCTTCGCGGCCACGCAAGTATTCAAAGCGCAGAAAAGCTTCGAGCTGGTCGTTGAAGGCGGCGACTTCCGCGGAAGCCACCCCGGGCGTAAACGGCAGGACCAGCCTGTTGCCCTGGATCGCGGGCGCGGGGAAGGCGGGATATCTGGGAGCCTGCAGGTCGAGCGGCCAGAGGCGATAGTCGGTGTAGGCGCAGGCGGCGAAGGCCGAAAGTCCGGCCACCAGGCAAAGGAGGTTTCTGACGAGCTTTCGGAAGAACTTCCGGACCGACATGGCTCGCGGCTCCTTTCTTGGTGGACGGCGTGTCTTTTTCCCTTTCAAGGGCTTCACCTATATCCGATGCATCCCGGCTGCCGAAGGGCTAAACGGTGGCCGTAAATGCTAAGTCTTTGAAAAAGAACAATTTATGCCAAACACGGACAAACTGCAGGACTGGGAAGCATATATGGCCGTGTCCAGCGTACCACAGTCCGAGGATTGCCGTGAAGCGGAGGTAGCCTTTCCAGTGGTTAGAATTTTTGGGCGACCATGAGGCCATAGACAAAGTTGCCGGAGGCGAAGCCGGCCCGCATGGCCCTGAAGGCTTTCAGATAATCGACAAACTCAGAGCCGTTCTTCGCGGCAAGCTCCCAAAGGGATTTCTTCTTGATGAAATCCGGGCAAAGATCCCAGGTCTTGGCGCAGTTCTTGTTGAGGACTTCGCTGGCGGTGATTTGCAGGCGATTTGAATGCATCCAGGTCTTGTAATCCCCCATGGTCTGGAGCTCGACGAGCATGCCCTTCTCAATCGGCTGGATGAATTTCCTGGAGTCACTTGGGTTGAGATTCTCTTTTTTGAACCAGTCGAGGATGGCAAGCGTGCCTCCGGCGGCCAGCAATGCCCCGGCGGAAGCAAAGAATTTCTCCTTGTTCGGATAATGCGCGATCGATTCGACGGACCAGACAACGTCAAAGGAATGATTGAATTTCATGGCCTCCGCATCCATCAGGAGAAATTTCGCGTTCACGTTTTCACGGGCGGCAGCCTCGTTGGCCATCTCCACCTGAATCGGGGAAATCGTAATTCCTGTGGCTTGCGCACGGTAATTCCTGGCCAGAAAAATGCTGCTTGCGCCAAAACCGCAGCCGACGTCCAGAATCCGGCGGCCGGGTTTGATTCCGGCTACCTGGGCGAGATGCTCGATGAGCTGAAGCTGGGCCTTTTCCTTTGTTTCGTTCCCGCGAATCCAGTAGCCATGATGCAAGTGCTCGCCCCAAAGATTGCGGTAGTAGGGGCTTACACGATCATAATGATCCCTGATTTTTTCCTTATCGCTATAGCGGGCATTGCTCATACAGATTCTAGAGCAAATGGATGGGTGCGCTGGAGGCTAATCGACGACACCAAGACCCTGCCTCTCGTGGCCGTTCGGCGGAGCGGGATCACGAGGAACTGGAAATGCTCCTACGCCATAGCGGTTGCGGCTTTTGCAGCAGCTTCCACGCTGTAGACCACGACGGCCTTTTTGCCGCCCTTCGCGGCGGTGGCGTGAATGGAACTCAGGTTCACGCCTTTCGCTGCGAGCTGGTCCAAGCACTGCGCTAATGCGCCGGGCTTGTTAGGCAGCTCGTACTGCTCAGCAGGCGTTTCCTGATAGGCGATCTTGGCGGCGTCCAGGGCCTTCTTGGCGCGCCGGGCATCCTCCACGATGAGTTGAACCGTGCCAGCTGTGCCCTGCGCAGTTCCCAAGAGAGAGAGAATGTTGACCTTGGAATTCCCCAGTGCTCTCGCGATTTCGGCGACCGCGCCGGGCTGGTTGTTGATAGCGATTGTAAACTGCTTGGTTTTGGCCATGTCGGCACCTCCTGCCGTGCTGGCGAAAGATTATACGCCTAGACGGGTTCCGTGGCGGAGGCGTCTGGCGAATTGCAACGATAGGAAGAGAGAGCCTTCGACGCGCTGCGCTCGCCGCGATGAGCAGAGCAAGGAGGGTGACCACGCTTATCGCGTGGTCAGATTTGCTGGCGCTTCCAGCGGCCGCGTTTGAAGAGGATGATGCTGACGGCGGCGATGGAGGCTTGCGCCACGACGATCGAAAAGAAGACACCGTTGGAATGCATGCGGGCGGTGATCGCCAGGAAATAAGCAAGTGGAATTTCCAGCAGCCAAAAACAGAAGAAATTCACCACCGTGGGCGTCATCGTGTCTCCTGCACCATTGAAGGCCTGAAGCATGACCATGGCGTAGGCATAAGCGACGTTGCCGTAGCTGAGAATGCGCAGGCAGGAAGCAGCCAGAGGGACGACGAGAGGATCGCGAGTGAAGAGGCGAACGACGGGTTCGGCGAAGAATACGAACAAAAGGCCGACGGCGCCGAGAAAGAGCATGTTGTAAAAACCGGTGCGCCAGACGGAAGCTTCGGCGCGCTCAGGCTGTTTGGCGCCGAGGTTCTGGCCCACGAGCGTCGCAGCCGCATTACTGAGGCCCCAACTCGGCAGGATGATGAAGATGATGATACGGATCGCGATGGTGTAGCCCGCGAGGGCCGCGGAACCAAAGACGCTGACGATGCGTACAAGGCCGATCCAACTTGTGTGGGCGATGGCGAACTGCAAGATGCCGGTGAGCGACACGCGGAGAAGCCGCAGCAGGACGCGAAGATTGATGCGGAATTGCTGGCGAAGGATGCGAATGCGCTCCGTACCGCGGAGGAGCCGATAGAACTGATAGAGAACACCGATGCTGCGGCCGGTGAACGTGGCGAGGGCGGCGCCGGTGACGCCAAGCTTGGGGAAAGGCCCCAAGCCGAAGATGAGGCAAGGATCGAGGACAAGATTGATGATGTTGGAGACCCAAAGCAAACGCATGGCGATGGCCGCATCACCCGCGCCGCGGAAGATGGCGTTATTGAGAAAGAGCAGCATGATCGCGCCGCTGCCGCCGAGGGCAATGCGAGCGTAGCCGGAGCCGATTGCGATGATCTCCGGGGAAGCTCCCATCAAGCGAAGCAAGCGCGGCGCGTAAAACAAACAGGGAAGACCAACAATGGCCGAGACTGCGAGGCCGAGGACGATAGCCTGAACTCCTGCGACGGCGGCGCCAGCGGGATCTTTTTCGCCGATGCGGCGGGCGACCATGGCGGTGGTGGAGAGGCTGAGCCCGAGGCCAATGGCAAAAACCAGGCTGAGAAGCGATTCGGTGAGGCCGACCGTGGCAACGGCGTCCGCTCCAAGACGGCTGACCCAGAAAACGTCGACGACGGCGAAGAGGGATTCCAGCACCATTTCGAGGATCATTGGAATGGCCAGGAGGAGAATGGCGCGATTGAGGTTGCCGGTGGTGAAGTCCTGGCGCGAGCCGCGGATGGCTTCACGGATCGAGCTCCACAACCTGGGAGTCGGAGGAGCGGTGACAGCTTGTTGCATTGCCATGTAGACCTTCGCCCTGCGTGCGGCCTAAAAAATCGGGCGCGCGGACGCGGCTGGAGAAATCAATTGGCAGAAACGAGGGAACGAGCTAGATCCGCAGAAGCGGCGGATCAGATGATTGAGGGTACTCGAAGGGCAAACATATTCATATCCTTGGCGCTGCCCTTGCAAAACGACTGCACCAGAAGTCCGAATCCGTACCAACAGTTCTTGAATTTCTTATTCTACCTTGGGCGGATGCGGCCTGACTACAGGAATCGCGTTCCTGCTAAGCGATCATGCGGCGGCGATGCGGCGGATGAGGTCTTGCTGCTCGGAGATGGATTCGGCGCCGATGGTAAAGGCGTCAAGGAGATTGAGCGAGAGCGCATAGCGCAGAGCTTCATCCTGGCGATTGCTCAGGTCGCCCTGGCCAAGGATCTTCATGCCGACGATCCCCTTTCCAGCGGCGCGCATTTCGCGGAGAACACTGACGACGGTGTCAGGATCGGCGTCCATGTGCGAGCCGATGGGATTGAGTCGAACGAGATCGACTTCGACCCACGGAGAGCGCGCGGCGGCGCGCAGCGCTTCGATACTGTGGCAGGAGCAGCCGTGAGCGCGAATGATACCTTTTTGCTTGGCTTCGGAGAGAACGTCCATGACGCCTTTGTAGCGCTCGGTCCAGTCGCCTTCGGTAAGGCAGTGCATAAGGCAAATGTCAATGTGATCGGTGCCGAGCTCGCGGCGGAAGCGGTCGAGGTCGGCGCGGGCGGAGGCGGGGTCGCGGGCCCAGGTTTTTGTGAGGACCGTGACTTTGTCGCGGGGAACGTGCTTGAGCGCTTCGGCAACGTGCGGGTGGCTGCCGTAGGAATCGGCAGAGTCGAAGAAACGAAGGCCGTGATCGTAGCCGTTGAGGAGCAGGTCGGAGAGGCCTTTGATGCCGAGCGCGGTCTGGTGCGAATGGTGGCCGACGCCGACGGTTCCGGTCCCCATGGCGAGGCGGCTGGTCTGGATGCCGGTCTTGCCGAGCGTAACGGTGTCGGCGGCATTGAACTTTCTCGAGAGGCTGGGTAAAGCGAAAGCGCGCCACGCGAATGCCGCCGAATGGAGCCAGGCCGCACCCGCGGAGTAAGCGGTGCGATGGATGAATTCGCGGCGGTTCATGGGACCTCCTCGGGGGATGATCGCGGATATCTATATCGACGCACGGAGAAAGTATTCGGTTATTGGCTGCACCAAGAAATTGTCACCTTGAATGCGAGAAGAAACCGGTGGCCGGAGGAACTTCGTAATAAAGGAACTGCACGCCAATACCTGATTTCCGGTTCGTGGTCCCGAGCGGTTCAACATGCGCGACGCGGCCGGTGAAGCTCCATTCTTCCACGTCGTCCCCGGCAATTTCCCTGGGCATTTTCAAATGCACTTGAACCAGCACGCCTTCGGACACTTTTGTGGCGGTCGCGAAGTAGACGCCGTGCGTGGAAATATTCATCGAAGCAGCGGATTCTTCAGGAATCGAGGCTTGCTTCATCGGCCGAAACCGCAAAGGGACTCTCATGATGAAACGGCGAGTAGAACGACGCTCGTTCGCCGGCATGGCTATCCTTTTTTGACCTGTGGCGGGAACAGGTTGAGATTAGGCAGGGCGCAATTCAGTTTTACGAATGCGGCCGGGGAGGGTCAAGAGTTTTTTTCATTCCACCGAGAATCCGGGTTGAAGGCCCGAGGGGAAAACCCTCTCTTAGGCGAGGGAAAGACCCGAGCGGTGACGGGTGGGTTTTTCGGGGCGGTCATGATGCGCCCACCAGGCGCGCCAGGCGTCGGCATCTCTGCCAAGCGAGGCTCCCGTGATGACGTGCAGGGTCGCGTAGACCAAGTCCTGCGTCGCGGGGTCCAGCGAATCGTCATCCAGAAGATTGAGAAGCTGGGGAACAGCGGTGAGGCGCTGTTCCCCGGTCAGCATGCCGGATCGCGCAAGATCACAGGCCGCGCGCTCACGGACTCGCGGGGAGGGGTCATGAGCCAGAACCAACAGGAGCGGGTCGATGGATTCCTCGGTACCGAGCATTGCCAATCCCTCGACGGCCCAGAAGCGCGTCTGCTGGTTGGGATCATGCACGTAGCGAAGCAAAGTGGCGAGCACCATGGCTGGCTCGACGCCGCGATTTCCGAGAGCGCCGAGTCTCCACAGCGCGAGATAACGGTCATCGGGATCGTTATGAATTTGATTGAGCAGTTTGGCAACGCTCTGCGGGGACTTCCGGAGATTGTTGGCGGCCAGATCGATTTCCACGGCAGCCACGCGCACACGGGGATCGTCGGAATTCAGCGCCGCAAGCACGAGATGGAACAGCCTGTCAGTGTCTTCCAGACGGCCTCTCCAGGAATCCAGGTTCTGGCGGATCAAATCGAGAGACGATTCGTGGCGTTGGATGGCCAGATCAAGCAGGCGCTCGGCCTGTTGTTGGGGCGAGAGGTGGCTGATCTCCTCCAATTCTGTGTTTTTGGGGGCGGTTTTAGGTGAAGAAACAAGGGCTGCTGGCGGGACGAACGAGAACGCCGCGTGGACCGGTGTTGTGCCCAACCATTTCTCGAAGACGCCGTTAAGGCGAGCGGCTTGGAAACCGGCAACAGTGGAAAGGACCGCAAGAGGGGCCAGTAACGAAACGTAACGAAGCAAACGATGCGGAATGCCCGATGCGCGACGGGCGGCCGGCTCCGTTTCTGGAGTCGGCTTACGGCCCCGCGCGGTTTTTTCCAAAAGTTGGTCCATGCGACACGCCCCGTGCGCAGTCTTCAGCGAATACTGAGGGACAAATTAGGCGGGGGCTTGGAGTCCAACAATGGTACGGGGGGCCAGCCACCCCGGTACTGTGCAGCCAACCTCTGTAGCTTCAGTGAGTTCGGGGGAGTTACTGGTACGCATCGCCCACTGCAATCCCGTACGAAGGAACAGGGAGCTGTCTGAGGGCAATGGGCCCGAGAAACGGCTTGCCCAACAGTGTTCCCTGAGCAACAGCCGATCGGCACCGAAGCAATGGAAGACTGCAAGTTTCTTTGCCCTTAATGGAGGGTCTGCTAGAATAAGGAGCTTGGTTTTGCGATTTTTCGAGCTGAGAACCCAGGCAAAAATCACCTCAAGCAGGAAGAACAATGGCACTGAAGTGTGAATTCTGCGGCAAAGCGCCGCACTACGGAAATGTGATCAGCCACGCGAATAACACGCGGCGGCGCCGGTGGAATCCGAATCTGAAGCGCGTGCGCGCGGTTGTTGCCGGCGTCAAAAAGCACGTCCGTGTTTGCACCGCTTGCATCCGTGCAGGCCTAGTGAAGAAAGCCGCCTGAGATTCCAATCTTGAACCTACCAGTTGCGAACCTGCGATTCGTGGGGCGTCCAATGGACCACTCAAGAGGACTGAAGGACGTAGCAGCCTTGTTGCCTCTCGCGGCAATGCTGTTCGCCGTTGCGGCTGGCTGCAACAGGCAAGCGCAGCATGCTCCGGACGTGTGGGCGGTGGTGAACGGGAAAGAAATCAAGCGAGAAGAAATCGACAAGTACTATCGCACGCGGGTAAATCCCGAGGGGCAGGAGCCTTCGCAGGAAGAGGCGCTTTCGCTCAAGCTGAATGTGCTGGATGAGCTGATCAACAACGAGATTCTGCTCGAACGCGCCAAGAAACTCAATCTCGAGGCCAGCGACGGCGAGGTGGAAGACAAGTTTACCGAACTGAAGAGCCCTTACACGGAAGATGAATTCCAGCGGCGATTAAAAGAGCAAGGCGCCACGGTGGACGACCTGAAGGGCGACCTACGGCGCCAGCTTTCAATCCAGAAGCTGCTGAATCGCGAGGTGGTGGCAAAGATTTCGATCACCGATCAGGACGTTTCTGATTTTTACAACGCGAACCGGCCGCAGTTCAATGTGGCCGAACCGCAGTACCACATCGCCCAGATCCTGGTGACACCCAGGAAAGAACAACAGATCCGCAACCGCAAGAACGACGACGCCACCAACGAAGCCGAGGCCCAACGCAAGGTGAAGATGCTGATGGACCGGCTCGACAGCGGCGCCGATTTCGCACAATTGGCGATGGATTATTCCGAAGACATGAACACGGCAGGGACGGGCGGCGACCTGGGATACGTGCCGGAGTCGGCGCTGAATCAATCCGACCCGGCGTTGAAGAGGATTGTTCTTGGAATGAAACCGGGACAGGTGAGCCAGCCGATCCAGCTAAAGGAAGGCTATCGGATCCTGAAGCTGATCACGCGCGAGTCACCGGGACTGCGTGGGATCAGCGACCCGCAAGTGCAGCAGACGATCCGCGATACGCTGCGGAATCGCAAGGAACAATTGCTGCGCTCGGCGTATCTGGCGATCGCGCGCGATGAAGCGCGGGTGACCAATTACCTGGCGCAACAGGTGATCGAAGCCGCTGGCAAATTGCCGGACGCCGCGAAAACTGTCGTGCCCCCGAGGTCCATCGGACACTAAACCGGCGGTCATCTCCCGCCCCGAGCCGTCAACTAAAACAGACAGAATAATCGGAAACACTCCTACGCAAAAGCTTCTGGTCGAGGCTCGCCTCAAGAAACAGCCGCGAGGACTTCGCCCGCGCTGACCGGCTGGCCTTCCTGGACAAACACGCGCTCGACGGTGCCGCTCTTGGGTGAGCGGATTTCGTTCTGCATCTTCATGGCTTCGACGACGAGAAGCCCCTGGCCGGCTTCGACGCGGTCGCCCGTTTTTACGAGGAGACGCACGACTTTGCCGGGCATGGGCGCGGTGATTTGCTGGCGGCCTTCGGCTTCGACGCTGCCGTGACGGCGGCCGCTCCAAGACCGAGGATCGATGACTTCGGCCGTGAATTCCAATCCGCCTGTCTGGAGTCTCAACTTGCCGTCCACGGACGGCGCCACACAAATTTCATAGGATTGACCCGC
>Ga0137372_10008127_pt1 | contig 10144 bp, 8 predicted proteins | sample SagtaG_6_FD_104911 | JGI IMG/M metagenome (GOLD analysis project Ga0137372, IMG submission 104911) | Vadose zone soil microbial communities from Sagehorn Ranch, Mendocino, California, USA - Sage1_R_60_16 metaG | ecosystem: Environmental > Terrestrial > Soil > Vadose zone | place: USA: California...
CGCAGAAGTAACACACTAGCACAAGAGCACCTGAATGGTGCAGGAGAGAACGCAATGGTAGAAGACAGTAGAGATGATCTCTTAACCGTTCGTGAAGTGGCGCGTCGTCTACGCGTCGACGACACCACGGTCAGGCGCTGGATCAAAAGCGGTGCCCTGGAAGCGATCACGCTGCCACATCGGGGGAAACGCCAGGCGTACCGTATCAAAAAATCGACTCTGGATAGTCTGCTGAGCGGTTCCATTCAACTTTCGTAGAGGCGCATTCGCTTCAGGCACCCGCGTGCAAAACCTCCCTCACGGGTTTGCGTTATCGTTTTGCACGGGGCGAAGCACGCCTCCTGAAAGGACACACGCACTACACCCATAATCGTTCTTGATCGATAGAACAGACCGGGCGTAATGCGTGTGCCTGTCTATATCCATACAGCCAGCCATCACATTGACATTTTTCTATTCTCAGTCGCAGTACACTGAAAAGAGGGGTTTTTCAGGTGACTATGTTTTTACTTGAGAGAGATTCAATGAAGAAAAACGAGGAGCAACGTCAATGAAGATAGCTATTACAGGGGGCGCTGGCTTTATCGGCTCACGTCTGACAAAGGCATACCTGGACGGTGGGCACGATGTTCTGGTCATCGACAACCTGCTGCACGGGTCCCGCGAGGCAATCGATCCTCGTGTATGTTTCTATCAGCTTGATATACGCGATAGCAAGCTGCGCACGATTTTGCAGCAGGAACGGCCCGATGTCGTTAGCCATCACGCGGCCCAACAGCGCGATGATATACCGGGAGAGCAGGCGCTGGCGGATGCCGATGTGCACGTGCGCGGATTGCTGAACGTCCTGGAGGGCTGTATCAATGCGGAGGTCAAGAAAGTCATCTTTGCGTCCAGCGGCAACAGCCTCTACAATCACATAGAGAAAGAACTGCTCCCCATCAAGGAGAGTGCGCCTCTCTGTCCGCAGCATCCCTACGATATCAGCAAGATCGCTGGCGAATGGTATGTGCGCTATTACACGCACCAGTACGGTCTCAAGCATAGCATTCTCCGCTACGCCGATGTCTACGGAGAGACGGATAGCCAGCACGCGCACCATCCGCTGACCTATTTCATTCGTATGCTAAGCAATCAACAGCGTCCGGTTATTCGCGGCACAGGCGACGACATACGCGACCATATCTTTGTCGATGATGTTATACGGGCGAACCTGTGCGCGTTGAAGCAGGGAGATAATCAGACACTGCACATCAGTACGGGGCGCGGCTGTAGCTTCAACCAGTTGTGTCGTATGGTAGCCATTCTGTTCAAGAGCGACTTCGAGCCGTTGCACATCTCGGGCACCCTGGTGGAGGAGAACTCGATCGTGCTGGATAACAGCCGTGCCGGGCGCATCCTGGGCTGGCGACCACAGGTAACAACCAGCGAGGGAGTGCAGCGCGCGGTTCAGTTGTGGCGAGGCGAAAGTGGGACAAATCCTAATGAGCTTATGTTTGACCGAACAGGAGCAGTAAAAACAAACAAACTCATGAAAGTATGAGAATCATCAACAAATCTCTCCTGGTGAGATACGATCAGCTTGATCAGTAATTTCCGTCCTTAAGATCAAGCTGACCGTCAATAACGTTTCTTATCCTAAATATCAACAACATAGAAAATAGCTCCTCTGCTTCCCTCTGCATCATTGCAGCGGAATGAGAAAAGGATGACCACGAGCGTTCGCAGCCATCCTTCATCAATTAACAACTTCTAGAGAACATTACTGTTGCAGACCGCTCACGACGCGCGCGTACTTCTCGGCCAGCGCCTGAGCCTGCTCGTTTGAAACGGACTCAGCCACCACATGGAAGAGCGGGCTATCGGCATCCGGCAGGACCAGAACCCACTCTTTGCCGAGATCGATCTTGATGCCATCGATCGGGCGGGTGCGACGTTCGCGGTACTGCTCGCTCAGGATGCGCATCACCTTGCCCTTGTGCTCCCAGGGACAGCTCACGCGCGCGGTGCTCATATAGTACGCGGGCAGGTCATCGACTACCTCGGAGAGGCGCATATCGAAGACCGCCAGCAGCTCCAGCAGCTTCGCGATAGCCAGCATGCCATCGAAGGCGGGCTGGAAGTCGGGGAAGACGAAGCCGCCGCGACCATCACCGACCAGCACGACCCCATCGCGTCCGGCAGCGGTCATCAGGGCGTGGGGCAGCACCTTGGTGTGCTGAATATAGCCATCGTAGCGCTTCGCGATATGCTGGAGGGCGCTGGGGGCCGTCACGGGCGCCGCAACGGTGCCACCGCGCTGGTGACGCAAGTAGAGACTTGTCATCACCGCCAGCATCTTCATACCATCCAGGATGCGTCCGCGATCGTCGACCACCGAGATGCGCTCGCCGCTGGGATCGATACGGATGCCCATATCGGTGTTCAGGGTCGAACTGATGGTGGCAAGACGTTGCATATCCTTGTCCAGCTCATCGACGGTACGAGCAGTCGGAGCCTCGTCCGCGCTCGTATTGAGTACAATCAGTTCACAGCCAAGGCGATTGAAGATACTGGGTAGGATTTGTGTCGTACCACCGTGCGCGTAATCGACGACGAGCTGGAACTTGCGCTTGCGTACCAGCGCCGCATCGACAACCTTGCGGAAACCCTCCATATAGCGACCGATTACATCGATATCGCGCAATACTTCAATCGCACCGATCTCATCCAGGTAGACGCGGCGGTAATCCTCGCGGAAGAACAGGTTCTCGATCTTGCGCTCGGTCGTCTTGTTGATATCCAGACCGTGCTGATCGAAGAACTTGATATCGACCACGCGCTGATCATGAGCAGCCACGCGCACATGCACACCGCCGACCGCTTCGGTATTGCGAATGTAGTAGCGCGCCACCGGAATGGGGACCTGGTTGATGTCGTACACATCGATGCCAGCGGACGGCAGGCCGGCATTGATGCCGCGCTTGATCATACGCGAGGTGCGGTAGGCATCGCGGTTGAGGCAGACAACCGATCCTCTGGAAAGGATCGCGCCGTAAGCCGCACCCAGGCGCGTTGCGAACTCCGGCGTCAGATCGACATTGACCAGTCCGGTCACACCGTAGCGACTGAAGAGACCGCGACGGCCCTGCGAGCCCCAGATAATACTGGTATTGACGACCGCGCCCGCCTCAATCTCCTTATCGGGCCAGATCTTCACGCTGGGCTGGATGATTGCGCCATCCTGCACAATCGAATTATCGCCGATCACCGAACCCTCGAACATCACGGCCTTGCTCTTAATGCTGGTCGAGGAGCCGACCAGTGAGCCACGAAGTTCCGCCCGTTCGCCGATATAGGAATTGTTCCACACGATGCTGCGATCGATCTGGGCACGCTCGTCGATGATCGAATAGTGGCCGATCGTACTGGGTCCATGGATAATCGCGCCCGCCCGCACTTTGCAGTCGTGCGCAAAATAGATAGGACCGTACAACTGTGCCTCCTCGGCGATCTCGACCCCCTCTTCACACCAGATATTGCGGCCAATATTCTTTGCCGGGATCTCGATATCCACGTCACCCTGCAAGGCGTCCGCATTGGCACGCATATATTCGCTCAGGTTGCCCACATCGCACCAGTAGCCACTAGAGGCCACATAGCCATAGATGGGGTCACCCTGTTTGAGCATCATCGGAAAGAGTTCTTGACTAAAATCGAACTGCTTATTCTTCTCAAAGTAAGAAAACACCTTTGGATCGAGGACATATATACCCGTATTGATAGTATCGCTGAAGACTTCGCCCCAGCTCGGCTTCTCAAGGAACTGAGAGATATGGCCATCCTCATTAGTAATAATGACGCCAAACTCTAGAGGATTATGTACATGTGCAAGGAGAAGGGTCGCCAGGGACTTCTTCTCGTTGTGGTACTTGATTAGATCGGTCAGGTTGTAGTCGGTCAGAGCATCGCCACTGATCACGAGAAAAGGTTCAGTGAGCTGCTCCTCCGCGTTCTTCACGCTTCCTGCTGTCCCCAACGGCACATCTTCTCGCGAATAGGTAATACGCATACCGAGTTGAGAGCCGTTCCCAAAATAATCTTCAATGTTGCTCGCCAAATACTGAACCGTGACGACGACCTCGGTGATGCCATGACGCTTCAACAGATTCAGGATATGCTCCATGACTGGCTTCCCGGCTATGGGAACCATAGGTTTGGGGCGTCGAATCGTCAATGGACGCAGCCTCGATCCTTCCCCTCCGGCCATTACAACCGCTTTCATATGAGGCCTCCCTTTACAAGCAGGCAACGTACAGTGTCGCCCGCGCTTTTCCATCAGAGGAAATATAAGGACGGCGTAGCAATGCCACGCCGTCCCATCTGCTCCACTCTATTTATTGTACAACATCTCGGAAGAGCACTGCAAGTCTGCGTAATGCAAGGGCAGGCAGAAAAATAACCGGGCGGTGCCCCGCCCGTGAAAAACTCCATATTCTTTCCAGCACAAGCCATTGCAATCCCTACACGCGGCATTTGCTGCTCTCTTTCGATCAGGGGATGTTCCCCATTTGTCTATGAGGTGATTACCAATCGCTCAGGCGTCCATGCTCCACCAGCCAGCGCACAAAACGATGATAGTTAGTCTCCTCGGTCGCGCGTCGCTCTTCGTACTCCTCCTGTAACTGGATGAGCCGTAGAGCTTCTTCAACAGTGAAGCCTTCATCTAGAAGGGCATCGACGAGCAGGTCCGTATATTGTTGTTGCATATGCAAGTCCTGCCTTTCGAAATGTATTCAAACTTAATCCATCGTCATGAAAACGTTCACACACTACATGAATAAGCACTCCATGCGAAACACGCTCTCTGTAGCACTGAACGGACCAGCCTGGACCGCTACCGCCCATCTGTGCTGCTACTAAGGCACAACCGGGCTGCCACACATGTTTCCTTGTGGTTAATAGACACGGATAATACAGCAACGTGGAGCGCGAATCGAGAGAGTAGCCAGCATCTCGTCAGTGAGTGAACCCAACCACACTACCCTCTTGAATGCTACTATACATAGTATAGCATCTATAAGTATTTTCGACAAGGTTTTGGAAATTTCGTGCGAATCGGCCTGTGTACTGCCTTCATGGGCTGCGATATTCGTAGAAGCCGGTCGCGCTTTTGCCTTTTTTCCCCTTGTGGAGGATGCTACTTCACCAGACGCTCACACGATAAGATTCGGGGAAAGTTACATTTTTGTATTGCGTTTGTATAGTATAGCATCTTTATTACGGTTTTCGCCTAAATTAGGACTTATCGATGCATTCAGACTCATTGAGTTCTCAGTGAAATGGTTCGAAGTTGGCTTTATGGCAAGCCATTTGATCGGGCGGAACTGTTGAGACTTGGGGTAGGAGAGTTGAGAGTACTGGGTGAGGAGATTCGAACCTCCTGCTGAGCCTTTTAAGCTCTGCTGCGAGGCTGATTGACGAGCTAGTTGAGCGGGGGCAATGCGGTTTTTGTCTATTCTTGTCTAAGAATGATGATGAGTGTAGAGCGGTTTTGCTCTCAGTTTTGCTCCCGATTTTTGGGATCGTGAACTATTTTATGTTGCTATGAGCGGTGTTGGTTCCTGGGAGGAGTGATACTGCCGAGTTTTTGCGCTGAAGGCCTCTATTCGACGTTTCCTAAACCGGCTTCCCTGGCTGGTTTAGGAAGTCCTTTTAATAGCGATAGCCTGCTTATTTGGGGCGATTTTTTGCTTTGGTTGTGTCCTGGGTGAAACATTTCTTTATGATGTTCATTTTGTATCCGAAGAAACTTCTCTGTGCCTGTTTCTTTGGATGCAAAATAGGACCGTGAGCTAGGATGGCTTTAAAAGTGTGAGGATAGTAGTCAGTTGCTCCTCGATGTGCGTCAGGCGTTCTTTCACGTCGCTCATATTCTGTTTCAATTCCTGTGTGATGCTGATCTGATCAACAGTGAGCCCTTTGACCATTGTCAATTCGTATGCGATGTTTTGTAAAACTGGTCGGTATTCTGCTGTTGCTCGTTCTAGTGCTGTGATGCGCTCTTCTTGTGTTGCCATAGAAATTTGCCTTTCACTAAGCGTCTGTGCGGGCTGGTTCTATTATAACAGAATTCTTCATTGTTGCGTATAGAGAGCTTGATAATGCAGGAAGTTTTTTAAAGATCGCAACGTGTTCTTGGTTTAGCCGTATGGCTGTTTTGGAATATTGTGTCCTCTCATATATTGTGTTATGCTTCATCTAAACGTAGAGAGTACTCATTATCGGCGAATATAGAAATTGGAATGGGAGAGAATGGTATATGTCGAATGATCCGTTCGCAACCTTCACTGATCGCCGCGAAGCAATTGCACTTTTTGATCTACTGCGGGGGCGTGATTCTAGTGAACCCTGGCCACTGCTTCCAATCCTAACATTTATAGCACCGGGTGGAAGTGGAAAAAGTTTGCTGCTCCGCTACCTTCGAGAGAAGAACTGTAGCGTGAGTGGACGGCCTGCTCTGCCTTATGCTTATTTAGACTTTACGTTGTCTCACGCTCCAAAGGAACTACTGCCGATCTTGATAGAATTGCGCGATCAACTACAAAAGCAGGAAGATAACGGCAGGCATCTTATTTTTCCCCGCTTTGACCTGGGAGCGATGATCGCTCCTAACGCGGTCCCATCTCTTGACATCTTGTAAATTGGGCACCCTCATGTCCAGGTTGGCATCGTGCTGCTTGTAGCCGTGTAATGCGTTGCGCACGAGGACGGTAGAGACTGGGAGGCGTGAAGTTGATGCTTCATTCCATCTTCTCCTCCAAAATTGGAGTTTTCACACGTTTACAAAATAACAGGTTGTACTTTTAGTCAGTAGACAGATCAAGATCAATCGAGCAGCGTACCTCTCTAGAGGCTTTATCCGTGCCTGTTGATAGTCTAGTAAGTGAAGCCAAGTTCGGCTCAAAGAGGAGGGCAAAACGATGCCAAATCTGACAGATGTGAACCATCAATTTCGCCAACTTCACGATGAAGCAGTACGTGCATATGAAGAGAAGCGTGTGTCCCAGCAGAAAAAACAGGAACGTATAGGCCAGCTCCAGCAACGACGCCAGGAGCACATAAGCACAATGATCCACGCTTTACAGTTGGATGAGCACACGTTTGAACGAATAGCCCATGAAGAGGCAATAGCGCTCCAAAACCATTTGCGAGAAGTCCGTCCTTCCCTCGCAAAGCGTACGATCTCTGGAGCGGAGGACACAAAGCAGTTAGCACTCTCTCCTCTGTTTCAAATCCCGAACCAGAAAATTGTTCCTATCTATGCAGCGACTCTTCTGGCTTCAGATCCTACGAACCTGATGGGCAATCCAGGTGAGCATGGCAATCCCTGGATTCTTCCCGATAATCCGGGTCAAGTCAAAATTCGGGCGTACGACGCAGGAGCCGGGTGGGGATGCGCCGCGCACCCCGAGCCCAGTCCCCCAACCAACGATGCATCTGCCACATTCTGGTATTACTTTGTTCCTGACAACTATGGGATATGGAACTTGACCGCATTTACGACGTTTCATGGCTTTTTGATTCTGAAAGCGAGGAGTGATTTATTTAGTTGTGAAGAGATTACTATGGCAATAATTGCAACGATGAACGTATACCAGGACGGGATCTGGCATACCCCCGTCGATACCTCACTTGCCTATGATGATGCGGGAGGTTTTGACAAAGGGAGCATCGACGATACACTTCGCTACGATACAGCAGAATCATTCGACTATCGTATCGCTCTCGCACAGGGCGATCCGGTCTGGATAACGCTGACAATTAATCTCCATACTCATGCTCAAGGTGGTGGCTCATATAGTGAGATCAATTTCAGTGAGGAAACAGGGAATTTTATCCAGCCGGGTATTGTAGCAGCATTTCGCTCAGGTTGATGTTCCCTACAAACAACGTCATTAGACTTTTTCTACCTCGTTCTAAAAAGGCTGGCGGTCAGGTTGTGCAGAAATGTCGATGTGATCGCTGGTAAATAGGCCGAAGGTTCGGACGAATCAGTTCCAATGATCGGAACGGGTGCCCAATTTACAAGATGTCAAGAGATGGGACCGCGTTAGGAGCGACATCGCCTGGATAACGAACATCACTGCTCATGCTTCGCACTAACTGCTCACTCTTCACCTCAAAACCTGCTCACTTTTCGGAACTTACGCAACCTTGCTGATGAGTGATGTGGTATACTGAGAAGTTGAACATTTTTTCGCTTTTGCTGACTTTTTCAAGGACGAAAAGACATCCTATGATCATTTTTCCAGACCTTCCTCACGTCGAAATGGAAGGAGTAGAGGTAGCTGAGGAAATCATCTTGACCCTACGCACGACCTCCCTAACCGCATCATGCCCTTCCTGTGGGACCGCATCCTCACGCATCCAAAGTCGCTATACACGCACGTTGCGTGATCTTCCATCCGTTGGGCATCCCATCCGCCTCGTCATGCATGTACGTCGTTTTTTCTGTAAAAAGAGTACCTGTGCTCAAAAGATCTTCGTTGAACGACTCCCTTTGCTCTGTCATCCTCATGCCCAACGCACCAAACGGCTGCAGGAGGCGCTCCGCCAATTGGGATTGACCATAGGAGGCCAGGCAGGAGCCGACGTGGGAGGCGAGTTGGGCATCAGCGGGAGCCGCGATACGATCTTGCGCCTCCTTCGCCAATCGGAACAGCTCGCCCAGCCAGAGCCACACGTTATTGGTCTCGATGACTGGGCATGGAAACGCGGACTGCGTTATGGAACGCTGATCTGTGACCTGGAGCGGGGGGTACCCATTGATGTGCTTTCTGATCGCTCAGTCGAGACCGTCTCCGCCTGGTTGAAGAAGCATCCCTCCATTGACACTGTGAGCCGCGATGGCTCATCGGAATATGCCTCAGCTATCAAGAAAGGCGCTCCACAAGCCAGGCAAGTCAATGATCGCTGGCATCTCATTAAGAACCTGGCTGGCTGTGTTTCAGCAGTGCTTGCCCACTCTCTTGCAGAGATTCGTCGTGCTGAGCAAGCAGTTGCGAGGGAAGAAGGGGCACGGCCAGGCAAAGTATACCGTCAGGCTCCGACGCGAACTGAAACCATCGCACACCAAGCTCGTCAGGCGGAGCGGCAGGAGCGCTCCCAATACATCAGCCTCTTGCGTCAACAAGGGATGACATCAACACAAATTGCGGCCCAGGTGGGCATGCCTGGACCAACGGTTCGGCGTTGGCTGGCTCGCGGAGAAGCGCCCCAGTACAAACATCACTCGAAACGTCCTAGCCCTATTGATCCCTACATCACCTATTTGCGGCAACGATGGGAAGAGGGCTGTCACAACGGCTTACAGCTCTGGAGAGAATTGAGAGCGAAGGGCTTCAAAGGTTCATCCAAGGGAATCTATCACTATCTGTCAACGCTCTCATCTTCTGCGTCGTCGCTTCCCAAGCAAGGTCCTGCAGGAGAAAGGTCCCAGGAGGCATCCCTGACACAACCACATCCACTGAGAACGATTTCAGTCCAGAAGGCCACCTGGCTCTTTTTCCGCAAAGCTGAAGAATTAAAAGAAGAAGAGCAGAAAACCCTTCAATTGATCAGACAGTTGAATCCAGGAGTTGAGACAGCCTACCAGTTGGTAGAGACCTTCCTCTCTATGGCACGACAGAGCAAAGGAGAGCAACTTGAGGCTTGGCTCTCCACAGCAGAAGCGAGCCATCTTGAAGCGTTTGAGTCATTTACGACCTCCGTGCAAAAAGACAAGGATGCTGTCCTTGCAGGCTTAACGCTGCCTTGGAGTAATGGTCCTTTAGAAGGCAATGTGAACCGGCTCAAGCTCATCAAAAGAAGCATGTATGGTCGAGCCGAAATCGATCTGCTCAAGCTTCGCGTGCTCTATCACAGCAAAAAGAGTCAGGACAGAAAGAACAAGAGGAACAAGAAGCAAGGACAACAGGTGGTTTATCTGAAGAAATCGAAGAGCATGAAAAACGGTGCAAACTCTCACCATACCACAACTGGGATCAGCAAGGTTGCGTAAGATTCACGAAGTGAGCAGGTTTTGCCCTAAATGTTGAGCAGCTCAACTAGTGCTGTTGAGCAACATGGCTCTAGAAGCACGTTCGCACATTCGGCGGTTGTA
>Ga0137372_10008134_pt1 | contig 10139 bp, 9 predicted proteins | sample SagtaG_6_FD_104911 | JGI IMG/M metagenome (GOLD analysis project Ga0137372, IMG submission 104911) | Vadose zone soil microbial communities from Sagehorn Ranch, Mendocino, California, USA - Sage1_R_60_16 metaG | ecosystem: Environmental > Terrestrial > Soil > Vadose zone | place: USA: California...
CAGCAGCAGCCCGAGCGGCGAGCTGGCCCTGGCGAACTCGATAACCCAGATGGAGTAGTCGGCCACCGGGCCTGCCTCCTTGCCGCCGCGCCGGTCATGTCCGGGCGATCATGCCGTCACGCCGCCGTCGACGAGCAGCGGCGAGCCGGTCGTGAAGCTCGATTCCGGGCAGGATAGGAACAAGGCTGCGCTGGCCACCTCCGCCGGGTCGGCGAACCGGCCGAGCGGGTGGGCAGCCCGGTCCTGCTCCGTGACCTCGGCCAGCGGCCTGCCGCCCGGCCGCCCGCGCAGCCAGGCCTCGTGCAGCGGCGTGCTGACCGAGCCAGGGCACACGATGTTGACCCGGATTCCTTCGCCGGCGTGGTCGAGCGCCAGCGCACGGCAGAGCATCAGCAGGCCGCCCTTGCTGGCGCAGTAGGCGGCCCAGCTCCGGTCGGCGCGCAGCGAGTTCGCCGAGCCGGTGATGACCATCGTCCCGCCGCCGGCGGCGGCCAGCCGGGGTATGCCGAACTTGGCGAGCAGGAAGGCGCCGGTCAGGTTGACGTCGAGCACCCTGGTCCACTCCGCGACTGACATCTCCGGCACCGTCTTGGCGACGCCGGTTCCCGCGTTCGCCCACAGCAGGTCGAGCTTCCCGAACTCGGCCACGGCAGTAGCGACGGCGCCAGAGATGTCGTCGGCGCTCGCCGCGTCGCCGTGCACGAAGACGGCATGCCCCCGCCGTGCGGTGATCGCGTCAGCCACGCGCTCACCCTGGGCGGCGTCTAGGTCGACGAGCACCAGGGCCGCTCCCTGCGCGGCGAAGAGTTCCGCGCCGGCCGCGCCGATGCCGCTGGCGGCACCGGTGATCAGTCCGACCCGGCCGCGCAGCCGCCCGTCCGCCGGTGTCGCCGGCCCGCCGTGCGGAGTATCGGCCATTCGCAGGCCTGTCCTAGTGGCCCCGGCCCGACTGCTCGTATACCAGCTGTGCCTTGCGCATCCAGTCCTCTTGGCCGCGGGCGCGCAGGTAGATGAGGGTCACGAGGGTCACCACCAGGACGGCGATGAACACCAGAAGGCCCCAGTAGACGGGCCCGCTGCTCGTGAACGGCGAGAAGTAGGACTTCCAGACCACCACGACGCCGGCCGCCGACGCGACCACCGGAATGATCACGTGCAGCAGCGGGCTGAACTGGCTCCTGGCCTCGGTCAGGTAGTACTTGACCACGCCGATGTTGGCCAGGATGTACATCAGCACGAGCCCGATCGTGATGGCGTTCGCCCAGGTGAAGAACACGTTCTCGACCCCGAAGATGAGAATGCACACGAACGCGACGACCTGCATGCCGACTTCGAGGTGAATCGCGTTGTCCGGCGTCTTCCGCTTCGGGTTCACCTTCCCCAAGGCGGTGGGCAGCACCCCGGAACGACCCATCCCGTACCAGGTCCTGGTTCCGCCGTTGAAGCACGCGATCGACACGGCTATCGCCGAGTTCAGCAGCGCGAAGAGCAAGAAGACCCAGGCGCCGCTCCACACCCGCTGCGCCAGCGTCGCCACCGGGAAGGCCGCCGCCGTGGGTATGCTCCCGACCTTGTCCACCCCGATGCCAACCAGGTATCCCCAGGTGACGAACACGAAGTAGATCATCAGGATGAGGACGGACCCGACCAGCCCGATCGGTACGTTGCGCTTCGGGTTCTTGCTCTCCTCGGCCAGCGGGCCGGTGGACTCCCACCCGCTGAAGGCGAATATCGAGAACACCACGCCGAGGAACAGGTTGCTCGCCAGGCCGAAGTTGCCGGGGTTCAGCGGCGCGAAGCTGAACCCGCCAGGCCCCGGCGACGCGAGCCCGGTGAACGCGAGCGCCACCATGATCACGATCTCGATGCCCCCGGTGATTATCAGGGCTTTCTCCGATATCGCGATCCCGTTGTAGGCGAAATAGATCACCAGTGCCAGGCCGGCTACTACCCAGATCCACCATGGAATAGTGACGCCGTACTCGGCCTTGATCGACGGCTCCAGAACCGTCTTCGCCAGGAACGACAGGGTGAGCGCGCCGACCGGCGGCAGCCAGATGGAGAACAGCACCCCGGCGAAGAAGCCCGCACGCGGATGGAGGGCCCGCGCGATCCAGGTGTACCAGCCGCCTGCCGACGGGAACACCTTTGCCAGCTGCGCGGCGTTCAGCGCCTGCAGCATCAGCAGCGCCCCGCCGAACAGGTACGCCCACGGGGTGACGACCCCGGCGAAGCTCACGATGAACACGAACGACGCGAGAATCGCGAACGACGGCGCGATCGTCGCTATCCCCTGCATCAGCATCCCGGGGAGCCCGACCGCGTTCTCCCGCAAGTCGGTTTTGACGCTGCCTTTACTCGCCTGACCGGACTCGACTGCCACCGTGAGTCTCCTTCCCGTTACCCGCCGGAAGCAGGATCTCGTCGCGCAGAGCATTCGCTCACGGACTGACCATCCGCTCCACTGGGAGTATCGACCTCGCGGATAGATCTTGGCAAGGGTCCGTGTCCAGTGATATTCGAGTCCTACGCAGACCCCGTGCCCGCGGCTCCGGCGAGGCCGGCCAGTCCGTGATGCCCGGGGCCGCGCGGGATGATCGGCCAGATGTCGACGACGACATCGTCCTCGACCACGTGGTACGCGTCGTACCAGTTGACGGTGCTGGGTGAGTAGCCGGGCACCAGCGCCACGGAGTCGCCGACCTTCAGCGGCGAGCCACCGGGGGCGGCGAAGATGCCGTGCTCCTCATCGAAGCGGAAGACCTCGAGGTCATGGCCGAGCATCGTGACGTCAGCGGGGTCGGCGACCGACTTGTTGCCGGCGTCGACGATCACCTTGCCGCTCTGCCTGCTGATGACCGACGCCTGGATCGTGAGCGAGTGCTCGAAGTCAGGGACCATCCGGCCGTGGAAATTGTCCATGACCACGTAGGTGCCGGCCTGGATCTCGGTGAGGCCGGGGTAGGCCGCCGTCCACCGCCAGGTGGCGATACCGCCGGCCGAGCGGATCTTGCAGGGAATGCCGCTGCCTTCCAGCAGCCCGGCGACGCCGGTGAAGAACTTCATCGCCGCGCGCTGGCGCTGGTGCCGCAAATCGTGGTCAGGGGTCAGCGAGCAGTGCCCTTCGTAGCCGGTGATTCCCTCGAAGCACAGCGCGGGAAGGTCCGTTATCTTCCTGACCGCGGCCAGGACGCCCGCCGCGGTGTCGATGCCGCAGCGGTCCATGCCGGTGTCAACCTCGACCATGATCCCGAGCGTCGACCCTGCCGTGACGGCCGCGGCCGAAAGCGCCGCGGCGTTCGGCACCTCGTCGACGGCGACGAGAACCCGGTGGTCCCTGGCAAGCTCGGCGAGCATCCGGATCTTGGCTGGATGTGACACGGTGTTGACCACGAACAGGTCATCCATTCCGGCGCCAGCCAGCACGGCGGCCTCCCACACCGTTGCCATGGACAGCCCGCCAGCGCCGGCCTTCAGCTGGCGGCGGGCGAGCTCGGGGCTCTTGTGGGTCTTGTAGTGCGGGCGGATGGTGGCCTGCCCCAGCTGCCGTAGCTCGGTCGCCATCCGGTCGATGTTGCGCTGCGCCGCGCCGATGTCCAGCACGAGCGCAGGAGTGATCAGCTCATCGCGCCGCTGGCCGACGGCGTTCCCGTACTGCTGCCGCACGCGCTCATGCGCTGCCTGCAGGATGAGTGCGTAATCCGGCATCGGTACCTCCTGGGCGTGGCTGGGCGTGCTACAGCTCGGCGTTCACGATGAAGCCGCCGTCCACGAGCAGGGTCGCGGAGGTCACGTAGCTGGCGTCGTCGGTGAGCAGGTAGGCGATCGTGGCCGCGAGTTCCTCGGGCTCGGCCCCCCGGTGCAGGGCGATGCGCTCGGTGTAGTACTTCAGTACGGCCGGGTCGTCCAGCAGCGGCGCGGCCATGTTCGTCTTCACCCAGCCCGGCTCGACCGCGTTCACCCTGATGCCGTGTGCGCCCAGGTCGCAGCCGAGCGCCTTGGCCAGCATGCTGATGGCGCCCTTGGTGCCGCAGTAGGCGGTCTGGCCCGGGGCGCCCACGTGCGCCGAGATCGAGCTGACGCAGCAGATCGCGCCGCCGTGGCCTTCCCTGATCATCTGCTTGGCGCCCTCGGTGCAGACCATCCAGGTGCCGCGGACGTTCGTCTCGAACAGGGCGTTGAAGTCCTCGAGGGTCGTCTCGTCCCACGTCATGAACGGGTTGATCGCCGCGTTCGACACCACGCAGTCCAGCCGGCCGCCTCGCTCGGCCACGGTGCGGACCATCGCGACGACCTGCTCCGGATCACGCATGTCGGCGACCACAGGGAAGCCTTCCCCGCCGGCTTCGGCGATCCGGCGGAGCGTCTCGGCAGGATCGCCGGACGGCCGCTGGTTGACGGCCACGATCGCGCCTTCCGCCGCCAGGCGCACCGCTGTTGCCTGGCCGATGCCGTTCGTCGCGCCGGTGACCAGCGCGACCTTTCCCTCGAAGCGCCGCTCCATGGCTGCCCTTCCTCCCGGCGGTTGGTGACTTCAGAAGATCGCGATGGGGTTCCAGGGCGACCCGGTGCCGCCGGGCAGCCGGAGCGGCAGGCCGACGACCATGAACTCGAAGCGACCCTCCTGTTCGCATGCGGTCGCCAGGTCCTCGAGCTGCAGGCTGTCGGACGCGAACATGCCCATGGCCGTGACCTGCAGCGGGTGGATCGGGTAGAGAATGCCCTCGACGTTGCTGGGGACGGTTTCCCCGTCGCCGTCCGGCAGGAACGCGGCGATCCGGCGCTGGTGCATCCACCGGATCGTGTCGACGTGCAGGCCCGCCTTCCCCTCCCCGGCCGGCGGGTAGTCGTTTCTCCAGGCGCCGAGCTCGAGCCGGCGCCGGTGGTGACCGGTGCGGAAGACGAGGATGTCGCCCTCGCCGAGCCGGACTCCCTGGGCTTCCTCGATGGCCTCCAGCTCCGCGCGGTTCACGGCCTCGCCCGGCTCCAGCCATTTGACGCCGCGGAACCGCGGCGCGTCCAGCAGCACGCCCCTGCCGACCAGGCCCTCGCTGTAGGTCGTCACGTCGAGCGCGGTGGCGCCCTGGGAGGTCATGACCTGCTGGGCCGGCCGGCCGTTGTAGACGCAGCCCTTGTAGGCGATGTGGCAGAGCGCGTCCATGTGCGTGTGGCAGTCGCCGTGGAAGGCGAGGCCGACGAAGTCCGTGGCGAAGGTCACCGAGCTCGAGCCGATGTCGATGTCGTGGCCCTGGACGACGTGGCGGATGACGGGGCTGGGGTTGTCCGGACCGGCGGTGGTGTTCATCGGGATCGCCATCGTCGCGCGCCGCCCGGACCGGACCAGCCCGGCGGCCGCCCGCACCGTTTCCTTCGTGATGTAGTTGAGCGTCCCCAGCTCGTCGTCGGGGCCCCAGCGGCCCCAGTTCTTGACCGCCTCGAAGATCTCGTCGAATTCCCGCAGCGTCACCGGCGCGGGCCGGGTCAGTGTCGTCATCGCCTGCTCTCCTCTGGTGCGGTCGCTGATCGCCGCAGGAACTTGTCATAGGCTGCCCGCGGCTTCATGGACTCATGCACGACCGCGCTGACCGCGCTGATCATGGCGACGGGGTCGTCGCTCTGGAAAATGTTCCGGCCCATGTCCACCCCGGCTGCGCCTTCCTCGACCGCGCGGTAGGCCATCGTGAGTGCCTCGAGCTCGGGCAGCTTCTTGCCGCCCGCCATGACCAGCGGCACCGGGCAGGCGGCCGCCACCGTGTCGAAATCCGCGGCGCAGTGGTAGGTCTTGACCACGTGCGCGCCGAGCTCGGCGCAGATCCTGGTGGCCAGCCGCAGGTACCGGGCGTCACGGGTGAGTTCCTTGCCGACCGCGGTGACCGCGAGGACCGGGATCCCGTACCGCTGGCCCTGGTCCACCAGCCGGGTCATGTTGCGCACCGACTGCGTCTCGAACTCGCCGCCGATGAACACCTGGACCGCGACCGCCGAGGCGTTGATTCGGCTGGCGTCCTCCATGCTGACGGCGATCCGCTCGTCGGACAGCTCCCTGAGGATGCTCGGGCCGCCGCTGGCCCGCAGCACGATGGGCGTGCCCGACGCGGGCGGAATCGCGGAGCGGACCATGCCGCGGGTCGTCATCAGCGCGTCGGCGTGGCCGAGCAGCGGGACGATGGACAGATCCACCCGTTCCAGGCCGGTGGTCGGGCCCTGGAAGTAGCCGTGGTCGATGGCCAGCATCACCGTGCGGTTGGTGGCCGGCCGGAACACCCGCGCCAGCCTGCTCTGCATCCCCCAGTCGAGCCCGGCCGAGCCCTTCAGCGCGTACGGCTGGGAGCGCGGCGGCACGGACGAGGAGAACCGGCCTTCCTCGGTGCGGCTGTCGTTGTCGGCCATCGGGCTCTCTTTCGGCTGTCGGGGCAAGGGTGCGGGGGGCGGGCCCTTGCCGGGGCGGGTGCCGGGCTGGCCGGCCGTCCGGCTAGGCGCCTGCCGCCCGCCAGAGCGGTCTGAGCAGGCCATCCTCGGAAAGGCCGAGCAGCCGCGGATAGACCCGCCGCCAGGCGGCGTAGGTGTCGTGGTAGGCCGCGACGGCGGCCGGATCCGGCTCGAAGGTGGCCGCGCGCTTGCGCAGCTCCCCTTCCAGATCCGTCAGGCTGGAGTAGAGCCCGGCGCCCTGGCCGGCACACAGCGCGGCGCCCAGCGCGCTGCTCTCGGTCACCGCCGGCACGTGCACCGGCAGGCCGAGCACGTCCGCGATGATCTGCGGCCACAGCGTGCCCTTGGCAGCGCCGCCGCTGAAGGTCAGCTCGGTGACCCGGGTGCTGGTGAGCCCGCTGATGATGTCGAGATGACCGCGGACGACATAGGCGGCCGCTTCCTCGATCGCGCGGACGCAGGCCGCGCGCCCGGAGCCGGCCGGGTCGGTCACGTCGAGCTGGAGGAACGAGGGGCTGGCGTGCACCCACCGGCGCGCGTTCATGATGTTGGACAAGATCGCGATGACGCCGTTCGAGCCGGGCGGTATCCGCGCCGCCGTCTCTTCCATCACGACGTAGGGATCGACGCCGCGGCTGCGCGCCACGGCTACCTCGCTGTCGCAGAACGCGTCGCGGTACCAGCGCATGGCGAGCCCGCAGTAGAAGCCGATCCCCTCCAGCATCCACTCCCCCGGGGTTACGTGGCAGAGCGTCCGCAGCCGGATCCGCGGGTCGATGAGCGGCTCGGTCACGAGCACCGTGTTCTGCCAGAACGTCCCGGCCAGGACGGTGAACTCGCCTGCCCGCACGCCCGCGCCGAGCAGCCCGAGCTGGGTGTCGGCACCGCCGGCCACCACCGGCGTGCCGGGCCGCAGGCCGGTCTGCTCCGCCGCCTGCGCCGTTACCGCGCCGACCTGCGTGCCCGGGTCGGTGACCGCGGGCAGCGCCGCGGGCGAGATGCCGCAGATCCGCGCGATCGACTCGGACCAGGTCCGGCCGGACAGGCTGAACATGCCCGAGCTCGAGCCGCAGGACGGCTCGGTGACCAGTTCCCCGGACAGCCGGTACACGATCCAGTCGCTGAGCATGCCGATGCCGCGGATCCGGTCGAACAGGTCCGGCCGGTGCCTGGCCAGCCAGCGCAGCCGGGCCGGCGTGGTGATCGACACCCAGTCACCGGCCTCCGCGAAGATCCGCTCGGCGGCGCCCTCTCTGATCAGGTCCTCGGCCTCGCGTGCCGCCCTGCTGTCCACGTTCGGGCAGGCCCAGATCTCGGCACCGCCGGCGTCGTAGAGCACGATGCCCTCGCGCATGCTGGTCGCGGCGACGGCCGCCACCTCGTCCCCGGTGGCGCCGCCGAGGCGGAGCGCGTCGCGGATGCAGGCGGCGATCGCGCCCCAGTTGGACTCAACGTCGAAGTCCAGGCCGCCGGGCGCGTCGGGGGCCTCCAGATGGGTCCACTCCCGCAGCGACACGGCTACCTGCTCGCCCGCGGCGGTGAACAGCAGCACGCGGCAGCTTCCGGTGCCCGCGTCGATCGCCAGCAGGTACCGGCCGGTCACGAGGCTGCCTCGGTCCTGGACATGATCTCCGGGTTCACCAGGTGATCCGGGGTCGCGCCGGACAGCAGCCGGGAGACCGCCGCCGCCGTCATCTCGGCTCCGCGGCGCAGGGTTTCGCTGGTGGCGCCGCCGATGTGCGGGGTGATGATGACGTTCGGCAGGTCAAGCAGCGGGTGGCGGTCCCCGGCCGCGGGCCGTTCCGCGACGTCCAGCGCCGCGCCCGCCAGCGCGCTGCTGGCCAGTGCCCAGGCCAGCGCGTCCTCGTCGACCAGCGACTCCCGCGCGGTGTTGATGAAGTACGACCCCCGCGGCATCCGGGCGAATTCGGCGGTGCCGAACAGGTGCCGGTTGTCCGGCGTCGCCCTGGCGTGCACGGAGATGATGTCCGACCGGCTGAGCAGCACGTCGAACGGGACCATGGTGACGCCGGCCGGGATGGCGCCGGCCGGCGCCGGGTCGTAGCCGAGCAGCGTGAAACCGAGCCCGCGCGCCCTGGCGGCCACCTCCCGGCCGACATGGCCCACGCCGACCAGCCCGAGCGTCGAACTGGCGGCCTCGCCGCCGATGAACTCACGGCCCTCGTACACGCTGTCCGCATGCGCGCCGGCCCGGTACAGGTACCGGCTTGCCGCGGGCACGCCCCTGATCAGCATGAGGGCGAACGCGATGGTCAGCTCGGCGACTGCCTCGGCGTTTCGGCCCGGTGCGCTGGTGACCGGTATCCCGCGCGCGGTGGCCGCGGCGACGTCGATGTTCACCGGCCCGCCGCGCGCGCAGCACACCATCCGCAGCGGCGCGGCGTCCAGCACCTCGGCGGTGACTGGGGCGCCGTGCACGACCAGTACCTGGTGACCGGCGACGGCGGCGGCGACGGCGGCCGGGTCGCCCGCGTACTCCCGTAGCACCCGGTCGGACTCGGTCCGCGGCGGGGCCATGGCGTTGCTGGCGATCTGCAGCTCGGTCACGGTGACGGCGCCGCCGAGACTGCCGAAGGCGCTGGCGAAGATGCTGGCCGGCATGTAGGGGTCGCCGACCACCAGCACGCGCACCGGATCGGCCTGGCTCACCGGCGCGCCAGCCCGGTGCCGGCGCCCGCGGCTGGGTAGCTCACGGGTAGACGTAGGTCGGCTTGAGGTCGATGGCGTGACCGCTGCCTGACTCGAGCACGAACTTGAGCATCGGCGCGGTGTCCAGGTAGTAGAACTCGATCGAGTCGCCGATCCGGCCGCTCATCAGGACATCGGCGCCGTTGGCCCGCCAGTGATCGCGCACCTGCGAGCTTTCCTCGAACGAGTGCTTCATGCAGGCGATGTGCTGGACGCCCTCACCATGGGAATCGAGGAACTCCTGGTAGATGCTCGGCCCGCTGACCGGCTGGATCAGCTCGAAGCCGAGCCCGTCCACCGAGGCCTCGGCGCCGATCATCCGGTACTCCACCGACTCGCCCCTCACCCGGGTGTCGTGCAGCAGCGGCGGCTTGTAGTCGAAGACGCTCCAGGGGCCCCAGCCGAGGGTCTCGGTGTAGGTCTTCAGGGCGGCTTCCATGTCGCGGACCACCACGGCGATCTGGGTGATCTTCATCGGCGTGGGCGGCGCGATGATCTGCCGGCCGTTGCCCTTGCCATTGCCGTTGGTCATGTTCTTCCTCCTGAATCTGCGAACTGGCCGGGCAGGTCTACCTCGACGCCCTCCAGCGGGATGCCCAGGCTCTGGCCGCCGTCCAGCACGATCGTCTGCCCGGCGATGTACCCGGAATCCGGGCCGGCCGGTGGAGCGGCCGGGCAACTCCGGGAGCACTTGCTCAGATCGCGGGCATTCGCTCAGCCCTGAGTATCGAACACGTGCGGCCTGGCTGCAAGAGGCAGCACCACCGAATTCCGGCGGCCAGGACCGTGCTGCCAACCGGGCGGCACTGACGGGGCGGGCACTGACGGGCCGCGGTCAGCTTCGCTTCCTCCGCCCCGGGCGCCGCTCGAGGTCCAGTAGCCGGATCGCGACGAGCTCGTTGGTGACGAGAACGTCCAGGAACCCGCCGTGCAGCGCGCCGAGAATCGCCTCCGCCTTGTGCAGGCCGCCGGCCACGCCGACGACCTTGGGGATGTGCGCC
>Ga0137372_10008135_pt1 | contig 10139 bp, 8 predicted proteins | sample SagtaG_6_FD_104911 | JGI IMG/M metagenome (GOLD analysis project Ga0137372, IMG submission 104911) | Vadose zone soil microbial communities from Sagehorn Ranch, Mendocino, California, USA - Sage1_R_60_16 metaG | ecosystem: Environmental > Terrestrial > Soil > Vadose zone | place: USA: California...
CCGACGTCGTAGCCGCCGCCCCAGTCGCCGGTGATGTCGCCCAGCGCCGGGAAGCGCACCTGCCGCCCATCAGGGCCGATGCCGACGCAGTTGATCCCCGCGCCGCAGACGATCGCGATCCCGAAGGCGCGCTCGGTGCCCGCGCGCAGCACGGCGAACGTGTCGTTGCCGACGATCGTCCGCGCTGCCCAGCCGCGCTCGTCGACGGCGGCGCGCAGCTCGTCCTCCTCCTCCGGGAAGTCGACCCCGGCGAGCAGGACCTCGGCGAGGTCGGCGCGGCGCCCGTTCAGGCCGACCTCGTCGACCAGCAGCTGGAGCACGTCGAGCGACACCGGCAGGCCGAGGTGGTGCGGGGAGCTCAGCGGTCCGCGGGCGTGGCCGAGCAGCTCGCCGCTCTCCGCGAGCAGCGCCACGTCCGTCTTCGAGTTCCCACCGTCGACGGCCAGGATCATGCGAGCGCCTCGGCAACGAGGTGGTCGATGAGCCCTTCGACAAGCTCCACCTGTCCGATCAGTGGATGGGCGAGCAGCGCCTTGCGCACGTCGACGGGATCGCGGCTGAGGGCGGCGCGAACCGCGAGCCGCTCGTACGCCGCGACGTGCTGCACGAGCCCGAGCAGCTCGGGCGCGAGCGGCGGCTGCGGCAGCGGCAGTGGGCCGGTCGACGTCACGCGCGCGGGGACCTCGACGACATCGTCGTCGGCGAGGCCGGCGAGCGTGCCCGCGTTGCGGACGTCCACCTCGTGCACCGCGCCGTTGTCGGTGACGAGCGACTCGACGAGCCCCAGCGCCGCCTCGCTGTAGAAGGCGCCGCCGCGCTGCTCGAGCAGCGCCGGCTTCTGGGTGAGCGCGGGATCGCGGTACATGCGCAGGAGCTCGCGCTCGATCTCGGCGACGACGGCAGCGCGCGGCCTCCCCCCGCGCTGCTCGGCCAGCACCGCGTCGTGCGCGTAGAAGTAGCGCAGGTAGTACGACGGCACGGCACCGAGGTCGTCAAGCAGCAGGCGGGGCAGATGGAGGTCGGCCGCGAGCTCGGCGCCGCGCGCATCGAGCAGCTCGGGCAGGACATCGCGCTCGCCGTCGAGCATGGCCCGGCGCACCCAGGTGAGGTGGTTGAGGCCGACCTGGTCGACGACGAGCCTGCGCGGCTCGACCCCGAGCCATGCCGCCCACTGGCGCTGGAAGCCGATTGCGACGTTGCAGAGCCCGACGGCGCGGTGGCCGTGATCGAGCAGCGCGCGCGTGACGATGCCGACCGGGTTGGTGAAGTCGACGATCCAGGCGTCGTCGCCTGCGAGCTCGCGCACGCGCTCGGCGATCTCGAGCACCACCGGCACCGTGCGCAGCGCCTTCGCGAGGCCGCCCGCGCCGGTTGTCTCCTGGCCGATGCAGCCGCAGGCGAGCGGGAAGGTTTCGTCGTCCAGCCGAGCCTGCTGGCCGCCGACTCTGATCTGCACGAGCACGAACTGCGCTCCCTCGACGGCGGCGTCGAGGTCGTCGCTGACCTCGAGGTGGCCACGCCAGCCCTGGCGCTCGAGCATCCGGCGCGCGAGGCCGCCGACGACCTCGCGCCGCTCGGCGTCGATGTCCTGGAGCACGAGCTCGGAGACGTCGAGGCGCGTCAGGCCGGACACCAATTCTGGCGTATAGGTCGAGCCGCCACCAACGACCGCGACCTTCATCCCTTCACCCCCGTCAAGGTCACGCCTTCGACGAACGCGCGCTGCGCGAGGAAGAAGAGGACGATCACCGGCGCCATCACCAGCAGCGTCGCGGCCATCGTCAGGTTCCACTGCACCTGGTGGAACGAGCGGAACTGCGAGAGCCCGATCGAGAGCACCCAGTTGTGCGGGCTCGTACCGGTGTAGAGCAGCGGCAGGAAGAAGTCGTTGAACGTGAAGAGGAAGGAGAACAGCGCGACGGCCGCGAGCGCGGGCTTCGCGAGCCGGGTGACGACGGTCGCGAGGATCCTCACCTCGCCGCAGCCGTCGACGCGTGCCGCGTCGATGTAGTCCTCCGGGATCGTCAGGAAGAACTGCCGCAGCAGGAAGATCGAGAACGCGTCGCCGAACCAGTTCGGGATGATCACCGGCCAGAGCGTGCCGATGAAGTTGAAGCCGAACGGCTGGAACTTCGCCCACATCACGTACAGCGGAACCACCGTCACCTGCGGCGGCAGCATCAGCGCGACGAGCACGACCATGAACGCGAGGTTGCGGCCGCGCCAGCGCAGCCGTGCGAGCGCGTACGCCACCGGCACCGACGAGACGAGCACGCCGAGGGTCGCGAGGCCCGAGTAGAGCATCGTGTTCAGCGTCCAGCGCCAGAGCGGCGCCTTGCTGAAGACATCGACGAAGTTCTGGAAGCGGAAGGGATGCGGCCAGAAGTTCGACGAGAGCGCCTGGCTGTTCGTCATCAGCGCGGTCAGCGTGATGAATGCGAACGGCGCCAGAAACGCGATCGCAACCGCGATCAGGATGCAGTGGTTCGCGACGACGCTGACGAGCCGGCGCCTGCGCACCCGCGCCGGCGGCCGGCGCCGGACGAACGCGGCGGCTGCGGTCGCCTCGCTCACCGCGGCACCGCCTGGTGCACCCACTTGCGCGAGTTGAGGACGATCACGAGCGTGACGGCGAACGACACCGCGAGCAGCAGCATCGCGAGCGCCGACGCGTAGCCCATCTGGAACTCGCTGAAGCCGTGCTCGTAGAGCAACACCGGATAGAAGAGCGTCGAGTCGAGCGGATAGCCGAGGTTGACCGAGGTGACGTCTGCGGCCTGGGAGGCCTGGCCGGCCGCGACGCCGGCCGCGACGTAGGCCTGCGTGAAGTACTGCAGCCCCTGGATCACGCCGAGCACGACGGCGAAGAGGATCACCGGGCTGATCGTCGGCAGCGTCACCCAGCGCAGCTGCTGCAGCGGGCCGGCGCCGTCGAGCTCAGCCGACTCGTAGAGATGCTGCGGGACGTCGAGCACGGCGGCGAGGAAGATCACCATCGTATTTCCGATCCCCCAGAGCCCGAGCGAGATCAGGGAGGGCTTCGACCAGTGCGGGTCCTGGAACCAGAGCGGCCCCGAGATGCCGAGGTGGCCGAGGAGGGTGTTCACGGGGCCGGTGGCCGGGTTGAGGATGTAGACGAAGCCGAGCGTCGCGGCGACAGGCGGCGCGAGCGCGGGCAGGTAGAAGATGGTGCGGAAGAAGCCGGCGCCCGACTTGACGCGCGCGACCATCGTCGCGATCCCGAACGCGAACAGCACCTGCAGCGGCACCGCGATCCCGACCATCCAGAACACGGTGTTCTTGACCGACGTCCAGAACTGCGGGTCGGCGTGGAACATGTAGCGGTAGTTCGCGAGCCCGACCCAGCGCGGCGGCGAGAGCAGGTCGTAGTGGTTGAACGACAGATACGCGCTCATCACCAGCGGGTAGCCGAAGAAGACCGAGAACCCGACGATCCAGGGGCTCATGAACAGCAGCACGAGGCGGCGGCGGCGCCAGTCGGCCTGCCGCCGCGCCCGGGCCCGTGTGAGGGCCGGCGAGGCCGGAGCGGCGAGCGCCCCGGCCTCATTCGCCGGCGCCGGGCTCATCTCACGGCACCCCGCCGCCCTTGGCCTGAGCGACCTGGGCGTCGAGCTGCGAGTCGAGCTTGTTCAAGCCGGCGACGAGATTCTTCACGCCGCCAGCCTGCCACTTCGTGAAGAAGTTCTGGACGAGGTTCGTGTAGGCGACACCGGAGGCCATGATCGGGGACGTGCTCGACTTCGGGTTCCCGAAGATCTTCAGGAACGTGGAGAAGTGCACGTCGGGCTTGATCTCCGCGGAGGTCAGCGATGCCTTCGTCGTCGGGACGTTCCGGATCAGGTTGGAGAACTGTGCGAGGAAGTGGTTGTTGGTGGTGAGGTACTTCACGAGCGCCCACGACTGGTCGAGGTGCTTGCCTCCGCGCGGGATGCCGATGATCGTGCCGTTGATGTAGCCGGAGCCGTAGAGCTCGGGGTGCGCGTTGTCGACGGCCATCGGCGCCGTTCCGTACTGCAGGCTCGGATGCTCGTGCGCGATGAATGCGACGCGCCACTCGCCGTCGAGGTTCATCGCCAGCTTCCCGGCCTCGAACGCCTGTGACGCCGAGAACTCGTCGCCGAGCCCGGCCTGGAACCGGATCAGCTTCTTGTAGCCGTACCAGTCGACGAGGCCCTTCTGCCACGTCGCCCACTTCGCCCAGGCGGGATCCTTGCCGAGGATTGCGTGGCCCTTGGCGTCGGTCCACTTGCCGCCGTAGCTGGTGATCCAGCGCTCGGGGACGTTCTCGTAGAAGCCGATGATCGGGTCGATCCCGGCGACCTTGATCGAGCCGTCCTTGTTGCGGACCGTGAGCTTCTTCGCGTCCGCGGTCAGCTCGGCGATGGTGCGCGGCGGATGGGTGATCCCGGCGGCCTTGAACATCGCCTTGTTGTAGTAGAGGCCGTAGTCGTCGGCCAGCAGCGGCAGCGCGCAGCGCTTGCCGCCGTACTGCGTGTAGTAGCGGGGCGCCGGCGGGAAGATCGACGGGTCGATGTTGTCCTTCTTCAGCAGCGACGTCAGGTCGATCCAGCCGCCCGAGCCGCAGTAGTTGCCGACGTTGTAGGAGTTGAACGAGCTGACGACGTCGGGCGCGGTGCCCGACCGGATCGCGGCGACGATCTTGTTGTCGTCGACGCCGCCGACCACCTTCAGGGTGATCTCCGGATGCGCCTTGTCGTACTCGGCGGCCAGCGCCTTGAAGCTGGTCAGCTCGTGGCCGGCGCTCCAGCCGACCCAGATCGTGAGCTTGGTGGGCGAGGAGCGGTGAGCGCCTCCTGCCACGGCGGCCGCGACGAGCATCAGTGCCCCGATCAACGCGACTGCCGCTGCGATACGTCTCATTGCGGCCTCCCGAGGTGGAAACGTGGTTAACGTTCCGAACTAGATGCGGAACATACGCCACGCGCCGCCGCCACGTCAAGCGGCTATGGCGCAATTGCACGTCAACATGCTTTACTAGAAGCGATGGCCCGCGCCGCCATTCCGCCGCTGCTGAAGGACATGAACGAGCGCACGGTGCTCGAGGCGATCCGCGGCGCCGCGCCGATCTCGCGCGCCGAGATCTCCCGCAGGGTCGGCATCTCGAAGCCGACGGTGTCGCTCGCCCTGCAGTCGCTGCTCGACGCGGGCCTGGTGCGGGAAGCGCCGCACGACGGCGACGGCCCGAGCTACGGCGCGGTCTTCTTCGAGCCGGTCGCGGAGGCCGCGTACGTCGTCGGCCTCGACCTCGGCGCACGTTTTCTCCGCGGCGCGCTCTGCGACCTGCGCGGCGACGTGCGCGTGCGCCAGGACGTCGAGCTGGCCGAGCCGGCCGCCGGTGCCGCGCTCACGGCGGGGGCGACGCTCGTCCGCTCGCTGCTCGAAGCCGCCGGCGCGCCGCGCGAGCGGGTGGACAGCGTCGTGCTCGGCGTGCCCGGCGCCGTCGACGGTGCGACGGGCGCGATCCGGCTGGCTCTGAACGTGTCCGGGCTCGAGGACGACGACTTCCGCGGCAACCTTGCGTCGCGCGTCGAGCTGCCCGTGATCATCGAGAACGACATCAACCTGGCGGCGCTGGGCGAGCAGTGGCGCGGCGTCGCTCGCGGGGTCGACGACTTCGCGTTCATCTCGATCGGCACGGGCCTCGGCGCCGGCCTCGTCCTGCGCGGCGAGCTGCATCGTGGCCACCGCGGCGTCGCCGGTGAGCTCGACTACGCGCGCGTCGGCCTCAGCGAGGAGCTCGATCCGTGCGCAGGCGCGCTCTCGGCGCTGGCGGCCGCACTCGCGTCCGAGAACGGCGCACGCAGCTCGCTGCAGCCGCCGTACGAGCCGCGCGCGATCTTCGCCGAGGCCCGGTCCGGGGACGCGCTCGCGCGGCGCATCGTGGCCGACGAGGCACGGCGAATCGCACTGCACATCGCACCGATCGCCGCGGTCACGGACGTGCGCCTGGTCGTTCTCGGCGGCGGGATCGGAGCCAACGGCGACCTGCTCTTCGACAGCATCAGGCCGCTGCTCGCGGACTGGCTGCCGTTCCCGCCGCGGATCGAGGCGTCGAGCCTCGGCGATGCCGCGGTGCTCACGGGTGCGCTTTCCGTCGGGCTGCGCTCCGCGCTCGACAGTGTCTTCGTCAACCGCGCGCGCTGACTGCCGAACCTCCACGACCTAGCCCGTGACGGGCAAGTCGTCGGCGGCGCCGGCGCAGTAGCCCGCACCTTCTGCGGAGTTGTTGCTCCACAGGCTCTGCACGGGATAGAGCTTGCCGTCGTTGCCGGTGATGTTGTTCAGGCCGCCGGGGACGGTCGACGCGGGGGCGATCCCCTCCGTGTAGCCGACCCAGGCGCACTTGTCGCCGTTCTCGTAGGCGGCGTAGTCGTACCAACCGCCCAGGTTCTGGCCGTTGATCACGTCCTCGGCGCCCGGATCGGTGATCGTCTCCTCGATCTCGTGGCCGACGACGATCGTGAACCCGTCGAGACGGCCCGCGTAGTAGCCGCTGTTGACCGAGTTCTGGCCGCAGCCCGCGCCCGCGTTCAGGACGTACGGCATGTTCGTGAACGAGAGCCCGGCCTGGACGCCGGGGTAGTACTGCGGCTGGGTGTAGTCGTGCCAGGCGCAGTAGCCGACGCCTGCGTTGAAGCCTGCTTCGTTGTACTTCTGCGGCTGGGCGATCACGAACTGGCTGTTCGCGAGGTCGGTGACGCCGAAGTGCGCGGCGGCGCGCTGCGCCTCCTGCGCCAGCTCGAGCCCGCTGACGTTGTCGTGGATCGGGTTCGTGTTGTCGTACCACGTGCCGCCGAACACGTTCGATGGGTTCTGGATGAAGACGTTCTGGCCGTTGACCGTCTCGTAGTACTGCGTCGAGACGCCGGCCCACTTGGTGCCACCCATTGCCTGCACGAACGCCGTCATGCGGGCGGCGGCCCCGTCCGGGTCGTAGGTCGGCAGGCCCGGGGTCGTGTGGTCGAACGCGCCGGCCTGGCCCCAGCCCCAGAAGACGACGTAGATCTTCGGCGTCACCTGCACGTGGCCGCCGAAGTAGGCCATGTTGACCGGCGCCGGCTCGCCCGCGACGGGCGGCCCGACGGGGAAGCAGCACACCGGCGGCGGCTGCAAGGCCGAGCTGCCGACGTGGGTCGTGTCCGGCATGTAGATCGGCCAGTGGGCGGGCGTCGCAGTATCGGCGGCGCCGGTGCTCGCCCAGGCGGTCAGCGTGATGGCCAGCAGGCTTGCGGTCACGCCGAGAAGTCGCAGCATGCGGTTGCTCATCTCTCCTCCTCGCTACCTCGTGACCGAGAACGGCTGGCTGGCGGTGGCCGACGTGTCGAACCCCTGCGTCGACCGGGCGTAGAGCGTGTGCTTGCCGACGGCGGGCGTCGGGATCGCGACGCTCCACGTGGAGCCGGAGAGGCGCGCCGCGACGCTGGACGCGAACGTCGGGTCGTCGAGGGAGACCGCGACCGACCGGTTCAGGCTCGCGGAGTACGACGGCAGGTCGCTCCACGACTTGCCGGAGTTGCCGATGAAGCCGCTGAACGCGAACGGCCCGTGCACGTGCACGCGCAGATCGACGCCGCTCAGATCGGCCTGGTTGAGCGCGGCGTTCGGCTGGATCGTGAAGCTGACCGGATAGTCGGCGGCGGTCGGCGTGATCAGCACGGACTCCGTGTCCGAGCCGATGTCGACGCCGTTGCCCCTCACGAGCGCCTCGAGGCTGGCGTCGACCTCGAGCAGACCGGTGCCGAGGCCGGTGCCGTCGGTGATGCCGATGCTCTCGAGATCGATCGTGCCGGTGACGTTGCGGCTCGAGTCGAAGGTCAGCGGCATGCCGTCGGTCGTCGGGAAGTCGACGACGGCGCCCTGGTCGACGTCGCCGCCGAGGCCGACGACCGAGCTGAGGACGAGGCCGCAGCCGTCGCCGCCGTCGGTGCCGGAGGCGACGCTCAGGTGCGGGTTGTCGTTGCTCGTGCCGCAGCCGTCGCGACGGAGGTAGAAGCGCGTCGTCCCCGCCGTTGCCGGCGCGAAGCCGACGTTGCCCGCGACCGCGAGGTAGGGGTTCTTTCTGAGCGAGATGCTCGAGCCCGCCTTCGGGCTCGTGATCGTGACCGAGGTCGTCGACGCCGACGCGACGCCGGTCACGAGTGCCACCGCCGCCGCAGCGCCGGCAGCACGCCACAGTGATGCCTTCAAGGTCGCCTCCCGTACGAATGGACTAGATGCCGTCGTCTACCCGGCGCAAAAGCACCTGCAAACGGGGCTACTTGAATGACGTGTCAGTCAGGCGGCGGCGGCGGCGGCGGGCGACCTTAACGGGTCAGGTCGCGAATGCCCAGTCGAGTCCCGCGTCGAGCTGCGCGCTCCACTCGCCGCGCGCCTGGATCAGGAGGTCCAGCTTGGTCGTCACGCCGAGCTGCTCCAGCTCGCGCGCGAATGTGATCGTCTGCGCCGGGCGGAACCAGTGGCTGTGGTACGGACCGCTCGAGAGATAGACGCGCGTGTGCAACCGCCGCAGGCGCGCGGCCTCTGCCGGCGCGAGCCGCATCGGGTCGTTCAAATCGAGCGTCGCCCGCGTCGCGTCTCTGAACGGCCCGTCGTGCAGCGGCGTGAAGTAGCCGCTCCAGCTCTCGATCGTCCCAAACAGCCCGGGGTGGCGCAGCCCGATGTCCGCGGCGCCGAAGCCGCCGGCCGAGAGGCCGGCGAGGACACGGCCCCGCGCCGATCGGATCGTCGGCAGCGTCGCGTCGACCCACGGGACGACGTCTTCCACGAGCGCCGCTTCCCACGGCCCCGCCCACTCGCCGTCGTAGCCTCGGTCGGGCCCGGCCGCCGGCACGACTGCAATGAATGGTCGGATGGTGTGGGCGACGATGGCTTCGTCGGCCCAGCTCAGCAGGTTCGTGCCGGAGAGGTACTCGGACGGGGAGCCGGGCATGCCGTGCAGGAGATAGACGACGGGGTAGCGCTGCGCGGGGTCGAACGCGGGCGGGAGGTAGACCTCGCCGGGGCGCTCGGTGCCGGGGAACGCCCCCGTCCAGAACTCGCCGCCGTGCGGGCCGATGGCGGTGATCGTGAAGCCGGGCAGGAAGGCGGCAGCGACGAGTGCCGCGAGCACGGGCATCCGCCAACCGTAGATAAGAGTCGGTGAAGAATCGGTTGCGTCTCCGTTGAGGTTTGCGAATCTGTGCGTGGCGTCTGGCGCTTCTCGCCGCTGTCGCCCTGGTCGTGGCAGCCGGCGCAACGGCTGCCCCGCTCAGGCAGAGCCACGACCTCGACGTCTCGTTCCGGTCGGTCTACCGCGGCGGCCACCACACGGCGGTCTGGGAGGCGCACGCGGTCGGCTGGCTGCACATGGCGCCCGGCCAGCTCGCCTCTCCCGAGCCGTAATCCTCGCTTAACCCCGCCTTCAAGAAGGCGGGCGCACAACGGCGGCGTGATCGCGTGGCACCTCCCCGCGGCGGTCCGTTCGTGGCTGGTCGCCGCCGGGCTCGCGGGGTTCCTCGCCGTCGGCTTCGTCGGCGCGTACCGCTACCTCGACAACTACTGGGCCTACCGAGGCTTCGCACCGCCCCATGACCCGGGGTACGTGAGAGTCAGGGGTGAGACGCAGCGGATCTACGTCGCCAGCGCGGCGCTTGGCGGCCGTCAGCAGCCGGTCGACGTCTACCTGCCGCCGGGCTACGCGCTGCACCCGCACCGGCGCTACCCGGTGCTCTACCTCCTGCATGGCGTCCCGGGCCGTCCCGGCGCCTTCCTGGCGACGGTGCGCATGGGCGTCGTCGAGGACGAGCTGGTCGCGCGCCACAAGATCCGCCCGCTGATCCTCGTCATGCCGTTCGGCTCGACGGGGTCGTTCACCGACAAGGAGTGGGCGAACGGCGTGCGGCCGCACGAAGGCTGGGAGACCTTCGTGGCACGCGACCTCGTACGCGCGATCGACACGCGCTACGGGACGATCGCGACGACGCGGCCTTCCTCCTGCAGACGCCGGACGACTCGTGCCTTCTCGGCCGGAAGCACCTCGGCGATCACCTCGTCGATGCCGACCTCGGCTGGGACGGCGTTCGCGGTTTGCGCGTTGTCTCCGATGAGGAGCACGGGCC
>Ga0137372_10008138_pt1 | contig 10137 bp, 7 predicted proteins | sample SagtaG_6_FD_104911 | JGI IMG/M metagenome (GOLD analysis project Ga0137372, IMG submission 104911) | Vadose zone soil microbial communities from Sagehorn Ranch, Mendocino, California, USA - Sage1_R_60_16 metaG | ecosystem: Environmental > Terrestrial > Soil > Vadose zone | place: USA: California...
CGCCAGCGCCCGCCCCGGATCGATGTTCCCGGCGAACCCGCCGGTGACCAGGTCATAGCCGTTCTGCGCCTGGACGAACCGGGGATAAGCCGTCTCGGTGCGCCGGGGCTGCCCAGCGTCGCAGCGTTGCTGCCACCGGTGGCCGGCGGCCGCGCCCACGTGCTGGTGAACAGCCGACCTTATCCCGCACTACCCCCCGACCTTTCGCCCGGGCACCCGCTGGCTCATACGCAGCCGGTGCAGGTAGAGCCGTTTGAGGGCGGGCGGGAACTGGCGGAACTAGCCCGCCAGGAGATTGCCGGGCTGGTTCGCCGTCCCGAGCACCTCGCCATTCACATGCTCGGCCTGCTGGCCGCTGCCGCCGGGCCACTGGCGGTCGGTGACCTGATCCGGCTCTCCCGCTTCTTGGGCGTGTCCTCCTCGGACGGGCCGAGCCGACCCATGGCGGAACTGTCCCTGGACTACGTATTCGACGCTGACCGGTTCCTGACCGAGGACGCCGCACGCAGCCTGCAACAGGTCGGCACGTCCGAGGTACCGGAGCGCCAGCGTTACCAGTACGCCCATGAGTCATTGCTGGAGTATGCACGGAAGGACCGATACCTGGGTGATCGAAGGTTCCGGGATGCCATCCATCGCTGGGCGCGCAGCTGGAGTGACGCCGACTGGCCCGTCATCGTTGACGACCCCTCCGTCGGCGTTCCCCGATATCTGCTGGCAAACTACCCGTCCACCCTGGCGCAAGACCAGCAGCGACTGGCCGCGCTGGTCAGCGACATAGGTTGGGTCGAGGCGGCAATTCATTCGGTAGGCGTCGATCGCGTCTTGGCCGACCTGCGCCGGGCCGCTGCCGCTAAGTCGGCCAGCGAGTCGGTTGTGGCGATGCTCGCGATCGTCAGCGGACAGGCCCATTACCTGCGTCCCCCGCGGCCAGTGGACGAGCCGGGCTATGTGCTGCGGCAGTTGTGCATGCAGGCATGTGAGCTGCCTGAAGACCACGTGGCCGATGATCTTCGCGGCCGCCTACAGTCTCGGTCCGGCCCTGGTCTTGTGCCACTGTGGACGACACGCCGGGTCAGCTGGGCCCTTTCGGGCGAGCTGGGCCGACACGCTGGCCCGGTGCTGGCGGCGGCGGGACTAGCCGATGGCCGGGTGGTCACCTGCGGGCGCGACGATGGGGTGCTGGTGTGGGATCCGGCCGATCCCGGCGCAGGCCCGGCCAAGCTGGGCCGCCACGGCAGCGGGGTGGCTGCGGTGGCGGTGCTGCCGGAGGGGCGGGTGGTCACCTGCGGAGGCGACGGGCGGGTGCTGCTGTGGAACCCGGCCGATCCCGGTGCCGGGCCGGCCGAACTGGGCCATCACGGCCTGGCGATGCTTGCGGTGGCGGTGCTGCCGGACGGGCGGGTGGTCACCTGCGGGCCTGAGGTGCTGATGTGGGATCCGGCCGATCCTGGTGCCGGCCCGGCCGAGCTGGTCCGCCACGGCAGCCGGGTGGCTGCGACGGCGGTGCTGCCCGACGGGCGGGTGCTCACTGGAGGGGACGACGGGCGGGTGGTGGCGTGGAACCCGGCTGATCCCGGTGCCGGCCCGGCCGAGCTGGTCCGCCACGACGGCTCGGTGCTCGCGGTGGCGGTGCTGCCCGATGGGCAGGTGGTCACCGGCGGGGGTGACGGTCGGGTACTGGTGTGGGATCCGGCCGATCCCGGTGTCGGCCGGCCGAACTGGGCCGCCACCAGGACTCTGTTATGGCGGTGGCGGTGCAGCCGGATGGGCGGGTGGTCACCGGCGGGGACGACCGGCGGGTGCTGGTGTGGAACCCGGCTGATCCCGGCGCCAGCCCGGCCGAACTTGGCCAGAGCGACAGTTCGGTGCTCGCGGTGGCGGTGCTGCCCGATAGGCGGGTGCTCACCGGAGGGCTTGACGGTCAGGTGCTGCTGTGGAACCCGGCCCGTCCCAGCGCCAGCCAGGCCAAACTGGCCCGTCATTACGGCCTCGTGTTCGCGGTGGCGATGCTGCCCGACGGGCGGGTGCTGACCGGCGGGGACGACGGTCGGCTGCTGCTGTGGAACCCGGCCGATCCCGGCGCCAGCCCGGCCGAACTGGGCCGCCACCGCGGCTGGGTGCGGGCGGTGGCGGTGCTGCCCGATGGGCGGGTGGTCACCGGCGGGGGCAATGGGCGGGTGCTGATGTGGGATCCGGCCCATCCCGGCGCCGGCCCGGCCGAACTGGGCCGCGACCACGGCAGGGTGCGGGCGGTGGCGGTACCCGACGGGCGGGTGGTCACCAGTGAAGACGACCGGCGGGTGCTGATGTGGGATTCCGCCCATCCCCGCGCACGTCCAGCCGAGCTGGGCGACCACGACAGCGAGGTACTGGCGGTGGCGGTGCTGCCCGACGGGCGGGTGGTCACCGGCGGGGCCGACCGGCGGGTACTGGTGTGGGACCCAGTTCGGGCTAGCACCCGGGCCGGTCAGCTGAGCTGCTCAGTGACCGCCCTAGCTACGGCAGCACTCGGCGCAGCCAGGTCACACCTGGTAATTGCCCACCAAGGTAACGGGATCTCGGTGTTGTTGGCCAATGGATGACCGCACAGTTCCCGCGCCGGCTCAGCCGGTAGATCTTCTGGCTTCCAGAGGACACCTCGATCGGTGCGGCGCCGTTATAGGCCGCGAAGTTATCCCGACCGGGGAAGCGGGAGACGTCGCGGACACCGCCGATCACGGTGGCGTGATGACGGGCCAACGCCGAAGATCTCGGTCAGCGTCGAGCCGTTCACGCTATTCCTGGAAATGCGACGGGTCCGCAGCCGGATGTATGCGGCGCTGGACCGCCGCCTGTAGCCGCGGGACCAGGCTGAACTCTATTTCCTGCTGGGCTGTCTCAACAGCCTCATGGCCAGCGCAGCAAATGCTCTTGGCTATCCCCAGTCAGCCGAGCCGGTAGACGCGGCGCGCGTTCTCCCGTCCGATCATGGCAGCCACCCGGCACGCGTCGGCGGCGCTCCTCAACTCGATCGCATGCGAGTGAGAGCCTTCATGGACACCGGTCAGGTGTTTTCCGGAAAGTGGCAGGCCACCCTGTGGCCGGGAACGAGCTCAGCGAGCGGCGGCTCGGTGGTACGGCAGATCTCCTGCGCCTTCCAGCACCGGGTGTGGAACCGGCACGCAGGCGGTGGGGTGACCGGGCTCGGCACGTCGCCGATGAGCCGGATGCGCTTTCCCCGGCCACGGCTGCCAGGGTTGGATGAGGGCACCGCCGATAGCAGCGCCACCGTGTAGGGATGCCGCGGGGCGCCGTACAGTTGCGCGCCGCTGGCGAGCTCGACGATCTTCCCCAGATACATGACCGCCACGCGGTCGGCGATATGGCGCACCACGGAGAGGTCGTGGGCTATCACGACATAGGTGAGGCCGAGCTCGTCCTGCAGATCCTCGAGCAGGTTGACCACCTGCGCCTGGATCGAGACGTCCAGCGCGGACACCGGCTCGTCCGCCACGATCAGTTTCGGCCGCAGCGCCAGCGTGCGCGCGATGCCGATGCGCTGCCGCTGGCCACCGGAGAACTCGTACGGGTAGCGGTTGTAGTGCTCCGGGTTCAGGCCGACGAGCTCGAGCAGGTCCTGCACGGATCGTTTGACCCCCTGCTCGGGCCTGACCCGCTGGAGGCGGAAGGGCGCGCCGACGATCGCACCGACAGTGTGCCGCGGGTTCAGCGACGAGTAAGGATCCTGGAAGATCATCTGAATGTCGCGCCTCAGCGGGCGCATCTTGCCGGCCCGCAGGTGCGTGATATCGTGGCCGTCGAAAACGATCCGCCCGCCGGTGGGCTCGAGCAGCCGGGTGAGCAGGCGGCCGGTGGTGGTCTTGCCGCAGCCCGACTCCCCCACAAGCCCGAGCGTCTCGCCCTGGGTGACGCTGAAGTCCAGGCCGTCCACCGCCTGCACCGCCCCGGTCTGATGGCGGAAGATGATGCCGCGCGAGATCGGGAAGTACTTCCGCAGCCCGGTGACCGTGAGCAGCGTGCCCGCCGAGCCAGCCAGAGCTGTCGGCTCCGCCGGGACTGTTGAGCCCTGGCTGGGCGGAGCGGTCACGGCGCCTCCTTAGCCTCGCGAGCCTGGCCGCTGCCGTCGAGCGAAGGTTTTATCTCCGCCGTCCAGATCCTGCGGCGTTCGCTGAGCGACAGGTGGCATGCGACGAGATGGCCCGGCGCTGCCGCACGAAGCTCGGGGACCTCGTCGGTGCTTCTGCCGCCATTCAGCTCCGCGTAAGGGCATCGGGGGTGGAACGCGCAGCCGCTTGGCACGTTGATCAGGCTGGGTGGCGTGCCCTTGATCGGTATCAGGCGTTCAGCCCGTTCTCGGTCCAGCCGGAGCATCGAACCAAGCAGCCCCCATGTGTAGGGGTGCTGAGGGCTATCGAATACATCCTCCGCGGTTCCGTACTCCACGACCTTGCCGCCGTACATCACAAGCACGTCGTCGGCGAGTTCGGCGACCACACCGAGGTCGTGGGTGATGATGATGACGGCCGACCCGAACTCGGCCTGCAGATCGGAGATCAAGTCGAGAATCTGCGCCTGGACGGTCACATCCAGCGCGGTCGTTGGCTCGTCGGCGATCAGCAGCTCCGGGTCGCACGACAGCGCCATAGCGATCATCGCGCGCTGCCGCATCCCGCCGGAGAACTGATGCGGGTAGTCGTCGACGCGCGTCGCCGCCTGCGGGATCCCGACCCTGTCCAGCAGCTCCACGGCATGCGCGCGGGCCGCCTGCCTGCTGACGTCATTGTGTATCCGGTACGCCTCGATGATCTGGTTGCCCACCGAGTAGTACGGGTGCAGGGACGACAGCGGGTCCTGGAAGATCATCGCCATCTTGTTGCCACGGAGCTGACGCACCCTTGCCGGATCGGCGGACACAAGCTCCCTGCCGTCGAGCCAGATCTCGCCGGTGATCCACGCGCTGGTGCCGTGGTGCAGGCCGAGGATCGCCAGGCTCGTGACGCTCTTGCCCGAGCCCGATTCGCCCACTATGCCGAGGGTCCGGCCGCGGTCCAGGCGGAACGAAACGCCGTCCACCGCCTTCACGAGCCCGTCGTCGGTCGGGAAGTGGACGCGCAGGTCTCTGACGTCGAGAAGCCCGTCCGGCGGTGCCGAGTTCACGACCGGGGACGGGTCGCGGGCGAGTGCGGCTCCCCCGGCTCCGTCCCGCTTTGCACGCGCCATCAGTACCTCACCCGCGGATCGACCACGGCGTACAGGATATCCACGATCAGGTTGGCGATTACCACGAAGAACGCGGCGAGCATTACCACACCCAGGATCTCGGGGAGATCGTTGTTCTGGATCGCGAGGACCGTGAACAGGCCGAGGCCGTGCATGGAGAACGTGAACTCGGTGAGCACGGCTCCGCCAAGGAGCAGTCCGAGGTCCATGCCGAAGATCGTGACGATTGGTGTGAGGGCGGCGCGGAGCCCGTGCTTGACGATGACCTTCCGCTCGGCCAGTCCCTTTGCACGTGCGGTGCGGATGTAGTCCTCGCCCATTGTCTCGAGCATTCCGGCCCTGGTCAGCCGGGCGTACAGGGCCGCGTAGAGAAATGCCAGCGTCGTCCAGGGCAGGATCAGGTTGCGTGCCCAGAGCAGCGGGTTCTGAGTCAGCCCCGCATACTGGACGTTCGGAAATATCGGCCACTTAAAGCTGAATAGCTCAAGTGCGACCAGCCCGGTGAAGAAAATCGGCAGGGATACGCCGGCCAGCGCGATGCCCATGGCGGCGCGGTCGAAAACCGTGCCGCGCCTGAGCGCCGAGAGCACGCCGATCGCGGTGCCGAACACCAGCCAGAGCACGGCCGCGCCGAACGCGAGTGAGGCGGTGACCGGCAGGTCGCTCAGCATCATCGGCCATACCGGCTGCTGATTCCTGAACGAGTACCCGAAACACGGCGGTGGGCAGTAGGTCTTGTCCGGGCCGGCGTCGTAGTGCGCGCCGAGGACGATACCCCGCACAAACCGCCCGTACTGGACCACGAGCGGCTGGTCGAAGCCGAGCTTCCGCTCGATCGCGTGGACCGCGGCCGGGGTCGGGTTGCGCCCCACGTACTGAACCGCGAGCTGATAGGAGTTCTGCCCGGCCAGCCGCGGGACAAGGAAGAAGATCGCGAACGTGATCATGCTGACCACGAGCAGCAGGAAGACCGTAATGACCAGCCGCCGGACAATGAACGGGATCATCGCTCGCAGCCCCGGCGCCCGGGGGCAGCCCGGGCACCGGAGCATTCACCTTTCTCGGCTAGATGCTGTCTCGATGTTTCGTCACGGCCTGCCTTACTTCAGGCCGAGCGTGGCGTAGTCGTACATGGCGTAGTACTGCTGCAGCGACACGTTGGTTAGGTTCGGGTTCCGGTACAGCAGCGACTTGGCGTAGACGCCCGGCAGGATGACGGCATCCGACATCACCCGACGGTCGATCTGCGACCAGATCGCGTTCCTCGCGGTGGTGTCGGTGGTCTTCACAGCCTTGTCGAACATGCTGTTCACCGCCGGGTCGTTCAGTTCCTCGATGTTGGTGTTCCCCGCGGGCGAGATGGCGGGACCCGCCGTTATGTAGTACAGGAATCCGTACCCGGTCGGCCAGTCGGGAGCCCAGCCGCCGACGTCGAGCCCGAGGTTGTGCGAGTGCACGAAGTTCGGCACCCCGGCGAAGTCGGTGAAGTACTTGCCCGACGGGTACCCCTGCAACGTGAGCTTGATGCCCACCCTGGACAGGGCCTGCTGCTCGGCCGTTGCCGTGGCCTTCTCCTTCGGCCGGTCCGAACGGTAGGCCATGGTGGTGCTGAACCCGCTCGCGTGCCCGCAGGCTGACAGTTCCTGCTTGGCCTTGGCCACATCGCCGTGCGGCTTCGTGGTCGCCTCGTACAGGTCGAACTTCTGGTAGCCGGTGACGGTGGGCGGCATCACGGTGCTCGCGATGTCTCCGCCGGCGACCGGCCCGCCGTAGGCGGTCTGGTAGGCGGTCTTGTCGGCCGCGTACTCCACCGCCCGCCGGCAGTGCACGTTGTCAAGCGGCTTCACCTTGGTGTTGATGTAGGTGAACCACAGGAAGCCGCTGAGCGCGTCGTCGGCGTTGGCCTTGAGCGCCGGGTTTGACAGGACCCGTGCGCGCCCGGCCGCCTGCACGCCGGTCCCGGCCATGTCGACCTGGGCGAAGTTGTGGAACAGGTTCTGGTCGATGGTGTCGGCGTTGACGTTCAGGTTGAACACGAACTTGTTCACAAGCTGCTTGCGGTTAGGGTCGGTAGCCGGGTTCCAGTTCGGGTTCTTCACCAGCACGAACTGCTTGTCCGGCTGGTAGCTCTGGAACATGTACGGGCCGGTCGAGACCGGGTGCAGCTGGTAGTTCGCGCCCTTGTCCTTGGCCGGCGGCACCGGCGCCGTCTGCGGGAGCGCGACCACGTAGGCGAACTCAGAGAACGGCTTGGCGAGGTGGAAGACGATCGTGCTCGCGTCGGGTGTGGTGATCGACGTCAGGCCCATCTTGCCCGGCGTCTTGTCCTTGTACGGGCCGGGATAGCTGGGGTCCTTCAGCAGCAGCTTGAAGTAGCTTGGCCCGTTGGGCAGCACATCCTTGGCGTAGGTGCGCTCGACCGCATACTTGACGTCCTTGCTGGTGACGGTGGTGCCATCCTCGAACTTGATGTTCGGCTTGAGGTGGTAGGTCCAGGTCAAACCGTCGCTGCTGACCTGGCCCAGGCTGGTGGCGAGGTCCGGCACGATCGTGTTGCCAGCGGCGCCGGGCACGGACTTGTATGTCACGAGGGCCCGGCTGTAGAGGCGGACCGTGTTCCACATAAACGCGTAGTACGTGTTTCCCATGTCTGTCGAGTCGGGAACGCTGCTGAGGTCGAAGGTGAGTGTCCCACCCTTATGGCTGGAGGGATTGACAACCCCGTTGATCGCGGCGTTGTATGCCGACGATTTCTGCTGAGGTGCCTGCTTGTTGCTGCTGCTGCCGCCGCAGGCCGCAAGCCCGAGCGCTACCGCCACCCCGGCCGCAGCGAACGGAAATATCCTTCTTCGCTTCATTTAGTACAATGCCTCCTGCTCTGGATGTGGATGGATGAGGCTCGGCGTCGGCGGGCTCACCGGGTCCGCGGATCCAGCGCGTCCCGCAGCCCGTCACCGAAGAGATTGAATGCCATCACGGTAATGAAGATGGCAAGACCGGGCACGATCATGAACTCAGGGTCTATCTGGAAGTATTGATTTTGGACCGCGTCGGAGAGCATCCCACCCCAGGTCGGGGTGGGCGCATACAGGCCGACACCCAGGTAGGACAGCGCGGCCTCGAACAGGATGTTCGTCGGCATCAGCAGCGTCGAGTACACGATGATCGGCGCCACCAGGTTGGGCAGAAGCTCACGGAAAAGGATGTACCCGGGGCGCGCTCCGAGGCTTCGGGCGGCATCCACGAATTCACGTTCTCGGAGCGAAAGTGTCTGGCCGCGTATGATTCTGCCCATATACGGCCAGTTAAAGAATCCAATAATAAAGATTAGCAAGGCGATACGCAGCGTGTTACCGGAAAGACCGAATGCCGTCGACGGTATGACGCCGGCAAGCGCAATCGCGAAGACCAGCAGCGGAAAGGCGAGGAACACATCCATGGAGCGCGCGATGAACGCGTCGGGCCAGCCGCCGAAGTAACCGGCGATTATCCCAAAGAAGACTCCGATGACTACCGCGAGGAAGGTGGCCAGGAACGCTATCAGCAGGGAGTACTGGGCACCGTTGACGATCCTGCTGAGCACGTCACGGCCGTTGACCGGCTCCACGCCCAGGGGATGGGCCGTGCTTATCCCGCCGAATGAGCCGATCGGCCTGCTGAAGGTCGGGTCGATGAGGTTCTGGTTGTAGGCATTGGGGTTCTGCACGATGTGCGGCCCGATGATCGCGACCAGGATCAGGAATACGACGATTATGCCGCCGGCCATCGCAATCTTGTCGCGCCGCAACCGTCGCCACGCGATCCGGCCGAGCGAAAGCCCTTCGATCGGGCCGGCACCCGCAAGCACAGCTTCGGGCGGCGCCTGTGCCTCGACTGGCGAGATATCGAGCGGTGCGGCCATCCTTACGTCTCCAAGCTGCTGGCGGCGCTGCGTGGCTAGCGAGCGGCAGGCTACCGGCGCCGGCGCGTCCATCAGCGGGCGGGGAGAGACCCGAGATCGGGCGCGCCGTCCTCTATGCGGACATTCTGCCCCTCGGGGCGAGATTGCCATACCCTCCCACGGGTCGTAGCACGATTGTGACCGAATGAGGATCAATCCGTACCGCGGCAGGCCGGGTTGTGTACGTAGGCGTATCGATGCGTTACGTAATGCGATCGCTGTGAACAGCACCAGGGCGTTCGCGCGCACCATCACCCACGCGCGCCGCAGCACGTCCCTGCGGCGGACCTTGTCATACAGCGCATGGAACCGCTGATGTCCCCCTGCCGATCGTGCTGCTCGTCATCCCGGTGACACTGCTTCTCGCCAGCCTGCTGGCCGCCGGTCCCGGATGGGCAGCCGCCCGGATCCGGCCGGCGCTCATCCTGCACGCGGAATAGCAGACAGCGGCAGGCGGGAGCACAAAGACTCCGCGCCCGTGAGCTGCAGCGACCCAGGTTCCGGGTGCCCGGCGGGCGGCAGCCGGGCCGCGCGGCCGGCGCTGACCATGCCAAGGTACGCGCTGAGTGCCAGAGGGCAGGCCAACGAGGGGCCAAGCGTCCTTTGGTGGCCCGCCGGCGGCGATCTCGGCTGGCGCCCGCCACGCGGCCGGTACCGAGGCCGCCGGCACGAGCAACTCGGCGTGCCCGGCGCGGCGCTCGCGCAGTGGGCTGACCGCGCCAGCGCCACCGCAACGCCGCCGCACGCGGTGCGGGCGGCATGGCCGTCGGTGCGATCGACGCCATGCTGCACCGGCTGGACCTGCTCCGCGGCCCGGTGACGCGCGAGATCCGCCAGGCCGGCGACGCGCCGCGCTGATCAGCAGTCAACGGAGCGCCCCGCTCGCTCCGGCTGGCTGGGCTCTTTCTGCCAGGCCTGATGGGCAGTGAAGGCGACGTGGCCTGGACAAGCGCGGGCAATTCCGCTGCCCGGGC
>Ga0137372_10008163_pt1 | contig 10121 bp, 6 predicted proteins | sample SagtaG_6_FD_104911 | JGI IMG/M metagenome (GOLD analysis project Ga0137372, IMG submission 104911) | Vadose zone soil microbial communities from Sagehorn Ranch, Mendocino, California, USA - Sage1_R_60_16 metaG | ecosystem: Environmental > Terrestrial > Soil > Vadose zone | place: USA: California...
ATCCGCCACATATAAACTATCACCGTCCAGCGCTAACCCCTGGGGCCGGTAGAAACTCGCGTTGTTAAAAGCTCCATCAGCTGAACCCACCGCACCGGTGCCGATAGTCTCGATGAACGACCCATCGAGTTTGGTTACGACAATGCGGTTATGGTTTGAATCCGCGATGAAAAGACGATCGCCTTTCGCATCCGCGAGAATCTTTCCGGGAAATGCAAGCGGCAGGTCGCCAACTTTGGCGCGCTCGAGCGTGAGCTGCAGCGGTTCTTCATTCAGTTCACCCCGTTTGCGAAACTCATCGACGGCTTTGGCAACTACTTGATCGATAAGCTGGTAGTTTCCTTCGCCCGATACTGCGCCGATAACGTATCCGGCGGGGTCGATCAAAACCTGCGTAGGCCAGGCGCGAACGCCGTAACTTTGCCAAACCTTGTAGTCCGCGTCGTTATAAACCGGATGCTCCAACTCATAACGCAGAATGATGCGCCGAATATTTTCCGTGTCCTTTTCGTTTTCAAACTTCGCGGAGTGAACACCAATGACTACAAGTTGATTGGCATATTTGTGTTCCAGACGTTTGAGGTCGGGAATGATATGAATGCAGTTAATGCAACCGTAAGTCCAGAAGTCAAGAAGCACGACTTTGCCTTTGAGGGCCTCGAGTGTGAGCGGCTTGTCGGTATTAAGCCAACCTCGGCCGCCGGTCAACTCCGGCGCGCGCACGCGAGTTTTTTCCTGAGCAAACATGGTAGAACCTTTCATTGAATTTGAGCTGGATGAATAGGAAAAAAATGAAACTGTTGCGAGAGTAACTATCCAGGCGAGGGAGATTTGGTGACGGATGTATTGATTTCTTTTCAAAGCGGTGGATATACGAGGGTGCCCTATGTTTCAGATTCTTTTTCTTAGGTCGCTGTGTGCCTATGCCGTTCCACGGTCGGGATGATACTGTTCGCTATGCATGCGCTTCATTGGTCGTGCCGGTGCGGCCTTGCTTCATTGATCTCCCCACCGAGCGACTGGTCGAGTCGGTCGATGGCGCGCCGAAGATGGGGAATTGTTATCGAGCCCCCAACCACCAGCGCGACATTAAATGCATCGAGGAACTCAGGCCTGGTTACTCCCGCCGCTACGCTTTGTTTGATGTGATAGGTAATGCAATCGTCACAGCGAAGCACTATTGAAGCGACCAAACCGAGCAGTTCTTTGGTGCGCTTGTCGAGCGCGCCGTCTTCGTAGGCCTGTGTGTCCAACGCGAAAAAACGCTTGATGCCAAGGTGGTTGCTGCCGAGCAACTTTTCATTCATCTCCGCACGATAACTGTCGAATTCATCCATGACGAGAAGCCTTTCCGCCGCGCCTGTGACCCTGGAGCAAGGCGCGCATAATTTCATGCTGTTTCGCGATTCAAAGGCCATTCTATCTGCGCAAGCTGAAAGTCGCCAGACAGGGTACAGACCGAAAGCGGTAGCGACCGGCTCCTGAAGACAATGTTCGCAGCCGCGTTTGCTTTCCAGTCTCAGAGGCATACTAACTGACCAGCTTGTTAATATCTGGTTGCTACCGCTGCCGGTTCTGTATTGGCAGGTTGACTACGATAGAATGGTTTGATTCTTGTAACTCGAGTCAGCATGAATAACGACAGGATTCCGAGCCAGCGAAAACCCACTGATGAAGCAATCTCCCAACCGGTCATCCGCCGGCTTCAGCTTTTGCGAGCGGGCGGGTTTCAGTTTGGTATCTTCGCTGGTGACATTGCGACGATCGCAGCCTGGCGAAAACCGACGCCGTTGCCCCAGGCTCCCGAGTCGGTGCTCGGGGTTGTTAGTATCCAGGGCCGCATGTTGACCGTTCTCGATCTCGCAGCCCTAACTGATCGTGAAGCTACCTCAAACAATGCGAAGACCCAACACCTCATTGCGTTACGCGGTGACGAGCAACTCGCCCTCGCGATAGGTAGTTTGGGCGAAACCATCGAGATTGCGGAAACTGATTTAAGTGCAAAAGGGGAGACTGGAGGCACACTTTTTCTCGGAGTTGTGCATTGCGACGGCTCAGAGATAAACGTTCTCAACTTAGATGAACTTTTCCCAATCGCGATTCACGGGCGCGAGCGCCGCCGGCGCCGATTCTAACCTCCAAAAGCATACCTAAGCGTTCCGATGCCTCAGATCAATGTCGAAATATTTCCTCAATGCTAGAATCGAAGTGGAAAAAAACAATTAAGGAGTTCTGAGTCCGGAAATCGCGCATTCTCTGGATGACTCATCGCTTATTATCGCTTATCACTCATCACAGTTCACTGGCAATGCACGAGCAGGCTTTCACAATTCTTGAATATCCCGAGCTACGGGCGCTCATTCGGCGCGGCGCGCAAACTTCCATGGGACGAGCGCGAGTGGACGCGCTGCAACCTTTGGCAAATGTTGCTGAACTGGAGAAACAGCTTGCCGCCGACGCTGAATGTGTGAATTTGCGAAAACGAGGTGGCGCCTGGACGTTTAGTGAGCTGAGCGATCCGAATGAGAAGCTGACGATGCTACAAATTGAAGGTGCGACCCTGGAACCAGCAGCGATTCTCGAGCTTAGATCGTTGTGCGACCAGGCAATGTCTGCGCGGGCATCAATTCTCGCTGAGCGTGACTCCTCTCCGGTGCTCTGGAACCTGGTCGGAAGTCTTCCGATTGATTTGAGCCGTCTCAGTGCTCGCATCGCAAACAAGATTTTGCCAACGGGAGAAATAGACGATCGGGCCAGTCCTGAGCTGGCCCGCATACGTCACGAAATCACAGGACTGCGCTCGCGCATAACGCGCACCCTCGAAAGTCTCATGCGCAAATCTGGCGAAGCGATCCAGGACGAGTTGGTCACCATTCGCAATGACAGATTCGTCATTCCCGTCAAATCCGATCACCGCGGCCGTGTAAATGGAGTGGCGCACGGTTATTCATCATCCGGTGCCACGGCTTTTATAGAGCCGCTGGAAACAATTGATGCGAACAATGAATTGCAAGCGCTTCATGAGGCAGAGTCTCGCGAAATCTTCAAAATTTTGTTCGGTATAACTGAAGAGTTGCGAGCGCAGCTGCCCGGTATCAAATTGGCTGCAGACGCGGTTGCTGAACTTGACTTCATCGGTGCCAAAGCTGCGTTTCATCAGCGATTCAATTGCGTGATCCCGGAAATTGTCCCTACGATCGCGGGCGCCTCATCTGCGCATGCATGCTCAACATGCACTCTCGAGTTGATTGAAGCGCGCCATCCGCTGCTCGAAGAAAATCTGCGCGCCCTCAGCGGTTCGGTGGTGCCAGTCTCATTTTTACTCGACGAACAGAACGATACGATGGTGATCTCCGGCGCTAATGCCGGCGGTAAGACCGTGGTTCTCAAGACCGCCGGATTGCTGGTGTTGTTGGCGCTTTCGGGTATGCCGGTTCCTGCTCGCGCAGCAAAGATTCCCTTTTATGCTTCTGTGCTCGCCGACATTGGCGACCATCAATCGCTGGCGGCGAATTTATCCACTTTCACTTCACACGTCGCAAACATCTCGCGCATGATCGAGTTATGCAAAGCGCCCGCGCTGGTTCTGCTTGACGAAGTTGGTACCGGCACCGACCCGGAGGAAGGATCGGCGTTGGGCGTGGCGGTAGTTGATTACTTCCGCAAAGCTTGCCGGGCTCAAGTGATGGCGACTACGCATTACGGCGGCTTGAAGATGTACGCCGGAAACGAAACTGGCGTGCTGAACGCGAGCGTTGAGTTTAATGAAAAGACGCTGCAGCCGACTTACCGGCTGATTGTTGGCGTAGCGGGCTCGTCATCAGGGCTTGAGATTGCGCGGCGCTTTGGTATTCCGAACGAGGTGATTGACATCGCTTTTGAGTCGGTAAAAGATTCTTCGCGACAGGCCTCGGAATATCTGCGGCGAATCAAGCACGAGGCAGAAGAGGTCGAAAGCCTGCTCGGGGCGCTTGAAGAAGAACGCGCCGCGGTAGCCGAGAAGTTTGCATCACTCGAAAAGAGAGCTGAGCAGCAGGAGCGCGAGCGACAAATTGTCTTCCAACGCGCGCTGGAAAAGACAGTCAGCGAATTTGAGAGGCGATCGCGTGAGCTGGTCGCTACCATCCAGGATCGGTCTGAACGCCTGAAGGTCGAGCGTGAATCCCAACGGCGGGTAGCAGAACTGAAACGCGAAGCGCAACGTGCGACCACTGCGGGGACCAAACGAGAATCGATTTTGTCTGTCCCGGCGAGCACGAGCGGGCGTGATGTGCGAGTTGTGCGTGATGGGAAGATCGTTCAAAAAGAAACCAGCAAAAGCAGCTTGGATACAAGCGAGCCTGAAGCCGCGCAGTACATTCCCGGGAAAGCCCGCGAGATTGCAGTGGGTGATAAGGTAAAACTTCGCTCTTTCGGATCGATTGGAATTGTCGACAGTCTCAAAGGTGACGAAGCTGAAGTGCGTGTAAAGTCTTTGCGCTTGAGGGAGAAGCTCGAGAATCTGGAACTGGTCGAGCTGGCAGCTCGTGCCAAGTCCACAACCGGGAAGTTTGATAGTTTGCGCGAATCAAGCGGGACTGAAGTTAAGTTAAAAACAACTCAGGGCAACGGTCGTTCCGAGTTGAATGTGATCGGGCAAACCACTGACGAGGCAGTTGATGCCGTTGACAAGTTTCTCGACGAGGCATCACTTGCGAGTCTCAGCCAGATACGAATTATCCATGGTCACGGGACTGGTGCGTTGCGACGAGCAATTGCCGAGCTCTTGAAAGATCATCCACACGTCGCCCGCTTCGCCGCCGCGCCACCGGATCAGGGTGGGTCTGGAGCGACCGTTGTAGAATTGAAGCAATAGAAAGATCAGAGATGCGCTATCCACAAACATTCGTGGAGGATCTTAAACGCCAGGCAGATATTGTGCGCGTGGTGCAGGACTACGTGCAGCTCAAGAAGAAGGGTGCAAATTGGATGGCGTGTTGTCCCTTCCACAAGGAAAAGACACCGTCGTTTTCCGTCAGTCCAGCCAAGGAGATTTTTTATTGCTTTGGCTGTCACAAAGGCGGTTCGGTTTTCAACTTTGTGATGGAGATGGAGCGCGTGTCTTTTCCGGAGGCCATCAAGCTCGTCGCCGAGAAGTCGGGCGTACCGCTGCCGAAACTGATTGACGACAGTCGCTTTGAAGCCAGGCGCCAGGAAGCCGACGATGTAATCGAGCTAAACAAATGGGCGCTTGAATGGTGGGAGCAGCAGCTTGAGTCGAGCGCGGAAGGTCGCATCGCTCGCGACTACCTTAAAGGGCGCGAAATCACGGATGAAACACGCAAAACATTTCGTTTGGGCTACGCGCCCGACAGTTGGGACGCTCTTTCGATTTATCTCAGGCAAAAGGGCGTTAGCCAGGACGAGATCGATCGCAGCGGGCTGGTAGTAAAGAAAGAAGAAGGTGGATCCTACGATCGCTTCCGCGGTCGTCTGATCTTTCCCGTGATGGATATTCAGGGAAAGCCCATCGCCTTCGGCGGGCGCACACTAAGTAAGGACAATCCTGCAAAATACCTGAACTCACCCGAGACGCCAGCATATATAAAAGGGCAGAATTTATTTGGGCTAAACCTTACGCGAGATCAGATTCGCAAGCAGGAATTCGCCATACTGGTAGAAGGTTTCTTAGACTTGATCGTCCTCCACCAATTCGGCATTCGCAACGTAGTCGCCAGTCTGGGAACGGCGTTGACGTCCGAACAGGTAAAACTTTTGGCCCGGTTTGCCCGCAAAGTCGTCGTCAATTATGATGGCGACCCTCCTGGTGTGCAAGCAGCAAGAAAGGCCATTGAAATACTTCTGGCGCAGGACTTCGAGATCAAAGTACTCGTCTTGAACAAAGCAGATCCCGACGAGTTCATCAGGGAACATGGCCTTTCTGAGTATGAGAGAGTTCAGACGACTTCGTCTTTAAATGAGTTCATCAGAAAACACGGTGCAACTGCGTATATGGAGCGCCGCGGTGAGGCACAACCGCATATAAAATTTGTGATCGATCAGGCTATGCGGGATCGCACGCTCAGCAATCCGGCCGATAAGGAGGCCGCAATTGAGGATGTTCTTCCGTTCATTCGCGTTGTTCGTAACCACATACAAAAACGCGAATATTTTGACATTGCCATGGACACACTCCAGATAAACGACGCTACGCTGAAGCGAGAGTTGTGGCATTCAATTCGTATGGGACCCGGGAAAAGCGCGCGAGTCACGCCCCAGTCCAGCAGGCGGGCATACGTCAAACCGACAGTCGCAGAAGAACGTCTGCTGCAGTTGCTTCTAGCTCACGAGGAGTTACGCCGGGTTCTGCTGCCCAAACTCGAACCGGGAGATTACGACGACCTGCCCACGGCTCCCATTTTCCGCGCATTGCTCGAGGGCGAGCGTGAAGGCAAAGCCATTGACTTTGATTTTTTGAGCCGGAAGACCGGGGACGATCCAATCTCTGAGCTTTTGCCGGGTCTGTTAATGAGCGAGCTTGAAACCGAGGAAGGCGACCAATCCGAAGCCCGCGAAGTAACGGCCGAAAGGTGCCTTAACGCCTTGCGATTGATGAGGCTAGATCGCAGCATCAGCGACCTACGATCAGAGATTGCCGCCGCCCAACGGAATGGAGAAACAGAGCATTGCGATAAACTCGCAACGGAGCAAATTGAATTAACCAGACGGCGGGAAGCTCTGCTGCCAAGAGCGGAAGCAATGCAAATCGGGAATTAGCCGTTCGTTTCATTGGCAATCACCAACAGTTGGATGGTTCTTATTGGGATCGACACGATAAAGGTCCCTCAGACGCGCACTTGGAATCGGGATTAAGTGGAGCAGGTAGACTTGAGTATCGAAGACAAAGATCGTGATGATGTCATGGAACGTCTCCTGGAGTTGGGTGGCGACAAGAAGTATCTGACGTTTGACGATCTAAATCGCGAGCTACCTGACAATGTCGTTTCTCCCGACGACATTGAAGACGTGCTGCAAAAGCTCGAAGGCTCAAATATCCCGGTAGCTGATTCTGACGAACGTCTACTCGAACAGGCGGTCGCAGTCGCGATCGATGACGAAGAGGCGACTGATGAGGACGTTGAACTCGATCTCTCTGCCGGGGCTCTGGAGAAAACCAACGATCCGGTTCGCTTATATCTGCGCGAGATGGGCGTGGTTCCGTTGTTGACTCGCGAAGGGGAGGTGGCTATTGCGAAAAGAATCGAACGCGGCCAGCTAAAGACTCAAAAAGCGATTGCGCGTTCGCCTATCGCAGTCAAGGAGTGCCTGAAAATCGGCGAAGAGCTGGAGGGCGGCAACGCTAACATCCGCGAGATTGTTATCTTCGCCGAACAGGCTGAGCTGACTGGCGACGAAGATATGGACAAGGCCGAAGAGTATAGGGCCTGGACGGTTGAAGGCATTCAGAACATTCGTAAGCTCTTCAAGCAAGGTCTGAAAGAATGGGAAAAACTCCGAGAAGAGCAGAAGGGTACTCGCGGCAAAAAGAGTAAGAAGGTCCTGCGCATGCGTCGGAAAGTGGCGCGCCTGCGGCTGGAGATAGCCCAGGAAATCGGACGGCTAAACATTACCGAACGCGCTCGGCAACGCTTGATTAATTCAATCCGCAGCGTGCAAAAAGAAGTTCGCGATGGTGAACGGGAAATTGACAGTCTTACAGAAAAGCTCCACCGGAAGCGAATAAGAGCGGAGGATCAAAAAGAATTCAAGCGCCGGGTTTCGATGGCAAAGAAACGACTACTTCAGACGGAAGCGGAGCACAACATCAGCCCAGTTGAGATAAAGCGCTCACTACAAGCGATCATAATTGGCGAACAGCAGACAGGTCAGGCCAAACGCGAACTAGTGGAAGCAAACCTTCGTCTGGTTGTATCAATAGCCAAGAAGTATACCAACCGAGGCCTGCAGTTTCTGGACCTGATTCAGGAAGGCAATATCGGTTTGATGAAGGCAGTGGACAAGTTTGAATGGCGGCGTGGTTATAAGTTTTCTACTTACGCTACATGGTGGATTCGCCAGGCGATTACGCGGGCGATTGCGGACCAAGCCCGCACCATTCGCATCCCAGTGCACATGATCGAAACCATCAATAAGCTGATTCGAACTTCGCGCTCACTGGTACAGGAATTGGGTCGCGAACCCACCAGCGAAGAGATTGCCAGGAAGATGGATATTCCGGTATCGAAGGTGCGGAAGGTTTTAAAAATAGCTCAAGAGCCTATCTCTCTCGAAACGCCCATCGGTGAAGAGGAAGACTCCCATCTCGGTGACTTTATAGAAGACAAGTCTATATTGAATCCTGCCGATGCAGTGGTGGCTTCCAATCTGCGTGAAATCACCGACGAGGTCCTGGCAACTTTGACGCCTCGCGAAGAAAAAGTAATCAAAATGCGCTTCGGCCTGGGTACTACTGGTTCTGAGCACACGTTGGAAGAAGTTGGTCAGCATTTCGCGGTGACGCGCGAACGCATTCGACAAATCGAAGCAAAAGCGCTTCGCAAACTTCGGCACCCCTCGCGTTCGCGGAAACTCAAAGCTTTCCTTGACAACACCCAACGATAGATTTTCCTGGCAAAATTCAAAAGGGCGCGCAGAATCAAATCTGCTGCGTCCTCACTGCTAGTGTCACGCTAAAGCCAAGTTTACTTGACCGATAGAAATGTCGCGCTCTTCGCGGTGTGATCAAACTCGTAATTATAAACGAAGCCGGGAAATTCTATCGGTTGGATATACTGCACTCTCACCTCCATGCGATTGTCGTCCTGTGCCGGCGTAATGACGGCATTGGCTGGGATACCATACTCGGCGGTGCTTTTTGTCAGTTGCTCTTTGATCCAGGAAGTAGGTCGTCCTAGCGCGACAGCGGTGTCGACATCGTGCTGCATTAAATCCCTGAATTGATAAGCTTGATATGCAACGGGAATGAACTGGTATCCGGAATAAGCTACAATGGCGATAATCGCAACGACGATAATAAATTTTAGACGTGCGCTGCCGCGCTCGGATCTCCTTGCCACTCTATTCATTAATTAATCCTCAACGTCCTGCGGGTATCTTCGAATTACCTCGCGTACGGATCGCCGCAACAACTGCGGACTAATATCCTGTCCGTCGACGATACGCGGGCGGCCGATACTTTCAAGAAGCACCCACTGCACGTGACCTGCTGTTCGCTTCTTGTCATGGGCGATCGCCCTAATCACTGCACTTTCGTCCAAATCGCCAGCGGCGGGTAATGGCCCGCACAGGCTGACTGCCTGACGGACCAATTCTAACTCTGATTGCTCCAGCAGTCCTAGATTTTTCGACAGCTCGCAGGCTGCCAATATCCCCAGGCCCACGGCTTCGCCGTGGCGAAACCGACGGTAATTTGTGACGGCTTCCAGAGCATGGGCAATGGTGTGGCCAAAGTTTAGAATTCGGCGCGAACGTCGATCACGACGACGAGGGTCCTCACGTTCATCAGCGCCGACGATGGAAGCCTTGAAAGCACAATGTGACCCAATGAGTTGTTCCAATTGCGTGGAAATGAAGACTCGCTGAGAGTTACATACCTTTAGAAAGTTAGTCGTTTGTTTGAATAGTTTCCGACTGCTCACTGTTCCTTGTTTGACACACTCGCACCAGCCGGCCACAAGCTCCCGCGACGGCAAGGTAATCAATGTCTCGACGTCTACGATGACAGCGACGGGTTGATGAAAGCTTCCAACAAGATTTTTTCCGGCAGGTAGATTCACGCCTGTCTTACCACCTACGGATGAATCGATTTGCGCAAGCAGAGTGGTAGGAATCTGGATGAAGGGAACGCCCCGCAAATAGATGGCAGCAGCGAAGCCGGCCAGGTCGCCGACAACTCCGCCACCCAATGCTACGATGCCATCGCTGCGCTCAATGCCGCTGTCACTGAAAAAGCGAAGCGCCTGTTGCGTCGTACGTAGCGACTTATGACGCTCGCCGTCTTCCATTAACCAATGTGAAACGAAAAAGCCGTCGGCTTGCAAACTCCGGACTACAGGCGGCCCATAGAGTGAGAAAATTCTTTTATTGGAAATTATCGCTAACCGCTGCGTTTGCTTGCCGAG
>Ga0137372_10008167_pt1 | contig 10120 bp, 6 predicted proteins | sample SagtaG_6_FD_104911 | JGI IMG/M metagenome (GOLD analysis project Ga0137372, IMG submission 104911) | Vadose zone soil microbial communities from Sagehorn Ranch, Mendocino, California, USA - Sage1_R_60_16 metaG | ecosystem: Environmental > Terrestrial > Soil > Vadose zone | place: USA: California...
GCTCGTTTCCGGATAACTCGGAAGCCAGCCATCTTCGAAGCTCCATCCCGCCGACACTCCGCCGGAGTCGGGCTGATCGTTGCGCACGTCCTGCGCCAGACAAAGCCAGTCGATCGCCGCGCGCAGGTGGTCGACATGCGGATACTCGGGTTGCGCGCCTCTGACGACGAGGTCACGTGCGATCAAGCGCGCGTGGCGCGGACGCCACGGCCGATACCGGAACGGTGCAGCGACAAGCTTCGAGAGACTCATGGGTTCGCCGACGCGAAGCTTGCCCGCGCCGCCTCGACCATTCGCATTTCGTCTTGGAGTCCGCGCTGCGGCGGCACGTGGCTGACGACGTAACGATATTTGCCCGAGGCCTCGACGGGAATGGCATCCACAAGCCGGATGCTGACGCGCACGTCATTCCCCAGCCGGGCGGCCAGACCCGCGATCACCTTGGCGTGGCTGGCCTCGGTCCATTGGCTGGCGGGTACGATCAGGACCTCGACATCGCGCAGCGCATGCTGGATGAATTTGAACTGCGCAATACCTTCCACCGCTCGAAGCACGTAGATGACGGCCAGCGCGTGCATCACGACCCCGTCCGGCCGAACGACGAAGTCCGTCGTGCGGCCCACCACCTCGGAGAGCACGTGCAGCCCTCGCCCGTCGGAGCAGCCTTGCGGGCTCATGCGCACCATGTCACCCGTGCGATAACGGATGAACGGCTGTGCGTCGGAACACAATCCGGTTGCCACCGCCTCGCCGAGTTTCCCGGGCGCGACGGGTTGTCCTGCCTCGTCCAGAACTTCCAGGATGATGCTTTCACTGATCAGCAGCATCTCACCGTGCGGCGTCTCGTGCGCGGTGAAGCCGATATCCCGGCTGCCGAATTCGTTGGCGACAGGAACGCCGAATACCTCCTGGATGAGCTGCCGCTGGTGCGGATAGAGCGGCTCGCCGGTCGCGCATGCGACGCGCAGCTCAGGCAGGCGCAGTCGTATCCCCCGCGTGCGTGCGCGGGCGGCTAGCAAGGCGACGCTGCTCGCGTAACCGTAGATGCATTTCGGCCGAAACGCCTGTACCGCGTCGAGATAGGCGTCCATGTTGGCCGCGGACATCGCGAAGGCGTTCAGCACGAGCTGGTTGAGCAGGCCGTCGCGGATGGTCTTGATGCGATCGGTCTTGTTCAATTCCGCCGGTGCGCCCCACAAGTAAGCCTCGCGTTCCCCGACGTCGACATCCCACCAGCGCCGAGCCCGGATGCGACCGGCGGCATCGGAGGCCTGCCGCGAACGTCCGAAATAGAAGACGAGCGGCTCGCCGCTGGATCCGCCCGTGTTGTACTTCGATGCGCCGCCCGGCACACCGACCCAGCGCATCCGATCGACATTGACCCGCGCGTCCTGCTTGGTCATGACCGGAAGCCGTCGCAGTTGCTCGAGCGTCACCGGCGCGCAATTCGCTCCGACGTCGAGGCCGGCCGTCAGGATGCGTTCGGCGTGCCAGGGGCTGTGCTTCGCCGCGGTCTGCAGCAAGCGGGTGAGCTTCCGCGCCTGCAGGCGCTCGAGATCCGCACGCGACAACCATTGGCTTTCCTCCAGGCTCTCCAGGTATGCGAACGTCGGCCGCTTCAGCAAGCGCTCGTGGAGCGGATAGACGACGCGGCGAGAGAGCCAGGGAGCGGGCATCGGTCAGCTCCGCAACAACGGCTTGCCCGGCGAGCCGCGACGGCGGGTGTTTGTCCCTGCATAGCGCAGCGCGATCGCGACGAATTCATCGGCGAGCGTCCTGACGCGGCGCTCCCAGCTGTTGCTGGCGGCATAAGCTACGATGGCGTCGCGGTCCCAGTCGCGGACCAACGCGTCCGCGATCGCCTGCGGCAGCCGATCCGCGTCTCCGAATGGCACGAGAATCCCGAGGTTCGGGTTGGTAACGATTTCGGCATTGCCGCCGACGTCGGTCGTAACCACGGGGAGCCCGCAGGCCATCGCTTCGAGAAATACGTTAGCCCAGCCCTCGTTGCGCGTCGCCAACACAAAGACATCGGCCGCGGATAGCGGCACGTTGAGCTCTTCCGGTGGCAGCGTGCCCAGAAAAACTGCGCAGTCCTGCAATCCCAGCTCGACCACGGACCGGGAAAGTTGTGCGCTCCAATCGCCTTCGGGTCCCGCGCCACCCACGACCAGATAGCGCAGCCCGGGGAAGCGGCGGCGCAATGCCGGCAGACATTCGAGCACGCGGTGAAAACCCTTGCGCTCGACCAGCGCGCCGACCGACACCAGCACCGGAGCGTCCAACGGCAACCCCAGCCTCTCGCGCGCCGCGCGCCGGTCCAGGCGATGAAACTTGACGGTATCGACGCCATTACCCACGACCACGATCTTGTCGGCGGCCACTCCGAGGCTCACGGCATGGCGCTTGAGCGAGTCCGACACCGCAAAGATTCGCGTCGCGCGCTGCAGGGCTTTGATGATCCGGCGCCGCCGGCCCGGATCGCGCGCGAGCGGCACTTCGGTGCCGCGCATCGTGATGCTCACCGGAATGCGCAACCACCGTCCCAGCAACGTCGCAGCGTACCCTTCGGGATAGGCGAAATGGGCGTCGATGACATTGCAGCCGAAATCACGCTTGAGCCGCAGCAGTGTCGGCAGGCAGGCCACCGCCATGGACCAGCCGTCGAGCCATTTGAAGGCACCAGGCACCGAGAGAAACCGCGGACGTCGCACCTCGATGCCTTCCTGCATTTCCACTGCGGGCGCCGCGGGCCGGAAATGGGGTTTCCACCTGCGCAGCAGGGCCTGGTACGGAAACCAGGGCGTGGGGGCCACGACCGTCAACGGAAGCGACCGTGCGACGCGGAACATCCGTTCGCGGATGAACAAGCCGGTCGTCGGTTGTCCCGTGTGGGGGAACAGGGTGCTCAGGACGACGACGCGAGGTTCAAGCTCGGACATACGCGGCATCCATCTCGCCGGTAAGCCGATAGTACGGCTGGCGATAGCGCCCTACGCTCGACGTCCAGCTGCGCTCAGTTTCGACGAAGCGGCGAGCTCCGGCTCGCATCTTTCCCCAATGGCGCCTGTCGGCCAATAGTTCCAGGACCTTGGCCGCCAGCGCGTCGACATCGCCTGCCCGGAACAGGACGCCGGTTTCCTGGTCGCGGATCAGCTCGCGATGGCCGCCCACGTCCGAGGCCGCGAGCAATCTGCCTTGCGCCATGGCTTCGAGCGGCTTCAGCGGCGTCACGAGGTCGGTCAGGCGCATGGGCAGGCGCGGATAGACGAGCATGTCGATCAGATCATAGTAACGGTCCACTTCGGCATGGGGAACGCGGCCCGCGAAGCGAACCTGGTCTCCAAGCGAGAGCCTCGCGGCAATCCGCTTGAGATTGGTCTCCTGATCGCCGCCGCCAACGAAGAGCACGCGCACGCGCGGCTCGACCGCCAGGATCCTCGGCAGGGCTTCGAGCAGCAGCGCGAGTCCTTCGTACGCGTAGAACGAACCGATGAAGCCGAGCACGATCGCACCATCGAGATCGAGCTTGCGACGCAGAGATTCGTCCGGCTCGCGGCCGAGCATGAATTTTTCGACGTCGACGGCGTTGGGGACCACCGTGACCTTCCCCGGATCGATGCCTCGCGCGACAATATCGGAGCGCAGGCCCTCGCATATGGTCGTGACGGCATCCGCCCGCTTGAGCGCGTAGGTCTCGAGAGCGCGTGTGAGTCTATAACGCGGCGCGCCCTCGCGCGTGCGACCGTGATCGACCGCGGCGTCCTCCCAGAAGGCGCGCACCTCGTAGAGGACCGGGATTCCCAGCCGGCGTCCCACGCGCAGCGCGGGAATCGCGTTCAATACCGGCGAGTGCGCGTGCAAAAGCTGCGGCCTGACCTGTCGCGCGACTGCGTCCAGCCGGCGCGTAAGCGCGCCCATCATCACGATCTCCACCACCGCCGGCAATCGCGCCAGCCCCTTGCCGGCGAACGGTGTGCGAAAGAAATGCCAACCGTCTACGGTCTCTTCCAGGCGCTCGGCGCTATTCTGCCTCGGACCGGTGAGATGAGTCGTTTCCCACCCGAACCGCTTCTGCTCTTGCAATATCGACAGGGTACGGAACGTATAGCCGCTATGCAGCGGCAGCGAATGATCGAGGATATGAAGGATACGCAACTCAAGCTACCTTGAAACTCTCTGTCGAACGCGCTCCCATTGCCTTGCGCAGGAAGGCCTCGAACATGAGCAACGACCAGAGCGAGACGCCGTAGTCGCGCGCACCCGACTGATGCTCGTCGACCATCTCGCGCAGAAACCTGGGATTGAAATACCCGGAGTCCATCAATACCGGGCCGAGCACCGCCTCCCTCACCCGCTGGCGCAGCGGTCCGCGAAACCAACTCGCGAGCGGCACGGAAAAGCCCATCTTCGGCCGATACAGGATCTCCTGCGGCAGATAAGGTTCGAGCGCCTTTTTGAAGAGGTATTTGCCTTCGCGCCCGCGCAGCTTGAGGCCGGGTGGCAGGCCCGAGAGCCACTCCATGAGGGGATGATCGAGCAACGGCTCCCTGACTTCCAGAGAATGCGCCATGCTGGCACGGTCGACCTTGGTGAGGATATCTCCGACCAGGTAGGTCTTCATATCGAGATACTGGACGAGCGAAAGCGGCTCCCCCTGCGGTGCTTTGCCGGCATGTCGGCGCAGCACCTCGATGGCGCGGTATCCCTGCAGGTCACGCCGGAACGAATCGCTCGAGAGCCGGTGCCGCCTGGCGTCGCCCATGACGGAGACGCTGTGGAAGTATCCCTCGACCGAGTTGCGGGCCAGCGCTTCCAGCGTGGACTTGGCGCGCAATACCTTTGGCGCCCAGTCCGCTTTCGGATACAGGTTGCCGAGCAGCCCGAAGACCGGTGCCCGCAGCGACAGCGGCAGGACCGCACGCATCCGCTCTTCGTATACATGCCAGCGATAGCGCCGGTAGCCGGCGAAATTCTCGTCGCCGCCGTCGCCCGACAAGGCCACGGTCACGCTCTTGCGCGCCAGCTCGCACAGCCGGAACGTCGGTATCGCCGAGCTGTCCGCGAAGGGCTCGTCGTAGACGTCGGCCAGTCTGTCCAGCAAGCCGAAGTCATCGGTGTCGACGCGCTCGACGCGGTGGTGTGTGCGATAGCGGTCGGCAACCTTCTGCGCGTAGGCCGCCTCGTTGAACGCCGGATCGCCGAAAGAGATCGAGCAGGTGTTGACGGGATCGGCGGAACAGCCTGCCATCATTGCGACGACCGCGCTGGAGTCGACGCCACCCGACAGGAACGCGCCCAACGGCACCTCGGCAATCATCCGGACGCTGATGGCATCGCGCAGACGCTCGATCAGCTCTTCCTGTGCGGCGAGTGGCGCAAGCGGCGCGCCCGGCGTGAACGGCAGATCCCAGTATTCGCGCGGCTGGGAGAGGCCGCCTCCGCGGCGCACGGAGAGCGTGCAGGCTGGCGGGAGCTTGAGCGCCTGGCTGAAGATGGTGTACGGCTCGGGCACGTAGCCGTAGGCGAGGTAATCCTCGACCGCCCGAGGTTCGATTTCCCGCTTGAATCCAGGATGTGCCAGCAGCGATTTCAGCTCCGAGCCGAAAGCGAGCGTGCCATCGCCAAGCAAGGCATAGTAAAGAGGCTTTACGCCGAGCCGGTCGCGGGCGAGGAACAGCGTTTCGCGGTTGCGGTCCCAGAGGGCGAAGGCGAACATGCCGCGGAAGCGCTGCACGCAATCCTCGCCCCATTGCTCCCATCCATGAACGATCACCTCGGTGTCGCTCTTCGTCCGGAAAACATGGCCGAGGCGCGTCAGCTCGGGAATCAGTTCCCGATAGTTGTAGATTTCGCCGTTGTACACGATGACGACGCTGCGGTCCTCGTTGTAGAGCGGTTGCTGTCCCGTCGAGAGATCGATGATCGAAAGTCGGCGATGACCCAGGCCGAGCCCGGGCTCGAAATGCAAGCCATGTTCGTCCGGCCCGCGATGGAGTTGGCTTTCGTTCATGCGCGATACGAGATCGCGCGGGATCGTCCGCTTGCCGGAAACATCGAAGATGCCGACGATGCCACACATGGAGGGCTCGCTTAGGAGTGGGAGACGCTTTGCAGCGGTGTCGTTTTGGGTGAGCGTAGCGGCGCGTCGAGCCCTTCTACCGACGGCGGCAGAGCAATACCCGCAGCGGCGAGCGAGCGCTCGTAGACGCGCGCGTACGCCGCCACCATCGTCGCCAGACTGAACCGCGTCAACGCGACTTGATGTGCCGCCTTCGCATGGCGGCGGGCCGTCGCACGATCGCCGAAGTAGGCGAGCATGGCCCTGGCGAGCGCATCGGCGCGCGCTGAAGGCACCAGTGTTCCCGTCATCCCAGGTTCGATCAACTCGGCATTGCCGCCGACGTGCGTCGCGATGACGGGAAGCCGTGTCGCCATCGCCTCGAGAATCGTGTTCGATACGCCTTCGGCAAGCGAGGGGAGCACGAAGCAGTCCAGGCCACGCAGGAATTGCGGCACGTCCGCGCGCTCGCCTGCGAACCAGGCGAGCTCCCGAAGGCCGGCCTCGGCCAATACCGCATCCGCTTCCAGCCGCAGCGCGCCATCACCCACTACGACCAGTCGCAGATGGTTCGCGGCGGCAGGTTGCATCTTGAGCGCGAGGACGAACGCACGAACGAGGTTCAGCGGATCCTTGATGCCCTCGAGCCGCCCGACGCTGCCAATCAACCACTGGTCGGGAGCCTGGAACGGACAGCCGGTAATCGAAGCACGTGCGCCGGTGGCGGGATAAAACCGAGCCGTGTCGACGCCGTTGTAGATCTGCGCGATCGACGTTGCGCTCACGCCCACCTGGTGTTCCAGATACTCCGACAGGTGCTGCGACAGGGCGATGTAGTGGTTGACGAACGGCCGATAGAGCCGGCGCAACAGCCGGTACCGATGGCGGCGTCCCTCGGGATCGTGAATGTCCCAGCCGTGCTCGCCATGGATTCGTACCGGCACGCCCGCCGCCCACGCGGGCACGACCGCTTCCAGCGCCGCCAGGTTACGTGTATGCACGATCACGGGGCGGAGCGCCTTGAACACGCGCAGGAGCTGCGGATAATCGCGCACCAGATGACCCGGCCGCTTGCCCAGGGCGATATAGTGCACGTCGGAACGAATGATCCGTTCCGTGAACTCAGGCGAAACTTCGGTCAGCGATACGATGGCATGCCGCCAGCGCTCGCGCGGCAGGTGATTGACAAGGTTGACGATCCCGTTCTCGAGCCCGCCGACTCCGAAGCGGAAGACCACGTGCGCCAGCAGCGATGGCGAGGTTTTCATGCTTTGGTCGTTGCGCACGTCACTGCCTGCTCGCTATGATCTCCGCGTCCACGCGGGCCAGCGCGGCATTGATCGAGGGGATCATGTCGCGCGCGAACTCGCGCAGCGTTGCCACGGGAGGCTGGTTGGGGTCGTTGTACGGCGTGGCGAGAATGATTGCCGTTCCGTCGTCGCCGCGACTGGAGAGCTTCTGCCACGCCAGCATCCACTTGGCGACGTACGGATTGACGACATCGTGTCCGCCGATGCGGAACCAGTCCCATACCAGCAGGCGCTGCTGCGGCGAGCGCAACCGGGTTTCCCGCGCTTCGAGCGTTGCCGGGCCGATTGCATCCTTCACGCGGGACTCGCTGAGATTGCTCCAGACCGGGTGCTTTTGAACCACCATGATATTCGTCGAGCTGATGAGCTGTGCCCCACGCCGCTGATGATGGTAATAGCCCAGATGCAGCGCAACCACGCGGTCTCCCTTGCGGTAGACCTGAAAGACCGTCGCCGAAGCAGGATCGTAACGCGGACGCCAGTCGGTCAACGGTGCGGCATCGGCGACCCAGCCGCCGGCCGGCGTGGGCGCGGCCAGAGTCAGACTTGCTCGGTTGTCCGCATCGTTGCGGTCGAGATACGCGGCATACGCGGGCCAGGCGCCGACGATAGCGATCGCGGCAACGGCGTATCCCGCAAGGCCCGCGCGCCGCGGCGCGTGCGTCGGTGCCGGCGCGCGGCCCGCCGCACTCTGCGGTTCCGTGTCCGGATCGCGCCAGAACGAGCCGATCCAGAAGAGCAGCAGCATCACCAACCCGAAGAAGACCCATCCGTAGATGAAATGGTCGATCCCGTGCGCGAGCCGGTTGTCGCTCAGGTGCGCGATCATGACGATCAGATACGCGCGGAAGCCGTTTGCGATGATCGGCACGATGATCGACATCGCGGCGAACAGCAGCCGCTTCCACGGCCGCCGGTAGGAAAGATAGGCGAAGAGCACGCCAACGGTGAACGACGCGATCAGGTAGCGCACCCCGCTGCAGCCTTCGACGATAGACCAGTTTCCCGAAGGGATGGAGAAAAACATGCCTTCGCGGAAAACGGGAATTCCGGAAAGCTGCAACGCGGTCACGGTGAAATCCGCGGTCCAATCCATCAGCGGCGGGATCAGCGCCTCGCCCATCGGCACGCCCAGCACCAGAAAGCCCAGGGGAAACATGATTGCGCGCGCCACCTCGCGTCCCAGGATTGCGATCACCGTGGCCCAGATCGTCGCGACCAGCGCGAGCTGTTTCACGACCTGAACCTCGCCGGCGTAGGCTACGAGCCAGATCGCTCCGGCGCATGCGAGCAGCACCAGCCCCAGAGCGTCGGGCGAGGGCTTGAGCATCGCCAGCGTACGGCGGCGCTGCCAGATCAGCACCAGCACGATGGGAACGATCAGGAAGCCGTGAGCAAAGGTTTCCGAGCGGTTCCAGATTGCGACGATCGATTCGACGGTCGGCCAGTGAATGGCAAGAATGACGACGATCGCGCCGACGATCAGAGGCAGGCCGAGCCGCCAGCCCGGATCGACGGCGGCGCTCGGACCGGGCGCCGCCGACGCCGCCAGCACGGTTTCGGTTTCAGCGTTCATCGCGTGCTCACTGCGGCCGTCGCCGGGCGCGGCGACGCGTAAGCGGGGGTTGGCGCGGAACGCGTTGTTTCGCCCTGCGCGATCAGTTCATCGAGCCGCGCAAATCGCGACGTCCACGTGTAATCCGCAAGGACCCGAGCGCGGGCGCGCCGGCCCATTATCTCGGCTGCCGCCGGCTCCATGACGGCGAGCACCGTTGCCGCAAAGGCCGCTGCGTCGTCGGCGACCTCCAGCTCGACGCCAATCCGCGCACTCAGCCCCGCTGCGGCGGCAGACGTCACGACCACGGGTTGGCCCATCGCCATCGCTTCGAGCACCTTGTTCTGGATGCCCCGAGCCACTCGGAGCGGCGCGACCACGGCGCGCGCATGGCGGAGGTAGGGACGCACGTCATCCACCCGGCCGGTAACGTTGACCGCGGCATCGCTCTCGAGCGCTCGCACGGTGCGGTGCGGATTCATGCCGACCACATGGAATCGGGCGCTGGCATCATGCTGCCGGATGCGCGGCAGGACCTCTCGCGCGAACCAGACGACGGCATCCACGTTGGGCCAGTAGTCCATGGTGCCGGTAAACACGATCGGGTGCTCGCTGGCGGAAAAAGGCGACTCGAGACCGTGCGCAGGCGAGAAGTAGTCGCTGTCCACGCCGTTTTCGATCGCGACGATGCGGTTTGCGCATTCGGGCGCCACGGCGCTCAGGAGTCGCGCTTCTTCGCGAGTGACAAACAGGCTTGCCTCGACGCGGGCGGCGACGTGCTTCTCGAAGGCGAGCAGCCGTCGCGCCTCGCGCTGGTAGACGGCCGAGACCGGCCATGGCCTTCGTCGCGCGTAATCGCCCCATTTCGCCGAGTCCAGGTCGACAAAATCGACGATCGATCGGATGCGTGGCAGGTCGAGCACGTACTGAGCCATGGGCGAAGAAAAGACGAAGGCTCGCTCGATGCGCTCGCGCCGCACGACGTCCTTGACCCACACGTCCAACGCGCTGCTGTGGAAATAAGGCAGCGTCAGCGCTTCGCCGGTGAGCAAGGCCCCGGCACTGCGTATCCGCTTCGACCAGCGAACGATCGGCTCGACGTGAACCTCGGCGCACAGCGCTCCGAGCGCCTCCACATGCTGCCAGTCCAGGGGATCGTCGATGAAACTGCCCAGAACGACCCGGTATCGGTGA
>Ga0137372_10008170_pt1 | contig 10115 bp, 13 predicted proteins | sample SagtaG_6_FD_104911 | JGI IMG/M metagenome (GOLD analysis project Ga0137372, IMG submission 104911) | Vadose zone soil microbial communities from Sagehorn Ranch, Mendocino, California, USA - Sage1_R_60_16 metaG | ecosystem: Environmental > Terrestrial > Soil > Vadose zone | place: USA...
GGGACGTTCCACGACTCGCTGTATGGAACGACAGACTGCGCGCACCGTGGCTGCACGACCTACGCACCATGCCCTGGTGGCGTCCCGCCCGCTTCTCATGTCGTCTGTCAGGACTAGGAGGCTCGCTCCCGCTCCCCAGTAGCCTCCTTCACCAAACGAGCCCGCCTCGACGATCGAGGCGGGCTCGTTGCCGTCCGTCCGCTGGCAGGCGCCATCCAGCACCTACTGATCAGCGGATTCTCGACTCCTCGGGTGGTGGAAACCCGCCTCTCCGCGACGGCTTCCCAGGATCCGGGGGCGGTGGCGGCGGTGGAGGCGGTGGAGGCGGCGGCTCGGCCTGCTCGCCCGCCCGACCGTCATTGACCTGCTCGTTCGCCATTGTTACCTCCTGATGAGGGCGACCAGCCACAGAAGGATCTCTCCGCCGAGCAAGATGCTCGCCACGGTGAATAGCCAGTACAGGCAATCAAGCCGCTTCGCGTTCTTGTCCTCGTTCCCTTCGAGGTAGAGGGCCAGATGCCGGTGCGTCGCGGCCAGGTCTCGAGGATGCTCCCCTTCCGCGTACCCCTCGATGATGACCTTGGCGCTGTTGCCGAACACCCAGCGGCGGCGTGGCATAAGCAGCACCAGGGTGATCGCGACGGCGCCGAGGAACGCTCCGATCGCCGCCCAGCTCAACCATCCTTCGGGGGCCTTGTCTTGCAGCACGATGCCCCCGAGGAACGACGTGGAGAGCGACGCCACGGCAAGCAGCGTTCCCGCTCTCCCGCGGAGGTTGTCGAGCGCGCCGACCTGCTGCGCGACAGCCTGCTTCGCCTCATCGTATGCGAGCTGATAGATGGCATCTCGGGCTTCCGGCATGGCAGGCGGAGCCTAGCGCAGAGATGCGACACACAAGCGGCCGCGCCGTCCTGTCCGCCTGCGCCGGGGCTCCCATGCCGTACTCCACCACACGAGCCCGCCACGATCATCGTGGCGGGCTCGCTGCTGTCCGGCTGGCCGCTCCAGGTGGTCTGCTGCCGCTGCCGCTTGCGGTCGCGCTCCTCCAGCGCGGAGCGGCGCTGACCCGCGCTGCGGTGCTGAGCTGGAATCGTGTGCCTTGGCTCCAGGTTGCATGAGCATTGCGTGGGCAGTCCGTGAAGGGGCGGAGAGCCCAATGCGATCCGCCGTTGATCCGGGCTCGCGCCTTGCCAGTGTGGTTTGTAACCGGGCAGATCACAGGGGGAGTCATGCGGCGGACCGACCAGGAGCGCCTCGCCGAGCTGGAGGCCAAGAACACCTATCAGAACCGGACTTTACGGACGATCAGGGTAATAGCTGAGCGGGCGCCGCCCGAGGAGGCGTGGCGGGCGCTGCGAGCGATCCACTCGCTCATCGAGGAGGCGCTCGCCGAGTCCGAGCGGCAGGACCACGATCACCGTTCCAGCCAGTAGCGTGCTACTGCGCAGCCGGACCACGGCCGTTACGGCTGGCCCTGATCCTTGCCCTCGCGGTCGCGGTCGACGAGCGCGATCCCTCCCGGCCGCCACGCCCCGACTCCCCCGGCTCGTCACGGCGGAGACTCGGGCTCGGTGCTGCGACGCGACGGGAGCTCGTTCGACCGCTGCCACTTCCAGCGGCTCGGGTCGCGCTTCAGCGACCGAAGGGTCTCCTCGTGCAGTGCACGCGCGTACTCCTTGGCGGTGCGCCGGTCGCGACCGCCGCCGGGCCCGTGGACCGGCGCCTTCTTGGCCTTGCCGGCCGAGGTCTGGGGCTTGGCGGCGCGACGTGTGGTCAACGGGTGACCCTCCCTCGGTCGCTGCTGCCACGGACTGCACCCTCCTGGCATCGTAGGCGCGGCTCGCCGGGTCGGCTTCCAGGGCGTCGAGAGCGCGCTCCAGCGCCCGACGCTTCTGCGCCCGCCGGCTCGTCACAGAACCGCTCCGAGGTCGAGCAGCGGCAACCTGGCCAGCCATCGCCGCCATCGCCGTGCAGCGTGCCGCAGACGCCGTCTCACGGTGCTGCCTTCCGTCGCCGGTTGTCCCGAGTCTCCGTCGTCCGCCGCCATGCCCAGCGGTCCGGGTCGCGGCGGAGCGACGCCGCGGTCTCCCGCTCGAGGTCACGCGCGTACTCGGCGGCGGCCGTCTCCCGGTGCTCCGGTGGCTGGCGCTTGGTCCGCGCCGCGCCCGCCGCGGCGGGCCGGGTGGCGCGCTCGCGGTCACGGTGCGCGGCCTTCCTGCACTTGGTAGAGCAGAAGCGGCGGCTGGCGGGGCCGCCCTCCAGGCTGGCGCCGCAGTCGGGCCCGGCACAGGTGATCTCGTTGGCCTTGCGGGTGGCGGCCTCGTTCATCGGTGTTCCTTTCCTAGCCGCAGAAACCGCAGTATCCGCACAATGGGTTTCTGCGGATTACGCGGTTTCTGCGGCTAGCGATGGGTGGACGAGATAGGTGGGTGAGGGCCGGCGTCCCGGCCCGGTGCGCGGCTCCTCCGGCAGCGGCCGGATGTAGCCGTGCTGCTCGAGCAGATCCAGCGCCGGGTCGAGATCGCCGACCTTTCGGAACCGAGAGCGGGACAGAGCAGTGAAGGCGCCGCGGCGCGTGAACGTCGCCGGCCTGGCCTTGCAGAGCCAGTCGAGCACCGCACGCGCGTCATCCAACGCCGGGTCCAGGCCCATCCAGTCGAACACCGCCAACGCATGGGCCGTGAAGTACTCGGCAAGCGCTATCGCGCAAATCGCGGTATTCGCAGAAATCGCCTGTCCCCAGCCCTGGCGCAGATCCCCGGCCAGGTGCAGCAGACCGGCAACGCGGACGGCGGCGCCGACCAGCTTGGAAGCCCAGTCCGCCACGTGGCCGAGGTCGCCGTCTTCACCGAGCCGGGGCTCGAGGTCGGCCTCGAAGTCCAGCAGCAGCTTCGCCGCATCCGCCTTCAGCAGGAGCACCGCGGGGTCGGTCCACTCGGCCAGGCTCGCCACCATCGTCTTCACGTTGGCGTCGTAGGTCTCCTGGAGCTCGTAGGGGACGGGCGAGGTGCCCACCTTGCGGCGACCCACGTTGTTGTCGGGTAGCGCGTAGAGGATCCGCGCGAGCAGTCCCCGCCCACGGAACCCCGGCATGCGGGCGATCTGGCGGAGCACATCCGGTTGCACCGCCAGCCCGAGGGTCAGGGCTGGCTGGTCGACGTGCTCGGACTCGCGGCCCTTGCGGTCGACGCGCAGCAGGTCGCCGGCGTGGCCCTTGAGGAACACGTCGAGCGATGGCACGCCATTCGAGTAGCGGCCCGCCAGGGTTGAGAAGATGCCGCCCTCGGCCGACAGCACCGCAAGGCGCCCGCCCTGCTCGGCGAGCAGGCTCGCGGCGGCCTCGGTGGTGATGTCGTCGGCGATCAGGCGCGGCAGGGTCGGCACGGTGATCGCCTCGGCCATCGCCGCCGCGGCGATGGCGTCCGCCATCAGTTCGTCGGCCTCCCTGCCCTTGGCCTTGCCGGCGACGGTCGTTGCCTGCTCGGCGGCCTTCGACCTGACTTTCCGCTGCGTCTCCGCCTCGATGATCTGCGGCCTGGTCTCGGCGATGAGCTGCTGCTCGGCACGCAGCAGCGGGCTCGTCAGCAGCGAGAACACCGGGGACTTGCGTGTCCCTGGTGGCATGGCGGGCACAACGAACAGGTTCACCGGCTCCCGCCATGACCCGCGGACCTCGACCACCGCGCGCCCACCGGCCGCGGTCGACAGCACCGCCAGCGAGATCATGCCGGGCAGGTCGGCCGGGGTCTGGGTGAACTCCGCAACGGCGGCCACCTCCTCAGCGAGCCAGCCCGGGAGTGCCTCGACGGGGAAGGTGGGCAGCGGAGGGCGGATGCTGAGCGGGGTCGGCTCGTCCCACTCCTGGTCGGTGGTGCCGATGGTGTCGTCGAACTTGACGCCGCTCATCGGGTCACCCCGTCGCGTTCTTCCTGGGCCAGCTCGAGCACGCGCACGCGGAAGACCAACTCGCCAACGAGCACGCGCAGGGCGTCGACCTCGCGGCGCAGGTCCGGCACGTCGGAGATCTCGCGCGCCCTGGCCTCGGCCTTGGTGACGATTGTGTCGACGTCGGCGAGCTTGCCGCGCGTCCAGGTGTCCACAAGGTCGGCGAGCTCGGGGAGCCTGGTCCTGGCGGCCTGGTTGCGCTCCGCCGCAGTCATGGTCACGGCGGTCACAAGGCACCCCCAAGCGGCGCGCCCCAGCAGGTGCAGACATCCGAGCAGGGCTGTCGCTGGCCAGCAGTGCCGCTACGGCGGCGGGCGCGCCCGGCCTCGAGGGAGACCACGGTCGCCGCGTCGGGTACGATGCAGAAGTCCCGTCTGGCGGCGGCGACCTCGGGGCGGCCCTTGCCGATGGCGGGGCCGCTTCGCTCGTCAGGCCGGCGCATGGCTGCTCACCGCCTTCGATCCCGCGCTCGCCAGGAGTCCCACTGCTCGCGTACCATCAGCGGCGCTGGTACGGGTCACGTCCTGAGAGCGGCGAGGCTGCTCACCACCAGACGGCGGACTGTCGTCACGCCCACCATGCTGGGCTACGGCCGCCGGAGTGCAGACGGACGGATCGACGACCAGTGCGGTACGGGCGGCTGATCGAGGGCCGCTACTCTCATTTCCGGGCCCGCCGAGCGTCGCTGCGACCATGCTGTCGATCAGCGCAAGGCCGGCTTCGTTCTCCCAGTGCCTGGCGATGCCCTGTTCGGCGGTTGATCGCTCGATGATCCCGGTGGCCACCTGGCGCAGCTCGACCGGGCTCACGCGACACCCCGGGCTTCATGCGGGCGAGTGCTACGGAGCGCTCGCAGCTCCTCGAGGGTCAGGTGCTCGACGAGCTTGCAGACCAGCGGTCCCCATTCGGCAGGGCTTGGCCGCTCGCCAATGCCTTTGAGCAGCAGCGCGGCCACGATTGGCCGTAGCGCCAGCGTCCCGTTCTCGAGGTAGTGGATCGCGCTCCGGTCGAAGCCGGTCCGGCGCGCGAGCGCGGTGATCTGCATTTCCTTGCCGCGGCGAATCCGGCGGAGCCGCCGACCCGCATCCACGTCGAATTGCGTGAGCGCAGGCATGACACACCTCCAAGGGTGCGGCGCAAAAGCATTGCGCGAGGAATGGAGGTGCGACGACTCCGGGGGTACTTCACTTCACCCCGGGCTACCGTCCCAGCAGCTCACGACCAGAAGAGGACTACCACTGCGTGCGAGCTCCCAGTACTCGCGGTCCCTCTCGATCCGGGATGGGGCTTGCGGTCCGGACCCCGCTGGCGGTTGGCCGCAGTGTAGAGGACATTCGGCTAAGGTCGCAATAGCTCAACGGCGTGGTAACTGCGGGTGCGGGATAGCCAATGTGGAATTAGTGATGCATTGGTACAGCACTACCCGGGAAATACGCGCGTACGGGTTGTGTTGAACGTCACATCCAGCCCGAGCCGAGAGAATCAACCTCGTCAACAGTTCGAGAGCCGCGCCTGATGGCGCCCCGGCGCCCGTCCTCCAGGGCGCCGGCCCGGTCAGGGCCGCCAGTGCGGGTCGATCCTGTCCGGGTCGAACCGGCGGCCGCGCCCCTTCGGATTGATGACGACGTGGTCCAGGACGGCGCCGAGCGCGCGCCGCCGCTCCTCGGTCGTCCAGCGTGCCCATGCCGCCCGGAGGTCCGCCTCGATCGTGGGGATGTCGAGCAGGGTGGCCAGGTCCGGCTTGGCGTCCAGCTTGGCCCTCGCCGCCTTGATCCTGGCGTCGATCGGGTCGCGCAGCGCCAGCCACTCGGCGATAGTGAAGCGACCCTCGCCCTTCAGGGTGGCGAGCTCCCGGAGCTCGCGCTCGTCCCGCTCGAGCTGGCCGGGCGTCGGGTCGTCGGCCGCCGCCGCCTCCAGCCGGCGCGCGCGCACCTCGGCGAACTTGGGTCCGGTGATGTAGAGAATCGTGACCTCGTCCGTCACTTCCTCGAAGGCGCCCTTGCTGATCCACGTCCGGCCGCATCCCTTGTGGTCCGGGTCGTGCGCGCCGCCCTTGCAGGCGTACATCGGGCGTCCGGAGCCGACCGAGGCGCCGACCATCACCGCGCCGCACCCGGGACGCCCGCAGCGCAGCATCCCCGAGTACACGTAGGTCCGTGGCGGTCCCTGCTTGCGGCGCTCCGGCCGCTCGAAGTAGGCGAGCAGGCGCTCGCGCTCGGTGGTGGTGAAGATGGCCGGCCACCTGGCGGGCCCGACGATCTCGCCGCGGTGCTGGCGCAGGCCGGCCGCCCGCGGCGAGCAGAGCGCCCGCCGCAAGCTCGTGGTGGTGAAGCGCCCGCCCATCACCGCGGTGACGCCGCGCGCCGTCCAATCCCCGATGACCTCGTGCATCGGCTCGCCCCGGTCGAGCAGGCGCTCGAACGCCTCGCGCAGCAGCGCGGCCTCGCCCTCGTCCAGGGTCATCCCGTCACGCGCGTACCCGAACGGCCGCTTGCCGACGCCCTTCGGCATGCCCGCCTCCGCCAGCTCGTCCCACTTCAGCAGCATCCGCTCGGATCGGTGCTCGCTCTCGCGCCGCGCCACTGCGCCGGCGATCCGGAACATCATCTTCCCCGAGCTGGTGGCCAGGTCGTACTCGCCGGTCACGGTGGCCAACTGCACGCCGAAGCGCTCCGCCAGCTCGATGATCCTGATGTTGTCCCGGTCAGGGTTGCGTGAGAGCCGGTCGACGTCCCACGCGGCAATGCCCTTGATGCGCCCGTCCCTGGCCCAGGTGAGCATGGTTTCGAAGTCGGGCCGCTCGCCCTTGAAGGCGGAGCGGTCGTTGTCGACGAAGACCCTAGCGACGTGGCCGCCCTTGCGCTCGACCAGGTCGCGGCAGGGTGGTTCCTGGCGCTCGACTCCCAGGGTGTCGACGGTGGTCTTGCCCTCGGCCGTCTTGCGCCGGACGTAGCTGATACGCGCGTAGACCGCCCAGGGATCTCCGCTGTTGTCTGCCATGCCCTCCCCTTCCATCTCGGATGAGATTATAGGGAGAGCTTGACAACCGTGAACACAAAGGCGGGAAGGAAGCAGAACACCAGCGGAAAGGCGAGCCGGACGGCGGCGCGGCCCGCCTCGGCCTCAGCACGCATGCGTGCCCGGCTGCGAAGCGCCTCGGCGCGAGCCGCCAGCGCCTCCGCCGGAGGCGCTCCCCACCGTTCCGCGGCTTCGAGCGCGGCCGCAGCGGCCCTGAGCTCGTCGAGACTCGTGCGCTCGCCCACCGCACGAAGCGCGGCGGCGGGCGTCCGACCCATGTCCAGTTCGGCCGCGGCCCGAGCGAGCTCCCCGCGCAGCGCCGCGGGGCTACGCTCCGCGACCCGCACGAGCGACCGGTAGGGGTTGAGGCCGGCGAGCAGGCAGGCGCCGAGCAGGTCGATGACAGCCGGAGCGGCAAGAGCGCGCTCCGCCCGCAGCCTCGACGTCGCTCGCCGAGCCGCCGCTCGCCTGACGAGCAGGGCGCCACCGATCACGCCCAGCAAGAGCAGGCTTGGGCCCCGGCCTGCGAGCAGTGAGACGCCAACGGTCGCCAACGCCCCGGCGACCCCCAGAACGATGACCCAGCCACGCCGGCCCGCGGGGACCCGCTGTGCAGGGACCCCGGAAGCAACCGGTCCCCGGTCGGGCAACGATGCGCCGAACGACTCTGGACGCTGGGACATCGAGGGTGAGGAGGGCGAGGGCGGTGGGAGCAGCGGCGCGACTGGCCAGCCGGAGACCGCCCCTGGTCGGGTCGGACGCGGACCTGGGGGGCTGGCAGGGGAACCGGGGACGGGCGACCCTCGACGGGCGCCCACCGCCCTGACGGGTTGCTCCGCGCCGCCCGCGGCCAGGCGGGGTGATCGGCTTGCGGGGCGCGCCCGGTGACGGCGGGTCCGCTTCGCCGCCGTCACGATCATCACCAGGAGAGCGGCGCCAAGGGTGCCGAGCACGGCGGCGATCACGGGGCACCCCGAACGATTCGCCGAGCCCACAGGATCCCGATCGCCTCCATCGCCGTGGCAGCGGCAAGGGTTGACCAGCCCGCACGACCACGGATCAGGAAGGCGGCATCGGATGGGGCGGTGAGGATCAGGACGGTCAGGAACACCGGTGCCATCCCAGCGACGACCCGCGCGGAGAGGCGCGCCTGCGCTGTGGCCGCCATTCGTGCCTGCTCGCCGCGAAGCCGGTCGGCGGCCGCCTCGGCCACCCCGGCGAGCACCCGGCCTGGCGGCGCCCCGGTGAGCTCGGAGAGGTCCAGCGCCTCTCCGGCGACCATCAGCTCGGTGAGCTGGTGGGTCCTGCCGGCCTCGGCGAGCGCCTTGCCGACCCCGGATCCCAGCTCACAGGCACTGACCGCCTCCCCGAGGATGGCTGTCAGCGATGGCGGAGCGCTCTCCGCCGCCGCTTGCAGGGCGCGTCGCGGCGCGACCCCGGCGGAGATGGTCGCTCGAAGGACGTCCAGGACCTCTGGGACGTCGGCCTCCATGCCACGACGACGACGTGCCGCTGAGATCGCGCTGGCAACCGACGCTCCCGCCGCGCGGAGCCTGTCCGGGCGAGGCGCGGAACGGCGAGCCTCTCCGGCGGGCCGATCCGGACGCCTCATGGCCAGGACCAGCAAGCCGGCGCCAAACAGCACGAGGACCAATGAGCCGATGGTCGACATCATGGCCACCCCGCCGACAGGACTCGGGTTCGGTCCTCCCAGCCTGTTGCGGAGGGATCGTGGATCGACGGCCCGCGCAGGTTGCGCACCTTCGCGTCGAGCACGTCGCGATCCTGAGAGCCCGGCGAATCGTCCGGAGACCCGTCGAAGGCGCCGCGCGCCGGGAGGCCGAGTGGACCGCCGGGCGAGGGGTCGAACTCGTCGGGCGCCGCAGAGTCCCGCCGATCGTCCAGCGATGGGTCGAAGGCGACGCGGACGGACGGGTCGAGCCGGTCTGCCCAGCTCGGGACGTGGCCGGTGGCGGACAGACCCAGCTTGCCGAACCCGGTTCGGACCAACCGCGCACGAGTCCAACCGTGCCGGTCGGAGATCAGCTTCGCGACCGCGGTCACCCGGCGACCGGTCGGACCACGCTCCAGATGCACGGCCGCGCCCAGCCCGCCGGCGATCAGGCGGCGAACGACGTCGAGGACCGCTCCAGGCGCGGCGAGCGCCATCGCCTCCAGACGAGCCGGGATCTCGTCCGGACCACCGGCGTGCAGGGTGGTGAGGAGTCCCTGGTGGCCCGTGTTCGCCGCCTGCAGAAGGTCGAACGCCTCCGCTCCGCGGACCTCGCCCACCACGATCCGGTCCGGCCGCATCCGCAGCGCATTGCGGACCAACTCTCGGAGCGGTACCTCTCCGCGCCCCTCGACGTTGGGCGGCCGCGCTTCCAGGCGCACGACGTGCGGGCCGGGCAACTGGAGCTCGGCAGCGTCCTCCACCACGACGACGCGGTCGCCGCTCGGAATGGCGGCGCCGAGCACGTTGAGCATGGTGGTCTTGCCGCTGCCAGTGGCACCCGAGATCGCGGTGGCGACCCCGGCGGCGACCATGGCCTCCAGCAGGCGACCGGTGGTCGCATCCAGCGTGCCGCCCTCGATGAGGTCAGGCAGCGCCAGCCGTCTCCGGGAGAAAGTCCTGATCGTGACCAATGGGCCGTCAGGGGCGACCGGCGGCAGCACCGCATGGAAGCGCTGGCCGCCGGGCAGTCGCGCGTCGACCCATGGCCGTGCCTCGTCGATGCGCAGGCCGAGCGGCGCCACCACGCGCTGTACCAGCGTGGCCAGGGCAGCGGTGGAGGGCAGCCGCACCGCGGTCAGCTCGAGGCGGCCCTGCCGATCCACCCAGACCTCCCCCGGTCCGTTCACCAGCACGTCGGTCACCGTGGGATCGGCGAGCAGTGGTGCCAGCGGGCCGAGGCCGGTCAGCTCGTCGGTGACGGCCCGCACGGTCGCGGCGAAGGTGGCCGCCGGCAGCACGACGCCCTCGTCGCGCAGTGCCGCCGCGACCGCCGTCTGCAGGTCGCCCGTCGCCGTGTCTGGGTGGCCGTTGGACCAGAGCCGCCGCTGGACGCGGTCGACCAGGGAGGATCCCACTTCGGCGGGGGTGGCGCTCATCTCTTCACCGCCGGCGGGAACGGCACGACACGATTGGCCAA
>Ga0137372_10008176_pt1 | contig 10113 bp, 6 predicted proteins | sample SagtaG_6_FD_104911 | JGI IMG/M metagenome (GOLD analysis project Ga0137372, IMG submission 104911) | Vadose zone soil microbial communities from Sagehorn Ranch, Mendocino, California, USA - Sage1_R_60_16 metaG | ecosystem: Environmental > Terrestrial > Soil > Vadose zone | place: USA: California...
AACCCACCCTCTTTACCCTGGCGACTCTTCAAACAGTGATGCGGGGGGGAGCGATCAGGTGATGCGATCCGATATGTTGAAATCTTTTTTTTGCATCCGAACAGCCATCGTTTTTCTCCTGCTCAACGTTTCACTAGCAAGGGCTAATGACGTTGACCTTAAGCCCGGCGATACTATCGGCCCCCATAACTGGCAGAGAGTTCAGGGTATGGTTGGTGAAAACCTCCTGAACCGCATCAACCAGGGCTATACCGTTAAAATCAAAGAGCCGACGAGAATCGAACCGCTCAGGGAATACGATGAAGCCACCGAGAAGTATTCTGACAAAGTCAGACTTGGACCCAACGGCGAGCTGCTGAACTATGTTGCCGGCCGGCCGTTTCCCAACTTTGATCGCAATGATCCCCAGGCGGGCCAAAAGGTGGCGTGGAACTTTTACTGGCGGTGGGTGGGGGATGACTACAAGAATGCGGGTGCTCTTAAAGAGGGACGAATCATTCGCTATTTTCTCGACCGGGACGGCTCTGAGCGTCGCGGCGACGTGATTAACATTTCTATACGGGCTCGCAATCGGGTCACTGTCGATCCGAAACCTGTCATTCCCGGGTATGAGCACATCGACTGGATGCAGATCATTGCGGACGAGTATCCGCGAGACGCCTCCGGCACGACGGTCCTGGAGATGCGGTACGCCAGTCCTCACATCGAAGATGACTTCTACGTTTATGTTCCCAGCCTTCGCCGGATTCGCCGCGTTCCACCTATCCAAAGATGCGCGACCATCGCGCCCAGCGAGTTTAACTATGATGACGTTAATAGTTTTAATGGTAAAGTCACCGACTTTAAATACAGGTTGCTCGGTGAAAGGAAAATGCTGGGCAACTTTTCTCAGGGCAATCTTCCCTTTCGCCGCAAGACGGGAGATTATCTACCGCTCGATGAAGAGTGGGAGATCCATGATACGTACGTACTAGAGATCACGCCGAAAAACCCAGAGTACTGTTATCCGAGAAAAGTCCTTTATCTCGATAAACTTCATTTCGAGACCATTTGGACGATGATATGGGATCGGCAGGGGAGATACTGGAAAGAGCAATTTGCTTTCCGCTATCCCCTCGATCTACCTGAGAGGCGACAGGTTTATTCGGTAGGGACGGTTGTGATTGTCAACGTCCAGAACGGCCGTTCCACGCTGGTGACGGTAGGTAGAAATTATAACTATGGTTACCGCCCCTCCTTTTTTACACTTGCGACGCTGCAAACCGTCATGCGGGGCGGAGCGATCAGATGACGCGGGCTGATATGTTGAGATCCTTTTTCTGCATTCGAACAGCCGCCTTTTTTCTCCTCTGCAACTTTTCACTAGCGAGGGCTAACGACATTGACCTTAAGCCCGGTGACACCATTGGGCCGCACAATTGGTCGAAGGCTCAAGGGATGGTGGGCGAAAACCTCCTGAATCGCATCAAGCAGGGCTACGCGTTCAAGATAAAAGAACCTAAGAATTTCCAACCACCAAAGGAATATTTAGAGGCGACGGAAAAATATTCGGGCTCGGTGAGGCTAGGAAGTAATGGAGAGCTGCTCAATTATGTCGCCGGGCTTCCCTTCCCCAAATTTGATTCTAATGATCCCCAGGCTGGATTCAAGCTCGCCTGGAATTTTTACTGGCGTTGGTTGGGTGATGATTATAAGAATGGAGGTTCAACCAAAGAAGGAAAGATTATCCGCGATGCTATTGAGGCAGATGGCTCGGAACGTCGTGGTACTGTAGTCGCTCATAATCTCTTTACTCGATCTCGACTCGCGATAGAGCCAAAGCCTGTAATTCCAGGGTACGATCATATTGACTGGATGCAACTTCGTGCCGATGAGTATCCCCGCGACACCTCTGGCACGACTACCCTTGAGATACGTTATGCCGACCCTGCTCGGGAAGATGACTTCTACATCTTTGTTCCCAGTATACGTCGAGTCCGTCGGTCGCCTCCACTCCAAAGATGCGCCACCATAGCGCCCAGTGAATTCAATTTCGATGACATCAATACCTTTAACGGTAAGGTTACCAATTTTAGTTATAGACTTCTGGGAGAAAAAAAAGTGCTGGGAAACTTTCTCCAAGAAAGTCTGCCTTTTCGTCGCAAACAAGGAGACTATTTGCCTCTCGATGAGGGTTGGCGACTCTATGACGTCTACGTTTTAGAGATTACGCCTAAGGATTCCAGCTACTGCTATCCGAGGAAAGTGCTTTATACCGAAAAGATTTCCTTTCAATCCATCTGGAGCGCAATGTGGGACGCGAAAGGACACTATTGGAAAGAGATGTTTACTTTCTATACGCCGGTAGGGCTTCCCGGCGGCCAAACAGTTATATCCACGGGGACGGTGGTCATCGTAAATGTTCAAAATAGACGGTCAACGGTCCTAACCGCCCCAAGGGCCTTTAACCAAGGCTATCTACCCACCCTCTTTACACTTGCGACGCTTCAAACTGTGATGCGGGGCGGTTCAATTCGATAGATAAGCAGGAGGCCGGACGAAATGACAATTTTGGGGGTGCAATTCGCAGGCGGAGCGATCCTTTTGACTCTTTTGGCGATTTCGTCCCACTGCTCCGCGAATGAAGCGGACCTGAAGCCCGGTGATACCATCGGACCGCACAACTGGCAGCGTGTTGAGGGAATGGTAGGCGAGAACCTCCTTAACCGCATCAAGCAAGGTTATTCGTTCAAGGTCAAGGAATCTAAAAATTCCAAACCGCCAAAGGAGTATTTAGAGGCGACCGAAAAATACTCGAGTCAGGTACGACTAGATCGCAATGGAGAGCTTCTCAATTATGTGGCCGGGCTTCCGTTCCCTCATTTTGATCCCCACGACTCTCAGGCTGGACTCAAACTCGCCTGGAATTTCTATTGGCGGTGGTTAGGGGATGACGTTAGAGAGGGAGGAGGGACCAAAACGGGAAAGATCATTCGTGACGTTATTGAAAAAGACGGGTCAGAGCGTCGGGCGGATGTCATTCATCACTTTATCAGGACTCGCGGTCGGGTCACTGTGGAGCCAAAGCCTAATCTGCCAGGATACGAACATATCGACTGGATGCAAATTCGTGCGGACGAGTATCCTCGAGACACGTCGGGTACCACCACGCTGGAAATACGTTTTGGGGACCGTAATCGAGAAGATGACTTATATATCTATGTTCCTAGTATACGCCGTGTCCGGCGTGCACCGCCGATCCAAAGGTGCGGGACGCTAGCTCCCAGTGAGTTCAATTTTGATGATATCAAAAGCTTTAACGGTAAGCTGACAGACTTTAGCTATAGATTCGTCGGCGAAAGAAGAATGCTGGCAAACTTTTCCCAGGCACAATTGCCGTTCAATCGGAAGAGGGGAGACTACTTGCCGCTGGAAGATGAGTGGGAGATCCAGCAGACCTATATGTTAGAGATCACACCCAAAGACTCTAATTATTGTTATCCAAAAAAAGTCCTGTATATCGACAAGAATTATTTTGAAACCCTCTGGACGCTTGTCTGGGATGCACAGGGAAACTATTGGAAGGAGCAATTTGCTTTCCGTACGCCGGTCAAATTAAGTGACGGGCAGCCGATCCTTTCAATAGGAACAGTTGTGATGACTAACGTGCAGAATGGACGATCAACCCTCGTGACTTCCACGAGGGCATACAACCAGGGCTACCAACCTAGCCTGTTTACCCTTGCGACGCTGCAGACGGTAATGCGGGGCGGTGCCATCCGATGAAACGCAGTCATGGGTAAACTTGCATGAATCTAGCGAGCCGGCGTTTTTTGGAATAGTTTGGCCACTCCATATGACGAAGACATTTTGCCACATGCTTTTCCTCATCCTAGCGGCGATGATTGGACTAGGAATAGGTCCGGCCCAAAAACGGGGCACTCTTGATGTTGTGATCGTCATGGAGGGGCGCAATATTCGGCTCCAGCCTCAGGTGAACGGCCTGCGCGACGGTTTGGAGGAGCTTAAATACGTCGAGGGAGAAAATCTAAATTGGCAACGAATCGACGGCGAAACCAGCGAGGAACTCCGGGCTAATCTGAAATCACTGCTACAAAGACAACGGGTGGACGTGTTGGTGACACTCGGCACGGCGGAAACTAACGTCGCCAAAGAGATTGCGCCAAAGATCCCCATGGTCTTCCTGCCCGCGGCGGATCCGGTCAAATCGGGTTTTGTTCACTCCTTGGCAAGTCCAGGGACTAACCTTACAGGCTTAACCTTTTTTACCGGCAGCGAAAATTTGGGCAAGCAGTTGGAAGTTTTTAAGCAGGTCGTACCTTCTCTTGATAAGGTCGGGGTACTATTCGACGCCCGGTTAAAATCTGCGGCTCTCAGCGAAAGCTGGAAAAGACTCGCTGTCGTGGCCTCATGGCTGGGCATTCACCTGACCGAGATGCCGGTGGCGTCCGCCGCTGAGGCGTCGCGCAAGATTACTTCCCTCCCCAACCCGGCAATGAGCGGCGGCGTATTTGTCTTTTGTTCCGGCTTGTTTAAAGACGTGGAAGGCTTGGCCGCGGCTGCGACGAAACGCAAGCTGCCGCTATTTGGCTGCAATGCCTTTCAGGTAGCCGAGCAGAGCGTTTTGTTGAGCTACGCGCCGGACTTGTACTCTTTGGGCTATCGCGGCGCCTGGTTCGTCGACCGGATCTTCAAAGGAGCGAAGCCCAAGGATCTACCCGTGGAGACGCCGCGGAAATTTGAGCTGGTAATCAATAGCCGAGTTGCCGGAGAGATAGGCCTAAAGATTTCTCCTGAAATGTTAATGCTGGCGGATAGAGTCTTTAGATAGCCAGAGCGTCGCGGGAGCGCACTCTATGCGAGGTGCACAACTCTTATCGAAGCTTTCAATTTTTGGTTTCTTTGGCCGGCGTCGAGGCAGGCTGGTCCGCAACTACTTCTTTATTTTCGTGACTTTGATCGCTGGCGGAATGATCCTGAGCGGCCTCACGGAGATTTATTTCCGCTCCTATGAGACCCGGGAGCAGATCGGAGTGCTTCAGGCCGAAACCGCCAATGCGGCGCTCGCAAAGATCGCGCAGTACATTTTGACCATCGAAGGGCAAATGAAATCGACCAGTCTCAGCCAGCAGATTGCCGAACAAGGATTCGCGCCGGCAAACAAATTCGAATTGATGAAGCTCCTTTATGTGGCCCCCGCCATTAGCGAGGCTGCGGCCATCGACCGTGACGGAGTGCCCCGCCTCCACCTGTCCCGGTTTCGTGCGATTCTCCCCAACGAAGAAACGGATTACACCAAGTCCGCGGCTTTCTTACAGGCAAGACAAGGCGCCACTTTTTTTGGTCCGGTTTATTTCGTTCGAGGCTCTGAACCCTACGTGACAATGGCTGTGCCCATTGAGGAGTTCCCAGGAAGTGTTATCGGTGTCCTCCAAGCGGAGGTGAATCTTAGTTATATCTGGGAAATTGTCCGGGACATCCAGGTGGGCAAGGCGGGCTATGCTTATATCGTGGCTAGGTCTGGGGACGTAATCGCCCACCCGAATATCAGTATGGTCTTGCAAAGACACAAGGCAGGTCTCCTGGAGCAGGTCAAGTCGGCTTTGCGTCCCGCTCCCAACATTCAAAAGCCGGAAAGCATAGTGACGCAGGGTTTAAACGGCGATGAGGTGTTGAGCTCCTACGCTTATCTGCCAAACCTCGACTGGGCAGTCATCGTTGAGCGGCCGCTCGCAGAGGCGTATGAACCGCTCTATGCTTCGCTGCTGCGCACATACACTTTGGTAACGATCGGTTTGGGCATCGCCTTGTTGGCCACCGTCTATGTAGCGCGGCGCGTGGTCCGTCCCTTGGAAGCGCTGCGCCGGGGGGTTGAAAAAATCGGCAAAGGGGATTTGAACCATCATCTCGAAATCAAGACGGGCGATGACATCGAAGTTCTCGCGGAGCAATTCAACAAGATGGTGGGCGAAATCAAAAACTCTTATCAGTCGCTGGAAGACAAGGTGCAACAGCGAACCAGAGAGCTGGCGGCGCTTTTTGACGTGGCGGCGACGGCAACGCAGTCCTTGGATTTAGATCCGATCCTGCAAGAGGTCGCGGAAAAGATCACGGACATCTTTGGGCTCGATTCAACCCGGATTTACCTTCTGGACCGTCAGCAGGAAGAGTTCCGCGTGCGGGCTGCTTCCGGATATAACCCGGAAGGTTTTATCCAAAGGGTTTTTGCGCGAGGGCAGGGGATCGTGGGCAAAGCCGCGGAAGCCGGCGAACCGCTCATCTTCGAGGACGTCCAGAACGATCCCCGTTACGCCGAAATGAGCCACAGTAGTGCAGCCAAGGGAGTCGGTTATAGATTTTTCGCCGCCGTCCCAATCAAGGTAAAGGGAAAGTCCTTAGGTGCGATCGCTTGTAACGGACGGCTGGCTCGACGGTTGACAGAGCAGGAGTTTCGTTTGATGAGCTCGATGGCGGATCAAATTGGACCGGCCATAGATAACATCAATCTCTTTGAACAATTAAGGGAAAAGACGGCTGCTCTGGAAACGACCAATCACGAACTTGTGGAGGCGTTGGAACAGCAAACGGAAATCGCCCAGGTGTTGCAGGTCATGGCGAGTTCGCCCACGGAACTCGGGGCCGTGTTGGCGACCATCCACAACAATGCGTTACGTCTCTGTGAAGCGGATAGCGGAGTGACGTTCGTCTTTGATGGAGAGCAATTTCGTATCTCTGTTCCCACCAATAACATTTCACCCGATACCCTGGCTTATCTTCGGGATCTGCCGATTCGACCGGGTCCTGAAACGCCGCTGAGAAGAGCCGGTTTGGAGTTACGACCCATTCACACGGCTGATATTTTCGCCGATCCGAGGTTTTCTCCGCCTGACATCTATCGTCGCGAGGGAGTTTGCGCGGTCGTCGCGGCGCCGATGCTCAAGGAAAATAAACTCGTTGGCGCGATTGTCTTGACCCGCCGCGAGGCTCGGCCATTTACCGAAGGTCAAATTAACCTACTGACCACTTTCGCCAATCAGGCCGCGATCGCGCTCGACAACGTCCATTTGTTCCAAGAGCTCAAGGATCGGACGCAGGAGTTGGCCCGTTATAATGAAGAAATAAAGATGGCCAATGAAAAACTCAAGGAACTTGACCGGCTGAAGTCCAGTTTTGTCTCTAATGTCTCCCATGAGCTCAGAACACCGCTCACCGCGATTGAAAGTCTGGCGGATAACCTGCTCGATGGCGTGACCGGACCCATGACGGCCAAGCAGGCGACTTACATGGTCGGCATTAAAGAGAGCACCGAGCGCCTTGAGCGGCTGATCAACGATCTACTCGATCTGTCGGTTATCGAGGCGGGCAAGGCGGCGTTGAAACCGACGAGCTTCTCGATGATGCGACTGCTGCGTGAAGTGAGAGACTCCTTGAAGCCCATGGCGGAAGAAAAGCAGATCACCGTCGAAATCGGTTCAACCAATGGTCATTCAATGGCCTGGGCGGACCGGGATAAAGTCACTCAGGTGTTAACGAACCTCATCGGCAATGCGGTCAAGTTTACGCCCACTTTAGGTAAAGTGAGTATGGAGGTGAATTCCACGAAGGACGCATGGCTGCAGGTTTCCATAACCGACACGGGCCCTGGCATTCCGCCGGAGGAAGCCACGAAAATCTTTGACGAGTTCTATCAGATGAGTCAGCCGGGCCGAGATAAATCCAAGGGGGTGGGGCTCGGTCTGGCGATCTCCAAGAAGCTCGTGGAGATGCATGGGGGAAAAATTCAAGTTGAAAGTGTCGTTGGCAGAGGCAGCAGTTTCTCCTTCACTATTCCAGCGCACAATCCGCATGATACGGACGCAACCGTCAGTGTAGAAAGAGGCTTATGACTACTCTTGGTGAGACTATCCTTGTGGTTGATGATGATCCTTATATTCAAGAGGCGTTGGGAGACCGTCTGGAATCCCTCGGCTATCGGGTCGCCCGGGCATCCGACGGAAAACAAGCTTTGGAGTTCATCGATCACCAGGACCCGCAAATGGTTTTCCTCGATATCGAAATGCCGGGCATGAAGGGGCTCGACGTGCTCCGCGAGATCCGCGCACGGGAGAAGGATTTTCCCGTGGTCATGATTACGGCCTATGGTTCTGTAGATCTGGCAGTGGAGGCGATGAAAGAAGGCGCCTATGATTTTATTCCAAAGCCTTTTAAAGCAAACCACATCGCGCTTGTGGTGGAGAAAGCCATGGAAAGGCAACGACTCCGCCGCGAAAAGGAGGTGCTTTCCGAAGAAGTGGACAAGCGTTATCGCCTCGTCGCCGGCAATAGCGCGAAGCTCAACGCCGCCATCAGCGGCGCAAAGAAAGCTGCAGGGAGCAAGAGCACGATTCTATTACTGGGTGAGAGCGGGACAGGCAAAGAACTTTTCGCCAGGGCGATTCACAACTGGAGCGAGAGAAAGGACCGGCCCTTTATTGCCATCAATTGCGTTGGTCTCTCAAAGGAACTGTTGGAGAGCGAACTGTTCGGTTACGAAAAAGGCGCTTTTACCGGCGCTAGCCAGCTCAAAAGAGGAAAGATCGAAATTGCCAATGGCGGTACGGTATTTCTCGACGAAGTCGGCGATATCTCCGAGGAACTTCAGGCTAAGCTCCTGCGATTTCTCCAGGAGCGAGAGTTTGAGCGGGTGGGCGGCACCCAGCTTATCCGGGTCGACGTGAGAATCATCGCTGCCACCAACCGCAACCTGGAAACCGCCGTCAAAGAAGGAGGGTTCCGGGAGGATTTGTATTACCGCATCAACGTCGTCCCCATCGTACTCCCTCCATTAAGAGGCCGAAAAGAAGATGTGCCGGTTTTGGCGCAGTTCTTTATGCAACGATTTTCCATCGAGTCAAAAAAGAGCTTCACCGAGATATCCCAGGAGGCTTTGGAAGCGCTTGGCGCCTACGATTGGCCGGGAAACGTGCGCGAGTTGGCGAACGTTATCGAGAGAGCCGTTGTTCTCGGCCAACCTCCAACCATTCAAATCGAAGATCTATCTCCAGGAATTGTCGCGGCGGAGGGCGAAATCGACAACCGCCCAACACCCGTCTCTTACCACGAGAGCGTCGATGAATACCGTCGTGAAGTGATTGTCAGTGCCCTGGCACAAACCCAGGGAAATCGTGCCGCCGCCGCTCGGCTCCTGGGTCTGCAGCGAAGCTATCTTCTGAGGCTGATGAAGGCATTCGATATTGCCTGAATCTTTTTTACACACCGGCGCGTCTTAAAAGATACAGCTCGTCCATTTGTGTGATTTTCAATAGGCTTCCCGCCTTAACTTTTTCCCTTTTATTCATATCACGAGAATTCATATCAATGGATGAAAGTTAGTTTTTTCATAAGGGGCGAAGACCATGATTCCTGATCAATTCCTTTATTGCCGTCTTTGCCACGAGGTTCATCACGGTGCTCCCTTCGACAGTGCGTCTATCTACGATCCGCAAGGGATGACTGTGCGGGAATTTTCATCGATGATCGGCGTCAATTTATCGAAAGGCGTTTTGACCATAAACTGATTCTTTAAAAAGCTAACGCTGCGGGGTCCGATCAAAGTTTATTTTCATCATCCTGCCTGTATACGAGAGGAGTGAATCTTTTTAGTCACCCTCTGTATCCGAGAGTATCCATCAAATGGGCGTTCAGCGACTGAATCGAAGCTCGCGCAAAGGATCTGCAGCAAAAAATGGCGCGTAAACTCCTTAAATCGTGGCCTGAAAAGTTGGCATGGCAAGTGCAAAAAATCGATCCAGAGAGTCGGAGTCAGAATCGAGTCCGGGAATTGGCACGAGGCCGCAATGGAAAAACTATTGGTAATTATGACGGAGCACGATTGCGTACAGAAGCTCATGCCTTGTCTTGAGACATTGGCTAGACCAGGAGGGGCCGTGATTTTTCTTTTCCAATATCCGCTCGACTCCAGGTCTTATTTTCGAGATCACCGAATTACTGTGGAATCGGCAAGACACGCGACGGCGTGGGCAGAAATATAGTGCATCGATACGATTGGGAGGCGCAGAAAGAGTTGGCTCAGCAGATCATTGCTCCAACCGTCGCTGCTTTACATAACAACGG
>Ga0137372_10008184_pt1 | contig 10108 bp, 8 predicted proteins | sample SagtaG_6_FD_104911 | JGI IMG/M metagenome (GOLD analysis project Ga0137372, IMG submission 104911) | Vadose zone soil microbial communities from Sagehorn Ranch, Mendocino, California, USA - Sage1_R_60_16 metaG | ecosystem: Environmental > Terrestrial > Soil > Vadose zone | place: USA: California...
GGCGTCGGGCACAATCTGCCCCAAGACGCACCACAAGGCTTCGGACCTCCTGATCTATCCGAAAGTGAAACAGTAGGCCTGAGCGCCGGCGCCGGGGAAGGTGATCTCGAAGGTGCGGTCGGTGATGGGGCCGGGCTGGCGGATGAGCTGGTAGGTCCGCTGCTGCGACAGGGTGCCGTTGCCGTCGGCGTCGGTGTCGGTCCCGTGGGCCTGGCCGGGGGGCTGTCCGTCGATACCGACGCGGAACCGTTGGGACGTTCCTGGTGCTGCTGGTCCCATGACGAGGTTGAGGTCGCGACCGTGGAAGCGGCAGGCGATCTGCCCGCCCGCCGCGTTCAGCGTGGCGGCCTCTTCCTCCATGGTCCAGTCCCCCGACAGGGCCCACTGGTTGAGCCCCAGCCGCGGGGGGACGGTGTAGACGTGCGGCTTGCCCGGTACGCCGCCGCCGGGGGAGGCGAAGTTCTCGGTGCGCTCATAGCCGGTGTAGTTCTCCGGTGATCTCAGGCTGGCCCAGTCGGCCGGGACTTCCAGGCCGTGGGGGTCGACCGCGACCAGGCCGGTACCGGCGCCGGTGGATCCGGCCTCGGCCAGCAGTTGCTGGATGACCATTTCCGACCGGGCGTATTCGCCCTCGCCGAAGTGGTGATGCCGGATACGGCCTTGGGCGTCGGCGACGTAGAGCGCGGGCCAGTAGTGGTTGCCGAAGTCGCTCCACACCGCATAGTTGTTGTCGGTCGCGACCGGGTAGCTGATCCTCATGTCCTGCACGGCCTGCCGGACGTTGCCGGGGTTGTGCTCGAACGAGAACTCGGGTGTGTGGACGCCGATCACCGCCAGCCCCTGCCCGGAGTATTTCACTGCCCAGGCGCGGAGGTAGGGAAGCTGGCGGAGCCAGTTGATGCACGTATAGGTCCAGAAGCCGGCCAGGACCACCGTCCCGCGCAGCCCGGCCGGTGTCGGCGGCTCGGAGTTGAGCCACCCGGTCGCGCCGTCGAACGACGGCAGCTCACCCTCATCGGGCAGCCGAGCCGAGGCCACGTGCAGCCCGGCGGGCGCGCGCCAGAACGCTGTCATAACATTGCCCTCCTTGTAGCTCGACGTCCCCGCCCCCGGCCCCGGATGGCCGGTGTCTTGCGGGTGCGGGCGGCCCGCGGCGGGTGCGCGCCATCCGCCTCTGCCCGGCTAGCGAAGCGACCGGAAGGCGGCCCGCATCTCGGCGGCGAACAGGTCCGGCTGCTCCCACGCCGCGAAGTGGCCGCCTCGGTCGAGCCTGTTGTAGTAGATGAGGTTGTGGGGGTAGGCGCGCTCGGCCCAGCTCCGCGGGGCCTGATACAGCTCGTCGGGGAAGACGCTGATGGCAAACGGGATCGTGATGGGCTTGGCGTCGAAGAAGCTCGCCTTGTTCTCCCAGTACAAGCGGGCCGCGGACACCCCGGTATTCGTCAGCCAGTACAGCGTGACGTTGTCGAGAATGTCGTCCCGGGTCAGGGGGCTCTGCAGGCGTCTCTGCAGGACCTGTTGAACGAGCCCGGGCTGGCCGGTGCCGTCGCCGTGGTCCAGCATGAACGCCGCCAGATCGGCCGGTGAGTCCGCCAGCCCGTACAACGTTTGCGGGCGCGTCGCCATGATCTGCGCGTAGGCCACGTGCTTGGCGTAAAAGCCGCTCAACTGCTCGTACGCGCGCCGCTCCTCGGCGGATAGATCCGGTGGCGGCGGGTCGCCGCGCTGGACCGCCGTGTTGATCTCGGCCGGGGCGGTCCCGGGCATGTTGGAGTGGATGCCGGCCAGCTCCGGTGCCGCCTGGATGCCCATCGCCTGCGTGACGGCGGCGCCCCAATCGCCGCCTTGGGCCACAAACCGGGTGTATCCCAGGCGCTTCATCAGCACCACCCAGGCGCGGGCGATGCGGGCGGGATCCCACCCGGTGGTGGCCGGCCTGGCGGAGAACCCGTGGCCCGGCAGCGAGGGGATCACCAGATGGAACGCGTCCGCCGCGCTCGCGCCGTGCGCGGTGGGGTTGGTGAGCGGCTCGATGATCTTCAGCTGTTCGAGGATCGAGCCGGGCCACCCGTGCGTGACGATCAGCGGCAGCGCGTCCTGGTGGCCGGAGCGGGCGTGGAGGAAATGGATGTCCAGCCCGTCGATCTCGGTGGTGAAGTTCGGCAGGGCGTTCAGCTTCGCCTCGCACGGGCGCCAGTCGTACTCGGTCCCCCAGTAGCGCGCGAGGTCCTGCATCATCGCGAGTGGCACGCCTTGGGAGTCGTCGGAGACTGTCTCGCGCTCGGGCCACCTGGTCGCGTTGACGCGTCTGCGCAGGTCGTTGAGCTCCACCTCCGGGAAAGCGATCTGAAACGGGCGGATGGTGTTGTCTTCGGCAGGCATTTCGTCTCCTAACGTTTGCGATTCGCATGGCCGGGGGCCAGCGCTCACTAGCTGCACGCACATCCGAGATCGCGCTCGGGTGCTGGCGGCGTGATCTTCACCGGTCAGAAGCGGCCGGCGTCGATGACGGCCTGGGCGAAGGCGTGGGGGGCTTCCTGGGGCAGGTTGTGCCCGACGCCGCCGGAGATGGTCCGGTGTTCGTACTTGCCGGTGAATTTGCTGGCGTAGGCGCTGGGATCGGGGTGTGGTGCGCCGTTGGCGTCACCTTCGAGGGTGATTGTGGGCACGGCTATGGCCGGGAGTTTGGCGAGCCGGGCCTCCAGGTCGTCGTAGTGCGGCTCGCCTGCGGCCAGGCTGAGCCGCCACCGGTAGTTGTGGATCACGATGGCGACGTGATCGGGGTTGTCGAAGGCGGCCGCGCTGCGCGCGAACGTGGCGTCGTCGAAGGCCCACTGCGGGGAGGCGAGCTGCCAGATGAGCTTGCTGAACTCGCGCCGGTACTTGTCGTAGCCGGCCCGGCCGCGCGCGGTGGCGAAATAGTACTGGTACCACCAGGCGTACTCGGCCCGCGGCGGCAGTGGTGCCTGGTTGGCGGCCTGGCTGCCGACTAGGTACCCGCTCACCGAGACCAGGGCCTGGCAGCGGTCCGGCCACAGCGCCGCCACGACGTTGGCCGACCGTGCCCCCCAGTCGAAGCCGGCCAAGATGGCCTTCTCGATGCCGAGCGCGTCCATAAGCGTGGTGACATCCACCGCCACGGCCGCTTGCTGGCCGTTACGGGGCGTGTCGTCGGACAGGAAGCGAGTGGTCCCATGGCCGCGGACGAACGGGACGATGATCCGGTAGCCTGCCGATGCCAGCGCCGGCGTGACCTCGGCGAAGCTGTGGATGTCATAAGGCCATCCGTGCAGCAGGATGACCGCCGGGCCATCAGGAGGGCCGGCTTCGGCGTAGCCGACATTCAGCAGGCCCGCATCGACCTGCTTGACAGGCCCGAATGATGTGCTGGTGCCCGGTTTCATCATCGCCACCTCTGTCGTGCTCATCTTTGGGCTGTGCTCGTCGTCGCCTACCGGTGTGCGTCGGCGACGGCGCGGGCGGCCTTGAGGATGTGGTCGGTCACCGCCTGCGGCTGGGAGATCATGATCACGTGCGAGCCCTCGACCTCGACGATGTCGGCGCCGGCCCGCTGGGCCTGCGACCGGACGACGTCGGCGCCGGCGGCCTTGTCGCCGGTGCCGACCACCGCCCAAGACGGCAGCGTCCGCCAGGCGGGCGGCCCGGACGCGTCGCTGAACGCCGCGGCGGCGACGGGGCGCTGGGTCGCGGCCATCAGCGCGGTCTGCTGCTCGGGCAGGTCGGCGGCGAAGGCCTCCTGCAGCAGCGCTGGGTTGATCGCGAACTCGACCGAGGTCTCCTCGTCTTGCCCGGTCGGAAACTGGTACTGGACCAGGGCCGTGTTCAGGATGCTGTCCTTCGAGCCAGCCTCGACATCTCCCAGGTTCTCGCCTTCATCGGGGGCGAACGCGGCCACAAAGACCAGGCCTGCGACGTTCGGGGCGCTGGTCGCGGCGTTGGTGATGACCGCGCCGCCGTAGGAGTGCCCGGCCAGCAGCACCGGGCCGTCGATCTGGCCGAGCAGGCTGGCGGTGTAGGCGGAATCGGCGGCCACGCCGCGCAGCGGATTGGCTGGGGCGATGACGGTGTAGCCCTGCTTCTGCAGCCGCTCGATGACGCCGTTCCAGCTGGACGCGTCGGCGAAGGCGCCGTGCACCAGCACGATCGTCGGCTTGGCGCCGGCTTGCCCGGACTGCTGATCTGTCGCATTCACTAGGGAACCTCCTGCAGTGTGGATCGGCTGATTTGTGATGGTTAGAGACGATCGGCAACACCACAGCCGGCGGAGCTTGTCCTGTCTCGGCTGATGCCCGGCACGATCGCGGGCACCCGCCCGTTGCGGTTCTCTGCCGGACACGACCGCGCTACGTCGGCCGTCCCGTTCTGTTGGGCTGCCGGGTGAGGGTGCCGGTGTGCCCTGGGCCGCCTCCCCGTTCACACCGCACGTTGGAGTCGGTGGGCGTCCGCGCGTGTGGTGTGGACCGGTGGCGGGGTGGTGGTTACCCGGCGGCCCAGAATGCGCAGTGGTGTCTGGCGGCGAAGTCGGTTTCGAGTTGCGGCTGGGGCGGCACGAGCGACAGCATCTGCGCGCTGCCGCCGAATGCGGGCCAGGGCACGGCCGCGGTCGCGGGGTTGCCGGTGGCGGCGAAGTTCGCCCAGGCGGCGCGCATGCTGGCCGCGAGTGTCTGCTGGTCGGGGTTGAGCGTCGGGGGGTAAGGCGCGTTTGGCAGGTCGAACAGGTATGGGAGTTCGGACTCGTGCGTCGCGACGGTCAAGAAGCCGGGCGGTGTGTAGGGCGGGGGCGCGTTGTCGTCGTTGAACTCATAGGCGAAGGTGGGCACCCGCTGGGCGGTCGATTGGTCCACTTGCAGCGCCGGGCACGCGAAGTTGGTGTCCGAGACCAGCGTGCTGAGGGCCGCGTCCGGGTACGCACCGGGCGGGTATTCGGCCGCGATCGCCGCGGCCCGCTCGGCGGACACGCCCAGCACCGCAGCGATGTTGGCCTGGTAGTTGTCTGTGGTCACCGGCTCGTAGGGGATCGGCACGAAGGTGCCGCCGCTGACGGTCAGGTGGAGGCCGTCGACGAAGAGCCGCTCCTCGTCGTGGTTGGTCCCGTTGAGGACCGGCACGCGGGCGAACTGTCCGGCGGCCAGCGCTGCCCCGATCGGCTCGGTGAGGACCTTGCCGTCGACGACGCCGGGGATTTCGACGAAGTTGGGGGTCACCAGGTTCGCGACCGGCAGGTGGCGCAGGCAGGCCGCGGTCTGGTCCGGGCAGCCCGCCTGGGCGGCGAAGGCCTCGCCGGTGGCTTCGGCGGTGGCCAGGGGCTGCTGGTTGAGCGCGAACGTGCCGCTTTGGATGATCGCTCTTTGGAAGAGCCCGCGCGCACCGACCGAGACCAGCTGGGCGAGCACGGACAGGCCACCGGCCGACTGGCCCGCGATAGCCACATTGTGCGGGTCGCCGCCGAACTGGCTGATGTTGTCTTGCACCCAGCGCAGCGCGGCCTGCTGGTCCATCAGCCCGTAGTTGCCGGCCGGGCCGCCTGGCCGGGAGGCCAGCGCCGGGTGCGCGAGGAAGCCCAAAGCGCCGAGCCGGTAGTTGATCGTGACGACGACGGTGCCGTCCGCCGCGAGCTTGGCGCCGTCGTAGTTGCGGCTGCGCTCCTCGGTGAGCCCGCCGCCGTGGATCCACACAAGCACCGGCAGGCCATCTTCGTCACCGGTGTGCGGCACCGGCGTGTACACGTTGAGGTACAGGCAGTCCTCGCTGAACGGGCCGGACGGCGCGAACGGGCTCGGCGGCTGCGGGCAGCTCGGCGCGAACTGGGTGGCGTCGCGCACCCCCTGCCACTCAGCCGGAGGATGAGGTGGGCGCCATCGCAGGTTGCCGGTGGGCGGAGCGGCGTAGGGAATGCCGAGAAACTCATCGACGGTGCCTGCGGTCATGCCGCGGACGGCGCCGTCGTCGGTGGTCACGATCGGGCCGGAGCCGGAACCCGAAGCCGCAGCGGCGGCGGCCGTGGCAGCGGTGGCGCCGGCCGCCGCGAGGGCCAGCGCGGCCAGCGTCACGCAGAAACGGATGGCGGCCAGCTGGGCGCGCCGCCAGTGGGCGGGGTGCACGATCATTTTGGCTCCTTCGGTCGAGAGGAAGGCGTTCTTTCACGGTCGTCTCCCGGCGCGGCGGTCACACCCGTGACAGTCACTGGTCGGCACCCTGGGCCTGCCGACCAGGGGAACTCGGCCGCTCTCGTCCTGTCGTTCCGGGCCCCGATGGCCTTGACGGTCTTCCCAGCGCCTTTCCCCGGGCGCGCTTGCGAACGGTCCCGATCACGATCGTGAGCACCCGTCCCTTGAGGTTCTTGCCCTCGCGTACCACGACGGCGTCCACGCTGGTCGTCCCGTTGGGCTGCCGCGTGAGGGTGGGGCCGGCGGCCTAACTGCACGCGAGGCTGGGGTTGGCCGGGCGGGCTTGCCGCCAGGGCGGAACAACAGGATGCCGGTTGCGGCCGAGCGGCAGCACCGCCCGCCGGGCACTCGCGGCCACGCGTGATGCGACCTACGGCGGTCGCAGGCGCGGCCTTTGTCCTTTTGCTCAAACCGGAGGGCGAGCGCGGACTCGCTCCCGCGGGCTGACCAGGGTACCGGCCAGGGTGGTTCACGGGCGTGAGCCATGGCCTTCAGTCGGCACCGTGGGACCACCTGTTCACCGTCACCGGCCTGGATGGCGGATCCCACGCTTCGCCAGCCTGGACCAGGTGGCCCGCCACCGCAACCTGGCCGCGGCGCCCCAGCGGTCACCGGGAACCGCCCGCGGCACCGGCCCGCCTGCCAGGCCAGGGCCGGCAGCCCGGTCTGTCAGATGAGAGCCGCCATCGTGCGCAATGCGACGCGGTGTTTGTGCCGCAGCGGGAGCACGCCCGGTCCTGCAGTGCGGGCTGCCGGACCACCTGGAACGGGAGCACCTGGGGATCCCGCGGTCGAGGCCAGCGCGCTCACCTGGTCGGTCACCGCGATGAGTGAGGCGACTGAGCGGAGGCAGGACCCGACCCCCGAACCGGCCACGACATGGCCGCCCTCACCCAGCCGCAACCGGACCGGGCAGTCGCAGCCGCGCTTCATAGCCTCGCGGCAAAGGCAGCTCCTCCGGCTGGCGACCGCACCGATCACCCATTACAGCACGCCGTTGACAAGCGCCCAGCGGAACATGATCACAACACAGAACGGCGGCTCCGGCGCGCCTATGGCAGGGTTGGGTTGTCACCCTCCGTGACATACTGGCCGTCACTATGCAACCGCCGCGAGCAACGAGCACAACGGGCACGCCGGTGCTGGTCAGCCAGCGGGCCAGGTCGCCGATGGATGCGCACGTTGCGCAGATCGAGGGAGCCGATGCCGGTGCCTATGGCGCGGTTTCGATCATGGCGATGAGTTCGTCGCGGCGGTAGCCCTGGTCGCGGGCGAACTTGATGAGCTCGTTGACCCGCGTCATGACGGCGCCGCGCTGGGGTGTTCCGGCCACGGTGATGCCGCGGCCGCGGCGGAACTCCAGCAGGCCTTCGTCGCGCAGCTGCCGGAGGGCGCGGAGGACGGTGCTGGTGTTGACGCCGAGGACCTTGGCCATGTCTTTGGCGAGCGGCAGCCGCTCGCCGGGCCCGGCCTCGCCGTCGGCGATGGCGCGGCGGATCTCGGCGGCGGCCTGTTCGAACAGCGGCACCGGTTCGGACGGGTCGATCTTGACGTCCCTCATGGTGTGAGTAATAGTAGTTCCATTCCGTCTATGTTGCCAGGGGCAGGTGAGCCGGTATGGCCGTGACCCCGCAGGCGCCGCCGGGCGGCCCCGATGCTGAGGCCCTGTTCAAAGAGGCAAGACGGCTCCGCCGGCGCCGCTGGCTCACCGCAGCCGGCATCCTGCTAGCGGCCGCAGCCGCCGCTGCCGGTTGCCTTGTCCTCGGCGATAACGGGAACCCCCCGGTTCCGCGCATCAAGCCGGCAGCGACTGCCCGGGTGCCGCGCGGCCAGAGCCCGGTCGTGGACGCAAAAGCGCTGCGCGGGCACGGCAACCTTGCGTTTGTCTCCCAGGGAAGGCTGTGGGTCCTCGACGGGCCCGCCCAGGCGTTGCGCCAGGTCCGCCACGGCCATGGCGCCGCTGATCCGCAGTTCTCACCGGATGGCCGGTGGCTGGCATTCGCGGCCAGGTCCCGGATCTGGGTCGCGAAATCGGACGGGGCAGCGCCCCGGCCGGTCCCGGGCTCCCGGGCAGGCTTGTCCCTGTCCTGGTCCCCGCGCGGTGACCTGCTCACCAGCGCAGGCGTGGGCATCATCGAGGTAACCAGCCGGGGCGCTGTTCATCTCGTGACCCGGCAGGGCAGCTACGGCGCCTGGTCGCCGGACGCCAGCCGGGTCGCGTTCATCACCACCAGGCACAAAGTGACGCTGCTCGAGGAGATTCCAGCCCGGGGCGGGCGGCCGGTGGTGTGGCACCGGTCCCCGTTCCACCCGGCGATCCCCGCCCGGCATGTGCCCGCGGTCCCCAACCTGGTCACCCTCGCCGCGGTGCTGCCGGATAACCAGGGCCTGCTGTACTGGTTCGACCCCGGCTCAGCCGACGCCGCCGACGGGCAGGCGCTCTACCTGATCAAGGCCCCCGGGCAGCATCCCATCCGGGTCGGCGGCACGCTGACCGGCGCCGGTTATGTCGCGGTCAGCCGCACGGGCGAGTTCGCGATCGTCAACGGGCTGAACCGGTACGCCTGGCAGGGCAAGACCCTTGAACTGTGCAGCCCGGTATCCGGGTCCTGCACGCCGGTCCGGGCGCCCAGGGGCGAGCTCACCCTGGACCCGGCCTGGTCGCCGGACGGTCACGTGCTGGCGTTCGTCGAGGCGCCGGCCAGCCCGGCCGCAGGCTTCCCCCAGCCGGTCGTGGCCCGCTGGTACGCCACGCACACCCTGTGGATCCTGCGCACCCCCGGCACCGCCGTGCACGAGATGCCCGGCAGTAACGGCGCCACCGCGCCGGTCTGGTCGGCCAGCGGCGCCAGCCTGGTCTACGCAGCGGGCGACGCGCTCTGGCTGGTTCCCGCCCTCGCCGGCCGGCCCGTCAGGATCGCCACGCCCCTGTTCCCGCCCAGCAGCTGGCCCACCTACTACGGCGAAATCGGCTGGGCCCAGCAGTTCGCCTGGTCAGCAGCCCGATAGCCGCGCGGAACCCGAAACATCCAGGGGAACTCGGTGGCCAGGTTCCGAAGCTCCGACCACGCGGCGGCCGAGGAGCTTTCGATGCCTGCTATCCGCGGCTGGCGGGCTGGGTCCGGCGGCTGACCGGCGACGACGAGGCCGCCCACGAGATCGCCTCGGAGGCATTCACCCGGCTGCTGGCCCGCTGGTCCGGGCTGGACAGCCCGCAGAACTACCTGTACATGATCGCCACCAACCTGGTCCGGGACCACTGGCGCAGATCAGCCCGGGAACGCAAGGCCATCAAGACGATGACCGCGGCTGCCCACGACTCCACCTGCCACCCCGCCCAGGACGTCGACGTGCGGGCGCTCATCGAAAGGCTGCCGCCGCGGCTGCGCAGCACGTTCCTGCTGCACCACTACGCGGGCTTCGGCGTCCGCGAGGTCGCGGCGATGCTCGGTCGGCCGGAAGGAACGGTCAAGGCCGACCTGCATCACGCGCGCGCCAAGCTGAAGGCCGCGCTGGCAGACACCAAATGACCGGCCCGCGCGACGACATCAACGCCTGTGCCGACGGTCATCGAGCCGCTCGCCCCGGCCATCCGGCCCGCACCCACCGCAGATCCATAACGATCTTTCGGGCGTGACATCGGCCGCCAGCCAAGAACCCACGTCGGCGAGCATAACGGCGGGACTGCGCGCGCACTGGCTCCGCGATCACGTAGCGGACTGTGATCGGCGCGGGGTCGCCTCTGAACTCGCAGCTGACAGGTCGCTCCGCGGACCGGCATTAGGGGATGAGCTTCTCGGGCAGCCTGCCCTGCGGACCTGCTGCCGCCGGAGGTGGCGGACGGTGAGATCACCGCTACCGGAGAGCGGTTCAGCCGATGTCCCGGCCGTTCACGGTCAGCATCACGTCGATGTTGCCCC
>Ga0137372_10008186_pt1 | contig 10107 bp, 6 predicted proteins | sample SagtaG_6_FD_104911 | JGI IMG/M metagenome (GOLD analysis project Ga0137372, IMG submission 104911) | Vadose zone soil microbial communities from Sagehorn Ranch, Mendocino, California, USA - Sage1_R_60_16 metaG | ecosystem: Environmental > Terrestrial > Soil > Vadose zone | place: USA: California...
CCGTCATGGAACGATTGTCGACAAGCGCATTCACAATTGCTTCTTCCGTCGCTTGCACAACCCCTGCGAAAAGCGGATCCAATAGATCATTGGGAATTGTCTTCACGTCATGCGTGATTTGATTAGGATTCGCGACGTTGGGATTGGCAGTGGAAAAGGCGATGAATAGATCACCAGAGCCATTACCCGAAATTGTTCCTGTCCGGGCGAGACCCAGCGACACCCGGCGTGCGAGTCGCTTCAGCTGAGTTGGCAGCAACGGTGCATCTGTCGCGACCACCGCGATGCAAGAGCCGCTCTCTTCTTTGTAAACTTCGCCCGGAATTTCTTTGCCTACGGGTAGACCGGCGATTGTGAGCTGCGGTCGACGACCGAAGCTTGCCTGCAAAAACACGCCGACGATGAATGTCTGCGGCGAAGCGTCTTTCGAAGCACGAATATCGACCTTGCGCGAGGCCGTCCCATTGCCGCCTTTGAATTCGTAACAAATCATGCCGGTTCCGCCGCCCACGCTCCCCTCTTCCAGTGCGCCGCCATGCGCGGTATCGAGCGCATGCCAGACATCCTCCGCCTTAACGTGAAAGCCATTGATATCGTTGAGCCAGCCATCCCATGTCTCGGCTACGACAGGAAAGCTCCACCAGTAGCCGGTCGTATCGGCTGCGCCGTGTTTGACGCGCCAGGCAATCACTGCGTCGCGCGCGACGCCAACACTGTGCGTGTTTGTGATCATGACTGGTCCTTCGAGGAAACCGCTCTCTTCGACCCATGGTGTGCCGGTCATTTCCCCGTTTCCATTTAAGGTGAAAAAGCCTGCGTAGACCGGGTCGTTGAGTGACGCATGACCGCGAGGCAGAATCGCGGTAACGCCGGTACGCACTGGACCTTTGCCTACTTGAAGTTTTCCTTCGCCACTGATCAGCGTGGTATAACCGACTTCCACACCGGGCACGTCTGTGATGGCATTAAGCTTTCCGGGTGTGCCCTCGAATGGAATTCCAAGATCCCGTGCACGAACGATTTTCGGCTGAGTTGTCGGCGGCGGAGATTTGATCGGCTCGCGTGCTGAGGAAGCGAGCACGAGCAGGAGCATGACCGAGAAACACAGGATCAAGCCGCGTCTTGAGTTTATGGGCATGCGGCAAACGTTCAACGCTCAACGCCCAACGTCCAACGCTCAATGGAAAGCTGATGCACTGTAGGGCAACCGCTCCGGTTGCCAGCGCTTGTAGGCCAGGCGAGCGCGCCAATGGAATTCTTTTCTATTTTCGTGGATTTGCTTCACGGATTAGATTGAGCACGTGAGTTACGAGGTTTTCGCCAGAAAATACCGGCCGCAGACTTTCGACGACCTGGTTGGCCAAACACATGTGTCACGCACACTGAGAAACGCCGTCGCACAGAATCGGCTTGCCCACGCGTATCTGTTTGTTGGACCGCGCGGGATCGGCAAAACATCGACTGCACGCATCTTGGCAAAGTCGCTCAATTGCGTCAAAGGCCCGACCGTCACGCCGTGTGGCGAATGCGACAACTGCCGGGAAATAGCCGCAGGTAACAGTTTCGACGTGATTGAGATCGACGGCGCGAGCAACAACAGCGTAGAAGACGTGCGCCAGCTACGCGAGAACGTGCGCTATGCCCCGGCAAAGGGCCGCTACAAAATTTATCTGATCGACGAAGTGCACATGCTATCGCCGGCGGCGTTTAATGCGCTTTTGAAGACGTTGGAAGAGCCGCCCGAGCATGTGAAATTTATTTTCGCGACGACCGAGCCGCAGAAAGTTCTGCCAACAATTCTGAGCCGCTGTCAGCGATTCGATCTCCACCGGATTCCGGCAAACCTGATCGCGCAGCATCTGCAATTCATCGCAGGAAAAGAGAAGATCACCCTGGAGCCTGCGGCAGCGCACGCGATCGCCCGCGGAGCGGAAGGCGGCCTGCGCGATGCGGAATCGATGCTCGATCAGCTCGTCGCGTTTTGCGGCGAAAAAATCAGCGAGAGCGACGTGCTTAATGTGTTCGGATTCACGAGCGAACAAACCGTGGTCGATCTTACGGGACGAATATTGCGAGGAGAAACACCGGACGCGATCGATCTATTGCATCAGCAAAGCGAAAGCGGGAAAGACATGATGCGGCTGATGTCAGATCTCATCGCTTATCTGCGGGACCTGCTCGTGTTCAAAGCCAAACCGGACGCGCTGAAGGAGGACGTTGATCCTGACGTGCAAACGTCGCTCGTCACACACGCGGAATTGATTCCTACGGATCGTTTGCTCGATCTCATCGATCAGTTTGCCGCCGCGGAAGGCCGGATGAAATGGGCGCCCAACAAGAAGCTGCATTTCGAAGTTGCGATCATCAGGGCGATCCAGACTCTGGGACAGGCGACCTTGGATGAGGTCATCCAAAAACTGGGTGAGCTTCGCGATGATGGTGGAGCTGTAGCCGCGGGCGATGACCGCGGCCAAAAGAGATCTCGGCCACAAGACGCCGGGGTCAACGCCCCCGGCTACAGCGCTCCGCGTGCCGAAGAACAGGCGGTCACGGTGAACGCCGAAAAAACTTGGCAGGGCGTTCTGGCAAAAATTCCGGCTAAGGGTTTGTTGCGGACGTTGACTGATCTGGTTCGCCCGATCGGAATCGATGGCCGCAATTTTTTGTTGGGGCATTCGCCGGACGACAAAGCTCAGGTTGAAGTGGTCGCGACAGTAAACAATCGGCGACAGCTGGAAAAGCTACTGAACGAAGCCAGCGGACGCGATTGGACCGTGAAATTCATGGCGAAAGAAGGAATCCCATCGAGCACAGCGGCTGAAGGCATTAAATCAACTGAATCGTTCAAAGATGACCCGCTGATTCAGCAAGCCATCGAACTGTTCAAAGCGGAAGTAAGGTCCTGAAGCCAACACCGTCTGTTTGTCATGTTGAGCGGAGCGAAGCAAAGTTGAAACATCTTTCGATGTTTATTTTCAAGCGAGAGATTCCTCGACTTCGCTCGGAATGACAAAGCGTGATCTAAACTTTATGAATCTGAATAAATTGATGAAGCAGGCTCAGAAGATGCAGGAGCAAATGACGAAAACGCAGGCTGAGCTTGAGAAACAAACTATCGAAGTAAGCGCGGGTGGCGGGAAGGTGAAGGTAACGGCCAATGGCGCGGGAGACATTATTGGAATCAAGATCGACAAGGAAGTCGTCGACCCGAACGACGTTGAATTTCTCGAAGAAATGATACTCAACGCCGTGAAACAGGCTGTCGAACAAGGCAAAGCGCTTGCGCAATCTGAAATGAGCAGGATCACCGGCGGACTTGAAGGTCTGTTGTAGAGGCGCTCGCTGTGAGGCGCGCCTGATTCCCGCCTCGGCGTTCGCCGCGGCGAACGCCGCTACGATTCAACGAATCTCGTCCGCGCCGACGTAAGGCTGCAATTTCTCGGGAATCCGGATCGACCCGTCCGGCTGCTGACAGCTTTCGATCAACGCAGCAAACAACCTGGGCAACGCCACGCCAGAGCCATTCAATGTGTGGCAGAACCGGTTTTTCCCGTCTCTATCTTTGAATCGAAGCTGCATCCGGCGCGCCTGGAAATCCTCGCAGTTGGAGCAACTTGATACTTCGAGGTATGCATCTTGTCCTGGCGACCAGACTTCAATGTCGTAGGTCTTGGCCGAGGCAAAACCCAAATCACCAGTGCAGAGCTCGATCACTCGATAATGTAAGCCGAGCAGTTGCAACACGCGTTCAGCATCGGCCGTAAGCGATTCGAGTTCTTCGTTGGAGTTTTCGGGAGTTGTAATTTTCACCAATTCTACTTTGTCGAATTGATGCACCCGAATGATCCCACGCGTTTCACGCCCCGCGGCTCCGGCTTCGCGCCGAAAGCAGGGCGTATAAGCAGTGAATTTTTTCGGGAGATTGCCAACACTCAGGATCTCTTCGCGACAAAGGTTTGTAAGTTGGACTTCCGCAGTCGGCGCAAGGAAAAGCTGATCCTCTTCCAAGCCGTACATGTCAGCTTCGAACTTCGGAAGCTGCGATGTGCCGATCATGCAATCGCGTCGCACCAGGAACGGCGGGCTAATCTCGAGGTAACCATGCTCGCGCGTGTGCGCGTCGATCATGAAATTGATCAGAGCGCGCTCCAGCTTCGCGCCAATGCCGGTGAAACAGATAAAACCGCTCCCGCTGAGCTTTGTCGCCCATTCCGGACCGAACAGATCGAGTCTTGTGCCAAGCGCAACATGATCGGCCGGCCTGGTAAGTGGCGGTTTCTCGCCCCAGCTGCGGACGACCCGATTTGCGCTCGGATCTTTGCCAACTGGAACGCTCTGGTGCGGCAGGTTTGAAATTTGAAGAAGCAGATTGTTTTGCTCGGCCTCGGCTGAAGCGGCCCGCGCATTAACATCAGCGATCTGATCGCCGATATCGCGAACGCGTCCCTGCAACTCATCAGCCCCTTCGCCTCCCGCGAGTTTTTTGCCGATCTCCTTGCTCAGCCGATTGCGATCGGCATTCAACTGTTGCAACGCCGTCTCCAGTTTGCGGCGGTCCGCATCCGCATGCAGGACGTCATCGATTTTTGCTTCATCGCCCCCGGCGCGGGTGGCCAACCTCGCCCGCACAAAATCGGACTTCTCGCGAATCAAACGAATGTCGAGCATGGCGCAGTAGGAATGATGAATGACGAATGACGAATGTCTAATGACGAAGGAATGACCAAGTCCGAACGATCAAATACGCCTTGGGACGCCTCTTTGTGCTCCCGCATTCGTCATTGTTTTGTCATTCGTTCATTCGAGCTTCGTCATTTGATTATGGCTCAATCTTGCATGTGACAATAAGTCGCCTCCGACGATATTCTTTTCGTGGAAAAGCTCGATCTCCTCGCTGTCGCGCTCGGCCTTGCTGCGCTTGCAGGCGTTAATCTTTACCTGACGGTTTTCGTCTCCGGACTCGCCATTCATTTTCACTGGATCACCCTGGGCCCGCAGTATCAATCGCTGGAGGTTCTCGGAAACCCGTGGATCATCACAGTCGCCGGTGTTCTCTATTTTCTCGAATTCTTCGCTGACAAGATTCCGTGGGTGGATTCTATCTCCGACGCGGTGCACACAGTTATTCGCCCGATTGGAGGCGCTTTGCTTGCCATTCAGGTGCTCGGCCATCCAAGTCCAGCTTTTACGGTAATCGTCGCATTGCTCGCCGGCGGCACGAGCCTTATTGCTCATACGGCAAAAGCAGCGACGCGTCTCGCCACTAATGCGTCGCCGGAACCATTTTCAAACATTGGGCTGAGCCTGGGCGAAGACGCCGCAGTCCTGGGCGGGTTGGCTCTCGTGCATTTCAATCCCGTGCTTGCCCTGATCATATTTCTGCTCGGCATCGCTGCTTTTCTTTATTTTGCGCGAAAAATCTTGCGTGCCATGAAGGTGAAAATTTGGCTGGCTTGGCGAAAACTAAATGGACCAGCTGACCGCACTCTACCGATAAGGTTGCCGGTTACGCTGCCGGCACGGCTCACGCCCGTTTTCGCACACGAAAATATATTATCCGAAACGATCGCTTGGGCTGCGCCGTGCATCAGCGGGCGCGGTCCGGGGATCCCCGCGAATCTTTTCGGAGCGCTCATCGCCACGAGCGAAGAACCGCACAGACTCATTTTCGTGGCGCGAAAAGGTAGACGCCCGTTCGCGCGTACGATCGATCTGGAAGGCTCCATCGTTAGTCATGAGTCGGGATTTTTGTTCGAGAACCTTGTTATCTCAACCGCTGCTGGCAAACGCCCAGGGTATTCTTTCATTTTTCCGCGACCGGATGCCGCGTTAGTCGAGAAGATTGTTAGCGAGCTGCGTGAGCGGCTGCGCGAACCTGCGTTGCACGAACAAATCGAAGCAGAATCGGCGAGTCCGGTTGGGTAGCGCACGCGTCTGGCGTATTTCTGGGGAGCACAGGCTGCCAGCCTGTAGGTCTCGGCAGCTTGCCGAGACCGGGAAATGGCGTTGCCTGAGAATTGTATGTCCAGATGTTGCCGGCAGGGCTGCCGGCAACTACAGGCTGGCAGCCTGTGCTCCCCAGCAAGCGGCACGCTGCGCGTGACATTTGCCGACGGTCTTCACATAATCTGCGCGTGACGTCGCTCGCAGATCGTTACGCGCAGGTACGCGATACTGATCGCGTTCGCGAGCGCGCGCTGTTTGTCTCGCCGGAAATTCCATCCGAACTGGAGCTGCAAGCGCGTTGGTTTGCGGGAGATTTCGGCAAACATTTTGTCAGCGCTGCCGGAGACCAGATCGACATTATCCAATTCGGCACATGGAACCGCGAAGCTGGTCCTGATTTTCGTGATGCCGCAATTCGGATAAATGGCAGCGAACCAATTCGCGGTTGCATCGAGATCGACCTGCTTGATCGCAGTTGGGAAACACATGGTCACGCCATCAATCCAGCCTTCGAATCGACTGTGCTTCACGTTTTTGTCGAGCGAAGTGACCGAGAATTCTTTACGCGCACAAAAGCGAACCGCAACATCGCGCAGGTTTGCATCGATCCCGTGACGCTGCCCGAAGCGTTTACCGCAAACGTGCCGCTGGCACGACCAGGGCGCTGTCAGGCGCCGCTGAAAGATTTACCCGAAGAACGCGTATGCAGCGTGCTGGATGGCGCAGCGCAATTCCGTTTGCGACAAAAAGCCAACCGGATTCGCAATAAGATTGATACTCACGGGCGTGACGAAACGCTTTTTCAGGAGATCGCCGGTGCGCTTGGTTACAAGGAAAACAAGCTCCCCTTCACGCTTCTTGCACAACGCCTGCCGCTGCAATTGCTCCGTGAAAACATTCAGAACTGCGAGGCATTGCTTTTCGGCGGAGCCGGCTTCCTCGAGACATCCGACCTCGACGTCTACAAAAAATCGGCACGCGAATACGTGCGACAGTTATGGGACGGCTGGTGGCCGCATCGTGATGAGCTGCAAAGATTCATTTTGCCAGCCAACACCTGGCGGCTGAGCGGTACGCGTCCAGCAAATCATCCACAGCGCCGGCTCGCTGCGCTGGCAATCCTGGCGCGCGACTGGTCGCGTCTGCAGCGCGCCTCCGGCAAGACCAGCGTCGCTGCCGCGAATGATTTCTTTCAAGGCCTCGAGCATCCCTTTTGGAATTTTCATTACACGCTCACTGCCGCTGCATCGCCGAAAAAGATGGCGCTGATCGGTCAATCGCGCGTTGCCGATATCCTGGCAAATGTGCTGTTTCCATTTTGGGTGACACACAATGCCGAGGCCGCAACTCCGCTGAGCACATGTCTCTGGGTGGAATACGCAAAGCTGCCCGCGCAGTTATCGAATAGACGCCTCGAAACAGCTGCGACACGTCTCTTCGGAAATGATTCGCGCCGAAAGCAATTTCTTAAAACCGTCGCACACCAGCAAGGTCTGCTCCAAATCTACGAAGATTTTTGTATGCAGGATAATTCCGATTGCGCGCAATGCCCGTTCCCGGAACAGATGGCCAAATGGACCTGAGTCGAGCAAACCGTTACAAGGGTCACAAAGTGCAACTTGGTGCGGGGCGGTTGGAACCTTTGTAACCATGTAACTTTTTCAACGATTTAACGTGCACATTACTCAACTTGCGGCTAGCATTCGCCCCATGCGTTCCCCTGCCAGACACAAGCGCGCCTTCACTCTCATCGAGCTGCTGGTCGTAATCGCAATCATTGCGATTTTGATCGGTCTGCTCTTTCCAGCCTTCAAAGCAGTTCAAAATCAAGCCAGACAAACACAGGCAAAAAACGATCTCACCCAAATCGTGAACGCGGTGAACGCGTTTTATACCGATTACGGAAAGTATCCCACGAGTCAGACGACCGATTACGTTTTTGGGCCGGGTGGAGGCTCTGCCAATAACGTTCTCTTTAAAGAACTTCAAGGGTGTCCTACAACCGGCCAGTTTCCTCCGACATGTTCAGGTAACAGCACGCTTAACACACGACAGATCGTTTTTATTTCCCCACCCGCCGTAAAGAATCCTACCAGCCCGCGTTCCGGAATCGCCACGCAAGCCGCGACGGTTAATTGCTTTGCGGCCGCGATCGGCGACTACGTCGATCCCTGGGGAACACCCTATAACGTGGAAATCGACGGCAATTACGATAACCAAATCACCACGAATCCCTATGGGCTAAATAACGGCGCTGGACCACAGCCACTGACAATCGGCGTCATCGCCTGGTCGCTCGGTCTTGATGGAGTACTGGGCACCAAAACAGCAGCGTGCACCGGCAATAACACCTTCACCAACTCCGATGACGTGATTTCGTGGCAGTGATTTTTGCGCATTGGTTACTGTAGCCCCGAAAGCGTTCGGGGCTGTCCTTAGCGGACAAACTGTTATCTATTCTCTTTGCGCTGACACGGCGCACGCTACAGCCGTACGGCGTGGACGATTTTGCTCCGACCATTGTTTCAGTTGCAATCGGCAATTGAAAATCTAAAATCGGAAATCACTTTGCGGGTGTAGTTCAATGGCAGAACGGCAGCTTCCCAAGCTGCACACGGGGGTTCGATTCCCCTCACCCGCTCATTTACCTATGAAAACGATTTCCCCGGTAATTCACCGGCCTTTGCCGCTTTAGTGATTGTTCAGAACTGTTTGCGTTGCCGGTTTACTCACTTCAAGCTGGGCAGTTACCTTCTGGATTTGCGATGCCTGCTCTTTCACCGTTGTAGTAAGCGCCACAATTTCCGTCTTTAGTTCCTGCACTGTGCTGTGCTCTTTCAGGAACTCATTGAGCAACATAGCGTTCACTGCTTCGTAGCGCACAGTATAGACCTTCCCCTGGTCATCGCGACCTACAAGATCGGAATTGACCTTTTCCACTTCTTCGGCCACGAGTCCAAACTGTGGAGTGTTACTAGAATCAATCTCTTTTTTATAATGAAAGGTTACTGGCTTCAACGCGAGAATCGCTTCGCTCGCTCTATCCATCGGTTTGATGTCCTCCTTGAAACGGCGAGAGGAGACGGTCACGCCAAGTTGCCCCGCCGAATTTACGACCACCGACTGCGCGGTTCCGGCGCTTGCTCCGTAGATGCCAGCAATAAAGGTTTTTACCTGCTGTCCCTCCACACCAATGCGGATTATATTAGTCTCGTTTCCGCCGCGATTCCCGATGTCGATGTTGCTGCTGCCGCCGACAACATTTATGCCGGCGTAAGCGCCCACAGCAATGTTATTGGTGCCGATTGTGGTGTTGTAAAGCGCCTGCCGTCCAAGGGCCGTGTTAGTGTTGCCAGTTGTGTTGTTCTGTAGTGCCTGAGAACCGATGGCCATATTGCCAGTTCCTAGCGAGTTCGAATAGAGCGAGTTATACCCATTAGCCACGTTGCCGGTGCCGGTCGTGTTTCTAAATAGCGACTGAAACCCGGTGGCAGTGTTAGTGCCGGTTGTGTTGCTAAATAGCGCCCGATAACCGCTGGCCGTGTTCCCGTTGCCGGTCGTGTTCCTATTGAGTGCCTCAACCCCGCTGGCCGTGTTGGCGGCGCCGGTCATATTGCTCAAGAGCGCCTCAGAACCTGTGGCCGTGTTGAAGTCACCATTGTTGTTTAAGAGTGCCTGAATACCGATAGCTGTGTTATCGTTGCCAGTAGTGTTCAAACTGAGTGTCCTTGCTCCAGTCGCCGTGTTGTTGGCCCCGGTTGTGTTCCTTGTGAGCGCCGTCGAACCACTGGCCGTGTTGAGGCGACCTTGCGTGTTGCTGTAGAGCGCATGAAAACCAATGGCTGTATTCTCGAAGCCGGTGGTGAGATTGAAAAGCGCATTGGTACCCTCAGCGGTGTTGGAGTTGGCATAGCCTCCATCCGGGGCTGGACTTACTGCCTGAACCGTCGGCAAAAGCGCAACGCAGACAAGGGCGAGCGGGATGAGAACAAAACCGAACCGCGACGATTTTCTTAAGTGTAGAGTTGTTATATTTTTGGTTTTCATTTTTATATTGAGGGTGGATTGTTGAACTGCGTTAACTGCAATCCAGTTCCGCGCAGAACCCGGAATCATCCTTTGCGAGGCGCTTCGGGAAGCGGCCTTACTTTCGGCTGATTC
>Ga0137372_10008187_pt1 | contig 10107 bp, 11 predicted proteins | sample SagtaG_6_FD_104911 | JGI IMG/M metagenome (GOLD analysis project Ga0137372, IMG submission 104911) | Vadose zone soil microbial communities from Sagehorn Ranch, Mendocino, California, USA - Sage1_R_60_16 metaG | ecosystem: Environmental > Terrestrial > Soil > Vadose zone | place: USA...
CAGTCGCGTCAATCCCTAACTGGGTGAACCACCAACTGGAGAGCCGGATGCGGGAGACCCGCCAGTCCGGTTCGGAGGGAGGGGGAACGAAACCAATCGCTTCTCCCTACCCCTATTTTTCAGTCGTCCGCTTAAGCGCGGACTGGGCCGAAATACTTTTTGTGCATCACCTCGTGTCTGTTTGGATTTAGCGACTAGCGGCGCGTTTTGGGCGTCTCATTTTCACACTTGCGCGCTTCTTCGCTTTCGCTCCTGTCGTTGTCTTCGTTGCCGACTTACGGGCTGTTCTCCTGGTTGCGGACTTGCGCGTCGTTGTCTTAGTTGCGGACTTTCGCGTCGCTTTCTTCGTCGCGGACTTTCGAGTCGCTTTCTTCGCCGATCTTTTGCCGGCAGCAATACGCCGGGCACTGCCAGTCTTTACAAGCCCTCGTCTCCTCCGCTCCTCCACTTTCTCGTGCGCCTCGGCCGTGACGTCCGCGACGTGTTTTGCCTGATTTAGATTAGGATTGTCCCTTTCGTCCGTGAATGGCAACTCAGACTCCTCGGCCATCGCGCTTTGACTCTTCTGAAACTCAAACTCATTCAGATGACCACCCTGGAGCTGGTAACTCTGGATGTTTCGTTTCGGATCTTTCGGCATGTTCCCCTTCCTCCGCGTCGAAGTGACTAAACTTGACACTCGAACGTTAGCGGCTGACGCTACTTCTTCTTCGAAGAAGATTTCTTGCGCGGCACCTTAGCGCCTTCCTTCCGAGCTTGTGACAGTCCTATCGCGATCGCCTGTTTCTTACTCGTTACTTTCTTGCCGGATTTACCACTCTTCAGCGATCCTTCCTTCCGTTCGTGCATCGCTTTCTCGACTTTCTTCGATGCCTTCTTGCCATACTTAGCCATACTTCTACCTCCCTCGAGTCGTTTGTATCGCCTTTAAAGGCGGAGTTTTCGAATGCAAGTAAAGAAATCGAGCAGCTCCTTTTCAGACAACTCCTTCCGCTTGGTTACCGCCCCGCCTTAGGCCTTTTTGGATTAATCGATTGCTGCCGAGACCTCAAGGCCTCTTCATCCTCCGCTGTGCCAATATTTTGCTCGGCACGAGCGGCCTGGAGGACCTCAGCGCGCTTGTTCAACTTATTCGCTGCTCCGGAGCGAGTGCTTTGTTTCTTGCCTTCGCCGGTCGGCGGCTGATTGAGCTTGTTACGGTTCTTATTCATCTATTCCTCCCTCCTGTAATCAAAGGGCGACCAGTTCGCGCGGAGTCAGGACCTGCTTCCGTATCAGTAAGATTCGATTCGTCCTTCGCCTGATGACGAGGTGAAGCTTCCTGCTTGCGAGGATTAACTCGCTCTTTCATTGCCTTATTATCTTTGTCCTTGCGCCTGTGATCTTTCTTTTGTCGATCCTTGTCCGACATTTTTGCCTTCCTCCTTCGTATTATCGACTTGGATCAGCGCTTCAGCTCTCGACACAGCCTGGCCCTGTTCATACGGCGCTGCGTTCTCGGCTGAAGCGCGATAACGCAAAAGCGCTCCTACTCCACCGACATTCCTCAGCGCGTTGGCGTCCTCGACAAAAGTTATGCGCGCCGACGATAACTGGGTTGCCCGTCTAACGAGCTCATCTGCAACGCGGCGCTGGTCCAGCGTGGAAGCTGCCGCAGGACTACCGTATAGATTTAAGACCTTTTCAACTTCGGCCTTATCAAACTGAAGTACGTCAGCTGAAGACGCGAGCAGCAATTCCTCTACCTGCCCGTTCGAAAGCGCCACCAGCGTCTGTGGCACACCCGCAACGGCGAGGCCATCCCTTTGATATTCGCCGATCAAATGTTCAACCTTTCCCCTATCACTTAAAGAGTCATGTCTGCGATAAGCATTGAGCGATTCCTCGAGCAATTCGTGCTCGGTAGTATCAATTCCAAGACGTAGTACGTCTATCACCTTTTCCGACAGTTCTTTTGGCATCTGCTCGCGCAGGAGCGGAATAATCGTTTCCTTATCGCCGGACAGTATTACGTGCTCGATTCGTTCGTCACGGACCAGGCGTTCAAGATGATCGATTACTTCCTTTGCATGGTGCAGGTGGTAATTTTCGGTGTGGCGTTGATAACGCATTTGCGACCAACCGCCAACTTGCGTGCGTTTGGTTTTCACGTTTTGAAACTCTCTACGCTTGATTGACTGGCCTAGAGCAAAGACGAAGATCTTCGCTGAGTTTGTATCAGCAACAAGAACTGCGTACCGTGGATACCGATCCAGCAAGCGTGTCAGTGGGTACAGATGTGGCCGATCATAGACAAAAAGTCGATTGTTTTCGATAGGAGCCTCAAGCTGAAGCGCCTCGAAAAAGTCGTTTGCGCCAGAGCAGGCAAAGATGGCGATTGCCTGCGTGGGAGGCTGAATCTTCTGTTCGAGATATCTGTTTATTCTAAACAGATCCTCGTCGATGCTTTCTCGTTGCGGGGTGTTAAGCTCAAACGTTTTCGCGCGCTCAGAGAGTTGCTTCCGCACAAATACATCGTAATTGTGCCGCCCATGTTCGTCGGCCTGGGCATTGAGGTACAGACTAACTACAGGCAGATCCTGTGGCTCGAAAGCGGCTAAGCGCTCGACCAGGTGTTCCAGTGGCATAGCTTTAACCTTTCGTATTATGAGTGCCGCGTCACCGGGCGGCCGAGTTTTGATCTAATTCATTTTTCACATCTGAGGTGTACTGATTAGGACGCATCCGCTTACCACCAATCTTCAATCCGTTATCCAATCCGGCCAGGCGTTTGAATTTTGTGTTGGCTATTCCTCGCGTTAGAAGCAAGACACCTGCCGCCCCAAGACCAGCCCCTAATGCATCTCGGCGTGTGCCGCCATAGACGGCGAGCGACGCTCCTGCTGCGCCGGCAATGAAACGGGCGGCCGGCGACCAGTTCTGCTGCAGAAACTCAAGTCGCTCGCCCTGCCGTTGGCGTCCTCCTTGAAGGGCGGGGTGATTTCCGGCTTCCTTGTGAACCTCAAGATTGTTAGTAGCCTCCTTAACCCCTGGAATCCATTTAACGCACTTCAAAAGGCCATCGACTTCAGCTTCGAGTATTGGACCACTAAGGGTTACGTTGCCATCTTGCGCTGCAACTTTAATCGCCGCCGGATGAGATACTATTCTGCCAAGCTTTGCGCGCACGCGATCGTCGAGTACAGCATCGGCTGTCTCTTCCGAGGTGAATCTTGAAAGGAAGCTTCCAGCAATTCCGCGTGCACGATTACTTAAGTCACGTGCGGTAATTTCTATTCCTTCACCAGTTTTCCTTTTGGCCGACACGAACTTATCGCGCAAAAGCGCGCGCCGTCTCTTTCCTCGATCGGGGTCGAGCGCATACATCACGGCGGTTCCAATTCCCAGGCCCGCGCCAAACGTCAGTCCCTTATTCATGGTCGCTCCTCTTTCTTCTGTTTCAAGTACTCCAACTGGTTCCGCTATAAACAAACAGATCTACGGCGTTTGTCGCAAACAAGATGCCAATTAGCAGGCGTTAAGGAAGGAAACTCTGTATTTCGGATGGACCAGGCGAGGTAAATGGAAACAACGAAGAAGCCATAGACTCGTATACCTTTTGCCTAGAGAACCGCCATTGATTAGACAGGATAAAAGGAAGGAGATGGTGAGTCAGCCCTGCCGTGATTTTTCGGCGCTTTGTTTCTCGTAACGGCCGTTAGAAATTGGTGTGTGCTACTGGTACGGAACCGAACAGAAATGTTCCGATTTCATGCGAGTAGGGCAGAGCGAAAGAGTTAGTGACGGATATCTAAGTGTGAGTGCTCCGGCGATAGATGGTGAAGCCAAACCAAAGTCCATAAAAGATTGCGAGCGCGATCAGACTAACGGCTAACGACGCTGAGACGGCGTCGGTTACTTTTCGCAATACTACAAACAAGTCTCCGCAAATTCCGATCGGGAGAGTGATCATCGAGGCCAGCAAGAGTCGGCTGGCGACATTATGAAAATGTTCGGTGTCTTCCCCCCTTTCCACTATTCGGTGATAAGCAGCGGGAGTCATCAAAAAGATCACGCTGACGCCCATCAGCGCCAGGCTAATGAGGTGAACGTTTTTCGAAGAGAGCGGCAACTTGTCAAACGCTTCGAGCAGGATGGTTGCAAATTGAAAACCCAGCAGCGCTTGCGCTCCTGGCAAAACCACACGAGTTTCGGTAAGTACTTGTTCTACTTTATTGTGAATCGATGTCTTTGACATGCCGCGATCCTCCTGCGCTTCCTTTGAATTTTCCTTACGTTTCGAGAGGTGCCGGCGTTTACGAGTGCGATCGATAAGACCGTAACCAAACCAGAAGAGAAGTGCTATCGCGCCGATCACTCCAGCCATTAGGATGCCGCCACGCACACCCCACACCTTCGCGGTTAGCACATAAAAATCGAGGGTGAGCGCAATGGCTACAGGCAACAACGCAACATCCATGACCCTTGTAGCAAATTCATGAACGTCTTCCGCGTCATTTCCCTTCCAGACGATGCGATGATAGGCGCTGGGCCACATGATTAAAGCGACGGCCAACAATAAAACTGCGAGGCCCGCCAGTTTCAGGTATCGTGAAACTCGTGGAATTTCTTCAAAGCCCTTCTCAAAAAAAGCCCGATACTGAAATCCCAAAAGGATCTGGGTCCCGAGGATCAGCATGCGGCTTTCATCCAGGGCCGTCTTTATTTTGTCACTGAGTTTGGTCATCTTCCGCCTGCGGCGTTTTGTTTCGTGAACTCCTAAATCAACTCGTTATCCTTGCGTTACAGGTCAAACGGGTTGCTCCCGGCATTAATAACGCGGAAGATTAGCACACAGCGGTACTTTAGAACTGAGCGCGCCGGAAACATTCAATAGGATTTCGCTGAAAAAATCGCTCGATGCAAGGCGGCGTCCGAGGCGATAGAAGGCAACCCGCAAAGGCGCGAAGAATGTGCGATCGCAGCGCCGGTTCGAGCGCAGCTTCAACAAGCAAACGCGGAGCAGATTTGAAGATCCCTCCGCGTCGCGCGTACGAGTTGCAAATAAAACTCCTTGATTCTTTAATGAGGAAGCACAAATCCAAAATCCAAAGCACCACGTGGCACAGCACAAAAAGGGAGAGTGTTCTATGACGACCATTACGACTAAAGATGGCACTAAGATCTACTACAAGGATTGGGGCTCGGGACAGCCAGTAGTTTTCAGTCATGGTTGGCCCCTAAGCGCGGACGCCTGGGAGGACCAGATGATATTTCTGGCTGAACGCGGCTACCGCTGCATCGCACATGACCGCCGCGGCCACGGCCGCTCGAGTCAACCCTGGCATGGCAACGACATGGATACCTACGCCGACGACCTGGCCACGCTGGTCGAGACGTTGGATCTGACAAACGCGATTCACGTGGGTCACTCGACCGGAGGCGGCGAAGTGGCGCGCTACATCGGCCGGTACGGCACGAAGCGCGTGGCAAAGGCTGTACTCATTAGCGCGATCCCACCGCTGATGCTGAAGACGCCTGCCAATCCCGGCGGCTTGCCTATCGAGGCCTTTGACCAAATCCGCGCCGGCGTTCTCGCCGATCGCTCGCAGTTCTTAAAAGATCTCAGCGGCCCGTTTTACGGCGCAAATCGATCGGGAGCAAGAGTCTCGCAAGGCCTGCGCGACTCTTTCTGGCTGCAAGGGATGCAGGCCGGTTTCAACGCTGTCTACGACTGCATCAAGGTGTTCTCAGAGACGGATCTCACCGAGGATCTCAAGAAGTTTGATGTGCCGACCCTGATTCTTCATGGAGACGACGACCAGATCGTGCCGATCGCCGACTCGGCTCTACTCTCGTCCAAAATTATCAAGGGTGCCACGCTGAAGATCTACAAAGGCGCACCGCACGGCATGCCTTCGACGCTCAAGGACCAGATCAACGCGGATCTCCTGGCATTTTTTAAGGAAGAGCAATCAAGCGTCAGCGCCACTGCCGTTTGATCCTTGCGAGGTGGTGGTCCGTTTCTTCGTTGACGGGCGAGACGCGCGGACGTGGGCGGTGGACCAGCCCATGAGGATCAGGCGGTTGACCCTGATCTTCGATCTCGTGATATTGGTGCTGACCATCGTGGTCATTATTCCGCTGGCGCAGATTCCGGGGCGGCACCAACGGTTAGCGCGACGCGGAATCGCTCGTTGGTCGGGACTGGTGTGGCGCAGCAGGATGGAACAGAGGACCTCAGATCGGGAATAGAAAGGCAGGATGAAATGAAAAGAGATCGAGCAGTCGTTCGGCAAGAATCAGTCCAGGTATTCCTGGCGCGCCGGAGAAGAAGGATCTTTTTGAACGTCGCTGCGTCTGTGGCAACATCCTTATTCGTGCTGGTGGCTTGCTCTGCGACGCACAATCAGTCGGGTCAGTCGAACAATCCGCAACAAGCGACAGCAATAGATTGGACGCCGGTGGAGCAGGCCTTGGGCAAGAGCGGCGCTGTGCAGCCGGGAGACGTGTACAAAGTCAGTTTACCGCGCAGTGATTTACAGGTCACCGTGGGCGGCGTGCAGGTTAAAGCGCCACTTGCGCTGGGCTCATGGGTCGCTTTCAAGAAAGCCGGCAACATGACGATGGTGATGGGGGATCTGGTACTCACGGAAGACGAAGTAACGCCGGTGCTGAGTAAGCTTCAGCAATGTGGAGTCGAGCAGACGGCGCTTCACAACCACGTACTTCATGAATCACCGCGCGTCATGTACATGCACATCAGCGCAATGGGCGACGCGGTGAGGATTGCTAAAGCGATTCATGATGCGCTCGCGCTTAGCAAGACTCCGTTTGCAGCGCCCCGCTGCTGTTAGTCAGAGTCACGACCTGGGAATTGATACGAAGCAAATTGATCAAATAATGAGCCAGAGTGGCAAGGTTAACGGCGGGGTATATCAATTCTCGATTGCGCGCGCTGAAAAGATAATGGATAACGATATGGAGATTCCTCCTTCGATGGGCGTCGCGCATGCCATCAATTTTCAGCCGACAGGAGGAGGTAAAGCAGCTATTACCGGAGACTTCGTTCTGATCGCCAGCGAGGTCAATCCAGTGATCCGCACCTTGCGCGATAACGGCATCGAGATGACAGCTCTCCACGGCCACATGCTCGTTGAATCACCACGGCTGTTCTTTATGCACTTCTGGGCGAATGACGACGCACTAAAGTTAGCCCGCGGCATCCGCGCCGCGTTGGATAAGACTAACGCGGCAAAGGGCTGATTGGAATGTGGGCCGCGATAGGCACCATTACCACTAAGTTTTTGTCTGAGAAATTTTTGGCTGGCGCTGACCTTTACTGAGCGGGGTGTTGTTTCAGCCATTCAGCGCGTAACAGAAAGCTTCCTTGAGTGACGATTCGATCGCCGACGTTTAATCCTTCGAGTACGGGATAAAGCCTATTGCTCTCCGATCCGAGTCGCACGGCTCGTAAAGCGAATTGATCTTCCTTATCCGTTGCGACGAAAACAAACTGCTGATTGCCAATGGTTTGCACCGCATCCCTGGGAATGAACGGCAGAGTCTTTTCGGCAGCGCCCAGACCAGCAAAAGCTACGTTCACGTACATGCCAATCTTAAGTATCTGGCCCGGATTCGCCAGCTCGATACGGACTTGCGCTGTCCGCGTAGCCGGATCGACCCTGGGATCTACGTAAGAGACATGACCGCGAAACACTCGGCCCGGATAAGCATCCGACGTGATGTTAGCGCCACTGCCGACCCGAACCGTCGCAAGATCTTTTTCATAAACCTGCCCCACAACCCAGATGCTGGAAAGGTCGGTCACGCGCATCAACTCTTTGTTGGCTTCGATCACTTCGCCGGGATTTGCTGAGCGACTTGTCAACGTGCCTGAGGATGGTGCGGGCACACTTACTTCAGAACTAATTTGCGAAGTGGAGTTGAGTGCAGCGATCCTTGGTGATGAAAGTCCCAGCAGCAAGAGCTTCTGCCGCAGGTTGGCAACATTCGTTTCAGACTCGCGGTATTCTGTAGACGCCGTTTCCAGTTCCTGACGACTCGCAGCTCCGATCTCCACCAGTTTAATCGTACGCAAGTGATGGCGATGGTGTTCGTCGAGCGCAGCCACCGCCGCAAGATAACGCGCTTGAGCATCAGCAAGTTCATTGCTGAACACCACGGCGACGCTTTGCCCGCGCCTAATGTTTTGTCCCAACTCCGCGCCGACGCTGCGAACGATACCGCCTACCAGTGAAACCACCGGAGTTTCCTTGTAAGAGTTCGCTTGAATCACTCCCGTAGTCATTTGACCCGCAGCCTCCGTAGAAGGCCCTTCACCAACAATCTCAATCTTCAAGCCGGCGCTCTGCACTTGTTCCGGTGACAGGGTTAAGACCCGTTCGCCAGTCGCGGTCTGTGGACTAGCTGATTCTCCGAAGGAAACGGCTCGAGGAGCTGGAACGGGCTTACCGTTCTTACTCGGCCACAACATCCAAGCGAGGACTACCACTGCCGCAATCGCTACTATCCCCACCATGGCAACGACTGCGGTTCTCTTTCTCGTTGGCGCTTGCCCAGTGCTGTTCTCGCTTTGAGCAGCTAACGGCTCGTTACTCTTTTGAAGCTCTTTGCCATTTTTATCGTTCATCACTTTATCAACTCCGCTGAAGCCGTGGCGCGCAAGATCTCTACACGCGCGTTGTAAACTGCCAACTCGGCATCAATAAAATCATTTTCCAGCTCGATGAAACGGCGTTGCTCGCCGATGTAATCGATCAGGGTTTTAGAACCAAGCTCATAGGTTTGCCTTACTACATCGAGATTGGCCTTTGCCGGATCACGCACCCCAAGACGAAAGATCTCCATCGCACGCACAGCGCGATCATACTGCGCATAAGCCGCAGCAACCTCACGGCGAACAGTCAATTCTGCGAACTCGCGCCGTTGCCTTACTGCCTCTGATTCCGCAAAAGCCGCTTCAATCGCACCCTGATTCTTGTTGCGCACCGGTAGATCGAGTGAGACACCAAACTTGAAGAAGTGAAACACATCCTGGACGGGCTGCAACTGCCCGTTATCGTTGACTCCGAAAACCGGGAAGCTCGAATTCATGCGCTCATAACCGGCTGAGATACTCGCGTCAAGCCGGCCTTCTGCCCGCGCTTGTTCAATGCGCGCCGCAGCCAGATTTTCAGCCGCGTGAAAAGCCTGTAAATCCGGTCGCTCGTGCAGAGCGCGTTCGGTAGCATCGGCAAGCGGCGACAGTTGATCGATCAAATTCGTGAAGTTGCCACGCAGACGCAAGGGTTCTTCTGGTTTCAGACCGATCAAATTCCTCAACTCAAGCATCAGCACTTCCAGTTTCCCTTCGGCGCTTTCCCGGATCGAGCGCAGCCGATTCAGCTCCACCAGGGCCATGTTCTGTTCCAATGGCGGCGCCGCGCCCTCCATGACTCGTGCGGAAATTAAGTTAAAACTCTGCTGATTCGCTTCAACGAGTTCATCGGTGAATGAAAGCTTTACCGCCTGGGCCATGCCCTCGCCAAACTTCACGCGCACTTCAGCAGCCAGGGTGCGCTCGCGGTTGGCGACTTCCCGCTCGCGTACTTCGACTTCTCGCTCCGCGACCGCAACGCGCGACGACCGCCGACCTCCGAGTTCCAGAGGCAACATCGCATCGGCCATCACGCTATTGTCTTTGCCGTTGATCTGCCGTGCGGCATCAACATCGAGCTTTGGATTTGCCCGCAGACGTGCCTGCTTTACCATCGCGCGAGCAGCATCGAGCTCCTTTCGCGCTGCTTCGAGTTCACCGTTGTGCGCAAGCGCATAAGCAGCCGCATCGCTTGCAGTCCTGCCGTTAGCTTGATCTAGATAGCGCGATGATGGATGTTGTTTGGCCTGGTCGACGGCCTGGCTTGTCGTGGCAGTCGGATTAGGCGTCGTTTGCGCCGAAACGTTGATGCCTGGCGCTATCGTCATTGCCAGCAGAACGACGGCAACGGTTACGCCACGCTGGCCGCTGTTATTGCTTTTCCTCAATTCGCGCTCGCGCAGCCAGAAAAAGATCACGGGCGTCACGATCAGAACGTGCAGCAGGCTGGATACCATGCCGCCGAGCAC
>Ga0137372_10008189_pt1 | contig 10107 bp, 10 predicted proteins | sample SagtaG_6_FD_104911 | JGI IMG/M metagenome (GOLD analysis project Ga0137372, IMG submission 104911) | Vadose zone soil microbial communities from Sagehorn Ranch, Mendocino, California, USA - Sage1_R_60_16 metaG | ecosystem: Environmental > Terrestrial > Soil > Vadose zone | place: USA...
CTGCCGTCATCTCGTAGATCACAATACCTAGCCTCCAGATGTCCGTGCCCGCATCTACCGGGTACCCGCGTGCTTGCCCTGGTGCCATGTAGCGCGCGGTGCCCATGACCATGCCTGTCTCCGTATGCGCGCGAAGTTGCGTCGGCATCGTTGAATCCGCGTCACGTCGCTGCTCGGTAAGTTTGGCAAGGCCGAAATCCAAAACTTTAACGATGCCGTCTGGACGAAGGGTGATATTCTCCGGTTTGATGTCGCGGTGCACAATTCCTGCTTGATGTGCGGCTGACAGGGCGGACCCGACCTGCGCGGCGATGTCTAGAACCTCCGAGAGCGCCAGCCGGCCTTGGCCTATGCGCTGGCGCAGCGTCATGCCCTCGATGTACTCCATAACTATATAAGGACGACCGTCCTCCATCTCCCCCACTTCGTAGATAGTGCAGAGGTTCGGATGATTCAGTGCCGAAGCGGCACGTGCCTCACGCTCGAACCTCAGAATCCGGTCGTTCTCAGTTGTGACGGACCTGCGCAGAAGTTTAATTGCCACGTTGCGACCAAGACGCGTGTCTTCGGCGAGATAAACTTCACCCATACCACCTGTACCGATTGCGCGCATAACCGTGTAGTGCCTGATGCTCTCTCCCGGGGTCAGGTTCTCACGATTACTGCGTGCCAGCGACTTCGCAGCGACATCGAAGGCGGGCACGGCCAGGAACTCGCCCGTCTCCTGGTGCGCTGAGATGAGCTGCGAAACTTCACGGCGCGTTTCCTCGTCGCCACCACAAGCTGAGTCGATGAATGACTCGCGTTCGCCTGGCGGCCGTTCAAGCGCTCCATAGAAGATCTCCTTAATGTGCTGCCAGCGTTCTGGTGTCATACCGCAGTCGCAAGGGCAAATAATTGCGTATAAGTGAATTTGTTCTCACCCATACATGCGTAGGACATCTGACGTCGCCCTCAGACGGTACTATGCAAGATGCCCTTACTTCAGCTCATTGCGGAGCCACGCCCGCGCCATGGCCCATTCACGCTCGACCGTAGCGTGCCCCACTCGAAGCGTCTCCGCCGCCTCCTCGATCGATAGGCCGCCGAAGAAACGCAGCTCCACGATGCGTGCCTGCTGCTCGTCGAACCTCGCTAGCCGTTCAAGGGCTTCATGGACCGCGAGGATGTCGACGTCGGGAGTATCCGTGACGTAGTCGTAGTGGTCCAACGTCACAGTCACGCGCCCGCCACCGCGCTTCTCAGCTCTGTGCTTGCGAGCGTGCTCGACTAACACCTGTCGCATCAGCCGGGCAGCGATGCCGAAGAAGTGCTTGCGGCCTTCCCATCGACCCTGTTTCTGGCCAATGAGTCTTAAGTACGCCTCGTTAACTAGCGCAGTCGCCTGCAACGTGTGGTCGGGCCGCTCGCGGAGCAGGTACGCTTCGGCAACGTTACGAAGTTCGTTGTAGACCAGCGGCGTCAGTTCGTCCAGCGCGGACTGATCGCCGCGACCCCAACGCTCTAAGAGCTGTGTCACTTGACCGGGCTGATCAGAAGTAGACGACATCGTGTGATCTCAGGCAGAAGTTGAAATTTTATCACTCCTCCGAACGTCTGAGGGAGTTTTCCGGCGGCGCGCGCATGTATTGGTGAAAGCCTACTCAATCTAAAAAACCTTGACCTAGTGAAAGGAGATAAAACATGAGACGTAGCTCCGTAGTCCTTAGCATCGCTCCACTCTGACGCTTGTGCTTCTCTGGGGGCTGCCAGTGGAAAGAGAGAACGACGGCAGTCTTGTACCAACTGTGCAAGCTAGACCGGCGGCTGTCGCGCCGCAAATCGAGGGCACTTGGCTGCTCACCGTGACGACGCCGCCCGAGGCAGGGCGGCCGGCGTTCAAAGTCCTCGCCTCATTCGCGAGAGGTGGAGTGTTCATTGCCTCAGCCGAAAGCGACCAGGCGACGCCTCCGCAAAACGGCACATGGAAGATGGTTGGTCCGAATGAGTATGCCTCGACTGCACTGTCGTTCGGCCCAAATCCAAACAATCTGTTCACGATAAAAATAAAAGGACTCTACAGGCTCGTCAGCGAGAACGAGTTGGACGGCGTCGGTGAAGCCGCGATCTGTGACGCTTCAGGAAATAACTGCCAGCGTTTCCCCGGATGTTCGACGATCCACGGCACGCGCCTCAAGGTGGAGCCTCCCTCGTGCCCGGGCGAGCAGTGACTGATGGTTAAGTTTCAGAGTTAGAGTTAAGCCAAAACAGGAGAAATCAATATGTATCTACAAGTGACAGCTAAAAGTTTGGTCCTCCTCGCTGCAATGCTCACTATCGGGCTGGTATACACTCCCGCCAGTGGGCAAGGCATCAAAACCGAAAACCAAAGTGAGATAGTTTACCAGCTGCCGGGCAAAACCCTCACTCGTTCATCGGCACTTGGCTCTTACAAACCAAAATTACCAATTGTTAGGACACGACGCTCGAAAACTTTTCCAAGTTTGTTTCGATCAATGTCGGCGGCACAGCCCAGGAAATGAGCAACTCACTTCCGCCATCTCAGCGAACGGTTGCTTTTGGCGTTTGGGAACACCTCGATCAAAGAAACTTCGTTTATGCTCTGCGTTTCTTCCGGTTCACTCCGACCGGGAGGTTTGCCAGTACGGTGCAAGCAAAATGGACTGTTTTGATGGGAGAGGCCGGCGACTCGTATACGGCCGAAGCTGCAATTCAAGTCCTGTCACCGAACGGAGCTGTAATCGCGAATCTTTGCGGCACTGAATTCGGCACAAGAATGGTGATTCCGAATTGACAGACCCTGCGGCTTAAGGATCGCATTCCATGGGTAAAGCCGAAGAAGACCAAATCACTCCAAAAAAGGATGCGCTCTATGAAAACAAGAAAAGCCGCTGCCAGCCCGTTCGCAATCTGCACGCATATCAATCGCCCGTCGTTCGAGCTAGAGGTGTACCTGCGATTCGCTGGCGCAGTTCTCCCCTTCCAATGGTTCCCGAAACTACGTACGGTAAGCAGCCGTCATGTGTGCTGATGTCGTGGACGATGAGAAGGTTTGGAGCCCGCAGCACACGCCTCCTGTTCGAAACGCCGAAGTCGATCTTATCAACTGCGAAACTCGATGGAATAACTTTGATGACAACGTCGCGGCCGAGTTGAGTGTCACGCGCGCGTTAAACTTCATCACGCCTTCGCCGAGCTTCGTAGACTTACCCATTTCGGCGGGCGCCGATCTTCGAACGGATTTCATCGCCTGGTAAGGTGGTTCAGATTGAACGAACCGAGCCATGCGATTGCCGGAGATGAGGCTGGATAATGATGACGTGAGCTTGAAAGAAAAGACTGCTCGCTAGGGCTCGGCAGAATTAAGGGGGTGTGAATGTCGGCCAGGCTCAAATGCGTTTACTGACTCCGCGCGCGCGTGCCGACTCAGGCGCCTAGAAATCGAACGGCATATACCACTAAGCTCGTTGCGAAACAATGGGCAGCTTCAGATTAGGCCTTGGCGTGTAGGCGTTGCAGTAGTCCGGCCAATCGCGAACTGATCAAACAAATTGTTGGTGTCTGTTTGGTGTCTATTATTGATGAGCACCAGAGAGACTAAAGAGAATTGAGACTAAACGAGAGACGATTCACAAATTATGACATCGCAATGTGTTCGTCGGAAGTTATTGATCTGCCTTAACTTGCAAGATCAGTTGGATTCGTCTCCCCCCTTCGGCAAATCAATTTTGTAAGTCCCACCAATTCAACATCTTACGAAGAGTGCCGAAGCTCAGTCTCGGCACCCCTCTCAGGATATAGATGCCAAGAAGCGTAAGCCTACTGGATACTGTTGGACCACGTGCTGTTTAGTGGTGTCGGTTACATGATCCTCACTGGTCGCCCATGATGACTGTCTTTGACTGAACCTGGAGTCGTGGTGCCCTCCGAATACGAAATCATCAAAAAAGCCGGCAACATCCAGCGGGTTTTAGCAGATTCTACGTCTTTCAAATCAATTTTGAGGGAGAAACTAATTAATGGATTTTGGGAGCCTCGGATTATCCGCTGCTGCATTGGTCGTGTCACTTCTTTCCTTCTACTTTTCAATTAGATCGTGGCGAGAAACAAATCACCCGATCGTGACGGCGCGGGTTTCATCCTTCGATCCTGGCGGCGAATTTGGGACTGCTTTGAATTTAGTTGTTGAAAACACAGGCACTAGCTAGGCCAGCTAGAAACGTAAGACTTTCCGTAACAGATGAAGACTTGAACGGCGCCCTAAGAGAAGACGTTGATCAGGTTTGGAGAAGAAGTATTAGTCGCTGCTTCTCTGAACGAGGAATTATTTCAGTTCTCGGTAACGGAAAAGCTGTATCCAATGACTTCGGATGGTTGAGCCAGGATTCCAAATCAGCTTGGAAAGATGAGGTCAGATTGGATATCGAAGTGACATACGAGGATTTGGACGGAAGGAAATTCCGACATACCAATCCAATTCTTGTTGCTGGCGACGAAGGCTTTGCGGGACCTTCTTGGGAGAAAGCAAGGAGAGTGGTCTAATTCTGATCCTTTGGTAGGATCTTGCGGCGTAGAAATGATTGCGCGCGAGGCTAAGACAACGTCGTGGGTACTAGCCACGCTCAAACGCTGGCTTAAAGCGCTGGTTTCCTGCATAAGGTCATATTGTCGTAGCTTTGGCTTTGTCTCGCTCTCGCATACGGAAGACTTAATATTGATGTTGAAGATGCAGTCAGTGCGTGTTTATGGATCGAATAGCCGGTATGGTACAGAACCGCAGCAGAATCCACTTGGCAAGCCAATCATCATTGAAGAGTTTCCAGGGATAGGCGAAACGATAGAGGTTCTGTTAGGCGAGCCGCCGAATAATATCTTTGAGGCGCACAGAAGAAAGATCGCTGTCGCTAACATCGCTCTGAACATGAGTTTTGGCAGGGGCATCACGATCTCCGAAGAGTACAGGTTCGATGACGCAATTCACGATCAGTTAGCAAATACAGTGGCTGTACCTCAGCCACAAACTTACGAGTGGTACATCACGATCTTAGTCGAGCGCGAGATTGAAATGGGGAAATCGATGACAAATACGAAGCTTGTCTGTTTTATGGCTCTGTCGGTGGCTATTGCTCTCGCTGCTCGGCTTGCGGCACAAGTGCAAACCGTAGTACCTCCGGTGGTGGCCGGGGCGAAGCCTGTGACGGTGGGGCGTATTAAGGTCCACGGGACAGCCCTCGAGGGCAACCTGGAGGGTGACGCCGTCGACCGGGACGTATTGGTATTTCTGCCGCCGAGCTACGCCAAAGAAAAGTCCCGCCGCTATCCGGTCGTCTATGCATTGCATGGTTATTCCATCGGCGCCGAGCAATGGAGCGCTGAAATCCACGTGCCGCAAACCATCGAAGGCGCTTTTGCTCAGGGTGCTAATGAAATGATCGTTGTGCTACCCGATTCCAAGACGTTGCACAACGGTTCAATGTATTCAAGTTCCGTGACCACTGGAGATTTCGAGCAATTCATCTCGCATGATCTGGTGTCCTACATCGACGCACACTACCGGACAATTCCAAACCGGCTTGGCCGTGGCCTGGTCGGCCACTCCATGGGAGGGTACGGCTCGACGCGTATTGGCATGAAGCATGCCGACGTGTTTGGCAGTCTCTACATTATGAGCCCTTGTTGCCTGTCACCGCGGCCGCCGGGCCCGCCAAACCCCGAACTGGAAAAGACCTTAGGGGCTGTGAAGACAGCCGAAGACTCGGCGAAGTTGCCGTTCTTTACTCGCGCGCAGCTAGCGACCGCCGCAGCCTGGTCACCTAATCCAAAGAACCCTCCGCTCTATCTTGATTTGCCAATGAAGGATGGGGTAGCGCAACCCGATGTCCTGGCGCGCTGGACGGCGAATGCGGCGCTTGCGTTCGTAGAGCAGTACATTGGAAATCTTCGCCAATATCGCGGGATCTCGATCGATGTCGGCGACCAGGACGGTTTGCGGGTGGATTCAGGCAAGCTGCACGATATTCTTGATAAGTATGGCATCGCCAACAGCTTCGAGCTGTACCAGGGTACTCATACCAGCAAGGTAGCTGATCGCTTTCAGAATCACGTGATGCCATTCTTCAGCCGCAATCTCTGTTTCAAGATCGCAACCTGCCGGTAGAGGCGAGTGACATCATCGACGACGTAACGAAAGCGAAACGAAGGTGTGGCGCCTCAGGACGTGTGAACGCACGACGCATGATCACGGACCTGGAGGTTGATGAGAAGCAGTTAAAGGAGCAACCAAATATGTCATTTCGCGCGAGTCAACAAGTCATCGCAATTGCACTAAGCCTGCTGATCATCGGTTCAACCGCCGCCCAACAACAAACAAAGCCGCGGTACCTGGACACGTCGCTCGCGTTGGACCAACGCGTCGACGATCTCGTCTCGCGGATGACGCTCGAAGAGAAGGTCTCGCAGATGATGAACAGCGCACCTGCGATTCCGCGTCTCGGTATCCCCGAGTATGACTGGTGGAACGAAGCGCTGCACGGCGTCGCTTTCGGCATCGCGACAGTATTCCCGCAAGCCATCGGTCTCGGGGCAACTTTCGACGCGCCACTGATCAACCGCGTCTCGACTGTCATCTCGGAAGAAGCGCGCGCCAAATATCAAGAGGCGCAGCGGCACGGGAATCGGAGCCGGTTTAATGGTCTCACCTTCTGGTCGCCGAACATCAACATCTTTCGCGACCCGCGTTGGGGCCGCGGACAGGAAACCTACGGCGAAGATCCTTACCTCACGAGCCGGCTCGGAGTCGAATTCGTCAAGGGACTGCAGGGCAACGATCCAAAGTACTTGAAAGTTGTCTCGACGCCCAAGCATTACGCCGTACACTCCGGACCCGAGCCTGAGCGGCACCGGTTCGATGCCGCGATCGCTGAACGCGATCTGCGCGAGACATACTTGCCGGCGTTCCGGGCGACCGTCACAGAAGGGCACGCCGGATCGGTGATGTGTGCCTACAACCGCCTGAATGGCGAGCCGGCTTGCGCTAATACGCATCTACTCGGTGACGTGCTGCGTGGTGAATGGGGCTTCAACGGCTACGTGGTTTCTGATTGCGGCGCGATCGATGACATTTATCAGCGTCACCATTTTCTGAAAACCGCTGAAGAGGCTTCAGCGCTGGCCGTGAAAAGAGGCACCGACCTCGAGTGCGGCGACTCTTACAGATCACTTGTCAGGGCCGTGAAGCAGGGTTTGATTTCAGAGTCCGAGATCGACCAGGCTCTTAAGCGATTGTTCACGGCGCGCTTCCGCTTGGGGATGTTTGATCCGCCTGAGATGGTGCCTTACGCGCAAATTCCATTCTCCGCAAACGACTCGGCCGCACACCGTCAGCTTTCCCTTGAGGCAGCGCGTGAATCGATTGTGCTGCTGAAGAATGAGAACAACATGTTGCCTTTGCGAAAGGAGCTTAAGTCAATTGCCGTCATTGGTCCCAACGCTGATAACGTGCCAGTGTTGCTGGGCAACTACAACGGCCAACCATCGCGCGCGACAACCCCGCTCGCCAGTATCCGCTCTCATGTGTCGCCCGGTACGAAGGTGGTCCACACAATTGGCACGACGCTCACAGAAGTTTCGGTCGTGCCTGTGCCTGCCTCTGCATTACGCGAACCCGGCGGCATGCCCGGCCTCAGTGCTGAGTACTTTGCTAACAAGAACCTTGAGGGAACGCCCGCGCTCAAGCGAGTCGATGAATCAGTAAACTTTGATTGGGGGATGGGGAAGCCCGCACCCGAACTGCCGGCTGATAATTTCTCGGCTCGCTGGACCGGCAAACTGACGCCTACTGTCTCGGGAAAGTATCGCTTCGGCGCGATTGCCGACGATGGGGTCCGCATCTATCTCGATGGGAAGTTGATCGCAGAAGACTGGACCGAACACGCGCCGACCACGGTCACTGCGGAAGTCACATTGCAAGCCGGCAAGAGCTACGACCTGAAGATGGAATACTACGAAAGTCAGATCGGGGCTGTGGCCAAACTAGTCTGGCAACCTCCCGTTGTCACCAAGACCGCCTCACCCTATGCCGAGGCGGTGAAGGTGGCGAAAGAGGCAGACACGGTAGTGTTGGTTCTGGGACTGTCGTCGCAACTCGAAGGCGAAGAGATGACTGTACGTGAACCAGGTTTCTTCGGCGGCGATCGCACGGACATCAAACTCCCCGCGCGTCAGGAAGCACTGCTTCAGGCAGTGGCCGCAACTGGCAAACCGATCGTGCTCGTGTTGCTGTCGGGCAGTGCACTGGCGGTGAACTGGGCAGACTCCCATGTGGCGGCAATCGTCCAGGCCTGGTATCCGGGCGAAGAAGGAGGGGCCGCAATTGCGGACGTACTCTTCGGCGATTACAACCCGGCGGGACGTTTACCCGTTACGTTCTACAAATCGGTGGACCAGTTGCCGCCCTTCGAGAGTTACGCGATGGACGGCAGGACGTATCGATTCTTCAAAGGCCAACCGCTTTATCCGTTTGGCCACGGTCTCAGCTATACAAAGTTCAAGTACTCTGATTTCAGCGTCTCATCGGCCCGCGTGGCACCCGGCGATTCTGTGATGGTGAGTGCAACAGTAGAGAATTCAGGAAGTCGCGCAGGTGATGAAGTGGTCCAGGTCTATATCACCGACGTCCAGGCCTCGGTGCGCGTGCCGATCCGCTCACTCGCCGGCATAGAGCGCGTACATCTGCAGCCGGGCGAGCGACGAGTGGTAAGCTTCAAAATCGATCCGCGGCAACTGGCAGTGATCACCAACGACGGCCGCACGGTAATTGAGCCAGGCGAGTTCAAGGTGACAATCGGCGGGAAGCAACCCGGCTTCACCGGCACCGCCGATACCGCAACCACCGGGTTTGTCGAAGGACGCTTTTCCGTGACCGGTACGGCGACTGAACTGACGCGTTAGTCGACCCTCCGCTAACAAAGAATACGATGTTCTAGCGATTAATTATCTTCCTGTTCGAGGAGTAGATCGGAGATCCGATTTAGAGGTTACTTCATCAGACTAACGCTACGGTGGTAACAGATTTCCGGCCGAAGTAATAGTTTGGCTCCCCGGAAAGGGATCAAAGAGTTTCTTGGTGTCTGTTTGGTGTCTATTATTGCAAGGCACCAGAGAGACTAGAAAGAATCAGAGAGACTTTAGGGAAATCTCTTAAACCGAAGGGGGTTAACCAGTTGCGGGGAACTCCTTTGGGGCGAATAAGTTAGAGGGAGAAGGGGAGTCGATTCCCCCCTTCGGCAAATCAACTAAGTCTTTGTTATTCCTTCTGTTTGGCAACCATCCTTCTTTCTCGCCTGCTTGCGCCGCGGTTTTGTTAGGCGCACTAAGCCGATCGTATTGGTTGGTGAAAGACTGCTAACGGCGCAAGCTATGCGTTTGTTGATGCGCATTGATAGAGACTTGAGGGAAGCCCGGTGTCAAATGAATCAAGACTGGTTCCGCAGATTGATGAGAGTTCGGGGAAGAGCGATCTCACAACTTGGTAGGCGCTGGGAAAAGATTCACCCAGCTCCAGCGCTGCAACTGGGCCGCCTTCGGCGGCGATATCACGCTCATATCGCGAGATATCTTCATGAGCCCCCGACTGCTATACCAAAGCCCACTGATACACATGGCTTTTAAGACCGATGCGCAGATCTCGAGCAGAGACCGCGCGGAGTGCCCATGTAAGAGATCTCTTCCGTCGACATGGAATGCTTAAGCACTCTCAGGATTTCTTCTGCTCTTGTGGGTACTTCGTATAGATACCTAGCAAATTCACGGAGCAGCAATTAACATAGTAAGTGGTTCACAAGGCCGCGAATGAACGGAATTGAAGTTAGTTTGACTATCTCTTGACTGTGTGAGCAGTTGTATCATTTTGACGGAAGAGGGTTCTCGAGAGCGTATGTGGGGGAAATATCCTTCACTGAGAAAAGCGTTGGAGAACAAGCGCATTCCCTGACTCCTATTATGGCCCAACGTCAATATCAGACAACATGTTCGATGCAATGGTCCGCTTTGTTACAATCGCAATTCTCGTCCGCGAGTATCCTCAAGATATCATGATCTATCTGACGA